>ENA-UEPH01002061-UEPH01002061.1-human-gut-metagenome-genome-assembly--contig:-NODE-2061-length-15859-cov-3.973451_pt1 | contig 15859 bp, 8 predicted proteins | sample MGYA00242891_ERZ507898 | MGnify/ENA primary metagenome ERZ507898 (study PRJEB26167, sample SAMN06115411) | human gut metagenome | host: Homo sapiens | place: China:Guizhou | collected 2014-10-15... | reverse complement strand
TCGATCGCCATGAAATACGCCGTAGGCGACTGGGGCGTGGCGCAGGTGGCCAAAAAGCTCGGCAATACAGCCGATTACGAGGAATACCTCAAGCGCGGAAAATACTACACGCACTATTTCGACAAGTCGATCAATTTCATCCGTCCGAAACTCGAAAACGGCGAGTGGCTCACGCCCTACGATCCGTTCGAGTCGATCCACGGCGTGGGACATTTCTGCGAGGGCAACGGCTGGCAGTACACGTTCTTCGTGCCGCAGCATCCCGAAGGACTGATCGCCCTGATGGGCGGCGACCGGCCCTTCACGGCCAAACTCGACGAATTCTTCACCGCCGAGGGCGATCTGGGAGAAGAGGCTTCGATGGACATTTCGGGCCTGATCGGCATGTACGCCCACGGCAACGAGCCGAGCCACCACATCGTCTACCTCTACCCCTATGCGGGCCAGCCGTGGAACACGGCCTAGAAAATGCGCCACATCCAGCGCGAATTCTACACGGCACGGCCCGACGGCATCATTGGCAACGAAGACTGCGGACAGATGTCGGCATGGCATATCCTCTCGGCGCTCGGATTCTATCAGGTGAACCCTTCGAACGGCGTCTTCGTCTTCGGCAGTCCGCTCTTCGACAGGGCGACGCTCCGGCTGCCCGGCGGCAGGACATTCGAAATCCGGGCAGAAAACGATCCTGCGAAGAACATCTACATCCAGTCGGTCAAGCTCAACGGACAGCCCTACGAGAACTCGTACATCACCTACGACGACATCATGGCCGGCGGCACGCTGACCTTCGTGATGGGTCCCCGGCCGAACGAAGCGTTCGGCGCGAAACCCGAAAACCGTCCCCAAACCGCCATCTAACACACTTCACACCATGCTCGAAGCACTGAAACAACAGGTTCTGCACGCCAACTTGGAACTGGTCCGCCACCGGCTCGTGGTCTTCACATGGGGCAACGTGAGCGGCATCGACCGCGATTCGGGACTCATCGTCATCAAGCCGAGCGGCGTGGAATACGACCGCCTGACGGCCGGCGACATGGTCGTGGTCGATCTCGAAGGGCGTGTGGTCGAAGGCGGACTGAATCCCTCGTCGGACACGCCGACCCATATCGAACTCTACAAGGCTTTCCCGGCGATCGGCGGCATCGCCCACACCCACTCGACCTATGCGACCGCATGGGCGCAGGCGCGGCGCGACATTCCGGTCGCCGGAACCACGCATGCCGACTATTTCCACGGCCCCATTCCCTGCACGCGGGACATGGCGGCCGAAGAGATCGAAGGGGAATACGAACTCCAGACCGGCCGGGTCATCGCCGAACGGTTCAGCTCGCTCGATCCGCTGCACACGCCCGGCGTGCTGGTCGCCAACCACGGCCCCTTCACATGGGGGAAAACGGCCGGCGAAGCGGTCTACAACAGCGTAGTGGTCGAAGAGGTCGCAAAAATGGGATTCATCTGCCACTCGCTCAATCCCCGAATGCCGATGAACGCAGGACTGATCGAAAAGCATTTCGAACGCAAACACGGCGTAAACGCCTATTACGGCCAGAAAAAACGCTGATCCGACTCTCAACGCGCAAAAGCCGCAACCCTTCGGGGCTGCGGCTTTTCGTTTAACGGCATGTGGACCCGCGGCTCGGAAAGCAGGAGCGCTTACGCCCTCTCACCGCGCGGTGCGCACCGATTAATCAAAGATGATACTATTTTAATCTAAAGGTAATTTTAAATACTTAATATTTTCACTTTCCCGCCAAATCGGTCTAAATTTGTAAACATCCGTACCCGAAAGGCATCCGGACTGTAGTCCGGTCTCCAGCAGGTACGCACAACCCGAACTTAAACCGAACCGGATATGAAACGAATCATCTGCACCCTCATGGGCTTCGCCGCACTAACGGCAGGCTTCGACGCCGCTGCGGCCGGACGCAAGACCTCCGTCCCCGAACAAAAGGAACAACCGACGCCCCGGCTGCGCTTTACGGGCGATCCGTTCGCCCAGCAGGCGACCGCCGTCTTCGCCGAAACGCTGCATGACATGCGCAGCAAGATCGAGTACGGCTCGAACGAACGCTTCCCCGCAGGATTTTTCCACACCTCGACCGAGCCCGAAGGCGTTCCACAATACTACAACGACATGTGGACCCGCGACTGCGGCCGCGGCGTGATCGAGCTTTCGCGCTTGGGGTTCGCCGACGACGCCCGCCTGATCTCGCGCTACTTCCTCGCCCACATCACCGACGGCGACCACTGGGGCCGCGAACTGCACCACTCCGCCCCGCACGTCGAACTCGACGGCAACGTCCTGATCCTGTCCGGCATCTGTTCGGCATGGCGGGCCAACGGCATGGAGCGCGGACTCGGCCGGGAGTTCTGCGACGGCATCGCGCCCGTGGTCGCATGGATCGATTCGCTGACGCGGGTTTCGCCCTACGGCGGACTGCTCCCCTCGACCTCCGAACTTTCGGGCAACCCCAGCACCGACTACCCCGTTTACAGCATCTTCGGCAACTACGGCATCTACACCGTCATGGCGCAGATCGCCGACATGGCCGCAGCCAGCGGCCGCCCGGAGCTGGCCGCGCAGGCCGCACGGCTCCGCACGACGATGGAGCAGGCCCTCGGACGGCTCGTCTCCGACGGTCATTACAGCTATGCGCCCAAAGGATGCTGGTTCAACGGCATCGACAGCCGCAACGGCCGCGCATACGACATCTCCGACTGGGACGGCACTTCATGGCCCACTTGGCACTGGACGCGGCAGCTGCCCTACATACTCCACTACGACTACCTTTCGCCCAATGCCGACGGCAAGTTCGCCGAGGTCCATGCGGCGAGCTACCGACTGCTCCGCCACTGGATGGCCAAGGGCGAATATTTCCGCAAATACGGCTTCGTAAGCAACACCGGATGGACCGGAATGGGCGGACGGCACGACGAAACGATGTGCGGCTACGGACAGGGCTTCTTCACGCAGGCCGCGCTGATCGCCGACGACGTGAACGTCTACACCAAATGTCTGGAAGGAATCGCCCGGCTTGGATACGACGGCGGGGTCATCGAACAGATGTCCTATGAAAAGAATCCGTTCGTCATGCACGAATGTTTCAACTACGACAACTACGAAAAGGGCCTCGACCACACCTTCGGAGTCCACTCCGAGGGCCGGCGCGAGATTATGGAAAATCCCGGCGACGAGGGCAATCTCGTGCAGGAAGCCGAGATTCTCAAAGCATTCTCGATCGTCGCGGGCGTCCGCTGCGAAGGCCGCAGGCTGACGCTCATGCCCCGCCTGCCGTGGTTGTGGGACACGATGGAGTGCGTGGACTGGCCCGTCACCGACGCCGACGGGCGGACGCACCGCATCCGCTTCACCGTCCGCCACGAACGCTGGCTGCGCCGCTGCACGGTCGAGCTGGAAGGCATCGGCAGGTTCGAAGGCACGGACATCCGCTTCGGCCCCTTCCCGCGTCTGCTGAGCAACCCGAAGGGTTACGAAACCGAACTGATCGGAAACGCCTCGTGGATCTGGGTCCGCGGCATCAAAGGCGACAAACGCACGATCACCGTCGAACTCTAACCGCAACAGGCCATGAAACACCTTTTCATCACGGCATGCTGCTGTCTGGCGTCCGCCGGATTCGCGGCCGAGCCGTTCGAAATCCGCGGCGTGCTGCCGTGGCACAACTTCCTCTGCGGCCCGACGGCTTGGAACAAAGCCGATTACGAGGCTTACCTCGACAACTGCAAAGCCGAAGGCATCAACTTCATCGGTTTTCACAACTACACGGGCGGCGGCGAACGCTACGCCACCTACGTCGAACCGATGGTGCGCATCTCCTACCGGGGCATCGTGCCGCAGGCCATGCTCGACAACTCGCTCAGCTGCCGCTGGGGCGCACTGCCGCTCCGGCTCAAGGAGTTTGCGTTCGGCTCGCAGCGGGCGCTCGACGTACCGCGCGGCGCCGAAGCCTTCGGCAGCGACTGCTCCCTGCTTTCGAAAACACCCGACGAACACTACCGCAACACGCAGCGGCTGATGCGCGACGTACTGCGCATGGCCCACGACCGGGATATCGAAATGGCCATGGGCTTCGAATTCGGCGTCGTGCCGCCCGAATATTTCTCGCTCTACGCCGCAGGCAGCTGTTTCTTCTGGCTCGGCGCAGGCAACATGGTCCCCAATCCGTGCCATCCGACCTCGGTCGAACTGCACCGGGCGGCGCTCGACGACCTGCTGGAAAACTATCCCGACATCGACTACGTGTGGCTCTGGCTCAACGAACATTCGTTTCTGGGCGTGGTCGTCGAACAGGCGCTGGGCGATCCCGCCTTCGCGGAGGTGTTCCGCCGGGAATCGGGCCATTTCGAAGAGGCGCAGAGCGACAGCGAACGTTTCGTGGGCGTGTGGTCGCTCGAATACATCCGCCGCACGCTCGACCATCTCCGGCAGAAAGGCTCCCGCGCCAAGCTGATCATCGGCGGCTGGGGCGGCGGGGGCCAACTGCCGGGCATCCTGCGCGGACTGGACCGGGCGCTGCCCGAAGAGGTTGTCTTCAGCTGTCTGAACCCCGATCTGGGACGCACCCGACAGCCCGGATTCCTCGCCGACATCGCCCGCCACCGCAAAGTCTGGGCCGTGCCGTGGCTCGAAGGCGACAACCAGATGTGGCACCAGCAGCCGCGCGTGGGCAAGATGCGAGACCACGTACAGCTGGCCCGCGAGCAGGGGCTTCAGGGCGTGGCGGCCATTCATTGGCGCACGGCGGAGACCCGCTATAACTTCCGCACGTTCGCCCGCTACGCCCGCACATCGGACGACGCGACCGTCGAAACGCTCTACAAGGAGTATTTCGAAGAGGATTTCGGCGCGCAGGCCGCCGCCGCACTCGCGCCCCTGATGGCCGCCGTCGATACGGCCAACGCATGGGAGGGACCGCAGTCCCCGGAGTACTTCGCCTTCCGTCCCGACTGGGGTGTGCTCGACGAAGCGAACGCCGCTTCGCGGCAGGGGATCATCGACGCCATCGACGCCGTGCAGGACAAAGAGCAGACGCCGCAGCAGCGCCGCAACCTGAAAAACTTCCGGGCCATGCTCTCGTTCGAGCTGCTGCTGGACAAGGTCGTGCGGGCGATGGCTCCGGGCTGGGAGCTGCGCGACAAAGCCCTTGCGGAGAACCGTCCCGCATCGCGCAAAGCCTGCGCCGCGGCGCTCAGCGAGTTGGAATCCGCCCCCATCGAAGAGCTGATCCGCACCTATGTTTCGCGCACCGGGTCACGCGGCGAAATGGGCATCCTGACCTCGATCAACCAGCGGCTATGGAACAATTACCTGCTGCTGAAAAACTACCTGAAGGAGAACACACACTAAAATAACCAAGCGATCAAACAATTATCCGCCATGACTAAAAAACTGCTACCGCTACTGTTGCTGCTGGGCGGTCTGTACGGCGCGGAAAATTCCGCGCAGTCGCAGACCCGGTTCAACCAGCCGTTTGCGCCCCAAGAGGGTTTCGTTGCGACTCCCGAACGTCCCTGCCGGGACGAAATCTGCCTGAACGGCCGCTGGAAGTTCATGCCCGTCGAGACAGAAGGCATGACGCCCGAACAACTCAAGACGCAAACCTGCCCGACGGCCCCCGTATGGGACGCCGTGGAGTGCAAGATTCCCTCGCCGTGGAACGTCAACGGCTTCTCCCGCGGCGGAGGCGGCGACTTCGTCGCCTATCCCAGTTACCCGGAGGCTTGGGAGCACGTGCAGGCCGCATGGCTGCAAAAGAAGGTGCGGATACCCGCCGGCTGGGACCGCCGCCGCATAATCCTGCACTTCGAAGCGGTCGCCGGATATGCGCGCGTATTCGCCAACGGCAACCTCGTATGCGAGAATTTCGATCTCTTCCTGCCCTTCTCCGCCGACGTCACGGACTACGCACGTCCCGGACAGGAGATCGAAGTCACGGTGTGGGTGGCCCGCGCATCGCTGTTCGACGAACCCGGAAAATACGGGAAAAGACCCTACATCGGCGGCTCGTTCTGGGGCAACCACATTGCGGGCATCTGGCAGGACGTCTTCCTGCTGAGCTATCCGGAGGTCTACATCGCCGACACCTACATCGACCCGGACGTGGCCGGCGACAGGCTCTCCGCCGAGCTGACGATCCTCAACACGACCGGCAAGCAGCAGCGCGTCGCGCTCAGCGCCGACGTACGCCGCTGGCACAACGACGCCGACACTTCGGCGCTGTCATTTCCCGTCCCGGCATGGCACCTCGACGACGCTCCGGCCTTGGATTATCCCGTGCAGCACGTAACGCTCGCACCGGGCGAAAACAAGGTGACGCTGCAAGGCGTTCCGGACGGACGGCTGGAGAAATGGTCGCCCGCCAATCCCGCGCTGTACGGCATGACCGTCTCCATGCAGGGCAGGAAGGGAATCGCCGACAGGGATTACACGCGCTTCGGCTGGCGGCAGTTCCGACTCAAAGGCACACGGTTCTACCTCAACGACGAAGTGATCGAGCTGAAGGGCGATTCGTGGCACTTCATGGGCATTCCGCAGATGACGCGGCGGTACGCCTACTCGTGGTACCGCATGCTCAGGGACGCCAATGCCAACGCCGTACGCCTGCATGCGCAGGTTTTCCCGCGTTTCTATCTGGATATGGCCGACGAAATGGGTATCTGCGTGCTGGACGAAACCGCCATGTGGTCGAGCGACGGCGGTCCCAAGGTCGATGCCGAAGCCTTCTGGCAGGCATGCCGCGACCATGTCAGAGGCATGGTCCTGCGCGACCGCAACCACCCCTCGGTATTCGGCTGGAGCGTCTGCAACGAGATGCTGGCCGTCACCAAGCACGTAGTCCACGCCCCCGAACCGATCGTCGAACGCAACATCGCCGAGATCAACGAATGGGTGCGCATCACCCGTGAATGCGACCATACGCGCAACTGGATTTCGGGCGACGGCGAGACCCAGACTGACACCGACCTGCCGACCGTCATCGGCCATTACTGCAACACGCCGCTGATGCTCGAATGGAAGAGCAAGGGCAAACCGTGGGGCGTCGGCGAGATGGGCATGTGCTACGCCGGAACCCCGGCCCACGTCTCGGTGGTCAACGGCGACCGCGCCTTCGAATCGCAGGAAGGCCGCATGGAGGGACTCGCGGGCGAAGCGTTCGAAACGATCTCCATGCAGCGCGGTCTGGATGCCTGCTACGCCTCGATTTTCAACCTCGCGTGGTACGGCGTGCAGCCGCTCGAAATCGGACTCGACGACATCACCCGGCCAGTAGAAGCGGAGGACGGCATCTGGTTCGGCCCCTACCGGGAAGGAGTTCCGGGCGTCCAGCCCGAACGGCTCGGCCCCTACACCACCACATTCAACCCCGGTTACGATCCCCGGCTTCCGCTGTATCGCCCGTGGGCGTTGTTCGAGGGCGTGAAAGCCGCATTCAGCGACACCTATGCCGCCCTGCCCAACAAATGGGCCGTACGCAAACACACCGAGATCAGCGAACCGGTTCCGGCCGCCCGCGACGTCGTCTGGATCTCCGCCGATCCGGAGTCGAAGGCCGAAAGGCAGTTCGAAGAGCTGTCCGTAGCATTCCGACCGCTCGACACGCGACGCAATCAGCTCATCCTGCTCGACGGCATCCGCCCGGCGGAAGATCCGGCCCTCGTCGAACGGCTCCGCGCCGCACTCGGCGCCGGAAGCACCCTGCTGGTATGGAACATCTCGCCCGCGGCGCTTCCGCTGGTCGAAAAGCTCGGCGGCCACGCCGTGACGCTCACTCCGCGCAATGCCGCCAGCTACATCATACGCGGCAAACACTCGCTGCTCAACGGTCAGGACCTTTCGACGCTCTATTTCAACGAACGGACCAAAGAGCCGGTTTCCAGCTTCGTGATGACCTCCGGCGACGCCTACGCCACCCTGCTCGACCCCTGCAACACGGATTGGAGCAAATGGAACTATCAGGAAGAGAACATCAAAACCGGGCAGGTGCTCCGCAGCGAGCGGGAGAGCAAGCCGCTCGGCAGCGTACTGCTCCGCGGCGAGGCCGGCCGGGGCGAGCTGCTGCTCTCGGCGATCGACCCCTTCGTGCTGGGCAACAAGGGCAGTGCGCTGATCCATGAAATGCTGCACAATCTGGGCGCACGGTTCAACGGCCGCCCGCGCCATATCCCGGCGGCGCTCGACCGGAACGGCACGGTCGTACACGCCCTGCTGAGCGGCACCTATGCCGGCGGAAGCATGGACGAGGTCATGGCCCGCGACTACCTCGAAGGCACTCCGGCGGCCGACCTGCGGCCGGGAGCGGTAACCTCCGGAAGATATTGGGGCGCCATGGACAGCAACGAAGAGGGATTCTGGAACTTCGAAACGATGAACCTCAAGGGCGAGCAGAAAGACTGCGCCGTTTACCTGAGTTTCTGGCTGTTCAGCCCCCGGTTGCTGGTCAACCTGCTGCTGGAGCCCAACATGCCCCGTCTCGATCTGGAATTCGCGGTGGACGACAAACTGGCCGTATACGTCAACGGCAACCTTCTCGACAACGCGATCAAACGGCAGGACAACCCCGCTCTGCCGCAGCGCATCGAAGGCATTCCGCTCGAAAAGGGCTGGAACCATGTTCTGCTCAAGGTAGGCCAGTTATGGGGAGGCTGGAACGGCCGCTTCCGCTTCACCGCCACCGATCCCGCCTACATGCGGCAGCTCGAATCGGTCATCATGCAGTAAAACCCCGGAAGCCATGCGAATCAAACTCCTGAACACGGCGCTCTGCCTGCTCTTCACGGCCGCCGGTCTGCACGCGCAGGAAACCGACTACGGCGCCGGCGCAGCCAACGTACGTTTCATCCCCTCGCAGGGACTTCTGGGCGGACGCACCGATTTCGACTGCCTCCGGCTGAAAAACCACCCCGCCGCCAGCGGCGTGCCGCTGGGTGGCATCGGGGCGGGCAACGTGCAATTCGCACCCGACGGACGCTTCGTCCGGATCGGAATGAACAACATACACCTGCCCATCCGCAAAAGCACCGGATCGTTCTTCACGCTCTGGCATCGCAGCGGCGGCACGGCGGACGCACGCAGGCTCGTGCGTGACACGCTGGTGCAATACGGCATGGAGGGCGTTTCCACGACCTATTACACCGGATTGTTCCCCCGCGCCGAACTCGATCCCGGAGAGGTGTTTCCGGGCGTAAAAGTCCGAATCCGCGCCTGCTCTCCGCTCATTGCGCACAACGTCAAGGATTCGAGCCTTCCGCTGGCGTTCTTCGACGTCGAGCTGGAATCCGCCGAAGGAGGCGAGACGGCCGTGGCCTTCTCGTGGGAGGATTTCATCGGACGGGGCATCCGCGAACCCGAAAGCATCGAAGGCATGGACGGCCAGCTTTTCGGACAGGGCCGCAACAAGCTGTGCAACGGCGAAGAGTGGCCCGAACGTCCTTTGGAGCAGACCTTCGCCCGCACATGGGAGTGCGGCGCGATGGCCGGAGTGCGGCAGTTCGCGGCAGGCCCGCTGCAACCCAAACGGGCCAATTTCCAGAATTACGTCGACGAAGTGGCCGTTCTGGCGCAGACCGACTCCGCGACCCGGCTCTCGGCACTCACGGCCTACGACCTCGCCGCGGGCGACGAGGCGTGGGAGGCGTTCCGCCGCAACGGCGAATTCGACGCAACGGACGACGGCGTCGCACTGCTCTCGACGCCGGGCGAGAAGCGGTGCGGAAGCGCCGTGGCCCTGAAAACCACACTGCGGCCGGGTGAGAAGAAAACGTTCCGCTTCATGCTGGCGTGGTACTACCCCGAACTCAAAGTGGACCGCCGCAGCGATCCGCCCGAATTCTACTGGGCCGGAGGCAGCGATTACGGCCGCTATTTCCACAATTTCTTTTCGGGACTGTCGTCTTTGGTGCGTTACGGGGCCTGCGAACGCGAGAGGCTCTGCGCGCAAACCGTCGAATGGCAGCGGCCCGTGTTGGAAAGCACGCTGCCCGACTGGTATAAGTTCAAACTCATCAACAGCGGGTACGTCATCTACACCAACATGATCCTCAACAAGAAAGGAGACGTAACCGTCAACGAAGGCGGCATGGGCGGACTGGCCGGAACCATGGACCAGCGCATCTCGTCGCACCCCTTCTACCAGAAATTCTTCACCCGGCTGGACCGTTCGGAGATGATGATATTCGCCGACGCCCAGCAGACCCGCGGCAACATCACCCACTTCATCGGCCACTATTACTTCGGCATGGGAACCGTCGGCGGACGCATCCCGACTGAAGAGGGCTGGATGATCGACAACACGGGAGGCTGGATCATCCAGCTCGCAAAGGATTACGAGCAGACGGGCGACATGGAGTACCTGCGGCGTTACGCCGGACGGGTGTACAACGGCATGGAGTTCCTGCGTTCGCTGATGCCCGAAGGGCTGGAGATTCCCATCGGCGGCACCACCTACGACGACTTCCACCATCCGCCCGTCTACAGTTACGGCGCGACGATCTACCTCGCCACGCTCAAGGCCGCCCGCGTGGTCGCCGCGGCCATGGGCGACGAAGTACGCGTCAAGACTTACGAGGAGCAGTACGCACGGACGCAGAAAGAGCTGATCCGGATGTTGTGGAACGGCCGCTTCTTCGCCTACGGCTGCGAAAAGGACGGCTCCGGCCGCCGTGACGACCTGCTTTTCACCGGACAGCTCGGCGGACAGTTCGTAAGCCGTTACTGCGGCTGGGGCGACGTCGTGCCGATGCCGATGACCCGCGCGTCGGTCGTCTCGCAGTTCAAGATATCGCTCTCCAAGACCCCCGACTACTACGCCAACAAAGTATGGGACATCGGCCGGGGACACGGCATCGACAACCGGGGGTCGCAGTGCTGGCCCTTCTATCTGGAGAGCTACACGGCCTATGCCGCCATGCAGGCCGGATATTACGACGACGCACTGGAGATCATGCGCCACATACAGCTCGTCAATCTGCGCCGGGGCTGGAGCTGGTGCCAGAATTTGTGGAATCCCGCCGAACTGACCTACATGACGGCTCCGGTGGTATGGTTCTCGACCGACGTGCTCGCAGGCGCGGGCCTGAACGTCCCGGCGCAGGAGCTCCGGCTGGCGCCGGTCGTAAAAGGCCGCGAGAAGGTCGTCATGCCGCTCTACTACCCCGGATTCTGGGCCAGACTGACGGTCGATCCCGCCCGCCGAAAGATAAAACTGCAGATCACCAAAACCTTCGGCGAGCGGCAAACGATCCTCTCGCGCATCGTATCGGAACATTACGGAGTCCCCGCGGAAGAACGCAAAATCATACCGATCGCCCCGTTCACGATCCGCGAAGGGGCCGAACTGGATCTCTCGGCCCACTATAAGGAGATCGTGCAGCCCCCAACCGAACGCGCCGTGCTTCCCGACGCGGAGAGCGTTCCGTTCCTGACCGTCGATACCGCAGCAGCGACCGGCCGATAGCGAAACCGCGGCAGGCAGGCGAGAACCGCAGACTGGAAACCGCAAAGCGAAGTGCGAATCGCAGCCCGGAATAAGCGCAAACGCCAATCGACAAAAACGCAAACCGCAGCCCGAAAAAAAGGGTTGCAGAGAGAGCGAAAAAAATACCGCGCCCCGAAAAGCGCGGTATTTTCTATTCTACAATATCCGAACCCCCTATTTGGTTTCGGGCCGCCCGGCAGGGCGTTCTGCCGGAGTTCCAGTCTCCTTCTTCTTGCTGTAGAGGAAACGCCTGATTTTGCGCGTCGGCGTTTTGACGAACTCGCCCTTCTCCTCAACGACCTCCGAGATACGCGAGAAACGGTTGACCTTGGCATTCACGAAATCCAGAATCTCTTTTTTGAGCTGTTCGGTCTTGGCCTCCAACGCCTCTTTCTTGGAGGTCCACTCCTCGCGCCAGTCGTCGATCATGCTTTCGATCTCGTCGCGGTTGAAGTGCACGAGGGCCACCAGACGGCCCTGCTGTTCGGTGACGATCGAATCGGCGATGTAGACATGCGAATTGAGGACGGTTTCGATGTCCTCCGGATAGATATTTTCGCCGCCCGGCCCCACGATCATGTTTTTCAGACGGCCCTTGATATAGAGCCATCCGTCCTTGTCGAATTCGCCGAGGTCGCCCGTCCGGAACCAGCCGTCGGCCGTAAATACCTCCTTCGTGGCTTCGGGATTCTTGAAATAGCCGAGCATGACGCTGGGCGAATGCGCCACGATTTCGCCCTGACGGGTATCGGGATTGATATTCTCCAGCCGCAGTTCGACGCCCGGAGCCTGCGGACCGGTCGAACCGAGCCGCACCTGCGAGGGCGCGGCACCGGCCAGCAGCGGCGCAGTCTCGGTAAGTCCGTAACCGATGGCGTAAGGCACCTTGGCCTCCAGCAGGAATTTCTCAGCGTCTCCGTCGAGCTTCGCGCCGCCGATTCCGAGGAAACGCAGACGGCCGCCGAAGAGCTTGAGCAGTTTCTTGCCCGCGACGCGGTGCAGGTAACGGCGCATGAAGCCGATCTTATAGAGCGTGCGCCAGAATCCGGTGGACTTGAATTTGGCGAGCACCTGCAAGCGGTAGATTTTTTCGATGATCAGCGGCACGATCAGCATCACCGAGGGACGCACCGCGCGCAACGCCGGCATCAGGGCCGAGGCCGTGGGCGGACGGTCCAGATATACGACCTGCGCGCCCATCGAGAAGGGATAGATCATGCCGATCGAACATTCGTACGTATGGGAGAGCGGCAGCACCGAAAGGAATACGTCGTCGGGCTGCACGGGGAAGATGCTCGACGAAATGCCCACCTGCGCGCAAAGGGCCGAATGGGTCAGCATCACGCCCTTGGGCTTGGACGTGGTTCCCGAAGTATAGATGATGACCGCCAGATCATCGGGTTTGGGCACCGCCGTCGAACCTTGGGCATGAACCTGCTGGGCGATGACTCCGAGGTTCTTGGTGCGGACCACGACGTTGAGCCGTCCGATGGTCTCTTTCGAGAGTTTGGTGAAAAGTTTGTCGGAGACGAGCAGTGCACGGGCCTCCGAATGCTCGATGATCATGTCCAGCTCTTCGCCCGAAAAGTCCGGAAGAATCGGTACGGCGATCATGCCGGCCGAAGTGACTGCGAAGTAGCAGACGCCCCAGTTGGGCATGTTGCTGCTCAGCAGGGCCACCTTGTCGCCGGCCTGCAGGCCGGCTCCCGTAAGGATTTCCTGTACCTTGGCAATACGACGGCCCACCTCGGCGTAAGTCACGTCGTCGCCTTCGAACATCGAAAATGCGACTTTCGACGCGAACTTTTCCACGCTGTTGCGAGCCAGTTCGTAAAGTGTATTGATGGTCATAATTTTTCGTTTTTAACTACGTCCGAATCACGTGAAAGTTTGGGGCGAAATTACTAATTTCCGGTTAAAAAACACTATTTTTGGGACAAATTTATCACTATGCTCGACTATCAGCACATCAAAAAACTTGCCGCCGACGCAGGATTCGATCTCTGCGGCCTTACGCCCTGCGGCCACATGGCTCAGAACGAGGCGTGGCTCCGGGCGTGGCTGGGCAAGGGTTATCAGTCGTCGCTGACCTACATGGAACGCAATGTCGAGAAACGCGCCGATCCGCGCAAACTCGTCGAAGGGGCGCGTACGGCGGTGGTCTGCGCCGTAAGTTACAAAAGCCGCATCGGCGAAGGGTATCCCCCCGGACACCGCACCAAAATCGCCTCCTATGCCTGCACGGCGGACTATCACACGACGATAAAAGGAATGCTGAACGGCATGCTGGAACATCTGAAAGCCGCCGTTCCCGGACTCGGCGGCCGGGCGTTCGTCGATACGGCCCCGCTGCTCGAAAAACAGCTCGCCGTCGAGGCCGGACTGGGCTGGATAGGCCGCCAGTCGCTGCTCGTCACGCCCCGCCACGGCACCTATGTCCTGCTGGGCGAGCTGCTCCTGACCGACGAAGCCGACACCTACGACGCCCCGTTCGAGGGTTCCCGCTGCGGCCGCTGCCGCAACTGCATCGAGAGCTGTCCCACGGGCGCCATCATCGCCCCGAAGGTGATCGACACGGGCCGGTGCATCTCGTGCCACACCATCGAACGGGAGCCGTCCGGAGGGATCGACCTCGACGGCTGGATTTTCGGCTGCGACCGCTGCCAGAGCTGCTGTCCCCACAACCAGAAGGCGCCGATGCACGCCAATCGGGCGTTCGATCCCGTCTTCGACCCGCTGACGATGGATGCCGCTGCATGGACGGCGATGGACGAAACGGAGTTCGAAGCCCGCATGGGCGCAACGCCCCTGACCCGCAGCGGTCTGGCGCGCATCCGCGGCAATATCAAAACCGAATAAGCGCTTTCGCCCCGGCGCCAAAAGACGTCGCTCCTACGGTACGAAAAGGCACTCCGACAGTGCGATGATTCGGCCCAGCGATCACCCCGACTGCGCAAGAAGCCCCCGGCGGTACGAAAAATCACTCCGACAATGCGATGATTCGCCCCGGCAGTCCGCCCCCCCCACTGCGCAAGCCCCCCCCCGCAGTCCGAGAAATCGCCCCGACTGCACAAGAAGCCCCCTCGGCGAGACGAAAAAAAGCGGATCCCCGCAAAGGGACCCGCTTCGTATCGCATGGATGAATTTCTTATTTCGAAAGTTCAGCAAGGGCGGTCTTGGCATTCTCGGCGGCGGGACCGTCGGTCACCTGCTTGAATGCGGCGATAGCCTGCGGCTTCATCTCCTTGGCGTTGTAGGCGGCGCCCAGCAGATAGTACATCAGGCTCTTGTCGGCAGCATCGGTCTGCGCGTCGGCAGCGGCCTGTCCCAACTCGATCACCTTCGCATAGTCCTTCTTGTTGGCATAAGCCTGCAGGCGGACATTCTGGGCGAGTGCACTTTCGGGATTCTTGGCCAGCAGGTCGTCGGCCATCTTGATAATGCCGTCGAAATCGTTGGCAGCCTGCATCTTGGCAACCATATTATTGGTATAGAGCGCCATGTCTTCCTTGGCCTTGGCTACATCCTCGGCGTATTTGGGATGGGTCTTGGCGGCGATGGCCTCGTAAACCTCCATACCCTTCTCGTACTGCGCCATATCGCCGCTGCTCATCGCCATTTCGCAGTAGCTCATCGCCAGATTGAGCGCCATGCCCGTATTGTCGGGGTCGGCTGCGTAACCCTTGGCGAAAATCTCCGAAGCGGTCGCGTAATCCTTGTTGTTGAAAGCGTCGCCGCCCTGTATCTGGTAAATCTTGGCAACCCAGCCGTTCGATTTGGCCATCTGGTTCATATCGCCGTAAAGCTCCGACAGCTCGGCCGACTTGGTGAAGTTCTTCAGAGCCTCGTCGTAATTCTTGGTTTTCAGCGCATTGCCGCCCAGCATGAAGTAGCATTTGGGAAGCGTGGTCTTGGCGGTGGCCACCAGCGATGCGGCGGTCTCGTCGTCCATGCCCTTGTCGATCACCTCTTCGAATTTTGCGGCAGCTCCCGCGAAGTCCTTGTTTCCGAAAGCGGCGGCCGCTTCGTTATACACTGCCGTAAGATCCTGCGCCGAAAGCGACACCGTCGCCAGCAGCGCGATTACCGATACCAATAATTTTTTCATTTCCTATTCCGTTTTTTAAAGTTTTTCAGTTCGTGCACCCGTTTTCGGATACGTTGATCGCAAAAGTATATTTTTTTTCTTTTTTTTCAAAATCTAATTGCGCAAACCTGCGAAAAAAGAGGTCATCAACTCCTCGCATTCTTCGCCGAGCACGCCCCGCACCACCGTCGTTTTAGGATGGAACACCGTCTCCGAATAGCGTCTGTAACCCTTCTTCGGATCGTCGGCGCCCCACACCACGCGGCTCACC
>ENA-UEPH01002056-UEPH01002056.1-human-gut-metagenome-genome-assembly--contig:-NODE-2056-length-15887-cov-6.265718_pt1 | contig 15887 bp, 13 predicted proteins | sample MGYA00242891_ERZ507898 | MGnify/ENA primary metagenome ERZ507898 (study PRJEB26167, sample SAMN06115411) | human gut metagenome | host: Homo sapiens | place: China:Guizhou | collected 2014-10-15... | reverse complement strand
ACGCTGGCTACCGAGATGGGCGCTCTGCAGGAGCGCATCACCTCCACCCGCAAGGGCTCCATCACCTCGGTGCAGGCCGTCTACGTGCCCGCCGATGACCTGACCGACCCGGCCCCTGCCACCACCTTTACCCATCTGGATGCCACCACGGTCCTGAGCCGTGACATTGCTTCGCAGGGCATCTACCCCGCTGTGGACCCGCTGGATTCCACCAGCCGCATCCTCAGCCCGGAGGTCGTGGGTCAGGAGCACTACGAGATCGCCCGCGCCGTCCAGAAGGTGCTGCAGCGCTACAAGGAGCTGCAGGACATCATTGCCATCATGGGCATGGACGAGCTGAGCGAGGAAGACAAGCGCACGGTCAGCCGCGCCCGCAAGGTGCAGCGCTTCCTGAGCCAGAGCTTCCACGTGGCAGAGCAGTTCACCGGTATGCCCGGCCAGTATGTGCCGCTCAAGGAGACCCTGCGCGGCTTCAAGATGATCCTGAACGGCGAGTGCGACGAGCTGCCCGAGAGCGCATTCCTGTTCGCGGGCACCATCGATGACGTGTTCGCAAAAGCGAAGAAAGGGTAAACCATGACGACCTTTCATCTGACGGTGGTCACGCCGGACGGCTGCGCCTTTGACGGGCAGGCCGAGCGCATCGTCTGCCGCGCCATTGACGGCGATCTGGCCATCCTTGCCAAACACGGGGATTACTGCACCGCGCTGGGCATGGGCGAAGCCCATATCGTGGATGCCGAGGGCCAGCGCCGCCGCGCCGCCTGCATGGGCGGGCTGCTGAGCGTGCTGGATGGCGAAGTGCGTCTGGTCGCCACCACATGGGAGTGGGCCGAGGAGATCGATCAGGCCCGCGCCGAGGCTTCCAAGAAGCGCGCGGAGGAGATCCTTGCGCAGAAGAACCTCGACAAGCAGGACTACGAGCTGGCTCAGGCGCGTCTCAAGCGCGCACTGGTGCGTACCTCTATCCACTGAGATAAGAAAAAAGGAGCCATTGCACAAACTGTGCGGTGGCTCCTTTTGCGTGCAAAAAATAAAGTGGAAATTTACACCATGTTTGCCTTTTCGATCAGGCTGCGGATGTGGTGCGCCAGCATTTCAATGGCGGTGGTGTTCTCGCCGCCGTTGGGCACAATGATATCCGCATTGCGCTTGCTGGGTTCCACAAAGGGCAGGATGCCTTCCACGATCAGCACCGGTGCGGGCTCGATGTGCTGTACCTTGTCGCTGCGGTTGTGGTTGGAGTAGTCGTACACCGGGCAGTCGATGGCGCGGCCTGCCTTCAGCTCCTGCAGATGGTAGATCAGCAAAGCGTTGTCAAAAGCGTCCGGATGGTCGTAGTTCAGCTTGCAGCGCTCCTCAAAGGGCAGCTCGTCGTGGCGCTTGTAATAGCTGTCGTGGGAGATCAGGCGCACTTCATCCTCGCCAAAACGTTCCTTCAGCCGCAGAGCAAGGGTGGTCTTGCCGCTGCCGGAGCCGCCTGCAATGCCAATAATCAGATTATTCATAGGGGTCCCTCCTGCATCATCCTGCCGTTTTGGGTGGAAAAAAGGGCAGGAATGGATTATAATAGGTACAAAGCTGCCTGTCCGGGACACAGCGCCGGGCGGGCTTGTTCCTGTACATCATAACACAAACCGGCACATTTTTACAGCCCCAGGGCTGCAAATGTGTGAGATAAGGGAAAATGCCATGCAGAAAAAACAATTTCAGCAAAATATGAAGGACAAGGTCCGGGTGTTTGAGGATGGCGGCATCCGCCTGCTCAAACGGGGACAGAAGGGCGTGGTACACGCTATTTTCAGCCGTTTTGGCCTAGTGCTGGTTCTGCTGCTTTTACAGGCGTTCGCGCTGTTCAGCCTGCTGCAGTGGTTCGGCGGGCTGCTGCCGCATTATTTTGGCGGCACCCTGCTGGTAACAGCGGCAATGATGGTCTATCTGCTCAATCAGGACATGGACAACAGCGTGCGCATTACATGGCTGGTGGTCACAGCGCTGATGCCGGTGCTGGGCGTGCCGCTGTTCTGGTACACCAAAAGCGATGTGGGCCACAATGCCCTGAAGCGCCGCCTGCTGGATCTGGAGGGCCGGACCCGCGCCCAGCTGCCGCAGAATGAGCAGACCGTGGAGCTTTTGCAGGCGCAGGCACCCGAAGCGGTGCCGCTGGCACGGTATCTGCGGGGCAAGGGCGGCGGATTTCCGGTCTATGCCGATACGGTAGCCACCTACTTCAACGGCGGCGAAGCCATGTTCGATGAAATGCTGCGCCAGCTGGAAACGGCAAAAAAGTACATCTTTCTGGAATATTTCATCGTGGATGAAGGCCTGATGTGGGGCCGCATTCTGGAAGTGCTGGCCCGCAAGGCGGCGCAGGGGGTGGATGTGCGGGTGATGTATGACGGCACCTGCGAGTTTTCCACCCTGCCGCGGGATTACCCCAGCCGGCTGGAAGCGCTGGGCATCCAGTGCAAGGTGTTCTCGCCGGTCACGCCCTTTGTTTCCACTCACTACAACTACCGCGACCACCGCAAGATTCTGGTCATTGATGGCCAGGTGGGCTTTACCGGCGGCGTGAATCTGGCAGATGAGTACATCAACCACATAGAAAAGTATGGCCGCTGGAAGGACTCGGCCCTGATGCTGGAAGGCGAAGGTGTGCGCTCCATGACGGCGCTGTTCCTGCAGATGTGGTGCATCCTACGCCAGCCGGAGTTTGAGCAGTTCCTGTCCGATCCCATCCCGGCGGCAGCAAACGCCAAGGGCTTTGTGGTGCCCTACGGAGACTGCCCGCTGGACGGTGAGCGGGTGGGCGAAATGGTGTACATGGATATGCTCAACCGCGCCCGGAAGTATGTGCACATCATCACGCCGTATCTGATTTTAGACGGCGAGCTGGAAACGGCCCTGCGCTTTGCGGCAGAGCGCGGTGTGGATGTGCACCTGATTCTGCCCGGCAAGCCGGATAAGTGGTTCGTTTATGCACTGGCCAAGACCCACTACAAGGCGCTGATTTCTTCGGGTGTGAAGATCAGCGAGTGGCAGCCCGGCTTTACCCATGCGAAGATCGTGATCGCCGACGGCGTGGAAGCTGTGGCGGGCACCATCAATCTGGACTACCGCAGCCTGTACCATCACTTTGAAAACGCGGTCTGGATGCGCGGCACCGACTGCATTGCCAACATGGAAGCGGATTTTCAGGATACGCTCACCCGGTGCCGCAGGGTGGAGCAGACGAAAGAAAGCATCTGGCAGGGCAAAAAGCTGCTGCATCTGGCGGGCATCCTGCTCAAGTTTATTGCGCCGCTGGTGTGAAAGACTCCTTCCGTCATGGCTGCGTAAGCAGACAGGAGAAGCTCTGAATACAAAAAGGCCCGCTGCCTTTCGACAGCGGGCCTTTTGTTACCGATTTAAATAAAAATCAGCGCTTAGTTCTGCTTCATGCGAGCGAAGCAGTCAGAGCAGTAGACCGGACGGTCCTCACGGGGCTGGAAGGGGACCTTGCAAGCCTTGCCGCAAGCTGCGCAGACAGCATCGAACATCTGACGCTCACCGCTGTTGCTGCGTGCGCCGCCGTTCTTGCGGGCGTCACGGCAGGGCTTGCAGCGCTGGGGCTGATTCTCGAAGCCGCGAGATGCGTAGAACTCCTGCTCACCAGCAGTCCAAACAAATTCCTTACCGCAGTCCTTGCAGACCAGAGTCTTGTCTTCAAACATAGTAGTATCTCCTCTTTAGTTAGTTCTTGCCCACGGAAGGATTGTAACCATACCTTTGGTTTTGGGACCATCGCGCTGATCAGTAAGCTTACCAGGGGCTTGAATGAATGGACGTCCTCCAATTGAGGACTTTTCTATTGTACCGTTCTTTTTGAAATTTGTCAACCAAAAAACAACCATTCGCCTTGCTATTTGTATAGATAGCACAATCCGACAGGGCTGATTTGGGTAAAATAACTGCCGGAAGATGAAAAAGGGGCTGCCGCACATTCCGTGCAGCAGCCCCTGCAAAGCCCTTTGGAAAACGGTTACTTCTCGACGACTTCCTTGGTGTCGCGGGCGATCATCAGCTCCTCGTCGGTAGCGATGACCAGAGTGCGCACCTTTGCGCCCCAGGCAGTGATCTCGCACACATCGCCCACGGGGTGCTTGTTCTTCTCGGTATCGATGCGGATGCCCAGCCAATCCATGTGGTGGCAGACCTTTGCACGGGCAATTGCGTCGTGCTCGCCGATGCCGCCGGTGAAGACGATGGCATCCACGCCGCCCATTGCAGCGATGTAAGCGCCAACGGTCTTCTTGATCTGGTAGTTCAGCATGTCGGAAGCCAGCTGTGCGCGCTTGTTGCCGGCAGCAGCTGCCTCTTCCACGTCACGCTTGTCGCTGGAAACACCGGAGATACCCAGCAGGCCGGACTTCTTGTTCAGGATCTCGTCCAGCTCGTGGCCGGTGATGTTCAGGGTGTACTTCAGGTAGTTGACCACAGAGGGGTCCAGGTCGCCGCAGCGGGTGCCCATCATCAGGCCGGCCAGCGGGGTCATGCCCATGGAGGTGTCCACGACCTTGCCCTGATCCACAGCGGCAATGGAGGAACCGTTGCCCAGATGGCAGGTGATCAGTTTCAGGCGCTCAATGGGCTCTTCCAGATACTCGGCAGCCTTGTGCGCAACGTACTTGTGGCTGGTGCCGTGGAAGCCGTAGCGGCGCACGCCGTACTTCTCATAGTACTCATACGGAATGGCGTACATATAAGCCTTCGGAGGCATGGTGCTGTGGAAAGCGGTATCGAACACAGCCACCATGGGGATGTTGCCGAACACCTTGCGTGCGGCCTCGATGCCCAGAATGCCGGCGGGGTTGTGCAGGGGAGCCAGAGGGCTCAGCTCGCGGATGGTCTCGATGACCTCGTCGGTGATCAGGCAGCTCTCCTTGAACTTCTCGCCGCCGTGCACGACACGGTGACCGATGGCATCGATCTCGCTCACGTCGTTGATGCACTTGCCTTCGCCGGTGGTCATCTTCTTCACGACCTCGGCAAATGCCTCGGTGTGGGTGGGGAAGATGGCGGGTGTGGTGGCCTTGTGGCCGTTGGCCTCGTGGGTGATCATGCTGCTTTCCATGCCAATGCGCTCGCACAGGCCCTTGCACAGCACCTTCTCGCCGTCCATATCGATCAGCTGATACTTCAGGGAAGAAGAGCCGCAGTTAATAACCAGAACTTTCATCTGTGTTGCCTCCTGTATGTTTTTGGTCTGCCCTCTTTTTAAACCTGAGGACAGAATTTTACAGATTCCTGTGTTTATTATATAATAGGGTGGGCGGCTTTTCAAGCCGCAACCCGGGCAAAGCGGTAAAGCTTGTGTACAAGGTTTTTGTACATCCTGCCCACAAATGCGCAAAACCACTGCGGTTTTCTGTATATACGATATAAATTTAACAATCTTTCCGAGGGCGCAGCAGCCCTGCAGAGGAGCTTATCTATGAAATTTGCCGGTATCATTGCAGAGTACGACCCCTTTCACAACGGCCATGCATGGCAGTTGGCGCAGGCAAAAGCGCTGGGAGCACAACATGTGGCGGTGGCCATGAGCTGCGGGCTGACCCAGCGCGGCGCACTGCCGCTGCTGCCGGAAGCGGTGCGGGTGCAGGCCGCCCTGCAGTGCGGGGCAGATCTGATATTTGCGCTGCCTGCGCCCTGTGCCTGTGCGGGGGCAGAGGCTTTTGCCCGGGCGGGGGTGCGCATCCTTGCCGCCGCCGGGTGCGATGCGCTGGTGTTCGGGGCAGAGATGCCGGACGCGGCTCTGCTGATGGAAGCTGCCCGGGTGCTGTGCAGCGCAGCCTACCGCACCGAGCTGAAACGCCAGCTTGCAGCCGGTGCCCGCAGCTTTGCGGCTGCGCGGCAGGCGGCGGTGGAAACGCTCTGCCCGGGCACGGCACTGGCCGCGCTGCTGGATAAGCCCAACAACAATCTGGCAGTGGAATACTGCAAGGCCATTCTGGAACAGGAGACACCCATGACCCCGGTGCCGCTGCCCCGCGTGGGGGCGGGCCACGGGCAGGCCCTTGCCGAAAGCGGCCACGCACAGTTTGCCAGCGCCAGCGCGCTGCGTGCCCTCTGGGCAGAGCAGGGCGCGGATACGCTGACTCCTTATGTGCCGGAAAAAGCACTGGAGCTGTATAAAAAAGCGGAAATCGACGGAATGTATACCGACTATGCCGCCGCGGGCCGGTGTGAGCTGGCTCTGCTGCGGGCGGCCTGTGCACGACCGGAACCTTTTGCCGCAGTGCGGGGCGTTTCCGAGGGATTGGACCACCGGCTGGAAAACGCCGTGCGCAGCTGCACCGGCCTGCCCCAGCTGCTGGACGCGCTGACCACTGTGCGTTACCCCCGGGCCCGGATGCGCCGCCTTGCCATGGATGCGGCACTGGGCTATGCGGCGGAGACCGTGCCTGCCCTGCCGCCCTATCTGCATTTGCTGGGGGCAAGGCGGGAAGCACTTGTGCTGCTGAAGCATGCATCCCTGCCGCTGAGCCACTCGCTGGCAAAGCTGGAAAAAGAAAATGCAGACTGCGCCCGCATGGCGGCGGCACAGGCAGCAGCCAGCGATTTTGGCGCACTGTGCCGCCGGGTGCCCGGGCCGATGGGGGGAGTATATCGTCAAAAAAATATCTTTTTGACGAATTGACAAAAAATAATCGAAAAAATTTTATGCAGAAACACTTGTGCCCGGACGGTTTGTGGTGTATGATTAAAGCAATGCAATGTTGGATACAACAAATGAGAATGGAATCAGAAAACCGCACGCAATAAGGAGGAAACTTCATGGCACTTCATGTTCTGGACGAAGCCAACCGCTGTCTGGGCTGCAAAAAGCCGCTGTGCCAGCAGGGCTGCCCCATCCACACCAACATCCCGGAGGTCATTCGGCTGCTCAAGGCAAACCAGATGGACGAAGCTGGCAGGATGCTGTTTGAGAATAACCCGCTGACCACCGTTTGTGCGTTGGTGTGCAACCACGAGAACCAATGCGAGGGCCACTGCGTGCGCAACCGGATGCCCAGCCACGACCCGGTGCACTTCTCCATTATTGAGGACTACATTTCCACGACCTACGCCAACAAAATGACCGCCGGCCCTGCCCCCAAAAACGGCATGAAGGCGGCAGTCGTTGGCTCCGGCCCGGCGGGCCTGACCATTGCGGTGCTGCTGGCACGCTGGGGCTACGATGTGACCATCTTTGATGCCCGCGATAAAATTGGCGGCGTCATGCGCTACGGCATCCCCAACTATCGCCTGCCGGACAGCGTGCTGGACGATTTCCAGTACCGCCATCTGGAGCTGAAGGGCATCAAGGTGCGGCCCAACACCACCATCGGCAAGACCATCACCATCGATGATCTGTTCCGCGACGGCTACAAGAGCGTGTTCATCGGTGCCGGTCTGTGGAAGGCCAACGCCATGCATATCAAGGGCGAAACTTTGGGAAATGTAGCTTTTGGCATCGACTATCTGGCAAACTCCAAGGCGTTCCGTCTGGGCAGCGATATTGCCGTGATCGGCGTGGGCAACTCTGCCATGGACTGCGCCCGCACCGCCATCCGCAACGGTGCCCGCCACGTCACCTGCTATGCCCGCCGCGACGAGAGCTGCATCAGCGCCTCCGAGTACGAGGTGAGCTATGCAAAGCTGGAGGGCGTGGGCTTCCGCTTCTGCAAAGCACCGGTGGAGATCCGGGAGAACGGCCTGATCTGCCGCGATACCGTCAAGGGCGAAGATGGCAGGTTCACTCAGGTGGAGGGCAGTGAGATTTTCTACCCCCACACCGGCGTGATCGTGTCGGTCAGTCAGGGCTCGGAGAGCAACCTCGTCAAGACCACCACCGGCATCGAGACCAACCAGAAGGGTCTGCTCACCGTCAGCGAGGACGGCAGCACCACCCGCGAGGGCGTATTTGCCGGCGGCGATGCCGTGATGGGCGCACGCACCGTGGTGGAGGCGGTGGCTGTGGCCAAGAAGGTGGCCGAATCCATGGATGCCTACATGAAGAGCCTGCCTGCAGAAGAAGTGGCTGACCCCTATGCCAATATCCCGGTGTTCCAGACCCCCACTTCGGACGTGCTGGCAAAGCAGGAGATCTGACGAAATAAAGACAAACTTGGAAGAAACTGTAAAGCTTCTGCGTCTTTGCCGATCTTTGCCGCTCCGTTTGTTGACGGGGCGGCTTTTGCCTTGTATACTATTCATATACTTACTCCTGATTTGTACAAACTGGATATAAAACGGTGAAAGGCGGTGGACGCTATCCTGAAAGCATCCCTCCCGAAACTGCGGGAAAAATTATTGGAAGCGCTGCAGGCAGTGCTGCCCATTGCAGCCATCGTGCTGGTGCTCTGCTTTACCATTGCGCCGGTGTCGCCCAGCATCCTGCTGTGCTTTTTGCTGGGGGCCGCCATGATCGTGGTGGGCATCATGTTCTTCACACTGGGCGCGGAGATGAGCATGACCCCCATGGGCGAGCGCGTGGGTGCGGTGATCACCAAAAGCCGGAAGCTGCCGGTGATCTTGGGCATCGGCTTTCTGCTGGGCTTCCTCATCACCATTTCGGAGCCGGACCTGCAGGTGCTGGCCAATCAGGTGCCCTCCATCCCGAACCGCACCCTTATTTTATCGGTGGCGGCGGGCGTGGGCCTGTTTCTGGTGTTTGCCTTCCTGCGTATGCTCATTGGCATCTCGCTGCCAAAGCTGCTGGTGCTGTTCTACGGCATGATCTTCCTTCTGGCGGCGTTTGTGCCCAAGGAATTTCTTGCTGTGGCCTTTGACTCCGGCGGTGTGACCACCGGCCCCATGACGGTGCCCTTTATCATGGCGCTGGGCGTGGGTGTTTCGTCCATCCGCGGCGACCGCCACGCGGCGGACGACAGCTTTGGTCTGGTGGCCATGTGCTCCATCGGCCCCATTCTGGCAGTGCTCATTCTGGGCATCGTGTTCCGCGCCTCGGACAGCACCTATATCCCGCCGGTGCTGCCGGAGGTGAGCGACTCGGTGGAGCTGTGGCAGCTGTTCCATGTCAGCCTGCCTACGTATCTGGAAGAGATCGCTGTCTCGCTGCTGCCCATCATCGTGATGTTCGGCATTTTTCAATTTGCGGCTCTGCACATGGACCGCCGGTCGCTGGGCCGCATTGCGGTGGGTCTTGCGTATACCTACGTGGGCCTTGTGCTGTTCCTCACCGGCGCAAATGTGGGCTTTATGCCCGCCGGTAATTATCTGGGTCAGGTGCTGGCCGGGCAGAGCTTCCGCTGGATCATCATTCCCATTGGAATGCTCATCGGTTACTTCATCGTCAAGGCCGAGCCGGCCGTCTATGTGCTGAACAAGCAGGTGGAAGAGGTGACCGACGGTGCCATTTCGGCCAAGGCCATGGGCATGGCACTCTCGGCAGGTGTTTCCATCTCGGTGGGCCTTGCCATGGTGCGGGTGCTCACCGGTATTTCCATCCTGTGGTTCCTCGTGCCGGGCTATGTGTTTGCCATCGGCATCTCCTTTGTGGTGCCAAAGCTCTTCACCGCCATTGCATTTGACGCGGGCGGTGTGGCTTCCGGCCCCATGACGGCTACCTTCCTGCTGCCGCTGGCACAGGGCGCCTGCGTGGCCGTGGGCGGCAATATCGTCACCGACGCTTTCGGCGTGGTGGCCATGGTGGCCATGACGCCGCTCATTACGGTGCAGCTGATGGGCCTTGTGGCACAGCTGCGCACCCGCAAGGCCCGGCGGCTCCAGCCTGCGGCCGTGGGTGAGGCCTTTGCCGGACTGCCGGACGATGATATCATTAAACTGTAAGGAGGGTGCGGTATGAGTACATTGTTTTTGCTGGTCACCATCACCGACCGCCGCTCCACCGATGCCTTTCTGCAGCTGTATGAGAGCCACGGCGTGAATGTGAGCCTGCGCACTGTGGGCAGCGGCACCGCCGTGCGGGAAACGCTGGCCACGCTGGGTCTGGAAAAGACCGAGAAGGCGGTGCTGCTGGCGGTGGTGACAGAGGATACATGGAAGGCCGTCCGGACAGACCTGCGCCGCAAAATGCGCATCGACGTGCCGGGCACCGGCATTGCATTCACGGTGCCGCTGAGCAGCATCGGCGGCAGAAGGGCGCTGATGTTCCTCACCCAGCACCAGCCGCTGACATTGAAGGAGGAGAGCACCTTGAAGGATACCCGTTACGAACTGCTGCTGGTGATCGCCAATCAGGGCCACACCGGCACCATTATGGATGCCGCCCGCGCCGCAGGTGCCGGCGGTGGCACGGTGATCCACGCCAAGGGTACCGGCATGGAAGGCGCAGCCCAGTTCCTTGGCGTGGAGCTGGTGAATGAAAAAGAGCTGGTGCTCATCGTGGCCCGCACGCCGGAAAAGAACCGCATCATGAAAGCCATCATGGACGGTGCCGGGCCAAAGGCGGGCGCGATCGTGTTCTCGCTGCCGGTGACGGATACCGCCGGTCTGCGTCTGCTGGAGGACGAGGAACCGGTGCAGGAGACCTCTGCGCAGTAAACAACAAAATGTAATTTATTCCGGGATTATTCCGCATTTATGGGCGAAACGCTTGATAAATGCGGATTTTTTCGTTATCATAAAAGAAAGAAATTCAAGAACGAGGGACAAAAGATGATAAAGCTTTCATATGAGCAGCAGATCGCATTCAATTCGCTGTCCATCATCGTGGGCAATGCACTGTATGCGCTCACGGTGGTGCTGTTTCTTGTGCCGTCAGGCCTGATCACCGGCGGTGCCACCGGCATCGCACTGGGCATCAACCGTGCATTGGGACTGCCGGTGTCCGGTGTGCTGTTCGTCATCAACATGACCATGCTTACGGTGGGCTGGGTGCTGCTGGGGCGGCGCTTTGCCATCACCACCATTGCCAGCACCGTGCTCAGCCCCCTGTTTCTGGCTCTGTGGGAGCGGGTGTTCACAGGCTTTGTGCTCACCGATGATCTGGTGCTCAACACCATTTTTGCAGGCCTCGGCGTAGGCGTTTCGCTGGGCATCACCATCCGGGCAGGCGCATCCACCGGCGGCATGGACATCCCTCCGCTGGTGCTGAACAAATATTTCCACATCCCGGTGTCGGCCAGTATGCTGGTGTTCGATATGCTCATCCTCTGCCTGCAGGCGGCGTTCAGCCCGCTGCAGCAGTGTCTGTACGGCATCGTGATGGTGATCGTGTATACGGTGGTGCTGGACAAGGTGCTCATCTTCGGCACTACCCGCACCGAGGTAAAGATCATCAGCCAGCACGCCGATGATATCCGCGAAGCCATCTTCATCCAGCTGGACCGCGGCGTGACCGTGCTGCATGGCGAGGGAGGCTACAGCCACGAGCCGGAGCAGGTGCTGCTGAGCATCGTGAGCAACCGCCAGCTGCCGAAGCTGGAAAAGCTGGCCCATGCCATCGACCCCACCTGCTTTATGATCGTGAGCCATGTGACCGAGGTGAGCGGGCGCGGCTTCTCGCTGGATAAGAATTACCAGTAAACGCTGAAAATCCCAGCAGATACTTGAAAAACAGTACCGGTTTAGGGTATAGTATAGAAGAACGGTAGGTTATGCCGTGATTTTACCCAACAGGAAAGGAAAACCATCATGTTTGATATTTTCAATATGCTCAAGAAGGAAGAACACAAGGACGCAAAGCAGGTGACCCGCGAGACCATCATCGGCGATATCCTGGATATGGACCAGACCACCGCTCCCTACTTCATGGAGATCGGCATGCACTGTCTGGGCTGCCCTGCATCCCGCGGCGAGAGCATCGAGGAGGCCTGTGCTGTCCACGGCGTGGACTGCGATGAGCTGATCGAAAAGCTGAACGAGCATCTGGCCGCAAAGAAGGCATAAATTGCTGCCCACACTGGATGCGCGTCTGGCTGCCGCCGCAGAGCTTGTGCGGCCGGGAGAGCCGGTGGCAGACATCGGCTGCGACCACGGCAAGCTGACGGCGGTGCTGGCGGCTTCGGGAAAATACCCGAAGGTGATCGGTGCCGACCTGCGGCCCGGCCCGCTGGCAAAGGCAGAGCAGACGCTGGAACATGCAGGCTGTAAAGACCGCGCTGAGCTTCGGCTTGGCGACGGTCTTTCTGTGCTTACGGAGAACGAAGCAGGCAGCATCGTGCTGGCGGGCGTTTCCGCCCAGACCACTTGGGAAATTTTAGAGAAAGCCCCGTGGGTGTTCACCGTGGGAGGGCCGCGGATCATCATGATCCCAGCCACCCGCCACGACGCGCTGCGCCGCTGGTTGTGGGAGCATGGCTTCTCCTTTGTGGCCGACCGCCCGGTGCAGGCGGCGGGCCGCTGGTACGCGGTGATGGCGGCGGAGTACACCGGCAGGGTGTATGCGCCCACCTTTGCCGAGTGCCTGTTTGGCAGTACGGGAGAGTGGCCCGAGGGAAAAGGCTACGCCGACTGGCAGAAGGCAAAGCTGCCCCGGATGCGCCTTGGCGTGCCGGATGGCAGTCCGCTTGCGCAGGAAATCGATAGTTTATTAGCTGGCTTGCCCTCTCAGGCCGCTTCGCGTCCAGCTCTCCCAAAGGGAGAGCCTTTGGCAAAATGATGAACGTTGCATGGAATGCCAAGGCCTCTCACCATGGGAGAGGTGGCATTGCGTAAGCAATGACGGAGAGGGCGAGGATGGTGAAGATATGATAACAGTTAATCAGATATACGAAGCAATGCAGGCCATCGCGCCGCTGGAGCTGGCGGAACACTGGGATAATCCCGGCCTGCTGGTGGACTGCGGCGGGCAGGTGCACCGGGTGCTGGCAGCACTGGACATCACCCCCGAAGTGGTGGCCGAAGCTGCCGCAAAGCAGTGTGAGATGATCGTGTCCCACCACCCGGTCATTTTTGATCCACTCAAAAAGATCGGCCCGCAGGATGTGCCTTTCCAGCTGGTGCAGGCGGGCATTTCTGCCATCTGTATGCACACCAATCTGGATGCTGCCGAGGGCGGCGTGAACGAAGTGCTGGCAGGCATCTTTGACATGAAGAATATGGAAACCTTTGCCGAGGGCTGCGGCCGTGTGGGAGCCATTGAAGAAATCGCGGTTCCGGAGCTTGCCCGCAAGGCACAGCAGGAGCTTGCTGCGCGCTGCAACCAGCCGAAGAACGGCCCGGCGGTGCAGGTGAAGTTTGTGGATGCGGGTAAGCCGGTCAAGCGCTTGGCGGTCATCAGCGGTGCGGGCGGAAGCCTGTTTGCAGATGCCATTGCTATGGGCGCGGACTGCCTGCTGACCGGTGAAGCCAACCACCACCATGCCATCGATGCTAAGCGGCTGGGCTTTTCGCTCATTGCGGCGGGCCACTACGCCACCGAATTTCCGGTGACTGCCGCCGTGGCTGCAAAGCTGCGCGCCGCCCTGCCGGAGCTGGAAGTGCTGGTGAGCACTGAAAACCGGGATCCGTATACGTATTTGCGAGGAAAAGCCGCTGCTATTTCTTGCAGCGATTTTCCGACTGAGATGAAGATTGCCGTTGCGGCCCCTTCTGTGAAAGAGTGATTCGGCAAAGCCCGCAGGCTTTGCCGAATTACAAATACAAATAAAAATTCCGCTGATTATGGCCAAAGCGAATGCGGTGGCCACTTAAAATCGTTAAATGAGGTAAACACTATGGCATTGGATGCCGCGACACTGGCCCTTACGGCAGCAGAGCTCAAAGCAACGCTGACCGACGCCAAGATCGCAAAACTATTTGAACCCACCCGTGATGAGCTGGTGCTCACCCTGCGTACCCGCACGGATACCTATGCGCTGCTGCTTTCGGCCCGCAGCGGTTCCGCCCGCGTGTGCCTGACCGAAGAAAGCTTTGAAAACCCGGAAACGCCGCCCTCCTTCTGTATGCTGATGCGCAAGCATCTCACCGGCGGCAGGCTGCTGGACGTGCACATGGAGCCGGGAGACCGCATCGTCTATTTTGATTTCCAGTGCACCAACGAGATGGGCGACCTTGTGCGCAACACCCTGTGTGCCGAGCTGATGGGCCGCTACTCCAATCTGGTTCTGGTGCAGAACAGCAGGATCATTGACGCGCTCAAGCGCGTGGATTTTGAGGACAGCGATGTGCGCCAGCTGCTGCCGGGCCTGCCCTACACCACGCCGCCCAAGCCTGCAAGACCGGACTTCCTGCTGGTGAGCAGTGCGTCCATCGTGGCAGCAGCCTGCCAGAGAGATCTGCCGGTGGCAGATGCTCTCAACAAGACCGTGGCCGGTGTTGGCCCGGTGGTCTGCCGCGAAGCTGCATGGCGTGCCTTTGACGGCGAACATCTGCCCGCCAATGAGCTGACCGAGGAACAGAAGCGCAAGCTTATGGCCGCCATCGACGAGCTGAAGGAAGAGCATGCAACCGGCGGTACGCCCTGCAGTGTCACCGACCCTAGCGGAAAGCCCATCGAGTATACCTTCTTCCGCCCGCAGCAGTACGGCGAAAAGTATATAATAAAGGAGTGGCCCTCCTTCAACGCCATGCTGGAGGGCTACTACGCTGAGAAGGACCGCGCGGAACGCCTGCGCACCAAAAGCAAGGAGCTGCACAAGGCCGTGCACAATATGTACGAGCGCGCCGTGCGCAAGCAGGCCGCCCGTCAGGAAGAGCTTGCTGCCAGCGGCAAGAGCGAAAAGCTGCGTCTGTACGGTGAGCTGCTCTCGGCAAACCTCTATCTGGCCCAGAAGGGCATGAAGAGCATCACCGTGCCCAACTGGTACGACGAGGGCAAAGAGGTGACCATCCCGCTGGACCTGCGGTTCACACCCAGCCAGAACGCCCAGAACTTCTTCAAGAACTATAAAAAGAAGCAGACCGCCGCCCGGATGCTGGTGAATCTGCTGGCAGAGGGTGAAAAGGAGATCGCCTATCTGGAAACGGTGCTCTACGAGGTGGAGTCCGCTTCCGGCGAAGCGGCCCTCAACGAGATCCGGGCAGAGCTGAAGAGTCAGGGCTACCTGAAATACTACAAGCAGCGGGATAAGCGCCAGAAGCCTGCAGATTTCCTGCGGTTCACTTCCACCGATGGCTTTGAGATACTGGTAGGCCGCAACAACGCCCAGAACGACAAGCTCACCCTCCACACCGCCCGGGGCAAAGACCTGTGGTTCCATGTGCAGAAGGCCCCCGGCAGCCACGTTGTGGTCATGAGCCGGGGCGAGGAGATCCCGGACACCACCAAGCAGGAGGCCGCGGAGCTGGCAGTCATCTACTCCAGCACCTACAAGGCGGGCGCCGGTGCCAAGGTGGCGGTGGACACCACCGAGGTGAAAAACATCTGGAAAGCCAGCGGTGCCAAACCCGGCATGGTGCTGTACGAGGTGTACACCACGGTCTACATCACGCCCCGGGATGGGCTGGAGGAGCAGCTGAAGAAGAAATGATTTGAACTGCGCGCCGCGCTGCTCTGCGCATCTTCAGCGGAAGAATTATTTTAAATTTGCCAATCGGGAAAATCTGCGGATTTTCCCGATTGACTTTTTCACGGGTGGGGTCGTAAAGGCGAACGGCATTTGCAGCGCCTGCTTCCTGCGGGAGCGGCGGCCCTGCCTTTCATTATATATGTATAAAAGCGACAGAACAGCCCATACTAAGCACTGCGCAGCGGGCGCGGCAGAGTTTTCCACCGGCAGAAAAGTCTGCGGATTGTGCATCTTGCACAGAAAATGCGCTCTTTGACAAAACGGAGAAAATAAAAAAGAAAATTCGTTCTTTTTTCTAAAAAACACTTGCCAAATGCACGAAGGTGTGATAGAATAACTCTCGGCTGCAAAGGGCTTGTGCGATACAAGTCGTGCAGGCCAGCGATATGCGTAGATGCGGGAGGTTGTCATCCGGCGATAGCTGAGATG
>ENA-UEPH01002037-UEPH01002037.1-human-gut-metagenome-genome-assembly--contig:-NODE-2037-length-16052-cov-6.498404_pt1 | contig 16052 bp, 17 predicted proteins | sample MGYA00242891_ERZ507898 | MGnify/ENA primary metagenome ERZ507898 (study PRJEB26167, sample SAMN06115411) | human gut metagenome | host: Homo sapiens | place: China:Guizhou | collected 2014-10-15... | reverse complement strand
GCTGAATTTTCTTCGCGCTCTCTTTCAGCGCTTCGGCCAGCCGCGCGATTTCGGCGGCCTGTTCGGTCGTAATGCTCTCCGGTTTGGTCTTATGAACAGCCTTGCGAAGGGCGGCAATATCCTCCTTGACCTTCTTTTTGTCGTCGTGGCTGATCTGCTTATCCTTGCCAAGCGCCTGTTCGGTTTCATAAATCAGCTTTTCCGCCTCATTGCGAATGCCGGAAGCCTCGCGGCGCGCCTTATCCTGCGCTTCATATTGACGGGCGTCCTCCATGGCGCGGCGGATTTCTTCTTCGCTCATATTGGTGGTCGAGGAAATGGTGATTTCCTGCTGGTTGCCCGTGCCCAAGTCCTTCGCGGAGACGGTCACAATGCCGTTCGCGTCGATGGCAAACGTCACCTCGATCTGCGGCACGCCGGCCATGGCGCGGCGAATGCCCTTGAGGCGGAAATTGCCCAGCAGCTTGTTATCCCGCGCGTAATACCGTTCGCCTTGCAGAACTTTGATATCCACGGCCGTCTGGAACGGCGCAGCGGTGGAAAAAATCTGGCTGTGACGGGTCGGGATGGTCGTGTTGCGGTCGATGATTTTGGTTGCGACGCCGCCGACCGTCTCAATGGACAGCGACAGCGGCGTGACGTCCATCAAAATGACGTTCTGCGCGGCGGAGGAAACCACCATGCCGTTTCCCGCCGCCAGCTTGCCGCCCTGCAACGCCGCGCCCATCGCGACGCATTCATCCGGGTTGACGTTGCGTGCCGGAACCTTGCCGGTCAGCTTTTTGACCATTTCCTGCACGGCGGGCATGCGCGTGCTGCCGCCGACGAGCAGCACCTGCCCCAGGTCGCTCATGCTCAGCGCTGCGTCCGTCATCACCTGGCTGACCGGGCCGCACGTGCGCTCCACCAGATCGCGCGTCATGCCCTCGAACTGCGCGCGGGTGACGGTCACATCGAGGTGGTGCGGGCCGTTCGCGTCCTGCGTCAAAAACGGCAGGGTCACCTGCGTGCTCATCTGGCCGCTCAGTTCGCGCTTGGCTTTTTCCGCCGCCTCGCGCACGCGGAGCATCGCCGCCTTGTCGCGCCTCAAATCGATCTTTTCCGTGCGCTTAAACTCGTCCGCCAGATAGTCGGCCAGCCGCTCGTCAAAGTCGTCGCCGCCGAGATGGTTATCGCCGCTCGTCGCCAGCACCTCGATCACGCCGTCGCCGATTTCGATCAGCGACACGTCGAACGTGCCGCCGCCGAGGTCGTAGACCAGAATCTTCTGCGCCTGCCCGTGGTCGAGGCCGTAGGCAAACGCCGCCGCCGTCGGCTCGTTGATGATGCGCAGAACTTCCAGCCCCGCAATGCGCCCCGCGTCGCGCGTGGCCTGCCGCTGGCTGTCCGTAAAATACGCCGGGACGGTGATAACCGCCTGGCTCACCGGTTCGCCGAGGAAATCCTCCGCATCGCGACGCAGTTTCTGCAAAATCATCGCAGAAATCTCCTGCGGCGTATACGCTTTGCCATCAATCTTCACGCGGTAATCCGTGCCCATCTCCCTTTTGATGGAAAGCACCGTCCGCGCCGCGTTGACCGCCTGCTGGCGCTTTGCCGCTTCGCCAACCACGCGCTCCCCCGCCTGCGTGAAGCTGACGACGGAGGGCGTCGTGCGCCCGCCCTCGGAATTGGGGATGACGACCGGTTCGCCGCCCTCCAGTACCGCCACGCAGCTGTTTGTCGTGCCCAAATCGATGCCGATCACTTTGCTCATGAAAAACGCCTCCAAATCAAACGACTTTTCCGTCGTATGCCTTAATTCTTATTCCACCCCTTGATTTTCGGAGCGATCTCTATTATTGTAAGAAACAGCATGTACGAAATCAAGAGCAGAAATGTGAAAAAGAAAGAAAGTCAGTTCACATTTTGGGATTTTTGGGGCTTTGCCCCAAACCCCACCAGAGAACTGAGTTCTCTGGACTTTCCGCTTCGCTTCGCGGCGATTTGAAACTTGTCCCCCATCCATTTATCGCACAGCGATAATGGAAAGAGAGAAATCCAAGAACCTCAGGTTCTTGGCAGGGTTTGGGACGGAGTCCCAACGTCTCTCCCGTCTCTTCCGTCTTTTTGAAAAAATTTTCGGTTTTGTGAAATTTTGGCGCATTTGTCTCGTCTTAATAGGTAAGGAGGTGGATGGGCGATGTCGTCCTTTACAGAAGATGAGCGCGAAGAAAAACTGCGGCATTTGATGGACGTCTACGGCGACGGGCTCAAGCGCCTGTGCTGCGTCTACCTGCGCGACCTCGGCTTGGCCGAAGACGCGGTGCAGGAGACATTCATCAAGGCCTATGACCATATCGACGAGCTGCTTGCCGGCGAAATCGAAAGCGCCAAAGCGTGGCTGATGCGCATTGCCGTCAATACCTGTAAGGACACCCTGCGCTCGTCATGGATGCGCCATATCGACAGGCGGCAGGAAATTGAAGCGCTGCCGCTGTCCATCGCGAGCTGTCCCGAAGAAAAGCTGGCGCTGACGCAGGCCATCATGGCGCTCCCGCCCAAACTCCGTGAAATCGTGCTTTTGTATTATTATCAGGATATGAGCCTTCGCACCTGTGCTAACGTGCTCGGCATTTCCGCGCCGACCGCCACAAGGCGTTTGCAGCAGGCGCAGAAAAAACTCCGCATTCAACTGGAAGAAAGGGGCTGAGTTCGATGAAAAAAGACCCAACCATTCGTGAAGCCATCGACGAGAGCCTCTGCGCCGTCCGCTTCAACGCGCAGGATGAGCGCAACGTCATGGCCGCGATTCACGGCCGCCGCGTCAGGGCCAAAAAGCGCGCGCGCCGGCTCAATCTGGCCTTCGCCGCCGGGCTGCTTCTGCTGCTCGTTCTGCCCGTATCCGCTTTCACGCTGCACACGCGCCGCCTGAGCGCAGTCAACGCCGCCGCGCCGGGCGAAGACCGCATTTTCTCCCCGGATGCCACGCCGGAAGCGACCGCCGCGCGTTCTCCGATGGCCACCGCAAACGCCGCGGCGTCCGGCGCGCTCACCGAGCAGGACGCCATTCAGGCCGCGCGGACATGCTTTGAAACGCTCTGCGACACAAGCATTTTCTCTTTCGACGAATACACCGTCTCCTGTGAGCGGACGGGTGACGCGTATACCGTGCTGATGACGAGCATCTACGGCAACGGCTGCACGTTTTCCGTGACCGTGGACGCGCTTTCCGGTCAGGTGATCCATCATTCCGCCGCAGATCTGGCCACGCACCCGATTTATCTGAGCGAAAGCGCGCCCGAAGTGCAGAGCTGGTATGATAAATACGGCAGTTCCATCGGCCTGTGGGCTGAAAATGTGCAGGTGGAATTTTCCCGCCGCTATGAGGGCGCAACGCTCCGCGCCGCGACGGCCGCAGACCTGACCCGCGAGCAGGCGCAATCCATCGCCAAGGCGGCTGCCGCCGCCGATTATGCCGCGCAGGGGCTTGCGGACATCGAACCGCTGTGTTACCCGATGCTGTTCAGCGAACGCGCCTTTGACGACGGCGTTGCGCGCTACCTGGTGATCTGCTGCCCGGATAGGCCCGCCGATGCAAGCGCCGAAGTGCTGAAAACCGCGCCCGATGTGCTCGTGCTGATGAACGCCCAAACGGGCGAAGTGGAAAGCGTGAAGCATGAGCTGGACGAGCGCGACAGGGCGATGATAAAGGGCATAATCAAATGATTTTTCCGGTATAAAAACAGACAGTCCGGAGCGCGTCGGCGTTTCTCCGGACTGTCTGTTTTTGGGGAAGAGCGTTTGCTTATTTCTCCGCGTCGCTCTTAATCGTATCGATTGCGTCCTCGATGGTTTCGGTGGTCTTCTGGCCCAGCTCCTTGCTGAGTTCTTCGAGCTTCTGGAAATTATTCTGCGATTCCTGTTCATCCTGCATGCGGGCTTCGCGATCCTCGGTAAATTCCGCGTTGGCGAAAATCTTCTGCATGCGCTCATCCGGATAATGCTCGTCCAGATACGCTTCAAACGCGTTGCGCGGCTCGATGCCCTCGCGGCGGGCCGTCCAGCGCAGAGAGGTAAACAGGGTCATCACGGAGTTAAAGACCATGAACACAAGCAACACCCACGTCAGCGGCTTACCGACCTTGTTGGGGATTTTCAAAATCCACTTGGCCATGCGCGGGTAGATATCCTTGATCCAGAAGATGCCCAAAATGCCCCAGAAAATGGAATACAGCAGGCAGATGCGTCCATTCAGATTATAGGGCATATTGCTGTAATCCCACGAAGTCGAGCCGAAGCAGACCTCCTGAAACCACGAGCAGGCGTATTCCACAATCGAGCCGACGACAAAACCGCCGACAAACGAGAACACACGCCCGCGGTTGCGGAATTGATACAGCGCGCCGCTCAGGCAGAGCGCGCCGATACCGTAGACGAGGTTAAACGGGCCGTAAATCAGGCCGACGCGGCTTTCATAATGGCCGCGCTGAATCAGGCAGTAGATCGTTTCCAGCACCACGCCCGCAAAGCAGCCGATAAAGAACACCCAGAACAGCTTATAAAACGTCATGCCCTGCGCGAAGTGCGCTTCCTGCTTCTCGCGGTAGTCGATCTGTGCGTTGGTCGGCGCGGGCGGCAGAATGCGCACCTTCTTTTTCTTTCTGCGGTCGTATTGCTCCGTCTCTTTCAGCCGGGTTTCAATCTCGTCGATCAGTTCGTTGAAAGCTTGCAGCTTTTTGGCCATCAGATCGCGGCGTTTGCGCAGCAGCACCAGCTCGTCGCGGATTTCGGCATAGAACGCAGCCTTCTGCGCGTCGTCCATCCGCTCGTCGGCGGCCAGAACGTCCATCTGACGGCGCAGCTCCATATACGCTTCATAGTCTTCCGAACCCAGCTGGGTCAGCAGTTCGTTTTTTTCTTCCCTGGTCATTCTTTTCCCTCCGTACCATCATCTACGGTTTTCGGGCACAGTATATCATGCTTTGCGCCCTATTTCAACCTCCACGCAGCCCGTATCCTCGCCGACGAGGAAAAAACGCACGCGCGCCTGTCCCACATTCCGGCGAAGGCGGCGCAGGTTTGCCGCGTCCTCCTCTGTCATCTCGCATACGCCCTCCGGATGGTTGCTCAGCAGCCAAATCTCCTCGGCGCTTTTCTCAAATGCAATCGTCTGATCCGCAAAGGCCGTATCAAACTGGCACAGCGACAGAATTTCGCCCCGTCCATTCACCGCAGCCACAGCCGAAAACGGCACGTAGACCCGTCTCATCAGCATGTCGGCCAGTTCATCCGGCGTTATCCTCTTCTCCATCCGCTCATCCTCCTTTTTCTTCTGCACATGGCCATTATACACCCGCCCCCGCCTTTTCTCCAGAATCCCCCGGTTGCAAACGGCGGGCATCGCGCCCGCCATTCTCCGGTTGACGAAAAATCAAAAACACGTTACAATACACTGAAAGAAATGAGGTGCAGAGATGGCCAACATGACAAAACGCATGCTCTCCATGTCCCTGAAAAAACTGCTGTCAAAGACGACGCTGGATAATATCACCATTCAGGATATCACGGACGATGCGGAAGTCAGCCGTAAAACCTTTTATTATCATTTTCAGGATATTTACGACCTGCTGGACTGGACGCTGCAAGAGGACGCGCGCCATCTGGTCGCCAACAAAATCAATCTGGATAACTGGGAGGAAAGCATCGCCGCCCTGTTCGTCTACATGCAGGAAAACAGGATGCTCGTTCTCAACGCGTTTCATTCCCTTGAACGCGACACGCTGGAAAAAGAGGTTTTCAAGCTGCTTTCCCCCTTACTCCACCGTCTTTTTTCCGCCCAGGAGGGCTTTAATCAACTGAGCGAAGCCGATCAGGATTTCATCGTCAGCGTGTATGGGTTGGGAATCACCGGCCTTTTCCTCCGCTGGATCGGCGCGAACATGATGTCCCCGCCAGAACCGATGATCCGCCAGCTCTACCGCCTGATGGGCGGCAGCCTGCAAGGCATCGTTCAGCGCTTTTTAACGACGGCAGACACAGAATAATCCGTTCAGAAATCTTTACACAAATTCGACCGAATGTGTCAAATTTACCCAAATACTTTTCCCTTATCCCAAAAACGGACAGGAAATTGCATTTGGGTATTTTCTTTAGGCTTGCTTTGGGGATATACTTGCGCCACAACAACAAAGGAGTGTGTCTTATGGGTATCGCAGATTCGATGAAAAAAGCTGCTTTCTCCACCGCGTTCAGCTATATCGGCAAGAACCCGGAGGAAAACGCCCCGAAGCTGATGGCTTGGGTGGATAAGTTCGCGGGCGACGGCCCGAACAGCTTCCCGACTCAGCGCGCAGCTGTCCGCAAGGTCATTAACGATAAAGACAACAACATGCACCATCTCGTCATGGACATCATGAAGGATACCGATCCGGAAGTGCTCAAGGCGACGTTCATGAACTTCTTCCTCAACGCCAACATCATCGGCTGGCCGAAGCAGGAGGAAAACCGCAAGAAGTATGGCTGCAACATTCCGTGGGCGATCCTGCTCGACCCGACTTCCGCCTGCAACCTGCACTGCACCGGCTGCTGGGCGGCGGAATACGGCAACCGCCTGAACCTGACGTTTGACGAGATCGATTCGATCATCACGCAGGGCAAGGAACTGGGCGTGTACATGTACATCTACACCGGCGGTGAGCCGCTCGTTCGCAAGAAGGATTTGATCGCCATCTGCAACAAGCATTCCGACTGCCAGTTTCTCTCCTTCACCAACGGCACGCTCATCGACGAGGAATTTGCCGATGAGATGCTCCGCGTAAAGAACTTCATCCCGGCCATCAGCCTGGAGGGCTTCGAGGCTGCGACCGACGGCCGCCGCGGCAACGGCGTGTTTGAAAAGGCGACCCGCGCCATGAAGCTGCTGCACGACAAGCACCTGCCGTTCGGCATTTCCGCCTGCTACACCAGCGCGAATATCGATTCCATCGCGTCCGATGAATATATCGATTACATTTGCAGCCTGGGCGCGCGCTTCATCTGGTATTTCCATTACATGCCGGTCGGCAACGACGCCGCCCCGCAGCTCCTGCCGAATCCGCAGCAGCGCGAGTACATGTACCACCGCATCCGCGAAATCCGCGCGACAAAGCCGATCTTCGCGATGGACTTCCAGAACGACGGCGAGTATGTCGGCGGCTGTATCGCCGGCGGCCGCCGCTACCTGCACATCAACGCCAACGGCGACGTCGATCCGTGCGTGTTCATCCATTACTCCAACGCGAACATCCGCAACTGCACGCTGCTCGAAGCGCTGCAAAGCCCGATCTTCATGGCCTATCACGACGGCCAGCCGTTCAACGACAACCATCTGCGTCCCTGCCCGATGCTGGAGAACCCGCAGATGCTGCGTGAAATGGTCGAAAAGACCGGCGCGCATTCCACCGACCCTCAATCCCCGGAGACGGCGGATCACCTGTGCGCCAAGTGCGACGAATATGCCAAGAACTGGCAGGCAACGGCTGAGCGCCTCTGGGCTTGCAGCCACGACTGCTCGACCTGCGGCGTCGGCTGCGGAAAGAAGGACTAACGATGCACACGCTGTTTACTTCCGAGAGTGTGACCAAGGGTCATCCCGATAAAGTCTGCGACCAGATTGCCGACGCGATTCTGGATGCGTTGCTGGCGCAGGACCCGATGAGCCACGTCGCCTGCGAAGTCACCGCCATCACCGACGCGGTGCACATTTTCGGCGAAATCACCACCACCGCGAAGGTGAACTACGAACAGATTGCCCGCGACACCATCCGCAAGATCGGCTACACCGAGCCGGGCCACGGCTTCGACGCGGAGACCTGCAAGATCACCGTCGACCTGCACGAGCAGAGCCCGGATATCAACATGGGCGTTTCCCGCGAAATCGAAGAAGACGCGGGCGCAGGCGATCAGGGCATGATGTTCGGTTATGCCTGCCGCGAGACGGAAAGCCTGATGCCGCTGCCGATTGAGCTGGCGCATGCGCTGACCAAGCGCCTGGCCTATGTGCGCGAGATGCACATTCTGCCGGACATTCTGCCGGACGGCAAGGCGCAGGTTTCCGTGGAATACGACGAGGCGGGCAAGCCGGTCCGCATCGACACCGTCGTCGTCTCCACCCAGCATACCGAGGCCATCAGCGAAAATGAGCTGCGCACCGCGATCATCGACGAGGTGATCTCCCGCGCGCTCCCCGCCGACATGCTCGACCAGAACACGCACATCTATGTCAACCCGACCGGCCGCTTCCTCATCGGCGGCCCTGCGGGCGACAGCGGCCTGACCGGGCGCAAGCTGATTGTCGATACCTACGGCGGCTATGCGCATCACGGCGGCGGCGCGTTCTCCGGCAAGGATTCCAGCAAGGTGGACCGCAGCGCCGCCTACATGGCTCGCTACATCGCCAAGAACGTCGTGGCGGCCGGTCTGGCTGACCGCTGCGAGGTGCAGCTCTCCTACGCCATCGGCGTGGCTCAGCCGGTTTCCGTGCTGGTCGATACCTTCGGCACGGAAAAAGTTGCCCGCGAAAAGATTCAGGAGCTGGTTTCTGCCGTGGATATGCGTCCGGCGGCGATCATCAAGCGCTTCGATCTGCGCACCCCGAATTTCAGCAAGGTTTCCTGCTACGGCCACTTCGGCGAGAACGCCAAAGATATGCCGTGGGAGAAGACCGATCTGGCGGAAAGCTGGAAGAACGCGTAATCGAAATGACGCCTCTTCATTCCCCCACCGAAAGTCTGAGGTTCTTGGATTTTCCATCGTAAAAATTATATTTTCATAAAGCAAAGCGAGCTTCGATTCATGTCGGGGCTCGCTTTCATATTCACTGATTGTTCAAGCACGCAGTATATATTATAATGCTTTTGCAGGCAGACGAGCGCTGCCGATGGTTGCCTCCCGCTTCTGTTACAGAAGAAGAGAGGGATGCGCTATGACACCGTATGAGAGCATCATGGTTGTGATCGCGTTCCTGAGCCTGCTCATTGCAGTAGACGCAAAGAACCGTAAATAAAGCGAACCGCCGGTCAGCTGGAACCTGATCGGCGGTCTTGTGCTTTAAGGTTTTTACTTCAAGCGGGAGAACCGATTCTAGACGGCTCCTCGTTTGCTCACATTATAGCTTGTATCCAGCTCTGCATCAAGATACAGAGCTGTTTCCTTATTTTCCTTCCCGCCACTCCTGAATCATCTTTGCGGCGGAACGGGTCATCTCGCGAGAAAAATCGCAATTCCATTTGCGCTTGCAGTGCGCTATGATCCAGCGTTCCAGCTCTTCGCCGTGCTTATCCTGACGGTTTTCGAGCATACGCCGCATCTGTTCGGGATCGCGCGACTGATATTCGTTTTCAAATACGATATCATCCGCTTCAAAGCGCGCGGGCTTCTTGCGCGTCTTTTGAAACTCCGTCGGAATGCCGTAAACCACCATGCAGACCGGCTTGACGTACTCCGGCAGGCCGAGGATTTCCCGCTGCTGTTCGCAGCGCTCGATGATGTCGCCGATGTAGCACGAGCCGCAACCCAGCGCGTCTGCCGCGACGACGCTGGCATGCGCCGCAATGATCGTATCCATCATTGCGAGCATCAGATCACCTTCGCCCGGCTTGCGCAGCTCTTCGCCCAAATCCAGCGTCGCAAACAGATCGTACCAACGCTTGTAATCCGCGCAGAACACCAGTACCAGCGGAGCGGACGCGATAAACGGCTGATTGTCACAGGTTTCAGACAGGCGCTTTTTCTTCGCTTCATCCGTCACGCGGATGGCGCTCCAAAGCGTCATGTTGCCGGCGGTCGGCGCTTCGATGGCAGCGCGCAGAATCTTCTGCACATCCTCCTCCGGAATCTCCCGCTTTTCGTAAGCGCGGACGCTCTTTCGGTTGTAGAGGAGTTCAATCGTTTCATTCTTCATCGTCATCATCCTCCCAAAGTTCTTCCAAGAATTTCTGCACGGCGGTGCGCGCGCGGTAGACATCGTTGCGTTTTTCGCCCTGCTGCATCAGCGCGTCGCCTGCCTCGCGCATGTCCCGTCCCGCCATCAGCAGTTCAAAAATGCGCGCTTCAAGACTCGTATCGTACGCCGCCTTCCTTTCTTCCACATGCACGTCATGCAGATCGAGCACCAGGCAGTACTCGCCCTTCTCCGCCTTTTCGTTGGCGCGGAGCATAGCCAGCACTTCCTCCGCCGTGCCGCGGATCGTCTTTTCGTGCAGCTTGGTCAAATCGCAGCTGGCGCTGATGCGGCAGCCCGGCAGGGTTTCGCAAATCACGCTGACCAGATCGATCACGCGGTGCGGCGACTCGTGCGCGACGGCAATCGGCACGCCCGTGCGTGCAATTTGCAGCAGTTTTTCGGAAAGCTCCCGCTTCTGGCGCGGCAGAAAGCCGTAAAACGCAAACTCCCGCGTGTCAAACCCGCTGACGGAAAGCGCGCTGGCCATCGCCGTCGGCCCCGGAACGGCCAGCACCTCGATGCCCGCCGCCGCGGCTTCCTTCGCCAGAAAACTGCCGGGATCGCTGATGCAGGGCGTGCCCGCGTCGGTGACGAGCGCCACATCGAGATCTTCTTCCAGCATGCGCGCAACGATGGGCGCAGCGCGGTTTTCCTCGTTATGCTGATGGTTCGAGACGCAGGGCGTGTTGATTTCAAAATGATTGAGCAGCGCGCGGGTCACGCGCGTATCCTCGGCGGCGATGAGGTCGCAGTCCCTGAGCGTTTGCAGCGCCCGCGCGCTGATATCGGACAGGTTGCCAATCGGCGTGGCGACAATAAAAAGACGCGGCATGTTTATTCCTCCGATTCGGTGTAGCACTCAACCTGAACCCCGGCCTCTTTGAAGATATCCAGCGCGAAATCATCCGGATATCCGCTGTGATAAACCACGCGCACGACGCCCGCGTTGACGATCATCTTCGCGCAGAGGATGCACGGCTGATGGGTGCAGTAGAGCGTCGATCCGTCGATATTCACGCCCAGCTTGGCCGCCTGAATGATGGCGTTCTGCTCCGCGTGGACGGCGTAGCACATCTCGTGCCGCGTGCCGGAGGGAATGCCGAGCTTTTTGCGCAGGCATTCGCCGCGCTCCACGCACGTTTTCACACCCGAAGGCGCGCCGTTATAGCCGGTGGTCATCACGCGCTTATCCTTGACGATAACCGCGCCGATTTTTCGCTCTTCCTGATAGCAGCTCGCCCAGGTCGAAACGAGCTGCGCCATTTCCATAAAACGGTGATCCCACTTGGTAAACATCTGTCGCTCCTTTTCGCGGGGCGCCGCCCCGCACCCTGCCAGAAACCTGAGGTTTCTGGACTTCCCGATTTGGAATTGATCTATGAGCTGCTTCGATGAAGCTTTATATTGATTTCAAAGTGGAAGGTCAAGGGAACTCAGTTCCCTTGTGGGGTTTGGGGCAAAGCCCCAACGCATACCCCTTCCGCCCGTCGCATATGCTCCACGGGTGATGGTCGTGCGCGGTAAAACGCTGATTCAAAAAACGCTCTTTTTGAGCGCGTCGCATTTCGCGGTTCGTTCGGTCGGCTTCCTGCTGCGGTTGTGGCTCTCCCGCGAGCTGGGCGCACAGACAATGGGCCTTGTCGAACTGGCGCAGAGCGCGCAAATGCTGCTCATCACGCCCGTCGTCACGGGCCTGCCCGTCGCCGTCTCGCGCATGTGCGCCAAAACGGAAGGCGCGCGCCGGGTTCGCGTCGTGCGCTGTGCGCTGCTGCTTGCGCTGCCCGTCAGCCTGCTGATTGCCGCACTGGCATTTCTCTTCCGCGAGCCGCTGTGCCTGTGGCTCGGCGACGTTCAAACCCTGCCCGCACTGCTGTGTTTTCTGCCGTGCATCCCGATTCTCGGCGCATCCTGCGTGCTGAACGGGTATTATTACGGCATCGGCCAGCCCGTTCCGCCCGCCGTCAGCGAATTGCTCGAACAGATTGTCCGCGCGCTGCTGTGCGTCCGGCTGGTCTACGGTCTGCGCGGCTGGCCAACGCTCTTTCGCGCGGCCATTCCGGCTGTCGCAACTCTTGCGGGCGAAACCGCCGGACTCATCCTGATGCTCGTGCTCGGCGCTCGGCTCGTGCTCTTCGCCCAAGGCGAAGGCTCTCGAAAGCCGGTCTTCCGTGAGCTGCTCGCTCTTGCCCTGCCTCTGACGGGCATGCGCCTCGTCTCTTCGCTGATGCAGACGGTCAATGCGACGCTCATTCCGGCGCGGCTTCAGCTGTTCGGCCTTTCCGCTGCGGAAGCGATGGCCAGCCTCGGCGTGTTCCACGGCATGCTCAAACCCATTTTGTTCATGCCCTCGTTCATCACGTGCAGCCTGAGCATGGCCGCCGCACCCGAACTGACGAAGCGCCAGACGGACGGACAGCCGCTCTGCACGCTCTCCACGCGGATGATTCTCGCGTCGCTCGCCATCGGCGCAGCGGCGTCGGCCGGCGTATGGCTGTTTGCGCCGCTGATTGCGAATTTCTTCTTCCGTCAGGCGGCGCTTCTGCCGCTGCTGCGCGGCTCGTGCGCGCTCATCCCGATCATCGCGACAACGCATGTCTGCGGTGGCATCATGAACGCGCTCGGCCTGCAAGGCGCGTCGCTGAAGATTTCGCTGGCTTCCGGCCTGCTCGGTGTGCTGACGGTACAGTTTCTCGTGCCCGTCATCGGCCTGTGGGGCGCGGTCGTCTCGCTTGGCGCGGTTCAGGGATTGACGCTGCTGCTCAGCCTGCTTGTGCTCAGGCGTTCAGGATGTATTGCTCGATCACGCTGACCAGGCCGTCCTCGTCGTTCGTACCCGTCACCACATCGGCGGCAGCCTTAATTTCCGGCTGAGCGTTGCCCATCGCCACGCCCAGCCCCGCATACTTGATCATGGCCAGATCGTTAAGACCATCGCCGCAGGCGATTACGTCCTCGCGTTCCAGTCCAAGGCGCTCGATCAGGCCCGCGATCGCCGCGCCTTTGTCCACGCCGCGCGGCATGATTTCAATGAAAAACGGTTCGCTGCGATAGACGCTCAACCTGCCCATAAACCGGCGGGCAAGGCGTTTTTCGTGTTCAGCCGCGCGCACGGGCGGCGCGGTCAGCAGCGCCTTGAACATGTCCATGCCGCGGTAGTCGTCAAAGTTCTCCACCATCACGCGGTTAAAACCGTTGAGCACGGTTTCCCGCTCCAGATAACGATCCACGCGTGTGCCGCAGACGACCGTGTTTCCGTCGTAAATGCACATGCCCAGATCGTGTTCGCGAGCGTAATCGAGCATCCACGGCGCAACGTAATCCGGCAGTACGTTTTTATACACAATTTCATTCGTCTGCATGTTGGTGACGCATGCGCCATTGTAGCTGATGGCATAATTGCCGTATTTCGCCAGCTCCAGCTCGCCGATATAGCGCCGCATGCCGCCCGTCGGCCGACCGGAAGCCAGCGCGACCGCATGGCCCATCTGTTCGATTTTCAAAATCGCCTCCAGCGTTTTGGGCGTGATATCCTTCTGCGTATTGGTCAGCGTGCCGTCGATATCCAGCACGAGCAATTTCCTTTTTTTCATGTTTCCTATCCTCTCCGCCGCATCGGCGCGCTTAAACGGCGTTCTTCGCCCGGTCGCAGGCCGCCACGTGCATCTGCGCGGTTTTGGCGCTGGCGGCAATCTGGTCGATGATGGCAAAGACCATCTTTTCCATGTCACTTCCCCGGCTGTAATCCGCCTTGACGGCAAAATCCACGCGCCCCTCAAGCAACATTTCATTGCTGATCTGCTCGTCCTCCTGCCAAACCGCAATGGAATGGCCGCCGTTGAGCTTGGTCAGCTTCATGCTCGGCACGTCGGTCAAGCCGTCGCCGATATAAATCATGTTGGAAAACGGCACGCGCCGCTTTTCCTCCGGCATGAATTCATTGAGCGCGCGGTGCTCGGTCACATCCAGCACGCCCTTGTTCACGCGGAAAAGGAACTGCGTTTTGCTGGTATAATTGACTGCCATCGCGGGCCAGCAAGCCACCCCGTGCTCGTCATAGCAGAACGACGCGGCGTAAATCTCCTTAAACTCCTTCGCTATCGGCGTGCCCTCGATGATCTCCTTCAGGCCCGAAGAGATGATATAGTGTTCCGGCACTAACCCCTTGCTTTCAGCATAATCGTTCACGCGCGCAAACCAGTCGCTCACGCCGTCAAAGAGCTGCACGTCCTTGCCCAGAGCCCGCAGCATGCTGCGGTTGACAATCAGCTTGCCCTTCGCCTCTTCCAGCATCATATACATATACGCCAGAATCTGATCCATCTGGTTCTGCTTCATGGCCGTGACGCACTTGTGCCAGAACGCGTCCGCCTCCATGCCCAAATCCGGAATGAAGCCGTATTCCTGCATATCCCGCGGGGAAAGCGTATGGTCAAAGTCGTACATAATGGCCAGAATTGGACGTTTTTCCATGCAGTATTCCTCCTTTGCGCGCGTTTTTCGATTCATTCATTATACGCAATTTGTTCCAATGTGTCAATTCTCCCCTTGACAGAACGGCTCAACTTCTGTATAATGCTAATCGTTAGCTCAATCTAACCAAATTTTTTCGACTTTGAGTTGCATATTTTTTTGAAGATGAGTTAGAATATACTAACCAATCTGTGAAGGAGATGTCCGCCGTGTCCATCGTCCCCATGCTCATCGACCACTGTTCGCCCACGCTGGCCAGCCTCAAATGCGGCAGTCTGTTCAGCATTCGGCCGGAGGACATGGCGTATACGATGCGTGAAGCGCGGGCGCTCTCCGACGAACTTGCGCCCAAAGGACTGGCCATCCGCGTGATCGACGTGGGCGACGGACGCGCGCTGTGCTATCTTTACCGGCCCTGTCAGCTTTGCCGCATGCTCGCCTGTGAAAAGGAAGCCGCCTTTTTGACCGAGCAGGGTTATCCGTATCTGACGGTTGAGGACGCGGTGGATCTGCTCTGCGCGCGCCTTTCGCAGGGCGGCGCGTTTCCGCACGAAATCGGCCTGTTTCTAGGCTATCCGATCGACGATGTCGTCGCGTTCATCGCCAACAAAGGGCGCAACTGCCTGTGCTGCGGCTGCTGGAAATGCTATACCGACGCATGCGCCGCGCAGAAAGCGTTTGATAAATTCCGCAAGTGCACCAGCGTTTATAAACGCCTGTTCGCCTGCGGAAGGACGCTCGATCAGCTCGCAGTTGCCGTATAATTTTGCCTGACCGGGAGAAACTCCCGCGATATAGAAAGGAGATTTTCAAATGAGTCAAGTTGCTGTTGTGTATTGGAGCGGAACGGGCCATACCGAGGCGATGGCGCAGGCTGTCGCCGCCGCCGCTCAGGCCGATCTTTTCACCGCCGCCGAGTTCGATGCGGACAAGGCCGCGAATTATGCCGCGATTGCTTTCGGCTGCCCGTCCATGGGTGCCGAGCAACTGGAAGATTCCGAATTTGAGCCGATGTTCGAGGCCGTGAAGCCGTCTCTGGCGGGCAAGAAAGTCGCGCTGTTCGGCTCCTACGGCTGGGGCGGCGGCGAATGGATGCGCACCTGGGAGAGCGACTGCGCAGCGGCGGGCATCACGCTTTGCGCCGAGAGCGTCATCTGCCAGGACGAGCCGGACGACGCGGCGCTGGCCGCCTGCGCCGCGCTTGGCGAAGCTTTGAAGTAATATCCAAACACGGACGCGCAATGCGCGTCCATCAGCCTGTCGACAAAAAGGGTACTTTCGGTTCGCGAAAGTACCCTTTTATGATCATAAACAGCTTTTCAAGCCGCCAAAGAAGGCCGTTCTTGTCCTTCCAAGTTGCCAGTTTTTTAGATTCATGGACGCAAATAAGAGGATAAGCTGAGAGGTCACTCTCGCCAATCCTCTAAGATGTGTATACCGCATACCATGCTGCTCTTTGGCACACGCAATGCTCGCGTTTATACACCCGTGCAATCTTGTTGGGGAAATGCCCCACACCCCGGAACGATTTCAGAGAAATCGGCTGCGCTCCTGTGGAGCTGAACATCACTCCATCTTGAAAAGTGAGTCAAGGATTGTTCGGTTCACGTCGTTCATG
>ENA-UEPH01002024-UEPH01002024.1-human-gut-metagenome-genome-assembly--contig:-NODE-2024-length-16128-cov-7.390069_pt1 | contig 16128 bp, 12 predicted proteins | sample MGYA00242891_ERZ507898 | MGnify/ENA primary metagenome ERZ507898 (study PRJEB26167, sample SAMN06115411) | human gut metagenome | host: Homo sapiens | place: China:Guizhou | collected 2014-10-15... | reverse complement strand
AACTGAACCGCCGCTTGCGGAACCGCATGAGCGGTGGTGTGGGAGGACGGGGGTTAGTCACCCCCTCCTACCCGATTTGACGTTGGGGTTTCGCCCCCAACCCCACCAAGAACCTGAGGTTCTTGGATTTCCCGTTTCGCTTCGCGGTACACCGCGAAGCGGTGAGGAGAAAGGTGCAGGGAACTCAGTTCCCTGCCGGGGGATTGAGGGCAGCGCCTCTAAAATACCCCGAAGGGAGCATGCCATGAACGATCTGCTGAAACTCAAAATTGAAAAACTGCCTACCTGTCCGGGTTGCTACCTGATGAAAAGCGAGGGGAAAATCATCTACGTCGGCAAGGCGGTCAACCTCAAAAACCGCGTCAGCCAGTATTTTACCCACTCCAAGGCGCACACGGTCAAGGTGCGCGCGATGGTCGCCCGGATCGATGATTTTGATATCGTGCTCTGCGATACGAACCTCGAAGCGCTGATTCTGGAATGCAACCTGATTAAGCTGCATAAGCCGCAGTATAACATCCTTTTGAAGGATGATAAGCATTATCCGTATCTGAAAATCGATCTCGCGCAGGATTATCCGCGCGTGGAGCTGGTGCGCCGCGTGGAGAAGGATAAGGCTAAGTATTTTGGCCCGTATATGGGCGCGACGGGCGTGCGGGAGGTGCTCGACGTGCTGCGCGGGCTGTTTCCGCTGCGCACCTGCGCCATGGCGATCAAGCCCGGCATGCACCAGCGCCCGTGCCTGCACCACCAGCTCGGCGAATGCCTTGCGCCGTGCGCGTCTCTGACCACCCCGGAGGAATACGGCAAGGCGGTACAGGAGGTCATCGACTTTCTGAGCGGCAAATCCGACGCGGTCATCGACCGGCTGACTGAGCAGATGAACAAGGCCGCGCGTGAAATGCGCTTTGAACAGGCCGCCCAGCTCCGCGACCGAATCCGCGACGCGCAGAACCTGATGGAGCGGCAGAAGGCGATCAACGTCAACGGCGGCGATCAGGATATCGTCGCCTGCACGAGCGATCATATTGACGCGATGGTGGAGGTCGTCTATGTGCGCGGCGGGCACATGATCGGCGCGGAGAATTACGCGCTCGATGGCGCGGGCGACCAGAGCGCGGCGCAGATTCTCGGCTCGTTCATCATGCAGTTTTACGACGACGGCAGACAGCCGCCCTCCGAAATCCTCTGCATGGAGCTGCCCGAACAGGCGGAAGACATCGCGCTGGCGCTCTCCGAGCGGAAGGGCGCGAAGGTCACGGTGTTTGAGCCGCAGCGCGGCACGAAGCACAAGCTTGTAGAGCTGGCGCTCAAGAACGCGAAGGACGCGCTGGCCAAGCGCAACGCGCACCTTGCCCGCGCGCACGAGCGCACCATCGGCGCATGTGAGGCGTTGGCCAAGGCGGTCGGCATGGATCACACGCCGCGGCGCATCGAAGGTTACGATATTTCCAACACGCAGGGCGTTTTGAGCGTGGCGAGCATGGTTGTCGCCATCGACGGCGAGGCCGCGCGCAAGGAATACCGCATTTTCCGCATCAAGACGGTCGAGGGCGCAAACGACTTTGCTTCCATGAACGAGGTGCTGACCCGCCGCCTGACCCGCGCCAAACAGGAACGGGAGGCGCTGGCCGAGGCGGGCAAATTGCCGGAGGATGGGCGCGGCCTGTCCGGCTTTGCCGATCTGCCGGATTTGATTTTGATCGACGGCGGCCCGCAGCAGCTGAGGTTTGCGCGCGAAGCCATGCTCAAGGTGGGCTACGATATCCCGATTTTCGGCCTCGCCAAAAGGCTGGAAGAGATCTTTCTGCCCGATCAGGAGGAAAGCATCCTGCTTGACCGCAAGTCGCCTGCGCTGCACCTGATTCAGCGCGTCCGCGACGAAGCGCACCGATTCGGTATCACCCATCACCGCGATCTGCGGCAAAAAGCGGGCATGCACTCGACCCTTGAGGATATTCCCGGCATCGGCGCAACCCGGCGGCGCGCGCTGCTGACGCATTTTAAATCCGTCGCCAACATTGCAAACGCTGCGCCGGAGGAGCTTTGCGAGGTCGAAGGAATCGGCAAGGCGCAGGCGAAAGTGATTTGGGATTATTATCATCAAAAGCCTGAGTGATTGGTTTGAAACCGCATCAATAACGCCATCCATACGAGCGGTAGAAGCCGAGTGGATGGCGGTGTACATATTGATGTGCATTTCATGATTCGCCCATCTAAGGACAAGGGCGGCGCGATTCGTGCGGCTGCCGCTGCTGCTGGGCAGTCCGTTCAAGCATATGTCATACAAGCCTGCTTTGAGCGCATGCAGCGGGGCGGCTTCACGCCTCCGGAAGCAACCGATGCGGATCAACCGGATACATAATACAACACCCCGACGGGCTGCGGCTCGTCGGGGTGTTATGGTTTATGCGGCTGATGCGTCAGTCAGGTGACGCTTCGCTCCCTGACTCATGATGGATTGCGTTTCGCGCATATGGGGGACGATGGGGTTGCCACCCCATACCCTGCTTGGGGACGATTGATATTTCGCTGAATCCCGCACTGCGGGCGCGGAATATCAATCCCCACAAACCCCATCTTCGCTTCGCGACAGCTTTAATCGATTTTTTTAAGCGAAGATAGTATCAGTCTTCCGATTCAATTCTTCGGCTCTTTTTCAGCACGGGCGCGAGATACTGTCCGGTATAGCTCTTTTCGCATTGGCAGATGTCCTCCGGCGTGCCTTCGCAGACGAGCGTGCCGCCGCCGCTGCCGCCCTCAGGGCCGAGGTCGATGACGTAATCGCAGGCTTTGATCACGTCGAGGTTGTGCTCGATAATCAGCACGGAGTTGCCGCCGCGGGCGAGCTGGCGAAGCACGCGCACGAGCCGTTCGCAGTCGGCGATGTGCAGGCCGGTCGTCGGCTCATCCAGCACGTAGAACGTCTTGCCGGTCGATGTGCGGGAAAGCTCGGTCGCCAGTTTGACGCGCTGGGCCTCGCCGCCGGAGAGCGTCGTGGAGGACTGCCCCAGCCGGATGTAGCCCAGACCCACGTCGTAGAGGGTTTGCAGCTTGCGCGTGATGCGCGGATAGGCGGAGAAGAAGTCCAGCGCTTCCTCGACGGTCATATTGAGCACGTCGGCGATGGATTTGCCCTTATAGAGCACTTCCAGCGTTTCGCGGTTATAGCGCTTGCCCTTGCAGACCTCGCACGGCACGTAGATATCCGCCAGAAAGTGCATCTCGATGCGCAGAATGCCGTCGCCGGAACAGGCTTCGCAGCGCCCGCCGCGCACGTTGAAGGAGAAGCGGTTTTCCTTGTAGCCGCGCGCCTTGGCTTCCGGCGTGGCGGCGAAGACCTTGCGGATCATGTCAAACAGGCCGGTGTAGGTGGCCGGGTTGCTGCGCGGGGTGCGGCCGATGGGGCTTTGATCGATGGCGATGACCTTGTCCAGCTGCTCAAGCCCGTCGATGCCGTCGCATGCGCCGGGGCGCGTGTGCGCGCGGTTGAGGTCGCGCTGGAGGGTCTTGTAGATGATTTCGTTGACGAGCGAGGATTTGCCGCTGCCGGATACGCCGGTGACGACCGCCATCACGCCCAGCGGAATGTTGACGTCGATGTTTTTCAGGTTATTGGCGCGCGCGCCGCGCACCGTCAGCCAGCCCGCGGGGGTCTTGCGGTGCAGCGGCACGGGGATGCTGCGGCGGCCGGAGAGATACGCGCCCGTGATCGATTCCGGGCAGGCCATGATTTCCTGCGCCGTGCCCTGCGCGATGAGCTGGCCGCCGTGTTCGCCCGCGCCCGGGCCGATATCCACGATTTGATCCGCGGCCAGCATGGTGTCCTCGTCATGCTCGACGACGATCAGCGTGTTGCCGATGTCGCGCAGATGCTTGAGCGTCCCGATGAGCCGCGCGTTGTCGCGCTGGTGCAGGCCGATGGACGGCTCATCCAGAATGTAGAGCACGCCGACAAGGCTGGAACCGATCTGCGTCGCCAGCCGAATGCGCTGGGCCTCGCCGCCGGAGAGCGTGCCCGCCGCGCGGGAGAGCGTCAGATAGCCCAGACCCACGTCGATGAGGAAGCGCAGACGGGCGTTGATTTCCTTGAGAATCGGCGCGGCAATCATGCCGTCCTTTTCGCCGAAGGTCAGCGAAGCGAAGAACGCCTGCGCGTCGATGACGGACAGATCAGAGGCGTCGGCGATGGATTTGCCGCCGACCGTCACCGCCAGAATCTCCGGGCGGAGGCGTTTGCCGCGGCAGTCCGGGCAGGGCGTCTGGCTCATCAGACCGTCGTAATAGGCTTTGGTGGCGTCGCTCTGCGTTTCGGCGGCGCGTCGCTCCGTGGTGGGAATGACGCCTTCAAACGGCGCGGAGAAGGTGTGCGAATCGCCGTTGGGGCGCGTGTAGTGGATGTTCAGCGGCTCGCCCCCGCTGCCGTAGAGAATCACATCCAGCGCTTCTTTGGGAAGCCGGTTCAGCGGCGTATCCATCGAAAAGCCGTATTTCTCGCTCAGCGCCTGAAAGAACATGCCCGCCTGCGTGCCGGGCTCAAGGTTGCTCCATCCCATGACGTTGAAGGGGTTTTCGTTCAGGCTCTTGCCCCAGTCCGGCACAATCAGGTCGGGATCGATCTTTTGCAGCACGCCCAGCCCCGCGCACGTCGGGCACGCGCCGAACGGGCTGTTGAAGGAAAAAGAGCGCGGCGCAAGCTCTTCCATGGAGATGCCGCACTCCGGGCAGGCGAGGTTTTGGGAAAAGAGCATTTCGCTCTCGCCCGGCCCGATATCCGCGATGACGATGCCGCCGGAGAGGGAGAGCGCCGTTTCCAGCGAATCCGTCAGGCGGGCGCGGATATCTTCGCGCAGAATCAGGCGGTCTACGACGACCTCGATGTTGTGCTTTTTCTGTTTGGCCAGCGCGGGCGCTTCCGCTGCGTCGCAGATTTCCCCGTCGATCCGGACGCGGACAAAGCCCTGCTTGACCACGTTTTCCAGAATCTTGACGTGTTCGCCCTTTTTGCCGCGCACGATCGGCGCGAGCAGCTGCATGCGCGTGCGCTCCGGCAGGGCGAGCAGCCGATCAACCATCTGATCGACCGTCTGTTTGCTGATTTCCCGTCCGCACCTGGGGCAGTGCGCCACACCGACGCGGGCATAGAGCAGGCGCAGATAGTCGTGAATTTCCGTCACCGTGCCGACTGTGGAACGCGGGTTTTTGCTCGTCGTCTTCTGGTCGATGGAGATGGCGGGGGAAAGGCCGTCGATGGAATCCACGTCCGGCTTTTCCATCTGCCCCAAAAACTGACGCGCGTAGGAGGAAAGCGACTCGACATAGCGCCGCTGTCCCTCGGCGTAGAGCGTGTCAAACGCCAGCGACGATTTGCCGCAGCCGGAAAGGCCGGTAAACACGATGAGCTTGTTGCGCGGCAGGGTCAAATCAAATCCCTTGAGGTTGTTTTGGCGGACGCCGCGGATGACGATGTTTTCCTGCATGGTGAACTCCTTCTTGATACTGGCGCAAGGCGTCAAAGAATGCTATAATCAAAAACAGAACATGGTGTTGGAGGATGAAATATGCAAAAGCGCGGAAAGACGGCGCTCACGCTTGTCGGGTTTGCGGTGATGCTGGCGGCGCTGCTGGCGCTGATGGTGAGCATCGGTGCGGGGAAAGACGGGTTTGATATCGACGAGTTCTTTACCTATGGGTTGGCGAACTCGTATCAGCAGCCCTTTTTGAGCACCCAAACCGGGTCGTGGATCAGCGGCAAGGCGTTTTCGGATTATCTCACGGCGAAAGGCCATGCGCACGAATATCTGAACGTCTATGAAAACCAGATCGCCGACGTCCATCCGCCGCTGTATTACCTGTTCATGCACGCGGTCTGTTCGGCGTTTCAAAATCCGCCGTTTACAAAGTGGACGGGCATCGGGCTGAACCTTTTCTTTTTCAGCCTGACGCAGTTTGGCCTGCTGCTGCTTTCCGCGCGCCTGCTCTCCGATGGGGAGAAGCTGGAACTTACGCCCCCGGCGCTTCTGCCGGGGCTGCTGTATGGCCTGAGCGCGGGCGCGGCTTCCGGCGTCGTATTCATCCGCATGTATGCGATGATGACGATGTGGGCGGTCTGGCTGGCGCTTGCGCTGGTTGAGCTGTTTATCCATGGCCAGACGGTCTGGCGCATGCGCGCGCTGGCCGCCGTGCTGATCGCGGGCTTTTTGACGCAGTATTATTTTGTCATTCTGGCCTGCATGCTATGCGGCGTGTATTTCTTCGCGCGGCTTGCGCGGCGCGAGTTTGAAACGGCGGGCCGCTTCGCGCTCTGGTGCTTTTTTGCGCTGACGCTGGCGGTCGGGCTGTTCCCGTGGTGCCTGAATCACATTTTCGGGGGCTATCGCGGCCGGGGCGCCATCGAGAGCGCGGCGGGCGTTCGGCTGAACGACATGATCCGCTGGTTCAAAATCCTCTGGCAGACGCTCGATGCGCAGCAATTCGGCGGTTTTCTGCTGGCGTTGGTGCTGATTGGCGCGGCGCTGGCCTTTTGGCCGCTCAAAAAAGCGGGGCAGGGGCTGAAACGCGGCGCGGCGTTTTCCCTCTGGGCGCTTCTGGCCTGCGGCGCGTATGTGCTGGTGATCTCGGTTATTTCGCCGTATAAGGTGGATCGATACATCTTCTGCGTCTATCCGCTGGTGACGGTTGCGCTGTTCATGCTCTTTGCGCGCGGCGGTTGCCGGTTTGGTTCGCGCCGCGGTTCGGCGTGCCTGCTGGCCTGTGCGGTGCTGGCGGCCTGCGGCGCGCGCGTGAACCGCGATCAGCAGGTGCATTATCTCTATCCGGGTGACAGCGCCTATGTCGCCGCCTGCGAAGAGAACGCCGCGCTGCCGTGCATCCTGCTCGGCACCAACGATATGACGCAGAACACGCTGGAACTCGCGGCGTTTGAGCGCGTTTACATGCTGAATGCGGACGACGCGCAGGGCGTAGCGCCCGCATTGGAGGCGCTGGATGAAAAGCCGGACGGCTTCATCCTCTTTGAACGCTATCACGACGAAGCGAACGTGGAAACCGTTCTGCGCGAAACCGGGCTGGAAAGCGCGGAACTCCTCTTCGAGCATCAATATCACGTCTACTGGGTGCATTAAGCTTTGAGGTACTTGCCCGGTTTCCGCTGCCGCCGCCGCTTGCGCTGGGGCAGGGCGACGGTTTCCTCCGGCAGTTCTTCGGGTTTTTTGCCCTGCAATTCAAAGAGCTTGTCGCGCAGTTTGGCGGCCAGCTCGAAATCGAGGTTTGCGGCGGCTTGCAGCATCTTTTCCTCCGTGGAACAGATGAGCAGGTGCAGCTCGTCTTCGCTCAATTCCTTTACGCGCTTTACGGCGCGTTTTTTGTCGCTCTCGTCCGCCGCGTGGCCGATTTGCAGCACGTCGCGGACGGATTTCATGACCGTCTTGGGCACGATGCCGTGCGCTTCGTTGTAGGCCTGCTGAAGCTGGCGGCGGCGCTGGGTTTCAAAAATGGCCTTGTTCATGCTTTCGGTCATCACATCGGCGTACATGATCACGCGGCCGTTGGCGTTTCGCGCGGCGCGGCCGATGGTCTGAATCATGCTGACTTCGCTGCGCAGAAAGCCTTCTTTGTCCGCGTCGAGGATGGCGACGAGCGCGACTTCCGGCAAATCCAGACCTTCGCGCAGCAGGTTGATGCCCACCAGCACGTCGAACACGCCCAGCCGCAGATCGCGGATGATCTCCTGCCGTTCCATCGTCTGCACGTCGGAATGCAGATAGCGCACTTTGACGTTCATTTCGCCCAGATAGGTGGTCAGGCTCTCGGCCATCTTTTTGGTCAGCGTCGTGACCAGCACGCGATAGCCTTCACCCGTGGTCTTGACGATCTCGGCGTAGAGATCGTCCACCTGTCCGGTGGCGGGGCGAACGTCGATTTCGGGATCGAGCAGGCCGGTCGGGCGGATGATCTGCTCGACGACCTGCCCCGCGTGTTCCAGCTCGTAGGGCGCGGGCGTCGCGCTGACGCAGATGAGCTGACCGATGCGCTGCTCAAATTCCTCGAAACGCAGCGGGCGGTTGTCAAACGCGCTGGGCAGGCGGAAGCCGTAGGAGACCAGCGCTTCCTTGCGCGCGCGGTCGCCGTTGTACATCGCGCGGATCTGCGGCAGGGTGACGTGGCTTTCATCGACAAAGACGACGTAATCCTCCGGAAAGTAATCCAGCAGGGTATACGGCGCGTCGCCGGGCTTGCGGCCGTCAAAATAGCGGGAATAGTTTTCGATGCCCGTGCAGTAGCCCAGCTCACGGAGCATTTCGATGTCGTATTGCGTGCGCTGAGCGATGCGCTGGGCTTCGATCAGGTCGCCTTTTTCCTTAAATTCCCGGATGCGCACGTCGAGGTCATGCTCGATATCGCCGATGGCGCGGTCGATGGCCTCGCGCGGCGTGGCATAGTGCGTCGCGGGGTAGACGGCGACGTGTTCGAGAACCATCAGGGTGTGGCCGCTGACTACGTCGATGGCGCTGATGCGGTCGATTTCGTCCCCGAAAAATTCCACGCGGAGCGCGCTCTTGTCGTATCCGGCGGGGAAGATTTCCACCACGTCGCCGCGCACGCGGAAGGAGCCGCGCTCAAACTCGATGTCGCTTCGGTCGTATTGAATTTCGACCAACTGGCGCACCAGCTCGTCGCGCTCCATCGCCATGCCGGGGCGGAGGGAGATCATCATGCCCTCGTATTCGGAGGGATCACCCATGGAATAGATGCACGAGACCGAAGCGACGACGATCACATCCCGCCGCTCGCGCAGCGCCGCCGTCGCGCTGTGGCGCAGACGCTCGATCTCCTCGTTGACGGCGGAATCCTTTTCGATATAGGTGTCGGTCGAGGCGATGTAGGCTTCCGGCTGATAATAATCATAGTAAGAGACGAAATACTCCACCGCGCTGTCCGGGAAAAACTCGCGGAACTCGGCGCACAGCTGCGCGGCCAGCGTCTTGTTGTGGGCGATGACCAGCGTGGGGCGCTGTACGCGCTCGATGACGGAAGCCATCGTGTAGGTTTTGCCCGAACCGGTGACACCCAGCAGCACCTGGCAGGGCATGCCGCTCTGCACGCCCTGTGTCAGCGCCTCGATGGCCTGCGGCTGATCGCCCTGCGGCTTGAACGGAGATTTGAGAACGAAGCGTCCTTCCTGCATCGTGACCTCCTGATTGGCGGGACAGCGCCCATATTTGATGGGTTCTATTATACCATAGAAATAAAATGGGAACAAGTGTTCTTAAAAATTGGGAATGGAAAAAGATAGAAAAAGGCCTCGCGCCTTTCTTTATAACGCAAACCGAAGTACAACGTTAAAAGCAGGGATGCGATGGCAAGCAGAATGGAAGACAGTTCTGTATGGCTCATGTGCATCACCTCCTCTTTCGCAACGCGAAAGCGGAGGTGCCGTGCAAGACCTCTTGACGACATGAACAGTATGGCGTATTCCTGAATGCGTGGCAAGCGTGAAGTGAACAGAACTCATGGTCAGGAAAGGTCAAAAAACTTTTTTAAAATCATCTTGCAAAAAATCGGTCTAAAAAGACGGAAAATGCAAAAAAAGCAAGTCGATTATTCAAATATGAGGTGAATTAGCGGCGGGTCAGTCGCTTGAAACGGGCGGTTTGCAGGGGAGAAAATGCGTTGGGTTATTTGTCTTCCGAAAAGAAAAAAGGTGCAAAAAAACAAGGCCGATGCTATAATATAGGCGTAAAGAGGAACGGGCAAAAGATAAGCCGTTCCCAGAAAAACAAGTGATTTTTTCGATCAGAAGGAGTGCTGGATATGACTGCTGTTTTCGTGTTTGCCGCGTTGATCGTTGTGAATGCCGTGTATTGCATCTATGATGGGCGCAGCGAGGAAGCCGCACGCCAGATGGACGATTTTTACCGCGTCGAGTTTAAGAAGAATTACGGCGCGCGGGAAGACGCCCTGACCCAGAGCTGGTATTGATCTTCAAAATAGGAAACGGAAAACGGATGGCTTCGGTTGTCCGTTTTTTTGTTGTGTTTTCAAGCGCTTGCGGTTATATTTTTACGAATAAAGTTGACAAAACGACAATGAAATGAAAAGACGATTTGTCAACTTTAGAAAGCGATGATCTGCAAAAAAACGGATGAATAATCATAAAATACTGAAAAATTCAAAAACCATCTTGACAAAACTTTGTAAACGGCTATATAATGACGTTACATTTTTGAAAATCAAATCGTAAATGCTAGGCGAAAAGCCGAATTGAAAGAATTGGGGAGGACATCGACCATGAAAAAGTTCGCTACGATTGCTTTAACGCTGGCGATGGCCGCGACTGCGGCCTGTGCGAGCGCGACCACCGTGGGTATCTGCCAGCTCGTTCAGCATGAGGCGCTGGACGCCGCGACACAGGGCTTTAAGGACGCGCTGACCGAGAAAATGCCGGACGTCAAGTTCGACGAGCAGAACGCCGCGGGCGACGCGGCGACCTGTGTCACCATCACCAGCAAGTTTGCCGCCGACGGCGTGGATTTGATTCTCGCCAACGCGACCGCGCCGCTTCAGGCCGCCGTTTCCGCGACGGGCGATATTCCGATTCTCGGCACGTCCATCACCGACTACGCGACTGCGCTGGGCATGAAGGAATGGAACGGCACGACGGGCATCAACGTCTCCGGCACGAGCGATCTTGCGCCGCTGGACGGCCAGGCCGCAATGATCCAGGAGCTGTTCCCGGATGCGAAGAACGTCGGTCTGATCTACTGCTCCGCCGAAGCGAATTCCATTTATCAGATTACCGTGATTAAAGGCTACCTCGAAGAGATGGGTTACACCTGCACCGAGTTTGCTTTCACCGATTCCAACGACGTTGCTTCCGTCACGCAGTCCGCTGCGGATGCGAGCGATGTGATCTATATCCCGACGGATAATACCGCCGCCGCGTACACCGAGACGATCGCCAACGTCGTCATCCCGGCGAAGGTTCCGGTTGTCGCGGGCGAGGAAGGCATCTGCAAGGGCTGCGGCGTGGCGACGCTGACCATCAGCTACTATGACCTGGGCTACAAGACCGGTGAAATGGCGTATGACATCCTTGCCAACGGCGCGGACGTGAGCACCATGGAAGTGGCTTCCGCCCCGAACTTCACCAAGAAGTATAACGCCGCGAACGTCGAGGCGCTCGGCCTGACCATCCCAGCGGATTACGTGGCCATCGAGTAACGGACTTCAACGTCTTTCATGAGCCAAGGAAGCGGCATGCGCTCCCTTGGCTTCATGCGTATAAGCGGAAAGAAAAAAGGAGGACAATCCGGTGGAGATTGCCAAGCTGTTTAACGCGCTCCCCAGCGCCGTTTCGCAGGGCGTGATTTGGGGCATTATGGCGATTGGCGTGTATATCACCTATCGCATTCTGGATGTGGCCGATCTGACGGTGGACGGCAGCATCGCAACGGGCGGCGCGGTGGCCGCCGTGCTGATTATCGGCGGCTGCAACGTGTGGGTCGCGATGATTGCGGCGTTTCTGGTCGGCATGCTGGCCGGGCTTGCAACGGGTCTGTTCCATACGTTCATGGGCATTCCGGCGATTCTGGCGGGCATCCTGACCCAGCTCTCGCTGTATTCCATCAATCTGCGCATTCTCGGCGGCAAGGCGAACATGGCCGTCAGCGTCAATAACTATCCGCTGATTGTCTCCGCCCGAAACGCGCGCGCAATGTCGCTTTCCAATCCGTTTATCATCCTCGCGGCGCTTGCCGTGGCGGTGATCGCGCTGCTGTATTGGTTCTTTGGCACGGAGCGCGGCTGCTCGCTGCGCGCAACGGGCGCGAACGCCAACATGGCGCGCGCACAGGGCATCAATACCAATGCCGATAAGGTGCTGGGGCTGATGCTCTCCAACGGTCTGGTGTCCTTCTCCGGCGCGCTGCTGGCGCAGTATCAGGGCTTTGTAGACGTTGGCATGGGACGCGGCGCGATCGTCATCGGTCTGGCTGCCGTGATCATCGGCGAAGTTGCGTTTTCCAAAATCTTCCATAATTTTGCGCTCAAGCTGCTGGCTGTGGTCATCGGCGCGATTTTGTATTACATCGTCATTCAGGTGGTGCTCTGGCTGGGCCTCAACACCAACGATTTGAAGATGCTTCAGGCGCTGGTTGTCGCCATGTTCCTCGCCGTGCCGTATTGGAAGAACCGCTACTTCAAGAAGAAGGGGGACGCGAACCATGGCTGAGCGCATCATGCTGAATATCAACCACATCGCCAAGACGTTTAACCCCGGCACGATCACCGAAAAGCGCGCGCTGACGGATGTGGATCTCAAGCTCAACGAAGGCGATTTCGTCACGATCATCGGCGGCAACGGCGCAGGCAAATCCACCACCCTCAACGCGGTGGCGGGCGTATTCACCGTCGATCAGGGCACGATTGAAATCGCGGGTGTGGATGTGACCCGCCTGCCGGAATACAAGCGCGCCAAGTACCTCGGCCGCGTGTTCCAGGACCCGATGACCGGCACGGCCGCGACCATGAACATTGAAGAGAATATGGCACTGGCCATGCGCCGCGGCGAAAAGCGGACGCTGCGCTGGGGCATCTCCAACATGGAGCGCGATATGTATCGCGAACAGCTCCGCACGCTCGGCCTGGGGCTGGAGGATCGCATGAGCAGCAAGGTGGGTCTGCTCTCCGGCGGCCAGCGGCAGGCGCTGACGCTGCTGATGGCTGCGCTTCGCACGCCGAAGCTGCTGCTGCTCGACGAGCATACTGCCGCGCTCGACCCGAAAACGGCCGCAAAGGTGCTGGAACTGACCGAGAAAATTGTGGACGAACAAAAGCTTACCGCGATGATGGTCACCCATAACATGAAGGACGCCATCGCGATGGGCAACCGTCTCATCATGATGAACGTGGGGCGCATTGTCGTCGATGTGCGCGGAGAAGAAAAAAAGAAACTCACCCGCGAAGACCTGATGCAGCTGTTTGAAAAGGCCGCCGGGCAGGAGATCGAAAACGATAGAATGCTGCTGGGGTAAGAAATACGGTTTGGAAAGCTGCAAAAAGCGTATTCTGAATGAAGAAAACGACGCTCAATCATCCGTTCGTTATGGCGGATCGCTGGGCGTTGTTTTTTTGCCGCAGTTTTTCGGCGACAAGGTGGAAGAAAAAGAAGGGATCCTTCGGAAAAACGGGTGGGGTTGTATGTTATAATGGAGCAAAGAGCAGGAAGGGAGACGAAACGGTGAAGACGGTTTTGATTGCGGATGACGAACCGGTCATGCGCATGGATCTTTGAAGTAAAAATGGACAGCCGCCGCCTATTTGGCGGCCGCTGCCTATTCTTTCTCTTGAAAGGAGAAAGGATGGAAATTTAGGGCGATCAACTTTTGTTTATACGTGGAAGCTGATCGCGTAAGGAGGCAAGATATGGTTTTGCGCGATGTGGCTCAAACCATCATCGATTCCGCGATACGATCTTCGCTGCCTGACGAAGCGGTCAAAAGGGCGCTGAAAAACTGTCGCTTTGAAAAAAAGGTCCACCTGGTTGCGATTGGAAAAGCTGCGTGGCAAATGGCCAGAGCGGCAGTTGACTGCATCGGAAGCCAAATTCAGGATGGAATTGTGATTACCAAATATGGTCACATTAAGAAAGAAATACCTGGATTGCGGCTTTTTGAAGCAGGGCATCCGGTGCCGGATGAAAACTCCTGCCGGGCGACCGAACAGGTTATCCAGATGGTCAGCGCTCTGGGAGAAGAAGACGTTGTGTTGTTCCTGGTTTCGGGCGGAGGATCGGCATTGTTTGAAAAGCCGCTGATTCCTTTGGCAGAACTTGAAAACATTACGACGCAGCTGTTGTCTTGCGGAGCGGATATCACGGAGATCAATACCATCCGCAAACGGCTTTCGGCAGTAAAGGGCGGCAGGTTTGGCGAACTCTGTAAGCCGGCCAGAGTATTCGCGGTTGTGTTGTCGGATATCATCGGCGACCCGCTGGATATGATCGCGTCCGGACCGGCTTGCCCGGATGTATCTACGGCGGAACAGGCGCAGAAAATCATTTTAAAGTACGGTTTAACCTTATCAGAACAGGCCAAAGAGCTGCTTCTTCAATCGACGCCAAAAGAGTTGGATAATGTTCAGACGGTGGTTACCGGAAGCGTTAAGCAGCTGTGCAGAACGGCGACGCAGGAATGTCTGCGTTTGGGGTATGAACCGCATGTGCTGACGGACAGCATGACCTGCGTGGCGAAGGAAGCCGGAAGCTTTCTTGCAGCGATTGCCCGATACCATGCAAAGGATCAAAAGCCTCAGGCCTATATTCTGGGCGGAGAAACGGTCGTCTATCTGACTGGCAAGGGGAAAGGCGGAAGGAATCAGGAATTGGCGCTGAGCGCCGCCGCCGGAATCAGCGGGCTGAAAAATGTTGCGCTGTTTTCCGTGGGGTCTGATGGAACGGATGGTCCGACGGACGCGGCAGGGGGCTATGTAGACGGAACAACCGCAGAGCGACTGGCCGAGCAGGGAATCTGCATCGCGGATATACTGCATGATAACAATGCGTATTACGCGCTGAAGGCGGCGGACGGTTTGATTATGACCGGACCGACTGGAACCAATGTCAATGATTTGACCGTACTTTTAATCGATGTGGTACCAACATAAAAGAAATCCGACAGTGCAAGCCTTTTCGTTTCGGGCAGAGAAAATGTCTGAAAGCGGTTTGCAGTGCCGGATTTTTGCCTGAAAGGGGGGAAGGTTTTGCGGAGTATAGAGATTCCCTACGGAAGAGGCAGGCAGATTTTCCATATTGAGGATCATCGTCTGACCGGCGTTTTGATGCCGGAAACGATGCCGAAAGCGGGCGAAGAGACGGAAATTGTTCGCAGAGCAATTTCTGCGCCGATTGATTCCGCTCGTCTTTCGACACTGTCCCAAACGGCTGAGAGGATTCTGCTGATCACGAGCGACCATACGCTCATAGCGCTTCGCGATCATAGCTGCAATGACGAATGGACCGGCGCTGCGGGCTGTGTTTGCATGCACGCGAAAAATCCGACGCCGCCGATTAACCCACGTCAGTCGATTGACTGTGAGACGACCAATTCGATGATTGCGGTTTTAAAGCCCGGAGACAGCTTTATTCTTTCGCCGGGGATGAGCACGACCTGCATGGCACCGTTTCAGCCGTTCTGGTTCGATGCTTTCAGTCCTGACCAGGTTTTTCATATCGACCGACAGGAGACGGCAATTGCTTCGTGGATTCGTCGGGAAGAAATCAATCGCGCGGCAATCGATGGACGGATTCCGGTCGAGGAATATCGGGCGGAGATGAAGGAAATGGAGAGGGCATGGATCAACCGTGCCCAAACGATTTCGCGTTCGGACAGGCAGATATTTGTCAACGAAAACGCATTGCAGGCTGGGCGCTTTATCGATAAGTGGCTCGATATTGCCAAGAAAAATCTGCCTCAGCCGCGTGGAGATTCTGCCTTCCAGATGTGGTGGAAAAATAAAAATGCCGAGTTGGGAAAGGATCGGCGGATTGCCTGGTAAAATTTTGATAAAAAACCGTCCTGTGCAGAGCCAAACGACTGCACAGGACGGTTTTTGAGATTTGGTGCAGTAGATGAAACCAAATCCGAACCAGAAGCGCCTGCTTCTGTGACTTGTCTTTCGATGAATTTTACATGCTGGTCATCGGAAAATAGCAGGTATACCTCCTGTCAGCCCCATATTATGGGCAAGTACAATAAACTGGAATTGTTATCTATTTTTCTTTTGATACAGAACGCAATTAACAACAATACAAATTACCCACACAATAGCACTTGCAATATCAAGTACCGGGATAAGTGGACTGATTCTTTCTATTCCATAATTGAAATCAATCAAAATACGGATTATTGAAATGATTAAAGCTATTATAAACGCAATAATTGCGCACAATCTAACTTTCCTGCTCATAGGCACCTCCACAACTCCCGATTGAGATTTCACCTGTTTTAAGAAATTTAATAACTGTTATATTTTATTATTAAATTCTTCGCAACCCCTTGAAAACACTGGATTTGTCGCAGGTGAGCTTTCCCTTATTATTTCCCTTGTGTTATATCGTCCCATCAGTGT
>ENA-UEPH01002023-UEPH01002023.1-human-gut-metagenome-genome-assembly--contig:-NODE-2023-length-16132-cov-10.206415_pt1 | contig 16132 bp, 13 predicted proteins | sample MGYA00242891_ERZ507898 | MGnify/ENA primary metagenome ERZ507898 (study PRJEB26167, sample SAMN06115411) | human gut metagenome | host: Homo sapiens | place: China:Guizhou | collected 2014-10-15... | reverse complement strand
GACCAACTAGGACGAAATGCATATAGTGGGTACGGTTTTTTTTCAGACAGCAGTAACAAATATTCCGTGCATAATCTTGACTTAACGCGAATCTGGCTAAGACTCTTTGAGGGGAAATAATGTAAACATAATCATGCATGGAAGTCACTTCAAAACCCATTTCTGGGTTCCTCTAATCGAAAATTGTTCGGACTTTGGAACACTTCGGATGCAATTCAGTTAGCTTATCCGAAAGAAAATATTCCCTTTGTGCGAACAAATAACGGCATTCAGGTCGATTCCACTGTATAAACGCTTCCAGAAAATGAAGATGAACTTGTAACATATTCAGTTTACATGGGTGGAGACATCGGAGAGTCTGTAATTACAACAAACCGCCCCAAATTACCAAATATCCTTATCTATGGTGATTCTTTTACAAATCCGCTGGAAACTCTGTTATGGACACAGGCAAATGAGCTCCAAAGCATTGATTTTCGATATTATACCCAATGTACCCTCAAGGACTATATTGCGGAGCACAAGCCGGATATTGTGATTTGTGTGCGGGATGAAACTACTTTTCTATCGGAAGCCGGGAACGGGATCACGGAATAAGTTTGTAATGCGAGCGTTATTTATCAATGCAGTCTGTCATACTGATACAGTTTATGTTCAAAGAATCTTTTTTAATGAAGGAGATAGCCGGTGCACCGGCTATCTCTGAGGCTGTCGATAAAGTGATAAATTTTCTGCGACGGTAAAAAAGGGTGTGCGCGTGAAACCCAAGAAGGGTGTCCCGCGCCATTAAAATCCTAAGTTTTCAGAACTTTTATGAAGTTCTGAAAATTTGCTCAGCGGGGAGAAAAGGCTTTTTCGACACGCTGGGAGATAGCCGGTGCACCGGCTATCTCTCATATTGTGTAGTACCTCGGTCTACTGATAGATGTAAAGCCCTCCTTACCAGTAATGACTACATTGTTATAGCCGCTGGCGCAGTGAATGATTAGCAATTCTCCGTTTGCGTCCCTGCCGCCAACGATGCCCACATGGGAATTATCCGGGTAGAACACCAAGTCACCGGGCTGTGCGTCCGCCCACGAAATATCGGTGCAATAGCTGTGCTGTGCGGTGGCTCCTCCGCCGTGTCCGATGACATAGCCGCCGCCAGACTGATTGTAGAAAACCCAATCGACGAATCCACTGCAATCCGTCCCGTAGGGACGGTAGGTCCCCGTGGTGGAGCTGCCTGCCGCAGTGACCTGCCGCAGCTCGCCCCAGCGGGCGTCCCAGCCAATTACGAGGGATTTTCCTCCCCAAAAATAATTCACCTTGCCGACAAGAGAACAGGCGGTGCGTACCACCGCCTCGCGCTCCGGCGACAGGCCCTCCGGCAGATCGCGGAGCAGCGCCGCCGTGTCCCTGCTGACGGAGTACACATCCTCGATCAGCTCCCGCAGGAGGTCGCGCTGCTCCAGCAGCTCGTCCAGCGCCGCGATTTGGTTACGGTTGAAATGATACGCGGTTTTCATCTCCTCTGCCGTTTTTGCAGTAATGGTGATATAGAGGTTTCGCTCCGTCCAGCCATCGTCGTCACCGCTGCCAGGATGTTGAATGACCTCAATGCGGTGTGCAATGGTGGTCATGTCCCAAAAGACTGCTTTCAGGCGGGCAATGCGGTCGGCATCCATGGTGGCCACGTCCGCGGCGTCCGCATCGTTACTGCCCGCCACCTTCACTGCGAACACCGCCAACACCTCCACCCAATCAGCAGACTGCCCGGTCACGGAGATGGAGTCGTAGCTGTCCGCTGTTTGCAATTCCTCCAACCGCTCGTTATACTCATATTTGACCTGCGCCACCGCAGCGGAGAGCGGCACAACGCCTGCCTCCCGGCTTTCGTTGGAAAAAAGGATGCCGAAGGGTGACGCCACGATTGCCGCCACGAGGATCACCGTCAGGAGCAGCACCAGCACCACCGCTCCGCCGCCCGCCGCCACGATGGAACTTGCGGCGGACGCGATACCTCTCCCAATCGTCTGTACCGCCTGCACCATTGCGCCGCCCATCTTTTTTGCCCCACTGCCTCCGTTCTTTGCGGATGTCTGGAGCATTGTCTGCTGTGCCTTGCGCTGTGCCGCCGCCCTTGCGCGGCGCGTGATGATTGCATTGTTCGGCGCTACGTGGTCAGTTGGTCGAACACGCATGGTGCGCGTGGCCTTGGTCATGGCCTGTCCGCTCTTGGGGCCAGGGCTGCCCTTGGCCGATACCCCCGAATTACCTTTCTGCGGAGTGGTCATTGTGCCTCCACGGTCGGACGGTGGAGGTACAATGTGCCGCTCCGCTGTTCTTTTCTCGGCAAGGTTCCGCCGATAGGCGGCTTTCGCGTCCTGCGCAGCTTTCTGCCGCCCACGCTCCTGCGGGGCGGCATCTGCGCTTTTTGGACCTCCGCAATTTTGCGGAGAAATGGTCCGGTTTCCGACTTCATTTCGTGCAGCGGTTTGTACCGGAGAAAAGGCATATTCCATCGGTGTGTCGATGAAAACATTTTCCGAACCGATCCCCATATCTGCCGCACTGTGACCTCCCACCGCATTTTCTTTACTCTGTCGCAGCTTTCCTCGGTAGTGCTTTATCATGCGCCGCGAGGCATCCGCCGCCCCAGCCGCACCCCGGCGCATATTTTTCTCCACGCGGTCGGTAGCGTAACGCACAGGATCGCGGCTCTCCGGCTCTTTCTCTTTCTGCCGCTTATCCATGTGCTTTTTCAGAATGGATTCTGCGTCCTTGGGTGTGGGGTCCTTCAGCTTTGCCTTGGGCGTGTCCATGCCGGGTCTGATCTTCAAGTCCCGCATGGCATCAGTCCTCACCGGGGCGGGTTGACATTAAGCGGTACAGCTCCGTGTTTTTGGGCAGCTCATTGGCGAAGGGCACGATGGCCCCGCCTACCTTGATGAGTCCATGACCGGCAGGGGCATTGTCCACATAGCTCATCTGCGTATCCGACGCACCCAGCAGGCGGGCAAGCTGCTCCCGGTCGGTGGTAGCCTGATTGAGCATCAGCAGAAACTCAGAGTTTGCGAACATCATCCGTGCCGTATTGGATAGCAGACATTCCTCCACATTCTGCGTGATGCCGGTGAGCGTCGCGCCGTATTTGCGGAAGCGCTTCCAGCACTTGTAGAGGAATTCGCTGCTGTAATTGGTAATGCTGTGTCCGCTGCCGCTCCCGTTGGCGAAAAACAGATAGATCTCGTCGATGTAGACATGGGTGTATTTTCCCTCTCTGCGGTTCTGAATGACGCGGTTGTAGATGGCGTCCAGCATCACCAGCAGGCCCACCGATTTCAGATTCTCGCCCAAGTCCTGAATGTCAAAGCAGAGGATACGGCTTTTTGTGTTGATATTGGTCTGGTGGGAGAACACATTCAGACTGCCCACTGTGAACAGTTCCAGCGCCAGTGCGATCCGGTGCGCCTCCGGGTTGACCTGCTTCATCAAATCGTCATAGAGGTCCTTCAGCGTGGGCGGCTGCCCCTGATAGTTTTTCAGATACTCCCGGTAGATGTTGCCCACACTTCGGTCAATGATGGACTTCTCCTGCGGCTCGATCTTATCCGCACCCATGAGCTGCTCATACAGTGACATGATAAACTCGGACTTCATCACCAACGGCTCCCTGCCATCGCCGTAGCCCTCAGATAAGTCCAGCGCATTGATGTGGCAGCCATTTGGGTCAGCGGCAGAGATGGTGATAACCTCGCCGCCCAATGCCCGTACCAGCTCCCCATATTCACGCTCCGGGTCAACGATGATAATATCATGGTCGGTGGAGAGCGCCAGCGCGGAGACCTCCTGCTTTGCCGCCATCGACTTGCCGGAGCCGGACACACCGGTAATAAAGCCGTTGCCGTTGAGCAGATTTCCGCGGTTGCAGACGATGAGGTTATGCGATACGGCGTTGACACCGTAGTAAATACCGCCCGCGTCCTGGATCTCCTGCGATTTGAACGGCATAAGGACAGCGGTACATTCCGTGGTCAGGGTGCGGGTAGCGTCAATGCGCTTTAAGCCGAGGGGCAGCACCGTGTTCAGCGCGTCCTCCTGCTGGTAGCGCAGAATGTTGAATTGACAGCCCCGCGCCCGCCCGATGGCTTGCAGGGCCTCGGTGTCCTGATCGAGCTGTTCAAGGTTATCTGCCAGGTGCGTCAGCGTCACCAAAGCCAGCATCATACGCTGGTCGCGGCTCATGAGGTCGTCCATAAATTCCTTCGTTTCGCTCCGCATCTGCTCCAAGTCATAGGGGATATTGGCGGTAAAATTGTTGCTCTGATTCTGCCGCTGCTGCCAGCGGGTAATATCCGATTCCACGGACATAATGCGCTTGCGAATATCGCTCACGGCTTCGTCCATCGCCACAGGAATAATGTCAATAGAGAGCATCATGTTTCGGGGATAGTCCATCAGCTCCGTGATCATCTCGTCGGAAATAAAGCTGGCATATTCCCGCAGGAACAGGGTACGGCCCACATGATCGCCCAACTCATAGTGATTTTTTTGAAAGGAAATACAGTCCGGGGCGATGCAGTCCCGGAAGTCATGTCCCCTTCGTATGGTGTCCTCAAAATTGAACCGGAATAGCTGTTCCTCGCCGGGGCGATAGAAGTCGTGCAGAAGCCGCAGGCGGTCATTGACCGTGATCTCACGGACACTGGAGGACATACGGGAAAGTCCCGTGGTGAGGTCAGTCCCAACGCGGGAAAAGAACGCGCGGGCCTCCTCCACGCTTTTCTTCTCCGCCGAAACGGTGATATACTTCTCCTGAATGAGATTGTTGCTCTCCGCCGCCTTGCCTAACACCAGCCCATTGTATTCGTTTCGATAGCGGTCACAGCGATCCCCCTGCATGGGCATGAGCAGTGTCCGACCGAAGTCCTTTTGATTGAGCTGGCGGTTAAAAAGCGTGATCTTTGCCGTGGCTCCGATGGGCAGCGAGTTCAGGAAGGAACAGTAGGTCATAAAGAGTTCCCTCTGCTTTTCCGGGGAGGCCACGGCATAATTGACATCAAAAAAGCGCCAAGTTTTTGAAAACTTGCCGCTTACCTGAAACACGCCGTCTTGATAAATACGTTTGATGGGAATAGATTTTTGAACGCTGCGGGGAACGGAAAAGGCATCTCGTTCCGCGCTGCGCCGATGCTTGAAAAAGATCAATGTTTCTTCACCTCGCGTTTCATCGCTTCTTCATAGTAGTTTTCCGCTCTCCAGACACGCTTGCCTGCCATGATGACCTCTGATTTCAGCCACGCCCACAAAAATCGCTCCAGCGTCAGGCCGTTATACTGAAAAAAGCCCGCAGCAGCCACGGGAGCTGCGCCGACAATGCACACCCAGCTCACCGTTTCCCGGTCCAACACTCGGCTCAGGCTGAAATACAGTCCCACGGCTACGCCCACCGCTAAAACAGAGCAGACAAATTGCCGCACGGACAGGCCGAAAAAGAGCGTTTCACGGTACGCGCGAATCTCCTTGTTAATTTTGATTTCCATATTGTCATTTCCTTTCCAAAATAGTATTTTAAATGGTATAAGGTGGTGATTGAAAATGAACGTAACTTTTGACAGGAATTGTCCCTATAATCCAATCTACACAGAGTTTCTCACAAAGGGCATCGCTGCAATTACGCACCGCATTGAAGTGGATGCTTCCTCCATTCAATGGATCGTTTACGACAGTAATCATGCGCCTGACCTTACTGCATACGGGAAACCGAAAAGCACCTTGCAGCAGCTTAATGAAAAATTCATGCTATCATTGCCCCAAACCCGCAGGCAGTATGGTGTATCGGAATATGGCTTTTGCTATATCTGCAATAAGACCATCTATATTTCATTGAAGACCATTCTAAGCTGCCGCAACTTGCTGCCAGTTCCATCCTTACCGCCACAGGTCAACTTTATGCTGAATCGGAGGGCAGGACCGAGCCTTTTCACCAGCGTCATACTGGATGAGCTAACGCATATTGTGACGGGAAAAGGGCATGACAGTCCAGAATACAAGGCAACACTCGCATCTTATTATCAAAAGTGTATGGATCTATAAGGCAAATGAGGAAGAAGGTGTTCTATGGCATATAGTGAACAGCTATGGCAGGATGCAAAAAAGAAGTGTCGTCTGACCGATGAAGATATTGCCCGCGCTAAGCGCTTGGGACTAAATCCTCGCAGCCTGATTAAGAACAATCCCAGCAAGTGCGAACCGTGGAAAGCCCCGGTCAGCGAATGGCTGCGGGAAATGGAAGAAAAGTGGGAACGAAAGTCCGCCCAACGGCAGGCCCGGAAAGCAAGAGATCACTCATAACCCCAGCATTTCCTTTACGATGTGGTCGGCAGACTTTACCAAGCCCACCAGTACCAGCAGGTTGAATATGACCTCGCCCAAATAGCTCCACACCTGCGTCACCACGGAGGCACTGCTATCCACCACCGGCGTACCGCTGGAGGAAAAGGCCGAAAAGATGATACAGGCCAGAACGATCACCGCCCCTTCCATGCACACGCCTACATAGCTCCGAAGGAACGCCTTGCCGAAATGGGAAGTCCCCTCTCCGGAAAAGGATGCCAGTGCCACCGGGGACAGCGCGGCGTACATATAGATCTTAAAAAAGCGCCCATAGACGGTGAGGATCATAATGAAGGCCAGCACCGTAATAAATAGACTTCCCAACAGAGTTACCAGCCAAAGGGGGATGCTTGCAAAAAAGCCCACATCTCCGATGGCATCCGCGATCTCCTGCGGCAGTGCCACGGATGCGCCGGTCAAGCCGCCGATGCTGCCCGCCGCCGTTGCCACAATGCCGCTGCACACATCAAATACATCTACCAGCAAGTCCATACCGTAGGTGATACCCAGCTTTGCCAGCACAAAGTAGATGAAGTGCCGCAGCAAGTGCTCCGGCCTTTGAAAGTCCCGAAAGCTGGAAGCGCTGCGAAAGATACCGATGGCAAAGAACAGCACCAGCAGCCCGTAGCCGATGGCCTGCATTCCGCCATTGATGGTCACAATGGTCTGCCAGATGGTGCCGCCCTTGAAGGTCTGGGGCGATTCCGTCAGCAGTGACCACATTTCCGTCATTTTACTATTCCAAACGCCAAAGGCGTTGGTCAGGTTTTCTACGATCCAGTTGTTATCCAAATGAAAATCACCTCCCACAAAGGAGCCGGGAGATCCGCCGCAAGGCAGTATCTCCCAGCTCTTTTCATCAGATCGCGCCGATGGCGGTCAGAATTTCCTTTGCAAAGGCGATCATTAAGCCACCAAAGAGGCAAAGAAAGCCCTGCGTTCTCTGGCTGGCGTCGTGGGACTGGATCGACATACCCACCTGCACGATGCCCCAGCCAAGAATGATCACGCCCAGCGCCTTGATGATGCTGAAAATAAAATCGGAAAGGTTATTTACAATATCCAGCGGATCGCTGCCCGCCGCCATCGCAGGCGTAGCACAGCAAAGACAGAGAACAGCAGCCCCAGCCGCCGTCCAATAGCATTTTTTCACCTTACTCAGTCTTGTCGGGTTTGAAATCTTTTTCTTTTTCAGATAATTCATGTTCAGGTTCCTCCACATCAATAAAATCATAATCGTCCAGTGATTTGAACGCATAGGGCAGGTCAGGCAGTGCGTAATCCGGCGCGCCCTGCGGCTTGTGGATATAAGGCTTTGCCTTACCGTCTGTTGTCAGCTTAATGTTGGGGTGTCGCTTGATGTTGTACTTTTTGTCCAGTACAGGATCTTCCCCTCGTATAAACAAGATCGCTTTATGGGTGTCCAATTTTCGTACCTCGTCAATGGTCATCAGGTCGCGGCCCGTCTGCTGGAAGTTGGTAGAGCTGGAGCCGCTGCGTCCCTTCGTCTGCCCTCGTGTGCGGGTTGCGATGGTCTCCTTGCCCAGCAGCTTTACGATAAACTCCAGCGAAGTCGGCTCGTTGCCGCCGCCGAGGAAGAGCAGCGTGTCGCAGTTGCCGATGATGCTTTCCCATTCCTTTTCGTACAGCGCCTTGATCTGCTGAATGTTCTGCACGATGATGTTCAAGCCGATGTTGTAGCTGCGGCAGGTGGCCAGAATTTTCGGATAGCTCTCCGGCTGGGCCACATTCGCCCATTCGTCCTGAATGACGCGCACCGGCACAGGCAGACGCCCGTTGTGCTTCTCGTCCGCCCTGCGGTAAAGTGCCTGAAAGCATTGAGTATAGAGCATTCCCACAAGGTAGTTCATGCTGCTGTCATCAACAGGAATCAGGCAAAAAATTGCTTTCTTTTTCTCGCCCAGACTTCCAAAGTCCATCTCATCCTTTCTTGTGATTTCGGCATACTGCGGGATATTGAAGGTCGCCAACCGAACTGCGGCAGTCACAACAATGGATTTCGCCGTCTTACCCGCTGCCTGCTTGAATATTGCATACTGCTTCACCGCAACATGGTTCGGCTGTTCCTCCTCCAAGGCTCGAAACAGCATATCCAGCGGGCTGCGGTACTGCTCATCTTCTTCCTTTACATCGGCAAAATTCATCATGTAGATCAAAGTCTCAAAGTTCTGTTCCTCCGAGGGTGCTTCGCTGACAAGATACAGCATAAGGGCCGAGTCCAGAGCGATCTCACCCCGTTCCCAAAACGGATCGTTGCTGGAAGCGTTGCGGGGCGTGGTATTTTTGATGAGGTTATCAATGAGGGTCAGCACATCCTTTTCACTGTGAATATATGAAAAGGGGTTGTATCCGTCGGACTGGCTTGGGTCGATCAGGTTGAACACCCGGACTTCATAGCCCAGCGCCACCAGTAATCCGCCCGCTGCCCGCAGCAGTTCCCCTTTGGGGTCGGTGATGAGGTAGGAACAATTCGCGCTGTAAATATTGGGCTTGCAGAAAAACCGGGTCTTGCCGGAGCCGGAGCCACCCACCACCAGAACATTCATGTTGCGCTGGGTGATATAGCCGTCCATGCCCAATCGGACGCGCTGGGTCAAAATGATGTTGGCGTCCTTATGCTGGTGATCCATATACTTCCGGTTCAGATCCTTGGGACTACCCCACTTGGCGCTGCCGTACTCCTCGCCCGGTCTGCGGTTTTCTCTGCCGGAGTAGTAAAGGGCAATGCCGAACGCATAGATGATCAGGCTCACCAGCATAAATTTTGGCGTATGCGCTGTCCAGCCAATGGCAAAGGGGCGTTCCAGCACTTGGCTGAAACGCCCCATCCATTGAAAGAGGTTCATACCGTCCTCGTAGGCATAGGCAGCGATTGCCGCCAGCCAGAGAACCAACGGGGAAAGCGCCGCCCACACAGGGGCGGCGCTGCGAAAGTCATTCTGCCGCAAGGCTTAGTACCCCGTCTTGGGCAGCTTCGCCGTTGTTTTTGTGTAGACGGTGGTGAGCCAGCGGGACACTGCCTGAATCCACTGCCCGTTGTAGACGCCGCCCGCTTCTGCCACATTCACAATGCCGGATCTGTTGGCAAGACCGCTGCGGGCGGTGGCGTAAATGTACGGCGTTTCCACCTGTGCAAAGCCTGCCGGAACGATACCGAACACGAACATGACTTCGGTTACACGCTCATTGGCGGCAAGGCCGAGGACAGCGGGGCGGGCATCCAGTACATAAACCTTGCTGGTGGAGAGATTATCCGCCAAAGTGCGGTAGTCCCCGGAAAGATTGGTCTTATAGACCACCTTGTAGGAAAGCGGCTGATTGTAGCTGCCGGTGACGATTTTGCTCAGCGTCACCTGCGCAGGAAGCTGATCGCGCCAGTAAAAGGAATTGAGCGTTGTGGTGGAACTGTTCTTAATTTCCGAGAACACATAACGGATGGGCTGACCGGGAACCGCCTGCACGGGGCCTGTTTTCTTGATGGATACGCCGGTCAGAAGATTGCTGTCCTGCACCTCAATGCGGACGATCTGACCTTCATACTCAAGGTAGACCGTCAGCTCCTTTTCACTGATGCCGTAATGCTCCGGGGCCTTGACTTCTCGCACAAAGTACCGCGAAAGAGGCAGCTGCTTGGAAATCGCCAGCCCTCGGCTGTTGGAGCGAATGGTATCCACCACATTTCCAGCCTTGTCGGTAATTTCAAATACCGCGCCCTCCAGCAGCGTACCGGCGCTCAGGCCGTTGGTGGGATTGTAGTCCGCGGAGCGCTTTGTAATCTGAATCTGTCCGGTGATGGGTGTATTTTCCCATTCGACCTCAGTGGTTTCGCCGGACTTGACATAGACCGTCTTTTTCTGTGTGTCGCGCACATAGCCCTCGTTTTCCAGTTCACGCAGATAATAGCGGCCAGTGGACAAGTCCTCAAAATAGGCATAGCCGCGGTCATCGCTGGTGGCCTGTGCGATGGGGGCATTGGTGCTGTCATAGAGGAGGAAGGACACGCCGGGGATTCCCTCGCCGGTGGCCGAATCGACCTTGTGGATCAGGATGCCGGAAATGGCCTTGTTAGTCACCGTCTTGGTGGTCATCTTTCCATCTTCCACGGTGAAATAAATGGGCGTGCTGTCAAGCTGGAAGCCCTTGCCCGCCTCGGTTTCCACGACATAGTAGCTGCCGCTTTCCAGCGGCACATACACGCGGCCATCCGTTCCGGTGGTGACGGTGTCCACCAGACCGCCATCGCTGACACGGCGGATCTCGAAGGTGGTGTTGGGGATGCGCTGGGTTTTGTCCGCCGCATTGACCTTGATGAGCTCCACGCCGCCGATAGGGGCGTTATAAAAATACAAAGACTGCGTATCGTCGGGGTTGACCACCACGGTCTGTGTGCGGGTGTTCTCGTCGATGGTGTAACCGGAGATAGATTTTTCCTCTGTCACCACCAGTGTGCCGGTGACACCCTTGAGGATGATCTGCCCGTTCTCATCCGTGTAGTACAGACCGTTGGAGCTGATTTTTCCGTTTTCGTCGGGGACGAACTCGCCGGTAGCCGTAGTGATCTTGAAGGTAACGCCCTCCAGCGGCGTCTTGCGGTCCAGAGAGGACAGCTTGTTGATGATGAGCGCGCCCTGTCGCTCATTCCAGAAGGTCATGCGCTGGGGAGGCTGGCTCTGGTCGATCTTAATGCTCTGCGGCGTCCCGTCCAGCACGAAACCATCCACAGATTTAACCTCTTTTGCGGTAACAGTCATGCCGTCGGTCAGACCCTCAATGACGATCTGGCCTGCAGCGTCGGTGGTATAGTAGCCGTTGTTGGGGCCGACTACCGCACCGGAGGAGTCGGTCACAAGGAACTGTACCCCGGCAAGCGGTTCATTTTTCGTGCCGGAAATGTATTTCTGGAGAATCAACGTTGTAGTGGGTTTGTTGTAAAAGGTCAGTGTCTGCGTGTCGTTTGGGTTAACAACCACGGTCTGTGTGCGGGTCGCTTCGTCAATGGTGAACCCCGGAATCGTCTTGGTTTCCGTTGCTACCACGGTGCCGACGACGCCGGAAATGCGGATCTCACCAGATTTATTGGTGTAATAAATGCCGTTGCTGGACAGTTCGCCGTTGGCGTCTGGGACAAAGCTGCCATCCGCGTAGGTGATCTTAAACTCGACGCCCTCCAGCGGCTCCCCGTTGGGGCCGGAGCTGACCTTGCGGATGATGAGATTACCGGCAGGCTGGTTCAAAAACTGTAAATGCGCCGTTTCGCCGCTCTTGATGAGCGCGTGCTGGGGGCTGTCATCCAACAGGTAGCCCGTTTTTGCTCTGACTTCACGGGCAATGACCGTCATGCCGGGTTCCAGACCATCCACCAGAATTTCGCCCGCGGCATTGGTGGCGAAGCGGCCGTTGTCGTTGCCGAGATAATTGCCGCTGCTGTCGGTCAACAGGAACTCTACGCCGGAGAGCGGTTCGTGCTTGTTGTCATCGCTCAGTTTAGTAATCAAGAGCGATCCCAGAGGAGCATTGCCGAAGCGGAGCGTCACCACATCCTGATCCTCGCCGGAGATCCACACCGTCTGGGGTTCGCGGTCGATGATATGATTTCCGTCGCTTTCGAGTTCCTGACAGACATAAGTGCCTTTTTTAAGGTTTGTCACGGTGAATGCCCCGTTGGGGCCGGTCACATAAGTCCCGATGACCGTACCGCCTGTTCCGCTGGTATTGCCGCTGAGATAACGCAGTTCAAAGCGGCAGCCCTCCAGTCCTTTTCCGGTTTTGGCGTCATATTTGTACACGACGAGGGCACTGTGAGGCACATTGTCCACCGTTACGGTCTTGGAGGTGTTGGCTTCCAGATAGAACTCGGTGACCCCGCTGCCCTGAATGCCGAAGCCCTTGGGAGCGGACTCCTCCACCAGCTTGTACCAGCCACGGTTTACATCGGTGAGGGTGATTTTTCCGATCTCATCCGTTGTGAACATGCCGAGGTCGTTGATCTCGCCGGTGGTGGTATTGTCCGAACCGTAATAGATATGGAATTTGGCATTGGAGAGAGGATCGCCGGTGACGCTGTTTCGCTTCAGGATCGTCAGGGAGGACTTGACCGCGTTGAAGAAGGTCACCGTTCTGGTGCAGCCTGCTTCCAGATGGATCTCCTGGGGGATCTCAGAGAGAATGACATGGGAAGGCACATTTTTCTCCGTGACGCGATAGCTGCCCACGGGGATGGAAGCGAGGAAGATGCGCCCCGCGCCGTCCGTGGTGGCGCTGGTAGAAAAGCTGCCGTCGATCTGCTCGATACGGTAGGTCACGCCCTCGATAGGCTCACCATTGGCGATGTTCTTCTTGACAATTTCAAGACCCGGCTTTTCATAGTCAACGAAGATGACTTCGGAGGTCTTGCCGGGGCGCAGCGCCACGGTCTGCTCCGTATTGCTCACGATGTACGGCTCCGGCACGGATTCCTCGCGTACCACATAAACATCTGCGGGGATGGACGAGAGGGTGGCGGAACCGTCCACCCCCGTGGTGACAGAGGTAGAATAGCTGCCGGTAACGGACTTAATGGAAAACACCGTGCCGGCGATGGGTTTGCCGCTCATGGCGTCCCGCTTGATGATTTTCATATTGGGCAGTTCATAATTCTCGGCGGTGACCGTGTACTGCTTATCGCCGTCCGTGGTGTCCACATAGACGCTGATGGGGGTAGGATCGGTGCAGTACCCGGACGGAGCCTCTGTTTCTACGAAGCTCCACAGGCCCTTGGTCACATTATTGACTTCGATGATGCCACCGTTTTGGGTCACATCACTGCCGACGATCTGACCGTCGCGGTAAATATTGAATTTCGCACCATCCAGACCACGGGTCGTCCCTGCGGCAACCTTCTTTAGCGTAATATCCGCATCACCGGCAGGCGGATGATCCGGTTCTTCTGGGGCAGGAGTCCTACCGACTTGCAATTTGCGGGGCGCGTAATAGTTGAAAAAACTCTGGCGGCCCTTGACGCTGGATTTCGCGTAGACTGCCCACTTTGCGTTTTCGTCTTCCACAACCGAGGCAATGATGCCTTTGGCGGCGTAATCTTCGATTTGCTGTTGATATTCCGCGTCTTCCTTAGCTTTTTGCGCCAAAAGCCAGTTTACATACCCAAGATATGTTTCGTAGGTATCGGCATTGGCGTAACCACCGGCATCAATGTCACCAGAGGTATCGCCGCCTGCGGATTTATTGCTTTGATGATCCCAAATGTACGTTTGCAGAGCCATAAACAGGCTGCCGGGGATGTCGCCCTTGTAGTCCGTGATATAGGTCATCATCCATTTGACGTTTTCTCGGGTGATGGCATCCATTTCGCCAAGACCCGTATCCGCAACAGCAGAATCCCACAAAGTGTCACTGTCTGTTCCAGTGGCGCTTTTGTAGGTGTACGAGTTCAGAAAACTGGCTGTTCCAAATCGGTAAGAATAGCCGAGATCCATGCAGTAGAGCTGTTTGCCTGCTGCCGTGGGCGGGCGATAGGAGTATTGCTGTCCAGTGGAGGTCAGGCGGGTAGACCAGAGGTTGGGGTCCGTTGTAGGCTTAATGCCTGTTCCACTGCCGGAAGCTGCCAGTGCAGAAGTGGGCAGCAGTGTCAGCAAGGTCAGCAGCGCCAGAAACGCAGACAGAAATCTCGTCCTGATTTTTTTCAAAGGGAATTCCTCCTTATTTGAAAATTTAAAATAGAAATGCGGACTGTGAAACCAGTCCGCATTTTGCAAAAATAATATTGAATTGTTATTGCTTGGCTGCGGGACGATCCACCCAACTGATGGAACACCCTGTATCCATAAAGAGTTGGACACAATACCAGCAGTCCTCGCCGTTTTCGTCCGTACCTTTGGCAAGTCCGACACCGATGCTTCCGTAACGGGAATTGGTCATATTTTTGAGATGCCCCGCAGAGGCGGACCATGCCCACATGACGGTTTCTGGCAGACTCTTTTCTTTTAGAGCCCAGTCTTCCAGGCAGTGAATATTCTCTCCTATGTATTGACTGTCAGTGACAGTCATGTATTTACGCCCGTCAGGTCTAATATGAGAATAGACGCCGCTGGCAGCCATTTCATCGGCTCGTACCTGTGCGGCCTGCATGAGCTTGTCGCTGGTGGTCAGGGCAGCGATGCCGTTTTCCTTACGGAGCGCGTTGGTGCGGTCAATGATGTCCTGTTTCATGGCGTTCACATCGGCGACGGGAACTGTAACCTCCGGCTGCGATACCGGCTTGTTTGGTTCCGTCTTAGCAGGTGCTTCGCCGGTATAGGGTTTGCCCGATTCGACTTGCACACAGCCGTTGTCACTGTCCCAATAAACATTAAACCCGACCTGTTCGCCAATGTCCCGCAGCTTCACATAATTGTTGCCGTTAATGACATAGGCTTCCATCTGCACTTCTTTTCCATCTACGACAACGCGATGGTGACTGCGCTCCGCCATGATCCCGGCGGCGACCGCGGCAGAGCCGCCGGTCAGCACTGCGCCGATGAGAAGACCTGTAAGCATGGTGAAAATTTGCTTCTTCATAAAAAGTCCTCCTGTTTTTTGATCTACTCCCTTTTACGATCATAAGGTGACTTTTTCAACAGAAAATTTTAAGATGCCTGAACTGCTTGCACACACCAGCGCTGGCTGGGGTCTCCAGCAACGCAGGTGAAGAGTGTGATCCGGTTATCCGCAGTCGAGGATAAATAACTCCAATCGCTGCTGCTGATTTTGGTCACAGTCTCCACCAGATAGGTGCGGGTACCCATGGATGTGGTATAGGTGATTTTGTCGCCTACATCCAGATCCTTGATGCTGCCGATCACATATTTGGCGCCGCGATTATGACCGCAGACAGCCACATTGCCGTTCCAGACGCTGGTGCCGGTGAAATGTCCCAGCCCCTTTTTCATGCTGGCAGTCGTTTCGCCTTCCCAGAGATAATAGTTTTTGACTCCGATTGCAGAAATGGAGATCTTTCCGACGGCGCCATTGGAGAGCAGGAAATTTTTCGACAGTTCCGTGAAAGCAGGCACCAAAGGAGCGGCTGCGGAGTTGCCTTGCAGGAAACCGGGGATCTCGACAGTCCCGCCGCTGGAAGAAATTCCGTAAATGCCGCTGCCGGTTGCGGCGGCACCCTGAAGTCCGGGCAGCATGATCTTCTCCATCACCCCGGTTTGAGTGGTGCTGAGCTGCCCATACTCCAGTTCGGGGATCTGGTAGTCCACTGCATTTTTCCCGCCGTAGTTGTAGCGAGAGCCGTAGATGTCCTCATAGGAAGAGGAGGGATAGTATTCCGGAGTACCGTCAGTCTCAAAAGCGTAATCAGCAGCCTGTGCACTGACCGACATTGCGAAGAGTAAGACGGCCAGAGTCAAAGTCAATGAGAAAAACTTCTTCATACGGGAGCCTCCTGTTCTTCTTTAGCGGGAACGGTAAATTCATGCCAGTCATTGTGCTTGCTGGCTTGGATCGTGTAGGTATGGTCACTCTGCGGGAAAGAAACGGTAAACTCGCGCCCAGCCAGATGTCTGGCAAGGGATTTTTTCACCTCAACCGCGACGGTATCTCCCGGATTCAGTACGAGAAAGCCTGCATCGATAGCGGGAACCTCGCTGTCAGGCTCCACACGGAATTTGGCGATCAGCCGGTACTCTCGGGGCTTGCTGTCCGGAACATACACATAGACATTTTTGCGGCGGCGCAGCAGGATGAGTGC
>ENA-UEPH01002003-UEPH01002003.1-human-gut-metagenome-genome-assembly--contig:-NODE-2003-length-16292-cov-16.573358_pt1 | contig 16292 bp, 17 predicted proteins | sample MGYA00242891_ERZ507898 | MGnify/ENA primary metagenome ERZ507898 (study PRJEB26167, sample SAMN06115411) | human gut metagenome | host: Homo sapiens | place: China:Guizhou | collected 2014-10-15... | reverse complement strand
ATTGCATTTTTTTCTATCTCCGAGAAATATACTTTCTCAAACGAGTATCCGGCAGCCTGCAATCCTTTACTAAAGCCGCCAATACCCGAAAATAATTCCAAAAGAACCATGCCCTAATCAATTATGAATTTGACGCCCACCCCGAACTGGAAATGAAAGTGTCCGCTGTCATTTCCCCAGAGGCAACGCTCACGGGCATGGAACAGCAATACCACCTGGTTGGCAAGGTAGGTTTCTATCTCCAGCGATACCGCACCGCCATAGACAAACGCATCCCCGGCACACAGGCGTGAGCCGTCGAACAACGTACTTGTGCCCCAATTCACGGTTTCATATCCTGCCAGCACCGAACCGCCGGCATAGCAGAGAAATACCTTGTTGGCATCCGAAAGGAAATTATAATAATAGCCGCCTTCCGCAGTGAATTGGGAAACCGGGACACGTATGTCCTTGTATGGATAATACTTCTGGAGATACTCGCCCCCGAATACCCACTTATGGCAGCCGTTCACATATCTGTCCGTTCCCAGTCCGAAATGGTAACCCAGCTCGTTACGTTTGTCCGCAGTGTGAAAACCGTCCGTCATACCGGCGGTAATACGCAGCCCTTTTGTACCGGGCAGGCAACGTTGGGCATGTGCCTTGTCCGTCAGGACAAAGCACAAAAACATACATATAATAACAGATACCCTTTTCATACTATTTCACCTTCAGTTCGTTAATGACTCTGGCACGGATCAGCTCGGCGTTGGTCAGAATAAACCGCTGATGCCTTCCCCCGTTCTGCTCGTTCATCTCGACAACCAGCTGCTTGTCATCCGGAAGGGTGAATTTGGGCAGGGTAAATACCGTCCGTTCCTTGCTTTTTCCATCAACCGCCGTTACATAGTTGAAGGCACGAAGCGGCACGATAACCTGTTCCTGAATGGCGGTACGTTTTGCAACCTTTTTGTCCACCACCTTAAAAGTAACGAAATCAACGGAGAACGGCACGTTGGAAGCGTTTTTCAGTTCCGTATGGAAATAAAGCAGACCGTTGTGCGTATAAATCCCCTTCAGGATATACTGGATGCCGAAGCGCTTGCAGCCGATATGCTTCACCAGACGTTTGTTGTTGTCATAGACGGACTTCATGATCAGCCGTACCAGCAGTGGGGACTCGCTGCCGAGTTCCGTAAGGTAGATTTCCTGAGAGTTGTTCGGCCGGTTCACCGCCTCTCCATCATGGATGAAGTCTTTCATCTCGATATTCAGCTTGGTCGGCTCGTCCGCATACTTCACATTGAATGTATAATAGCTGCCGTCATCCGTGATCACCGCCAGATTCGTTTCACGGGAGAAGTCCCTCAACGCCGCTTTCACCCGAAGTACGTTCTCCGAACCGTCCGCTTTACCGGCAAGAATGTCCGCCGATCCCAGATCCACATACTTGATAGCAGCCGGGAAGATAAGGTGTACCGTTTTATTGAATGTCACCTCCAAAGCGTATGGAGGAACCATCCGGTCGAATGCCACCGGGCGTGTCAGCCCATCAAACAGATCACCGGTGGACGGACTGCGCCTTGCGTCCTCCTTATCCGGCAGCGGCATGGTTTCCGTTTCTCCGGAATCTGTCGTTTCTTCCGTGTCATTTCCCGTCTTTTCCACTTTCACGGTCTTTTGTGCATACGCACCGGTCATACCAATGGCAAAAGCCATCATTAAAATTACTTTTTTCATGCTTGTTGTTTTTTCTTGATTGATAAATTGATTTTAACCGTTTATTGTCTTGACACGAGCAGTAGCTCGTAATCCGCCTTCAAAGTCGCCTTGGCAGTCCTGAACTTTGTGGAAAGGTATTGCGATGCGCCCTGTATCACCCCTTTGCCCAAGTCCGCAGCCAACTGTGCGCCGGCATTGGTGGAGATATTGATGCTGCTTCCCATTGCCGAGCCCATGTTGGCCGCCATCTCCTTGACGGCGGTAAGCTCCTGCGATCCCCTGACCTCAATGCCCTTCATGCCCCTCGTGTCATAAGCGTCCAGTTCCACCGGCAGGATTGTTCCCTGAAAGGCAATCGAAGAAACGGTGATTTCCATGCGCTCACCGCTGATTTTCGCCGTGCCGGTCAGTATCGTGTTGGCGGGTATGTACAACTCCCCGGCCTGCACCGGCTCCAGCAGGCGCAGACCCACTTCCTGACCGTCGCTTCCCGAAACCGTTACCGTCCTGTACACGCAGGCACGGATACCGTTCCTTTCCGTACGGCTCCGGACTGTCCCTACCGTGTGGAAACCCATGTTTCTGGGTTTGCCGTACTGTCTGGCAAACTCTTCATCGGACAGGGGTGCGGCCAGCAGGCTGACCACCCATTCCGTTACCTGCGTAACCGGGCAGACCGGCGTTTTACCCGTAGAGGAGGACACGGCGACCTGTTTGGTTTCACCGCCGCCCGGCATGTACCTTGCCGCCATCTCGTAGGACTTCTCCATCAGCCGCAGTTGCTCCTCGCTGTTTTCTCTGGCCTTGCGCTCTTCCTCCGCCTGACGCTCCAGCTCCTGAATGCGCCATTCCAGTTCCAGTGTTTTCTGATCGTCTTCCGCAGGCCGTGTTTCATAAAAACTGTCCAACTGCCGGTTGATGTCCTGATAGGCATTGGCCGAGGAACGGATAGACGGACTGCCGTTGTCCGTGTCCTCTTCCGTCAGGAATACTTCGTCCGCTGCCGGCTCTTCCTGTTCCAGTGATACCGCCAGATCCTGAAGCGTGTTCATTTTCTCCTTTTGTTTCTTTTCAAAGGCACTTTGTTCGTAGGCGGTCTTTTTATCCGACAGCAGCCCCTTGTCCTCCGGCATCGGAACATCCACGTTGAATCCCTCCCTTAATGGCTCGTCGCTGTCCGAAGGAGCGAATATCAGCCACATCGCTCCCAGAAACACGAGAAAGAACAACGGATACACGAGCATCTTCTTCCGCTTGAGCATCTCTTCCGGAGTCAGAGGTCTGGCCTCTTTCTTCCCCTGTTTCGGCGTTTGCCCTTTCTCTTCCGCCTTTTCAGGCGTTGCAGCGTTCGCCGGTTGCCGTTCCTGATTTTTTAGGTTCTCCATAATCCACTTGGTTTTTAATGTTTATACTATCCTTGTTTATCCCCCTGTACAGCTCCATCCGCCTGATATGATCCATTTGCAACTGCTCCCCCTCATGCCTGCCGATGCGGTATATCGAAGATACCGTCATGTATATCGACAGACAGCCGAAGCCGGTGAGCATGACCACCACGCAGACGAGCCGTACATCGGGCGACATCCGTCCGCACAGATAGCGGAGTCCGTCGTCTATCCTGTCAGGCACGTACCTGATCCATTTTTTCAATCGGTTCATTTCCTGTCTTTTTTAAGTTATCGTTCAATGGTTCTCAAATCCCGGTTCTCCACGATATTGAACTGCTCCATCGTGAAGCCGTGCGGGTTATTGTCCGACCTGACCGAGTTCAACAGCCGGCAACGGGTTACAAGGCTCCGTTCCGTGATGTTGCTTGACCTGACCAGCGACTGCCGTGCGTAGGTCGTTACCACATACGGGTAGCTGTTGAAGTCGCACGCCACGCTGTCCACCCGGATGCTCTGGTTGATATTGGCCGAGATTATACGGTTGTAATACCCCTTTTCCTCCCAGTCCTTGTAGTAGCGGAACGCACTCTCGTCGCACAGGAACAACGCCCTGCGGATATTCGACTCGATAGCCGCCTTGTCGGGCGACAAGGTGAAAAACAGCTCGTGAAAACGCCGGATATGTTCTTTCGCCTCCACCGGCCTGTTCTGCGAAAGGTCTTGGGAAAGAGCAAGTATCAGGGACTTCCCATTGTCCAGCACATAGATTTTCTCCCTCTGCCGTTCGGCGAACCGGTAGGAACTCCAGAGAGCATAGCCGGTAACCAGAGCACAGAGCGAAACGAACACGATACCCATCGTGCGGATTTGCCGGAAGCTCGTTTCTATATTCTTCAAACTCTTAAATTCCATATGTTTCTAAGATTTTATATTGGGTTATCTGCCTCTTAACTTGCCGGCTACATGGCCGACGGCTGCACCGGAAACAGCGGCAGCCGCACGTCCGCCCTTCAATGACCACGAGTTGACCTGCTTGCCGTAGTTGCCGGCTCCCGATGCCTGAATCACCCATGTGGATACTGTCGGAATGGTGAAATACCCCACAATGGCTATCAGCATGAAGATGATGTAAGCGGAATTGTTCACGTCGGGCACATAGGCGGGATCGCTCAGTGCGGCGATGTCCTTTTCGATCATCAGTACCTGAATCCTTGCCAGCACGGAACTGAACAGGTCGGATATGGGCAGCCACAGATAGATGCTGATATACTGGCAAATCCATTGGATCATCGTATTGTGGAAGCCGTCGTACACCGATATGGCGAACGACAGGGGCCCCAGAATGCTCAATACGATCAGGAAGAAGGTTCTCAGCGTGTCCAGTACCAGCGAAACCGACTGGAATAGCAGTTCCAGAAAGCTGCGGAGAAAATTGTTTACGCCCTGCCTGGCCTGGTATTTGAAGCGTTCCGCCGCCATGCCCGCCATTGCTTTCAAGTCCGAAGGCGACCATCCCAGATCCTCGATCTGGCGTTCATATTCCTCGTTGTCGACCAGGTACGCCGTTTCCGGATTCCTTGTCATCGCCTCGTATTCCAGCTTCTGCCGCTTCTCGGAATACTCCCGTATGTTCAGCGTCTGGCCTTCCATTATATCGTGGCAGCCGGTAACCACAGGACTCATGATGCCGTTGAGAGTTCCCAGAACGAATGTGGGGAAGAACATGATGCACGCACCCAGACAAAAAGGTCTGAAGAGCGGGTAAATGTCAATCGGCTCGGCTCTCGAAAGAGCCTGCCACACCCGTGAGGCCACATAGAACAGTGCACCCAGTGCGGCCACTCCGGTAGCCACACCCGTGATGTCCGAACAGAGCGGCATCATCTCGTCATAAAGGTTGCGCAACACTTCGTGAAGGTTGCTGAAAGTTTCCTCGCCCGTCATGTCACCAGTATTTTTGATTGTCCGTTCCGTACAAGTCCAGCACCCTTCGGGTATCGTTCTTCTTTTTTGCACGCAGGTAAGAGATGCCGATGTTCCGGTTCGTGTAATACCTGACCAGATTGCGTTGGTTTCTTACGTCACGGTACACACGGTCGATCACGTCCATGCGCTCCTTATCCGTCATGGAAAGGCTGGTGGAGGTTACGACCGTCTTCATCTCGTTCAGCATACCGCTGCTCTCTTCCAGCATCTTCGCATATCCGGAAGCGATTGCCGAAAGCTCGTCCGGCGTATAGTTCTCGTCCGTCAGCATTTTCTGGAAAGAGTTTACATAGATGTCCGATATTTCACCGACCAGAAGAACGGTCTGCTGTACCTTGCGGGCATCCTTAACCAGATTGTTGACCGCTTTCAATGCGTCGTAATAACGCTTCCCCTGTTCGTAGATCTTGACTGTTTCCTGAAAATTCTTCACCATATTTTCTGCCGTCGTCGTGGTCTGCACCACATTGCGGGTTGTATTCACGATGCTTTGTGCAAAGTTCGAGGGATCGAACGTCACCCATTGTGCCTTTACTGCCATAATCGGGCAAAGAAGCCCGGCCAGGCAGACAGCCATAATTCGTTTCATGTCTTTTAAAATTTTAATGTTGAATAAATCGGATAGTTGTTACTGTCATTTACGGGAGAACCGGAGTTCTCCATTTTCCCTATGAGTCATCCGCACGTACATAGATCCCTTCGGTAGCCAGCACCAGCCGGTCTTCCTCCCGGTCATAAGCGAGCTGCACCCTCCCCAGCAGGTCTGCCCAGATGATGCCGCCGCTTTGGTGGATCGTGCCTACCACCACCGCATCAAGGTGGTAGGTCAGGGCAATCTTGTATGCGCCACCGTCACGGAATACGGTAACGGGCGGCGACTTGCGGTTGCTTTTCCACTCCCCGCATATCCAGTAGAGCGGAAACAAGGTTTCATACTCCATAGGCATTTACGGTATTTCATTGCTTTGATTCCGTTTCTTTTCCGCAAGCCTTCGGATAGCCAGTTCGATATTGCCGTCCAGCTGTTTCGCCAGTTGTTCCACTTCCACCTTCTCGCTCTCTTCGGTCGTGTAGCACAGATATTCTTCGGGCGATACCTCCGTGGCGTACACCGTTGACTGTACGCCCCCCAATCCGAACCAGACCTCCTTGTATTTGCGTTTCGGGTCATTGGACATGTTCACCGACAGGATCTGCGCCTTTTCCTTGTCCGTCAGTCCCAGCAGGGACTGTATCTGCGAGAACTTGTTAAGGTACTTCCTCTGGTCAAGCAGAATCTTGCAGTCGCTGTTGTTCACTATGGACTCCTTTACGATAGGCGAGGAAATGATGTCATCGACTTCCTGCGTCACCACAACAGCCTCTCCGTAAAATTTGCGGACAGTCTTGAAAAGATAGCGGATGTAGTCCGCCATCCCTTCCTTGGCGATAGCCTTCCACGCTTCCTCTATGATGATCATCTTGCGCACCCCTTTCAGACGGCGCATCTTGTTGATAAACAACTCCATGATGATGATAGTCGTTACCGGAAAAAGAATGGGGTGGTCTTTGATCTGATCGATTTCGAATACGATAAACCGTTTGCCGAGCAGGTCGAGCTGCTTGTCGGAGTTAAGCAGGAAATCATATTCTCCGCCACGGTAATAAGGTTCCAGCACGTTCAGGAAACCCGCAAGGTCGAAATCCTTTTCCCGGACTCCCTTCTCTTCCAGTATCTTCCGGTAGTCCGTTTTAACGAACTCGTAGAAGGTGTTGAACGAGGGAACGATGCTTTCATCCTCCTTGATGCGCCTGATATACAGGGCTACCGCATTGGACAGCGCCACTTCTTCCGAACGTGTCGCCGGTTCGTTGTCCTTTTTCCAGAGTGTGAGGATCAGTGTCTTGATACTCTCTCGTTTCTCAATGTCGAAAACCTTATCATCCGTGAAAAAAGGGTTGAACGCTATCGGGTTTTCATCCGTATAAGTGAAATAGATGCCGTCCTTGCCGCCGGTCTTCTGGTGTATCAGCGAGCAAAGTCCCTGATAGCTGTTCCCCGTGTCGATCAATACCACGTGTGTGCCCTGTTCATAATACTGCCTCGCCAAATGATTCATGAAGAATGACTTGCCGCTACCGGAGCCGCCCAATACGAATTTATTTCGGTTCGTGGTTACGCCACGTTTCATCGGCAGGTCGGAGATGTCCACATGCAGCGGTTTTCCGCTGATACGGTCTGACATCTTCAGTCCGAAAGGTGAAACGGAGCTGCGGTAGTTCGTTTCTTCCACCCAGAAGCAGAGGGCCTGTTCGATGAACGTATAGAAGCTCTCCTCTGCCGGGAAGTCAGCGCCGTTTCCCGGCATTGCCGCCCAGTACAGCGTGGCGGCGTCCACCGTATTATGGCGTGGCTTGCACTCCATCATGGCGATCTGACTGCCCACGTCATTGCGCATGTTCTTCACCTCCATCGGGTTGTCCGTCCATGCGATGACGTTGCAGTGGGCACGTACCGAGGTAAGCCCGAAAGAGTGTGCGTCATTCAGGTACAGGTCAATCCACTCCTTGTTGATCTGGTTGCTCCGTGAGTACTTCGAGAGCGACTGCATGTTGCGTGCGCTCTTTTCAAAACGTTGCAGGTTCTCGCCGCTGTCATCCAGAAAGATATACTGGTTGTACAGGTGGTTGCACGAGAGCAGCAGGCCTACCGGACTGGCGAATGACAGCTTGCAGTCGCTTTTGTCCGTTGACAGCCTTTCATACCGGCAGTCCGTACCCACCTTGTTGGGCAACGCATCCAGTTCCGATAGCGTATGTACCGATACGTGCTTGTCGCCGACACGCAGGCCGTCATCTCCGAGTTCGATGTCTTCCAGCGCAGTGGTATTTTCCATTGACAGACAGAAATATTTCTCCACCAGTCCGGCCTTATCCTCCGTGCCCGTAATCTCATCACCGACGAGCCGTCTTAGGTGCACCAGCCCTGTATCGTTCACGATACGGGCGAATTGTCCCACCGTATCCAGAAAATGGGCGGTGGTATCCTTGTCCACCTCCTTGGGGATGATGAATCCCCTGCACAGCGAAGAGAAGCTGCTCTGCATCCTCATGCGTTCTTTCGTCGTCTTGGTCAGGTACAGATAGCATTTGTGGTTCAGGAAAGGACGTTCGTTGAAGTGCATCTCGTAGCTCCGGGAAAGGAAACTTAGATTTTCCTTGTCCGTCTGGCTGCGGTAATCCTCCCGGATAAACCAGTCCTGTTTATGTACCACCGTATAATTGGGCAATACCTTGATTGCCTTTGCCCATGCCGCATGGATAGCCTCGTATTCAGCTGCCGTTACCGTGAAGAGTTCGGGCAGCTCCACCTCAAAGACGGCGGTGATGTCCGCATCTTTGGAGATGATACAGTCCGCTTCGACGGCGAGAAGCGGGAACTTGCTTTCCAATGTGGCGGCCTTTAGTGTGTTCCGCATACATTCTTCTTTTTAATCGTGAATAATTTTCGGGGACTGATCCGGTTGATCAGGTAGCGGGGGTGCTGTTTTCTGGCCAGCAGCTTCATCAGTCCGTGTTCTCCGAACTTGCCGTTCAGGTGGAATGTCAGCCAGACCAGTGCGGATGCGGAGGTTACACCGAAAGCGATGCAGAGCCATTGGCCGACACCGGCCATATAGAGAATGACAAACAGCACGAACAGAGCCAGCAGCCCGCCGGCGAAAATAAAAAGGTATTGCGCCTTGAGTCCCTTGAACTCCGCACTCTCGCCGATCCCCTTGTTCAGTTCATAGTCCATATACATTATTATATAGGCGAATCTGTCCTTTAGAGGAAGAACGAACGCAGGATAGTGGCGGCGACAATCAGAAAGATGCACGCACCGAACCAGGAGGATGCCACCTTGCTTACGTCCGGATCGCCGGAACTGAACTTATTGTACACTTTAATCCCGCCGACCAAGCCGATCACGGCTCCGATTGCGTAGCACAGCTTCGTTCCCGGATCAAAGTAGCTTGTTACCATTTTCGTCGCCTCTGCGATACCGGCCGAGCCGTTTCCCTGCGCATGGAGCGAGCCTGTGGCGATTAGCATGACCGCCACTAATACAAGTTGTTTCGTGTTCATAAAATAAATGGATTTGAATGAGGGACACGACGGAGGGAAGAGTCCGCCGTATCCGGTTGTTAATTAAATTTGTCTGGATTTCTACTGGTAAGAATGAACCGTCAGCTATCCGTAATCTCTTTTTTTCATGTACGTTTTACTTTATTCGTTAGACAATATCGCTTATGGAGAAAGTGTCCGGTATGGTTTCTGCCGCCGGTTCGCTGTCCGGCTGTTTACGCTTGCGGTATGCCGCAAGGTGCAGTTCTATCAGCGAGCCGATCCGTTCCTCACGTTCCGCATCGCCGGAGGTCAGCTGTTCGAACATCGGGGTGTTGCGAAGTTCCGCCAGCGTCTTTCCGGCCTGAATCCTTTCCTCCTCACTGGCTGCTTCACCGCTGACCGCCACACGCACCGCCAGTCCCATGTCCTCGAAGCGGATGCCCGTGGCTTGCGGCGTGCATCCCGGCAGGCGTCTGTCCTGCTCGTCATCATCTATCGGAGGATTGTCATCCGCCGGTTCTTTCCGGAACTCCAGCGGAACATCCATATCTTCCATCAGTTCCAGTTCTTCCGGCAGCGGACTCCCTTCTGCAAACAGCTTGTCCAGTTCCTCGGCGGAAACTGTTTTCGGGTACTTTTCTTTCTCCGGTGCAAAAGTATCCGCTTCACTTACAGATTTTTCGTTTTCAATTTTTTCGGGTGTTTGTGGCGTGGAGTGGCTAAGGGAAAATGTGCTTTTGCCTAAAATCTCGCTCACGTCCACCGCCATCCGGGTAAGGATCTGCCCGGCTTTTTCCGCTTTCTTCCTCCGGCTGTTCCGCTCGTGGAAGAGGTAGGCGGCTATCCACAGCAGATAGCCGCCGGTAAGTAAGAATAAGATTGCTGACATGATTTCCGGGGTTTAAAACAGTTCGGTACTTCGTTTTCTGTATTCCTTCGTAATCTCGTCCTGATAGGTGGAAAAGTGCTGTTCCAGCACATTGTCCACATAGCTGAAAATGGACATCTCGTTGTTCCCGATTGTCTGGACAATCTTCTGAATCCGTTCATGGAACTCCTTACGAAGGTAGATTGTCTTGCCAAGCCGTGCGCAGACCGGTGACTCGTGGATGAACAGACGGACATATCCGTTCTCTTCACCGGACTGTCCATTATTTCCGACTGCTTGTGCCTGCCCGTCCGTCTGCCGGCTTTCCTTGAACGAGGCGACTATGGAGTCCTCGTCAATGTCCGTCAGGTTTATTTTTTTCCGTTCGTTTCCCATAGCCTACTTTTTGATAATGGACAACAGTTCTTCCGTAATCTCTTTCAGGTTGCTGCCTTTGACCAGCGTACCGTCCGCAGGAAACAGCGTGGAACGGAACAATGCCCTATGTTCCCCCGTCAGCTCACGGCGGAACCGTTTGCTGTCCGGCAGGAAGGTATTCAGCACTTTCAGTCCCAGCTCGCTGATCACCTGTTCGTACACCTTGTACAGTTCCGATTTCTCCCGGCCATCCACCATGTTCCACAGAAGGTACAGACCTTTGATATTCGTCTTGCCCGTAGCGATCAGCGTGTCATTCAGCCGGCTCGCAAAGCGGAGTGTGCTTTCCATTACCACCCTGTCGGCGGCAATGGGGGAAAAGACATAGTCCATGTTCGCCAGCGTGTTCAACACGCCCGTACTGTTTACCGTGCCCGGCAGGTCGAAGAACACGATGTCCGTTTCCGGCATCTTTTCCAGCAGTTCGTCCGCCTTTGCGACAGCATCCTCAGCCGTACTCTCCGCTATCGGATAGGCTTTCTTCCTTATCCGTTGCAGTTGCCTGTACGCCATCAGTTTGTAATGCTCGTCCTCCATGACCGTTTTCAGGTCACGTTTTCTCATCTCGGCAATGCTGTGTTGCGGGTAGTCGCAATCCACCACCGCTACATTCATCCCTTTCACATAGTGCAGGTAACTTGCCACCAGCACGGTCAGCGTTGTTTTTCCCGCTCCGCCTTTTTGCGTGGAAAAGGCGATAAAGAGTGTTTCTTTTTCCATGATGCAGTTTGTTTACAAATGATACTTTTGAATCAACGCCGCAAATAAAGAAGGAAAAAGAAGGGGAATTCATGGTTTGGGAACGGAGGGGTTCGAGTGGCCGGCTCCTGACGTGGAATGGCTGACTGAACAGCCGACTGACCGAAGTATTGTCCGTCTGATTGGCCAATAGGATACTTGTCCGACTATACATGATATTATTGGATTGTATTGCCTGTCGGATAATCAGCCAAGGAAACAACCGACCGATGAACAGGTTGCCCGAACAAAAGGTTATCCGCTTGGTTGGCTGGTCAGCCGGATGACCGCACCAACGTTGCAACGGCTGACCGTCTGATTGGTTATCTGACCGGTTGGGCATTCAGTCCGCCATTACGCATCCCATTCAGGCACATTTTCAGCCGTTGGTTCAGCCATCATCGGCCGCCCGTTTTTCCTCCTGTTCCACCTGTGTGTACAAGTGGCTGCCATTTGGCATAATGTGGCTAATATTGGTGATATACAACTGATTATATCACTTCCTAACTTTGCGGCATCCAACCGGAAGTGGGCTGTTTGCCTTCGTCGGTCGTCAATCCCCGCTTTCCCCCGAAAGCGCTCTTTCCTCTTCGGAGAGGAAAGATTTATGTTCGCCCGAACATAGCAAGCTGTGTTTTTTGCAGCACCACTCCGTTTTGCAGCAAAAAACGCTTGCCCTTGCAGGGGGCTGCAATTTGCTCCGAAGTCGCAAATTGTGGGGGAGAAACAGACGGCGGCAATGCCACCCGGTGGAATTATACCACATAAAAAACGTATATATGAACAACGAGAAAAAGCGTCCCCGCACACGGGGAAAAGGGGGCAGGTTGCCCAAGTCGAACCCGGCCGTCCGCCGTGAAACCGTCAATCTGGACGAAGCCGGCCATGCACGGTTTCTCACCATGTTTGAGCAGTCCGGCCTGTTGTCCAAATCCAAGTTCATCGCCGCACGGATCTTTAACGAGGAGTTCAGGGTGATCCGGACAGACCGTGCCACAATGGAGTATGTGGCCAAGCTCACGGAACTGTTCCGGCAGTTCCGTGCCATAGGAGTGAATTACAATCAGGCAGTCAAGGAGTTGCACATCCATTTCACCGAAAAGAAAGCGTTGGCACTGCTTTACAGACTTGAAAAGCTCACCCTTGAACTCGTGGAGCTGAACCGCCGGATTGTCGAACTTTCCCAAAAACTCGCCTCACATGGTAGCCAGGATCAGCGTGGGTAAGAACTTGTACGGTGCATTGGCCTACAACCAGAACAAGGTCGATGAAGGCGGTGCGAAAGTCCTGTCGGCACATCTCCTCCGTTATCCCGAAGACGGGCGTTTCTGTCCGGATGAATCCGTGAGGCAGTTTCTCGAATGGATGCCGAACCACTACCGCACCGAGAAGCCGGTCATACACATCTCCCTCAACCCGCATCCCGACGACGTGCTGACCGACGGGCAGCTGGCGGAAATCGGCAGGGAATACATGCAGCGGCTCGGTTACGGCAATCAGCCCTATCTTGTCTTTAAGCACGAGGACATCGGTCGGCATCATATCCACATCGTTTCCCTGCGTGTCGATAGTGAGGGAAGGAAAGTAGCCGACAAGTTCGAATACCGTCGCAGCAAGGAGATTACCGAACTTCTGGAGCAGAAATACGGCCTGCATCCGGCGGAAGGCCGGAAGAAAGGCGAAGAGTGGCAGCTGAAGCCGGTAGATGTTGCCAAAGGGGACATCAAACGGCAGATCGCCTGTACCCTCAAACCCCTGCTCGAGCTTTACAGCTTCCGCACAATGGGCGAACTCCGTGCCCTGCTTTCCCTGTATAATATAGGAGTGGAAGAAGTGAAGGGGGAAATTGGCGGACGCACCTATCACGGCATACTCTATACCGCTTTGGACGGCAACGGCGAAACGGCGGCCACTCCCATAAAGTCCTCCCGGCTGGGAAGAACGGCCGGTGCACAGCAGTTGGATAGGAAGATGCGGGAATCCGCCGCAAGAATTAAGTCCGACCCGTGCCGTGAACGGCTTCGGCCGTTAGTGGCCGAAGCTTTGCGCCGGTCCGTGGACGAACGGGATTTCCGTAGCCGGCTGGCGAAAGAACAGATAGACTTGGTTCTCCGCCGCAACGGAACCGGCAGGATTTACGGCGTTACCTTTATAGACCACCGCAGCCGCACCGTGCTCAACGGCTCACGTCTGGGCAAGGAGTTTTCGGCGAACACGCTGGACAGATGCTTTCAGGAGCGGCCGCAAGATCTCCTGCCGCCACTTCTGCCGTCCGTTCCGTCCGCTGTGGTTTCCGGAAACGGGGAGAAAATTCTGGGAGGGTTGCTTTCCGGCATGGAGCCGGAGCTGAACTATGTCCCCCGGCATCCCAGGCTACTGAAGCCCGACAAGAAGAAACGCCGTCGGCGTTACGGCCGTCAGGACTGAACCCGTATTACATAATTATCAAGACGATAACTTTTTAAAACTCAGTATTATGTCACAAGAAGATGATCTCAGGGGACTGGCGAAAGTCATGGACTTTATGCGTGCCCTCAGCGTGTTGTTCGTAGTTGTCAATATCTATTGGTTCTGCTATCCGGCCATCCGGGAGTGGAATGTCAGTATCGGAGTGGTGGACAGGATTCTGCTGAACTTCCAGCGCACGACCGGGTTGTTCGGCTCCATCCTTTGGACAAAGCTTTTCTCCGTTACCTTCCTTGCCCTGTCGTGTCTGGGCACGAAGGGTGTAAAGGAGGAAAAAATCAAATGGGCGCATATCTGGACAGCCCTTTCCGCAGGTGTTGTCCTCTTCTTTTTCAACTGGTGGCTGCTCAGCCTGCCCGTACCGTTAATGGCACGCACCGCCTTTTATATTACCCAATGCAGAGATGATGCCCGTTATCATGGTAACACCTGCAGATGGACCGTCCTTAGGCACAGCACCCTCGGGAGCGTGTATATGCAAATCTATTTTCTCGTAAAAGTCTTTATCGACGCCATATTTGTCAGCAACGCTTCTGCAATAGCTTACGGCAATCTTTGCAGACTCCTTCATAACGTCGCCAAGCGAGCCTGTAAGCTCTATTCTGCCCTTTCCGTCAAGTACAAGGACTTCCAAAGGCATGACAACTCCACCCACTGACGTCCATGCCAGACCATTTACAGAGCCAACAGCATCTTTATCTGATACAACATCAGGGAGATATTTCTCATGGCCAAGATATTTTTCAAGATTATCCGCCTTGAAAGTAACTTTCTTAACGCCGTCTTCAACTATTTCCTTAGCAGCCTTTCGGCAAAGCGAGCCTAACTGTCTTTCAAGATTTCTCACGCCAGCCTCTCTTGTGTAGCTGTCTATAAGCTTATAGATAGCATCATTGCAGATGCGTATCTGAGATGCTTTAAGACCGTTCTTACCTTCCTGCTTTTTAATAAGATGTTCCTTTGCAATATGGAACTTCTCCTCCCTAGTATAGCTAGACAACTCTATGACCTCCATACGGTCGAGAAGAGGTGCCTGAACAGTATCGAGAGTATTTGCAGTTGTAATAAACAGCACATCACTTAGATCAAACGGCACTTCAATATAGTGATCTCTGAAAGCATTGTTCTGCTCGCTGTCAAGAACCTCAAGCATAGCAGACGATGGATCGCCTCTGAAATCATTGCTCATCTTGTCTATCTCATCAAGAAGAACAACAGGATTTTTACTTCCTGCAAGCTTCATGGCATTCATTATTCTTCCTGGCATTGCACCAACATACGTCTTTCTGTGACCTCTGATATCACTTTCGTCCTTAACACCGCCCAATGAGACCCTTACAAAGTTTCGATTAAGTGCTCTAGCGACAGACTTTGCCACTGAAGTTTTGCCAACGCCTGGAGGACCAACAAGACAGAGGATCTGCCCTTTGACATCAGGAGTAAGCGCTCTTACAGCAAGATTTTCAAGAATTCTATCCTTGACCTTTGCCATACCATAGTGATCCTTGTCAAGTATCTGTTTAGCCTTTTTAACGTCTGTCCTATCCTTTGTGACAGCATTCCACGGCAATGCAAGCACTGTGTCGAGATAATTTCTCAGCACAACACCCTCCTGTGACATCATACCCATCTTGGAAAGCTTCCTGACCTCGCCCATAAGCTTATCACGAACTTCTTCGGACAGTATAAGTGAATCTATCCTATGTGTGTAATCATCGATCTCATTTACATCTGAGCCGTCTTCATTTTCACCCAACTCATTCTGTAACGCCTTGATCTGCTCACGAATATAGTATTCGCGCTGACTTTCTTCTATCTGAGAATGGACCTGACTATGTATCCTTCTTTCAAGAGATAAAACATTGGTCTCTCGTGAAAGCATAGTGATCATAAGAATTAGCTTATCTAAAACAGATGGGGCTTCAAGAAGCGACTGTCTGTCAGTAAAAGCTAATGGAATATTAAATGCCAAACTTTCAAAAAGTTGAACAGGCGTTTTAGAACCGAGTATCTGGGCATAAAGCTCTTCAGGCATTTTAGGAACCACCTTAACATACTCTTCAAACTCATCTAAGACCGAACGAAAAACAGCAAGTTGTTCGTCCTCGTCAAGCCTATCCTTTGAATAATTTGGTACAAGTCTTACATCAGCTTCATAGCAATCATCATACTGATAAAACTCAGCAAGTCTCGCTTTACGCAAACCTTCTACATAGCATCTGTATATTCCATCAGGTGCTTTAACGATCTGTCTTACCTTTGCTACAGTACCCACATTGAACATATCCTTTTTTTCAGGCATTTCAAGATAAACGTCTTTTTGCGCACAAAGAAAAAAAAATCGATAGCCGTCCATACCATTTTTCATGCTCTTTATAGTTCTTGGTCTGCCAACATCAAAATGCATAGACATTCCAGGGAAAACTACCAGATCTCTCGTTGGAACACACGGCATAATATTATTTATTTTAACATCAGTTTTATCTTTCATAGTTGCTCCATTTCCTTACAGCTTTACAAATACTGTAATGCTTTGTTATACAGCTTTAGTATATAATATCACATTTATGATACATTTGCAAGCCCCACTCAGAAACTTCCCCTTAACAAAAAGAGGC
>ENA-UEPH01001991-UEPH01001991.1-human-gut-metagenome-genome-assembly--contig:-NODE-1991-length-16361-cov-5.785249_pt1 | contig 16361 bp, 20 predicted proteins | sample MGYA00242891_ERZ507898 | MGnify/ENA primary metagenome ERZ507898 (study PRJEB26167, sample SAMN06115411) | human gut metagenome | host: Homo sapiens | place: China:Guizhou | collected 2014-10-15... | reverse complement strand
TCAGTATCCCACATTTTTTGAAATCCTAATTGTAATTCTATAGATGTCATATTAACTTTTCTTATTAATATTTTCCATTTCTTTTTTATCTTCTTTGGTTATCTTAACCGGTTCTTTCTTTTGTTTCACCGGCTCATCCACCGTATCTGTTTTTGTAGGTGTTTTTGGTTCGCTCTGTGTTTTCTTTGATGCACCAAATTTTTCTTCTAATTCTTTTTCGTAAACACTTGATTCTCTAACCGGCTCTTCTCCGCCACGGATAATATTGATTTCCGACAAATCCTGTACTTCCGGTACCACTTCTTCCATCTGTGCTTCCGGTTTAATTTCTTTTTGAGGAAGTTTATTCTTATCTTCCGGAATATCTGCCTCTGCTTTCTTTGTCCGTTTCTTTCTCGGCTCTTTCTTTGGCTTTGCTTTTGACGTTTCTTCTTTATCAAATGTATAGGTGCTCATCTGTCTTCCACGAGAATACACCGGTTCCGGTTCCTCATAATAATAATCTTCATCCGTCTCACGCTCTTTATACATCTGCTGAATCGAAGAAAAAATGAGTTTCTTGCTTAACAACATAAAGAACAATAAAAACAGCGCCAGTATCACAATAAAAGAACCTGCTCTTCCAAGCACACGTGCCAGTTCAAAAGATAAAATGCCGCCGAAGAAACCACCACCACCGTGATTTTCAGCACAGACGGTATAAACTTCCCATACATTCTGCACAGGGTCATTTACCACCCATTGAAATAACCCGCACACACTCCAGTAAATGCCGGCACTATACCAGACCTTGTGGCGCAATCTTTGATTCTTCGCATTTGCCAGATACAAACCTGCAGTCACAACCAGATAAACCGGGAAAACATACGCCAGTGCTCCCAGCAGTCCAAACAGCAAGGCACTTAACCCTTTGCCAAACACGCCGCACATTTGGAACAAACTAAGCAGCGACAAAATGGCAAACACAAAAAGAGCAAGAAACACAATCTCTCTTGCCAATGGGCTTGCCTGCTTTGTCTTTTTCGATGTATTCTTTCTCGAAGAAGCCGTCCGTTTCGTATTTGATTTCGATGCCGGACGTCCACGCTTCTTCGTATTTTTTGTTATTGTTATTGTTCCATCTCCATTATCTGTTACTCCGTCTATTCTTCCTTCTGTTACTTTTTCTTGCAAGAAACTTTCCAATGTTTCATCACTTTTTGCTAATTGATATTCTAATACCAATCTGTTCATATCTTCTTCTGCACTTGCTCGTCTTGTTGCTTCTGCCTGCTCTTTTGCCTTTTGTATTATTCCATCATCTCCCACAACTGTATTAATGCTAACACCTGCAAGTATTGACAGTACTACTATTGTTACTACTAACGTAATTAATGTAATTCCGTTTTTCTGTTTTCTTCAGTGTGCTTTTCATTTTCTTTCCTCTCTTTCTTTCATTTGATTTGCCCTTTCTTGTTTTGGGGCTTTTTGTTTTTTTAAATTTAACTCTACTACCTTAAAATCTATTTTTGTTTTCTTATTTTTTTTGCTATTTTTTTGATAGTTATTATTAAATTTTTTTAGTTTTGTTTTTATACATAACAAATTATGTACTTTTATTATACATGATTTTTTGTGTGTATTTCAACTTTTTCTTTCATTTGTAACACATTTGTAATTATTCTTTTCTTTTTCCTTTTTTCTATTCAATTTTTTAAAAAAATAATATACCAAAGTTATTATTTTTCTAATAACTTTGGTATATTCTATTTTCTATTCCTATCTGTTTTCTAATCTTCTTCTCTTTATTTTTTCTTTAGCTTATTTTTCTTTTCTGTGCAAAGTAACAAAAGAATGCTGATAACTGGTCTGGCATTATTTTAAACAACAACCTACCTAGCCACATTGTAAAGCTTGGAAATATAAGTATTTTATTTGCAAACATTTTTCTTACTGCATATTTTGCCACTTGTTTGCTGTTAGCTTCCGCTAAATTAAATTTTACATCTGCAACTTTATTAAAGTTTGTATTTACCGGTCCTGGGCATAGAGCACTTATTTTAACATTTGAATGTTTCATAAATAATTCTTGCCTAATACTTTGTGTTAGCCTTACTACATATGCTTTTGTAGAGTAATAAGTTGCCATTAATGGTCCGGGCATAAAACCTGCTATTGATGCAACATTCATTATATGCCCTCTGTTTACTTCTACCATGTCTTGTAAAAATAATTTTGTTAAAATATGAAGTGCAACTATGTTTGTGTCTATCATTCCAATTTCTTTGTTTAAATCTGTTTTGGTAAACTCTCCACATGTTCCAAAACCCGCATCATTTATCAACACATCTATTGCTCCATATTTTGCTTTTACATCTTCATGTAGCTTAGTGCAACCTTCTCTATCGGTTAGGTCCATTGCTTTTATCTCAACATTTACATTATAAGTTTTTTCTACTTCTTCTTTTAATTTTATTAATGCTTCCTCATTTCTTGCAATTGCAATAATATCATATTTTCTTTTTGCAAGTTCTATTGCAATATCTCTTCCTATTCCTGAAGATGCTCCTGTAACTAATGCAACCATATTTTTTCTCCAATCTCAGTATTATAATTTTATTTTTTTGCAATTATAAAGTTTTTAAAACTGTCATTAGTATTTATTTCTTTTAATAATAATTTATTTATTAGAATTTTAATAAATTTTTGCTAAAAGCTTATAATTTTATTGTATGTATCTATTGCTTTATTATCTGTCATTCCGGCTATGTACTCCACCACAGCAGTAGCATAATCTTCTGGCTTATTTATATTATATATTTTGTTGTTTTTTAGCTTTTGATTTTCTGCAATTTCTTCATTTATGCAATAATTTTTAAGCCAACAAGCAAATTCTTTTATTACTTCTGCATATAGACTATTTATGTTTTCTTGTAAAATCTGATTTTTAGCAGATTTTAACACTTCGTAAATTGTATTTAACACTAAATTAAAATATTGGTCTGCCAATCTATTTTTATCATTTGAATATATTTTTTTATAATTAAATGCTTTCAATTCATTTATAAAATTTAAGCCTTCTTGAGAGAAAGTTAAGCCTTTTTCTAATGTTGTATTTTTCAATAAATCTGACATTAAATAATTTACTATATTTGTTGTATTTAATATATCATACCCAGTATTTGCAACATCTAATCTATGTTGTAACTCTTTAATATCTGCTTCTGTAAGTATTTTAAATCTAAGTGCATCTTCTATATCTCTGCCAAGATATGAAATTTTATCAGAAATTTTTACAACACATCCTTCCCAAGTAAATGGAGCATATTCGTTAGGCTTTGTATAGTTTTCTAGATTAATTGCTTCTTCTCTAGGCTTTATGCTATTTTCATCAATTTCGCCACAATGCGAAATTATGCCATCTCTTACTGCATATGTTAAATTCAAATTTTCTTTATATCCTTCTCTATTATCCAAAAGCTCTATATTATCAACATAAAGTAAACCATTCCTTTCATGCCAAAAGGTTTTCCCAGTTTCATTTAGTAAAATTTTATTTAGTACCCTCTCTCCAGCATGTCCGAACGGGCTATGCCCCAAGTCGTGAGCAATAGCAATGGTTTTAGTAAGCTCTATATTTAACCCAAGCGCTTTTGCTAAACCATAACTAATAGATTCAACATAGTTTACATGCTCTATTCTAGTACAAATATGGTCATTTGTTGGTGAAAAAAACACTTGCGTTTTATGTTTCATTCTTTTAAACGCATTAGAATAAATTATTCTAGTATAATCTCTTTCAAACTCAGACCTTATCTCTGTATTAGCCGTATACAACGGCTTTTTTCTTGCAATCATTTGCTTCCATTTAGAATTTTCTGGAGTAGCAGACCCTTGCTTTAAAGCATTTAAATTAATATTTTCATTCATCATTATCACCTTATCCTTCGCCCATTAGGGACGCCCCTTTTAAGGCGAGCTTTTATTAAAAATATCCTATCACAAAATCACAAACGTTTCAACGCTAATTTTCACAGAATTCTTATTCATATACTTATATGAAAATTGTAGCCTAAATCATCTTACAAATAATAAGGGAAGCAGATTATGTTCTGTTTCCCTTATTTGTTTTTATTCAATTACAATTTTGTCGTCTTTTACAACTGCTTTTGCTTTTTTCTTTGGTTTTATCACGCCATCTAGTATTGCTTCTGCAATTTTATCTTCTAGCATATTTTGTATAGCACGTCTTAGTGGTCTTGCACCATAATTTGAGTCCACGCCTTTCTTAGCAATTAAGTCTTTTACAGATTGGTCTATGTCTATTTTTATATTTTGTGCGCTTAATCTGTTTTGAACTTGTACTAACATTATATCAATTATTTTCTTTATGTCTTCGTCTTCTAGCTTGTGGAATACTATTATGTCATCAATACGGTTTATAAGTTCTGGTCTAAATTGTTTTTTCAATTCTCCCATTACTTCTTTCTTTATCGTCTCATATTCTTGATTCTTATTTTCTTCGGCATTTCCACCAGCAAATCCTAGTTTATTTTTGTCTGTTATTAATTTAGCTCCAACATTTGATGTCATTATTATTACGGTATTTTTAAAGTTTACGGTTCTGCCTTGAGCATCTGTTAATCTTCCATCTTCAAGAATTTGTAATAACATATTCATTACATCTGGGTGAGCCTTTTCAACCTCATCAAATAGGATTACAGAATATGGTCTTCTTCTTATTTTTTCTGTTAATTGTCCACCTTCGTCATATCCAACATATCCTGGAGGAGCACCTATTAATTTAGCAACAGAGTGTGGCTCCATAAACTCAGACATATCAACTCTTATCATGCTATTTTCGTTGCCAAACAATGCTTCTGCCAAGGCTTTTGCAAGCTCTGTTTTACCAACACCAGTTGGTCCTAAGAATAAGAATGAACCTATTGGTCTGTTTGGATCTTTTAATCCAACTCTTCCTCTTCTTATAGCCTTTGCAACTGCTGAAACAGCCTCATCTTGTCCGACAACTCTTTTATGCAAATTGTCTTCTAGGTGTCTTAATTTTTCATTTTCAGTTTCAGATATTTTGCTTACTGGAATTCCTGTCCAAGTTGATATTACCCCTGCAATATCTTCTTGTTTTAGAGTCATTACTTTTTTAGTATTGCCCTCTTTCCATTTATTTTGAGCATCTTCTAGTTCCTGTCTCTTATTTTTTTCTTCATCTCTTAGCTTTGCTGCTTTCTCGAAATTCTGAGTTGCAATAGCTTCTTCTTTCTCTTTACGAACCTTCTCGATTTCATCTTCTAAGTTTCTTATCGATTCAGGTTTCGTATATGTCTGCATCTTAACTTTTGATGCAGCCTCATCAATTAAATCTATCGCCTTATCTGGTAAATATCTATCATTAACATATCTTGTAGAAAGTTCAACAGCTGATTTTATTGCTTCATCAGTAATTTTTACATTATGATGAGCCTCATATTTATCTCTTAACCCTTCCAATATTTTGATTGCATCTTCTTCAGATGGCTCGTTTACCATTACTGGGCTAAACCTTCTTTCAAGAGCTGCATCTTTCTCAATGTATTTTCTGTATTCGTTTGTTGTAGTTGCTCCAACAACTTGAATTTCTCCTCTTGCAAGAAGTGGTTTTAAAATATTGGCTGCATCAACAGCACCTTCTGCAGAGCCAGCGCCAACAATCGTATGAATTTCATCTATAAATAGAATTACATCTCCAGCTTTTTTTACTTCATCAAGAGATTTTTTTATTCTTTCCTCAAAATCTCCTCTATATTTTGCACCAGCTATCATTCCAGATATATCTATGCTTACAACTCTCTTATTTTTTAAAGTCTCTGGCACATCACCTTCAACTATTTTTTCTGCTAACCCTTCAGCTATTGCAGTTTTACCAACACCTGGTTCGCCTATCAAACAAGGGTTATTCTTGCTTCTTCTTGATAAAATTTGAATAACTCTATCAATTTCAGTTCTTCTTCCTATAACTGGGTCAAGCTTTCCTTCTCTTGCCTTTTTAGTTAAATCACTACCATATTGGTTCAAAGTTGGAGTAGAATTATAACTTCCACCATTGCTTGTCCTCTTACTCTCAGATTCCTGCCCTTTTGTTTCATTAATCATTTTCACAAGTTCATTGTACAACTTTTTTGGATTTACATTCAAATCCATCATAATTCTAACAGCTACACTATCGCCCTCGCGCATAATTCCACAAAGAATATGCTCAGTTCCAATATATTCACTGTTAAATCTACGTGCTTCTATAAAAGAATTTTCAATTATTCTTTTGCTTCTTGGCGTAAGCCCAATACTATCTGCATTTACAATCGGAGCATTTTCACTTACACCTATAAGTTCTTCAATTTCCTTTAAAACAGCTTCTGCAGTAACACCTTGGTTTGCAAGAACTGTACTTGCAACACCTGTTCCTTCTTCTACTAAACCATATAAAATGTGTTCTGACCCTATATAATTATGCCCTAGCTTTGCAGCTAAATCGTTCGCAATTTCTAGAGCATTTTCTGCACTATTTGTAAATTTATATTCCATAATTCACCACTTTCCTTTCATTCATTAGGTTGAAAAAGAATTGGATTTTGGCAATTAAAATGAGTTTCAAATGTAATAAGCACATACTTTTTGCATGTAATTACGTTTGAAATAGTATTTGACGTAGCCAAAATTATAATTACTTTTCAACCTAGCTTTTTATATTTATTCTGTTACAATTTTTCTAATAACATCTGTCCTCTTTAAGTCTCTTTCATTAGAATCCATTACTTTTCCATAGTACTTCTGTAAATTTGCTGGTTTCGTATATAGAAATAATTTTTTTATTTTTGTATCATCTAATTCACTTATTATCCCCATATCTGTACCCAATTTTACATCAGATAACAAATCTATACACTCATTACTCGATAAAATTCTGGCATTTTCTAATATACCGAAAGCCCTGTACACTTTATCAGCAAGTCCAATTTGATTCTTTCCCAAATATTTTCTTGCTACTCTTTCTTGTTCTATAATCTTATCTGTTATAAGCTTCATATTTCTTACAATTTCTTGTTCTGTAAGTCCTAAAGTCTGATTGTTAGAAATTTGGTACATGTTTCCCATGCTTTGGCTTCCTTCTCCATAGACTCCCCTTACGCTCATTCCAAAATTATTTACAATATGAAGTATTTTATTTAAGTTGCCAGTCTCCGCAAGCCCAGGTAAATGAACCATTACAGAAACTCTAAGACCTGTACCAACATTAGTAGGGCATGCTGTTAAATATCCATATTTTTCACTAAACGCATAATCCACTAATCTTTCTAGTTTTTGGTCAATTTCAATTGCAAGATTCATTAACTCTTCTATTGCAATTCCTTCTCCGAAAAGTTGCATTCTTAAATGGTCTTCTTCATTTATCATTATGCAAATATTTTCTTCATCATTTATAAGAATTGCACAATTCTCATCTTTGCTACTTGCAAACTCTGGACTGATAATATGTTTTTCAACTAAAGATTGTTTTGTTAGATTATCCATGTCTTTTAATCTTAATAATTTTAAATCATATCCAATACTTGGAAGAACGCCTTCTATTTTTTCTAATATGTGCTTTTTATCATCTTTTGAGCATTTATTCTCAAAATTAAAATTCTTAATATTACGTGCAAGCCTTACTCTTGTACTAATTACTACATCAGAATCTTTTCCATTTTGTAAATACCAATTAGACATTTTACTACTTCCCTTCTCCATTAATAATTTCAAATTGACTAATTTTTTTCTATTATTTTGCATTTTTCTTTTCAATGTCTTTAATTTTATCTCTTATTTTTGCTGCGTCTTCGTATCTTTCTTCTTGTATTGCAACATTTAATTCTCTTTTCAAAGACTCCAACTCATCAACTTGACTTATTTTTTTATCTTTTTCAGCTTTAGAATTTGGAGAATTTACATTAGCCTTATTTTCACCAGTATTTTTCATTTTCTCTTCAATGTTTAAAGGTTTTCTTCCAACATGTTCTATACTTCCCTGCATATTTTTTAAAACCTGGTCAATTTTATCTTCAAACATATCATAGCAATCTGCACAACCTAATAGTCCTGTTTTTATAAAATTATCATACTCTTCTCCACATTTTGTACACGTATTGCTATTCTCCTTCATAAAACTTGGTAATAATTGTTCATCATCAAACAAATCATCAAAGAAATTTGAAAAATGGATTGGCATATTAACCTTAAAATTTGATATTCCCATCTTTTCAGCACATTCTTCGCATAATACCATCTCTTTCTTTACTCCATTAACAATTTGAGTATATTTAACATTAGCTTCATTTTTTCCACAATTTTGACATACCATAATAATCATCCTCCTATAATAGATTTTATTTTTAGTCGTCTTTTTAACAGTTTTTCATTACATTTTTACTGTTATAATTTAATTTTTTTCTTTTAATATTTTAGCTTTTTATCATAAACATAATTTAATGCTTTTGCTAAAATACACTTTTCTTCTGTAATCTTTTAGTTAATCTTCAACAAGATTTAATAACATATTTTTAAATATGTTAGCTCTTAATTTATCTTTTTCTTTTGGATCTACAGTGAGAACATTGTCACTAGTTGCAACCTTTAAAAGTTTTGCCTCATTTTTAGTAACCATATCATATGATAAAAAATTACTAATAAATATGCTAACTTCTTGAGCCGTTACAGCATCTCCCATACTTGATATTATATGCATTAAATAATTGCTTTTTGTAATGTTTACTTTAGTAATTGTAATATGTCCTCCACCACCACGTCTGCTTTCAACATAATAACCTTGTGTAGGTTTAAACCTTGTAGATATTACATAATTTATTTGAGATGGCACACAGTTGAACTTTTCTGCTAAATCGTTTCTTTGTATTTCAATACTATCTTCATCATCAAATAAATCCTTTATAAAATCTTCTATCATGTCTGATATTCTCACCTTTTACCGCCTCTTTTCTATTTATATTACTATTTTCATGTCATATTAAATTTTGCTTTCAATCGTTGTTTTGTTTTTGACTTTGACTTTCTTTGACCTACATTCTTATTATAGCACCATTATTTTTTATGTCAATAGCTTTTAATAATTTTTAGATGTATATTTATTTTTTCTGGTCATCTCATTTAACTCATCTGCCCTATTTTTTTGCCTATTAAGTCCAATCCATGCAAAATATGAAGAAACAAATTCTCCATATTTTGTTGTTCCCTCTCCTCCTAGTAATTCTTCCAAATGGAAATTATTAGTTTCATCTGAACTACTATCATTTTTATATAAGCCTTCTATTTTTACAATATCAGAATTTTGTTTTTGAAAATTTCTTAATTTTCTATTTTCAATATTTTTCTCTTTAAACATAAAATGCACCTCTTTTAGTTATTTTGTGCATTTTATTTGCTTTTATTCTATATTATCATTCCAATAGATATTTCTTTTAAGAATACATTTTTCCATTACATTATGAATTCATTTTTAGTATTATTCTTCACCTAACACATATTCTTCTATTGCTTCAGCAACACCATCATTATTATTATCTTTAACAATCACATCTGCAAACTCTTTCATGTATGGAGCACAATTCTCCATCATAACTCCAAGCCCAGCATTTTCAACCATTCTTTTATCATTCATATTATCGCCAATTGCCATTATTTCTTCTTTATTTATTTGCAATCTATCAGCTAATTTTTCAATAGCTCCCCATTTATCAACATCCTTGCTAGTTATTTCTGTATAATAATATTCAACTTTCTTTTCTTCTGTGCCAAGCTTAATATACTTTCTAGCCATATGTTGTAAATCAAGTACATCTACATTCTTTACTTCTCTTAGTTTTCTAATTATACTATCAAAAATTATTTTACTTTCATCGCAAACAGTAATTTTTAGAACTTGTAAATCTGGATTTTCTTCAACATATTTATATATATTATCTATTATTTTTATGTTGGTTTTCTTATCCTCTGGAACATTTTTATTTTCATTATTGTAAAATAAAATGTTATAATTTAGTGATTTTGAAATTGTTAATTTTTCTGTATATATATTAAAAAATATACTATTTTCTTCACAAATTTTAATAATCTGTAAAGCTTTTTGTCTTTCTATAAATTTATCGTATATTATTTGTTCATTTTTCATATCATATAATACAGAACCATTTCCACAAATTATATAATTATCTGCTCCAACTTCATATGCATAACTTCTTGCAGATGAAATTGGTCGTCCAGATGCAATTACTATTTCTGCACCTTTATTTTTTGCTTTTTGTATTGCTTCTTTATTTTTCTCTGATACTTCTCCATATGAATTTAATAAAGTTCCATCTAAATCTATTGCTACTAATTTATACATATTAATTTCCTTTCTATTCTTTCAAAAATATATAATTTAAGACATATTTATAATACTTTAAATTAAGTTTTTTAAATTTTTCTACAGTTTAACAGCAATATTATAACATAGTTTTTATCTTTTTAAACATTTTTTTATTTTTCTTTCATAAAATTTCCAGTTTATTTTTAAAAATTTAAGGCATTATATATAATGTAAAGAGCACATACGCTTTTTAAATACTCACTAGGAGGTGAAAATTATGGCACATTCATCAAGTAATAGCAATTACAAAGTAGTTCCAGAAGCTGCTGATGCATTAAACAAATTCAAATACGAAGTTGCTAGCGAAGTTGGAGTAAATCTAAAAGATGGATACAACGGTGATATATCTGCAAGAGACGCTGGTAGAATTGGTGGAAACATGGTTAAGAAGTTAATACAACAAGCTGAAAGCCAAATGAAATAGTTTTAGTTTTTAATTAGTTAAATTATTATTAATTTTTAGTGATTAATTATTTACAATTAATTATTTGCTATTATTATTAGACAGGATTTTAAGTTCGTTTTATATATTTTATTTTGGAAAAGATAGAATACATAAGGCAGGATTTAATATCCTGCCTTATTATGTAGCAGAAATATTTTTATTTAAAATTTTCATAATATATTTTCAACACAGTTATGACGCCTGTCAATAATTTTTTGAATATTTAAAATTCATTTGACATATACTAAAAAAAGTAGTATACTATATTTAGCTTAAGCAAGAGAATAAGTCAAAGAACTCAATGTTCACAGAGATATGTTGGTCACATATCTCTTTTTTTATATAAAAAATAAAGGCAGTTGGTCAGACCGCCTCCTAGCTTTCACTAGTTTTGAGAATTGTCATCTTTATTGTCATCACTTAAGCTAAGTAATAATAACACAATAAGACGCCATATTAAGTCAAATGAACTCAAAGTGTTCACCTCCTTTCTCAAAGATTTCCTTTGAAAAGGATAAAACATTATACTCTAAAATTTTTAGAAAAACAACAATTTTATGAAAGATTGCTCGTAATATCTTCCTAAAACATAATAAACATTTTTCTCTATATACTCCTCATACTCGAAAAAATTGTCTTATTCTATTAAATATTTTCTTAAACATATTTCCTTTATATTCAATTAACGCTATATGTGCCTCTTTAATATCTCGATTTATTTGCTTGTTAGCAAATAAATCTGAATGATACTGTTCTATTTTCTTTCGTTCATTTTTTTGTCTTTCTACTGCTTGCATTTTTATTATTTTTTCTTTTTGCTCTTGTGTTGATAAATAATCTCTAAATATGTTAAATAAAATTGCCTTTGTTTCTGGTAATAATTCTTGTTCTTTTAGTTCTAATTCCTCATCTAATTCGAATTCATATTCTGTGTTTCTATTTTCTCTTATTGTTATAATTACTTCAGAAGGTATTTTGTTATATTCTCCTTCATCTAATTGTTCTAATATTTCATATCCTACCTTATTATGTAGCAGAAATATTTTTTTAGCAATTTACTCTCGTAATGTATTTAGAATATAATTGTTATGATACCTTAATTATTCTATACTCATAATTTTCATATTTTTCTATTGCATTTTTTAATATGGCCTTATATTCTTTTGAATTTTCTTTATGTTTTGTTTTGCAAAAGGCTTGTATCAAACTCGTTTCAATTATTTTTCTACTATATTTCGTAATATCTGGATTTATTATTATTGTTTTATTTCTGGCATTTTTTATAAATGTATCTGGCATTCTTTTTATAGCATAATCTTCTGGTGCAAAACCTAGCATTACTCTTATTTTTTCCATACTATTTGCAATCTCTATTTCTGCAATCTCAGAATACATCTTTTTTATAGCTTCACTTACAATTTCAACTGTCCCTATTTTTTTATATCTTACTGGTAAAAATAAATTTACCTCTTTATCATTCATATCTAATTCTGGAACATTGATATTTTTAAAATTGATATTCAAATTTAAACTTTTTCCTAAAACGCTAACCGTTAAATATGTTTTTATTTCTACTGGTTTTGTCAAGTCAATTATATTATTATTTTTTTGTTTTAGAATATTCATTTTGTTATCCTCCTATCAATTCATTACATAAACGTATGTTCGCATTTCGTGTATATTCTACATCGCTTTCTAGAATTTGTCAATAGTTTTTGCAAACATTTTTTCGTTTATTTTAATGGTGGTTAAATGGCCTGGTGATATCCTAGCAATGGCTACATATCTAGGTTATAACTTAAATACACCTTTCAAACCAAACGAAACTCTTCAAAAGACATTGAACACGCTTTATAGTGGAGAAATATAAAATGTAGCTAATCTTTAAGAAACTCTTTAGAAAGCTCTTGTAACCCAGCATTAATTATTAGGTCAAACGTATTGGTGCAACCGTTGAAGAATGTAGAGTAGTAAAAGTAACTTTGCAAGATGTAGCAAGTGATTTACATTAATACATAACTTTTAAATATATAATTGAAACCATGAGATAATATTTTATAATTATCTCATGGTATTTTTTTACTAGTTCAATTTGTCTAATCCTTCTGATTCCATTTTTTCTTCTGTTACAGCATTTCTTATTGCAATATTTACAAGCGAATTTATAGAAACAGAATAATTTTCTTTTAATTCATAAAGTCCATTTAAGAAGTCTTCCCTTATTAAAAAAGACCTAGATACTTGATTTGTGTTTTCTTTTTTATAAAGAGCTACATTTTTGGTAGTAATTAAATCCTCTATTGCCGCATTTACTAGCTTACTGATTGACGCATCATACGTACTGTTAGAGAGCTCCGTTAAATCTTGATAAAGATTCTCATCAATACTCAATTTTTTGTTTACTGTAGTTCCTTTTTTACAAAATCTGCTAAAACATGACATTTTTCTTTCTCCTTTGTTAAAATTATATATTTTCTTACCATATATTGTAAGCACTAAATTAGATTCATAAAATAACCATTTTTAGTGGTTAATTTTTTCCTATATCTAATATACAATTATTTGATGAATTTGTAAAATATCTCCAGTAATTTTTCTAAAAAATGTTAAATCGTTTTTTATCTTATGGAATATTAAATGTGGTATGAAAGGAAAAATTTTATGAGTAAATTATTTAATAACTATATCTTGCTAAAATCACAGGATTGCAATAAATTTTATTTATTTAAGAGTGGTATTTTCTATATTTTCTTAGATGCTGATGCACGCTCTATGTCTCAACAATTCGGTTTTAAATTGAGCAATTTAAACAATTCCGTTGTAAAATGTGGCTTTCCAACAAATTCATTAGATAAATATATAGAAAAATTTAAAATTGCTGGTTGTCCAGTTCATATTGTTTGCGATGATGATTGCAAACCAATTTCAAATTCTGTTGACTTGAACTTTTTTGTTAATAATCAGTTATTTGAAAAAACTCTAAATAATTTTTTAGATTTAAACATAGACATGCTGTCAATAAGCCAAGCATTTGATACTCTTTTTAATTTGCAACACGATTTCAAACAAATTATGCAGGAGGTCTCTGATGAAAAGAAAAGGCCACTTGTATGAAGCAACCTATGATTTTAACAATATTGTTGATGCTTATAATGAAGTTTGTAGAAATACTAAAAATAAAAGAAAAGTCGAATTTTTTAGAGAGTATAAATGTGTGTATGTTTCACGTATTTATAACATCTTAAAAAACGAGGAATACGTAGTTGGACCATATAATATTTTTACAATTTATGAGCCAAAAGAAAGACGAATTGTAAGCCAAAATATGCAAGACAAAGTTATAAACCATTTAATTTCTAGGCATATACTCTACCCTGCTCTAATGCCTTGTTTACTAAACTTTAATGTTGCAAGTAGAAAAGACATGGGAATGAAAAGAGGATTAGAACTTTATATATATTATCGTAACTACTTTAAGCAAAAATATGGTACTTATTACATCTTAAAATGCGATATTAGCAAATTTTTTGCAAGTATTAATCATGACATTTTAAAAAGAAAATTGGAACGAAAAATTAAAGATAAAAAAGCTCTTGATGTAGTTTTTAAAGTTATAGATAGTGATTCCGAAGGCTTAAGTATTCGGAAACATGACAAGCCAGGTTCTTGCCGTGTTTTATTTAAACGACATGGATCATTTCATAAAAAATGAACTACACATAAAAGGAGTAATTCGTTATCAAGATGATTTTTTATTGTTTCATGAGTCTAAAGAATACTTAAAATATTGTCTAGAACAGCTTACAATTTTTTTGAAAAAAGAGGACTTAAGATTAAATAAAAAAACTAGAATTTTTAAAAGTACAGATAATTTTATTTTTATTGGTAGGAACAAATACGGAAATTACGCAAAATACAGAACAGTGAAACGAAGACTAAAAAAGAAGATGTACTTATATAGTATTGGTAAGCTTACATTAAATAGCGTAGTAGCTTCAAGAATATGCTACAAGAATTTGTGTAATAATAAGTTAAAAATATAAAAGAGCAGTAACTTCATAAATTACTGCTCTAAAAATAGTGCTAAAATAAATTTTCTTTCGATGATTTCTCCCTACTAACAAAATATTTATCTATTTTTACATTTATAGCTTTTACAAGCTACCGGACAACGGTTTGTTTCTATATTATCTCTTATGCAATTTATAATTGCATAACCACAGTGTATAGAATCTACGGGGCGAAGAGCATAGTTATTGCCGTTCGTGTTACCATTCGAATTGAACATATCGTAGCCGTTAGTGTTCGTGTTCGCATTGCGAAGGCCAAAGTTAGCATTGTCTGAGTTAGTATTGACATAACGCGCAGCCACCCAGAACCCAAATACTAAGAAACACTGTCCGCAAACCGACAACCGTGCCCAAATTGATTTTTATATATTTTATTGGTTCTTAATAGATTTTTTCCAACCAACTAAATATTTTATTATTTCATCTATGGACTCTCCAAATTTAATATAACGTTTATTATTAATAATCTGCTTTTCGTAACTTAAGTTTACTAGAAAGTCTATAATTTTTGCTTTTGCGATACATTTATTTATAATTGAAATTTTTATTTCATCATCTTCAGTTGTATTAGCTTCATAAGCAAGCTCTAATAAATCATAGCTTGAATTTCTTATTCTATTTTTTATTTCTATATCCTTTTTGGGAAAATTTTCTAAATTCTTATCCACATTATTTATTAAATTTCTAATGTATCCAATTACTTTAAACTTTTCTTGTTGCATCTATGCACTCTTCTATATCCTTTAATAAAATTTTTAATTCTTCTTTGCTTGCTAAGCTTAGCAAATACTCGTTTATATTTTCTATTCTTCTTACATTACTTACATATGTTTTAGACAGATTGAAGTGTTTTTGGTATGTATTTAAATTTTTAAAATCTGTTCTTTCGTTCACAGCATAATTATCTTTTCTGTCTAAAACAATGTAATTTATTTTCTTATTTTCAAGTCTGGCTTCTACTTTTTTTATTGAACTCGTTGGAAATCCTGATACCATTATATCGTTTTCCTCCGATATTTTGTATTTGAATAAATACGCTATAATATATGCATCTTTCCCGTATACCCTGTAAAAGTTACCTACTTTTACCATTGTTATATCTTCTGGATGCACATTTTTTACTTCTTTTATTATTGTTATTATGCTTATGCTAAACACTCCTTACTCGGAGCTGGGAGACCATAGGCCTCCCTAGCTCATTGTTTTTTCATTCATTTTTTCTACTTGCTCAAGTTCCAAGCTCCATTTGTTTGCTCTCCTGTTAGGAGACTAGATGGTAGAGAAACTACGGGGCGAAGAGCATAGTTATCGCCGAACGTGAGACCATACGAATTGAACATATCGCAGCCGTAAGTGTTCGTGTACGCAATGCGAAGGCCAAAGTCAGCAAAGTCCGAGTAAGTAAGGACAT
>ENA-UEPH01001986-UEPH01001986.1-human-gut-metagenome-genome-assembly--contig:-NODE-1986-length-16418-cov-19.075271_pt1 | contig 16418 bp, 12 predicted proteins | sample MGYA00242891_ERZ507898 | MGnify/ENA primary metagenome ERZ507898 (study PRJEB26167, sample SAMN06115411) | human gut metagenome | host: Homo sapiens | place: China:Guizhou | collected 2014-10-15... | reverse complement strand
AACCCCCGTCAACTGCCCGCACTGCGGGCAGAAGTGATTGGGCAGAGCGTCGGTTCCGACGCCAGCCCTTTATCCTGTGCTAAAATCGAACGGCCTTCGCTACTCGAAAAACCCTCCTGTAAGGTTCAGCTTTTCGCTCAAAATCGTTCCCGCAACTATCGCCAAAAAGTTACCGCTACAACTCCGTCCCAAACCGCTTTTCATCGCATTTTTCAGCCTCTCGCACAAACGGCCCACGTTCGCTTTCACGGGTGAAAGTGTGTACACACTTGCCTTTGCTCAAAGGATCGCACACAAGGGCACACACGCCGAAGCAGGGGCCTTCTCTCCCCTGGCCACAGTGGGCTTTGTGCTGCCAGCGAAATCTCTTTTATTCCACCACGCTTTTGTATACATACATTTCCCGGTTCTCTGTGAACCCTCACTATCGGCAACAGCTCTATCTCAGACCATCTTTCATCCCGATTTTCAACTTCTCGCACAAACGGCCTACGTTTGCTTTCACAGGCGAAAGTGGGTACACACTCGGCTTTCCGAGAAAGAGCGCACACAACGGCACACACGTCGAAAGAGGGGGCGTTTCGGATGGGGCGCTATCATTACCCTCGACACGAGCTACACGTTCACGAACATCCCCGGGCCGGGTATCAGAACGGCGTACTTTGCCGCTTTTGGGGCTTGGTCGGGTGCTCCCAAAGAACGCAGAAAGCCTTCGGAACAGCGATGCGCTTATGCGCGTCGCTGTTCCGAGGCGCCGCGGCCCCGCTGGGCTGCGTGATCCTGTTGCCGCTATTCGTTCAGTATGATTTGGAGGGATGGAAAGACTTGACCAAGCGTTCCGGCAGAGTTACTATCACACGCAACAACCGAACGGCCAGCCGTTTGGCGCTTGTGTGGGAGCCGCTTCAGGCGGTAAAATGGGAGCCATCACGCTTGATTTCAAGGAGAGTCATCATGAACGGACATTGCCTTACAAACGAACAGATCCTCGCGTTTTCCACGGCGCTTTTCCAGGCAGAGCGGTCTCAGGCCACGGTGGAAAAATATCTGCGGAGCGTCCGCGAATTTTTCCGTTATCTGGACGGTCGGCCTGTCACGAAGGACACCGTTATGGCCTGGAAGAAGCACCTTCAGAGAGAAGAAAACTATTCGCCGTCTACCGTCAACGCATCTCTGGCAGCCCTGAACTACCTGTTCAATTTTCTCGGCTGGACAGACTGCCGTACACACTATTTGAAGATCCAGCGCCGTCTGTTCCGGGAGACTGGGCGGGAGCTGGACCGAGCAGACTACGAGAAGCTGATCGCCGCCGCGCTTGGCTTAGGTCGGGAGCGAATTGCCCTCGTCATGGAGACCATCTGCGCCACGGGCATCCGAGTGGGCGAGGTGCGGTACATCACGGTGGAGGCTGTCCGGGCTGGCAGCGCCACTATCTCGTTGAAGGGTAAAATTCGCACGATTCTGCTGCCGGGAAAGCTGTGTAAAAAGCTGCTGAAATACGCCAGAAAGCAAAAAATCACCTCTGGCGAAATTTTTCTCACCGGAGGCGGAAGGCCCATGAGCCGCTGTCAGATCTGGGCGGAGATGAAGCGTGTTTGCAAGGCGGCAGGCGTGGATTCCTCAAAGGTGTTTCCTCACAACCTGCGGCACCTGTTCGCCACGGTTTACTACCGAATTTACAAGGATATTGTGAAATTGGCGGACATTCTGGGGCATTCCAGCGTGGAAACCACCCGAATTTATCTGCTGACTACCGGCACAGAGCACCGGCGGCAACTGGAACGTTTGAGCTGGTGCTTTAAACGGAATCGGTATTCCGTTGTGCATATCTGGAAAATCTAATCAAACAAGCCCATTTCACTTGATTATTCTATCCTGTTCCGATTGAGAACTCAAGGGATTTCGATGAAATCCTGAAATTTGGGCGCAAAAAGTAAGCCGTGGAGGTCAATTTTCCTCCAGCGGCTTCAATCAGGCAGCCATTTTCTCCACGAAAGAGAAAAGTGGCTGCTTTTTTGTGCGGTTATTTGAAAATCATTTCCATTTTAGCGCATGGAAGCATTAGACGGAATCCGTATTCTGTTTACAGGCGCAGCCGACCCATTTCAGAAAAATCTGAAGCTGACGATGGGTGCAGGCATGACCGCAACGCTCCCTCCCGCCTCTCTCCGCGTCGGCGCGGTGGGAGGTATTTTTGTGGTATCGGACGAAACCAAACGGCCGGATGAAGCGGCCATGCGGCGCATTTTAGAGCGATATGCGGACAGCCCGGAGGGAATCATTCTTCGTCTGGCATGGCTGGAAGGCCTGAGCCGGAAGGAGTTGAACGAGCTCACTTGGGATCAGGTGGATTTTGAGACACAGAATTTGCTTTTACAGGATCGGACGATTCCTCTGGAACCGTCCGTTGCTGAATGTCTGCAAAAGCGCTATGAGCAGTATAGCACTATATTCTCCCCTCCTCCGACAGCCTCATCAAGTGCCTGACCATCTTCAATATGCCCTTCACCTTCTTCAAGGGAATGCTGGATGTGGTCCTCTGCTTCTTGATCTACAAGCCCCTCTCTCCCCTGCTGCACAAGTAAACTGATCCGCACATATCGATCCTCAAAGCCGATGCAGTCCCTTTCGGGGCTGCATCGTTTTTTTGTTATGCGTCTCGAAAAACTCCAAATTACCTGATTGCTGGCCTGCGCTGCACCACTAAATATATAAGCGCCACCAGAACGGCAAAAGCCGCATACAGAAGGGCCTCTGCCTTCACTGAAACGGTCACCGCCTGCGGCTGATCCACCCCGTTTCCGCTGTCGGAACGAATTCTTACCTCTTGCGCGGTTTTTTTATCGAAATTCAGCATTTTTGATCTCAAATTCCATAGTTAACCCCTTGACAACGGCGGGTATCTGTGCTATTTTACCAGTAGAGTTTCGGATATTCGTTATGCATTTGCATATCCGAACAACAAAAATTTTTCAGCCACACTCTACCGCCTCACGGAACACAGCTCTGAAAGATTGGAGTCCTCCTTCATGGAATATCACAATCCAACCCTGCGGGTCCTCCGGATTCTGGAGCTGATCGACGCCAATTCCGGCGGTCTGAGCCTGTCGGAGATCGCCAATCTGCTGGACCTGCCAAAGGGCACCATTTCCCCCATTCTGAAAACACTGGCCGCCACCAATTACGTTGTGACGGACGGCAGTCTCTACAAGATCGGTCCCCATACCTTTGAATTGGGGCTGTCCTACGCCAGCGGCCAGAACGCTCTGTCCATTATCCGCAGTGAAATGCGCAGCATCGTCTCCCAAGTAGACGAAGTCTGCCAGATGGGTGTGCTGGTAGGGCAGGACGTGCACTACCTCTTAAAAGAGGAAGGCCACGCCATCATCTCCATCATCAGCGATGTGGGCCACCACCTCCCTGCTCATGTCACCGGCCTGGGCAAAGCGCTTCTCTCCGGCCTGACGGACGATGAGGTCCGGCAGCTTTACGCGGGATACCGCTTCTTCCCCTACACGCCAAACTCCATTATGGATCTTGATACCCTCATCGCGGCGCTTCAGGACATCCGCAGCGCCGGGATCGCCTATGAAAGCGAGGAATCCACCGCTGAGATCTGCTGCGTGGCAGTCCCGCTGGCTGAAAACGGTCAGGTCAAGGCGGCCATCAGTGTAACCACTCCCAAGTTCCGGTACACCGATGAAAAAAAGCAGCAGATCACCCAGCTGCTTCTGAAAAAACGGCAGTTGATCGAAGAGAGCTGCCGTATTCAGAATTGCAGACTGGTTTTCTGACCTTCATGTGTTACCATCTGCGGATGGTGCCTATATATGTAAAAACAGCATATTCAGATAAGAAAGATAGGAAGGATCTTACGTATGAAGAAAAATTACGTAGTCATGGACGGCAACACGGCAGCCGCGTACAGTGCGTACGCCTTTACCGAGGTGGCGGCCATCTACCCCATCACCCCGTCCTCCCCCATGGCGGAAAAGGTGGACGAGTGGTCTGCCAAGGGCAAGAAGAACCTGTTTGGTTCCACAGTGGACGTGATCCAGATGCAGTCTGAGGCCGGCGCTGCCGGCACCTGCCACGGTTCCTTGCAGGCTGGCGCCCTGACCACCACCTTCACCTCCTCTCAGGGCCTGATGCTGATGATCCCCGCCATGTACGCCATGGGCGGCCAGTTCCTGCCCAGCGTCATGCACATTGCGTCCCGCGTGGTGACCTCCAACCATCACTCTATCTTCGGTGACCATACAGACTTCATGACCTGCCGTATGACCGGCTACGCCATGCTGATGTCCTCCTGCCCTCAGGAGGCAATGGATCTGGCCGCCGTGGCTCATCTGTCCGCCATCAGCGGCCGGTATGCCTTCATGCACTGCTTTGACGGCTTCCGTACCTCCCACGAGATGCAGCGGATTGAGGCTCTGGACTATGAGGATCTCCGTGGTCTGGTGGATCAGGAGGCCCTGCAGGCCTTCCGCCATCAGTCCCTGAACCCTGAGCATCCCACCAACCGGGGCAACAACGTGAACCCCGACGTCTACTTCCAGTGCAAGGAAGGCGCCAACGTCAAGGCCAATGCCCTGCCCGACACCGTCCAGCACTACATGGACGAGATCAACAAGCTCACCGGCCGTGATTACAAGCTGTTCAACTACTACGGCGCGCCCGACGCGGAGGAAGTCATCGTGGTGATGTGCTCCGCCAGCGAGACCGTGAAGGAGACTGTGGACTACCTGAACGCCCAGGGCCGCAAGGTGGGCATGGTGCAGATTCATCTGTTCCGTCCCTTCTCCGTGAAGCACTTTGCCGCCGCCATCCCCGCCACCTGCAAGCGGATCGCCGTGCTGGACCGCAACAAGGAGACCGGCTCCGTGGGCGAGCCTGTGTATCTGGATGTTGTCACCGCTCTGAATCAGGCTGGCCGCGGCGATATCCGCGTGGTGGGCGGCCGGTACGGCCTCAGCTCCAAGGATACCACACCCGGTCAGATCGTGGCTGTGTACGATAACCTCAAGCAAGCCCAGCCCAAGAACAACTTCACCATCGGCATCAATGACGATGTGACCTATACCTCTCTGGACTACAAGGAGATTGAGCTGGCCCATCCCGGCCAGATCAGCTGCAAGCTGTGGGGCCTGGGCGGCGACGGCACCGTGGGCGCCAACAAGAACGCCATCTCCACCATCGGCTTCGTGGGCGGCAAGTACGCTCAGGCTTACTTCTCCTATGATACCATGAAGTCCGGCGGCCTGACCCAGAGCCACCTGCGCTTCGGTGATGAGCCCATCCTCAGCACCTATCTGGTGTCCTCCGCTGACTTCGTGGCGGTCCATGCTCCCACCTACGTCAAAAAGTACGACACCACCGAGGATCTGAAGGAGGGCGGCACCTTCCTGCTGAACTGCCCGTGGACGGTGGAGGAGCTGGACGCGCACCTGCCTGCCAAGATGAAGCGCGATCTGGCCCGGAAGCACGCCAACTTCTACATCATTGACGCTGCCAAGCTGGCACAGGAGATCGGCCTGGGCAAGCGTACCAATAACATCCTCCAGGGCGCTTTCTTCGCCCTGACCAAGGTCATCCCCATGGATCTGGCCATTGAGGATATGAAGAAGAACAACTACAACTCCTACTTCAAGAAGGCCGGTCAGAAGATCGTGGACCTGAACGATCAGGCCGTGGATCTGGGCGTCAGCGCCGCTGTGAAGGTGGAGATCCCCGCCTCCTGGGCCGACGCACAGGACGCTCCCGTCGTGGAGCCCAAGGGCCTCACTCCCTTCGTCCGGGATATCGTCATGCCCATGGACCGTCAAAAGGGCGATCAGCTCCCCGTTTCCGTGTTCCAGAAGTACGGCGTTCTGGACGGCACTTGGGAAAACGGAACCTCCGTGTTCTCCAAGCGCGGTGTCGCCACCAAGGTCCCCAAGTGGGATGGCAGCAAGTGCATCCAGTGCAACCGCTGCTCCATGTGCTGCCCCCATGCCGCTATCCGCCCCGTGCTGCTGACCGAGGAGGAGAAGAAGTCCGTTCCCGCCGGGTTTGAGACTGTCCCCGCCAAGGGTCTGGGCAAGGATTCCCCCTATTCCTTCCGGATGCAGGTCTCTCCCTATGACTGCCTGGGCTGCGGCGTGTGCCTGACCGCCTGCCCCGCCGAGGGTGCCCTCACCATGACCTCCTTCGAGGACATGAAGCCCGAGCAGACCCTCTTCGACGAGGTGGCCATGAACGAAAGCTACCTGAAGAAGGACGTTATCAATGACAAGAGCGTGAAGAACGTCCAGTTCGCAAAGCCCTACTTCCAGTTCTCTGCCGCCTGCGCTGGCTGCGCCGAGACCACCTATATCAAGCTGCTGAGCCAGCTGTTCGGCGATCGGATGTACATCGGCAACGCTGCCGGCTGCTCCTCCGCCATCTCCGGCGGCGCCCCTATCCTGCCCTACTGCAAGGACTGTCAGGGTCACGGCCCCGCTTGGGAGCACTCTCTGTTTGAGGACAACGCTGAGTTTGCCTACGGCTTCTTCCACGCACAGGATTCCATCCGCAAGGAGCTGCTGATCCGTCTGGAGGCCATCAAGGCCGCCGGTATCGCCGTGGAGGCTGTGGAAGCCTACGAGAACGGCTGGAAGAAGACGGAGACCTCCCGTGCCGTCACGGACGCTCTGATCGCCGCTCTGGAACAGGCAGAGCAGACCGAGGACGTGAAGTACGTTCTGGAGAACAAGGAATATCTGGCCAAGAAGTCCGTGTGGGCTGTGGGCGGTGACGGCTGGGCCTACGATATCGGCTACGGCGGCATCGATCATGTGATGGCCCAGAACCGTGACGTGAACCTGATGGTGCTGGATACCGAGGTGTATTCCAACACCGGCGGTCAGTCCTCCAAGTCCACCCCCACCTCCGCTACCGCCAAGTTTGCCGCCAGCGGCAAGCGGGTAGCCAAGAAGGATCTGGGTGCCATGCTGATGCAGTACGGCTATGTGTACGTCGCCCAGGTGGCCATGGGCGCTGACCAGGCCCAGACTCTGAAGGCTCTGCGTGAGGCTGAGTCCTATGACGGTCCCTCCATCGTGATCTGCTACTGCCCCTGTCTGGAGCAGCACATCAAGGCCGGTATGGGCACCTCTCAGGACGAGATGAAGAAGGCTGTGGAGTGCGGCTACTGGCATCTGTACCGCTATGATCCCCGCCGGATCGCCGAGGGCAAGAACCCCTTCCAGCTGGACTCCAAGGAGCCGGATACCTCTAAGGTGATGGACTTCCTCATGGGCGAGAATCGCTTCGCCTCCCTGAAAAACAACTTCCCCGATAAGGCCGACGCCCTGTATGCCAAGGAAGTTGAAGACGTAAAGGCCCGCTACGCCAAGTACAAGAAGCTGGCCGAGGGCTAAACCTCCGTTCCTCCTACATTCCCTATTATCCTTCCCTATTATCCCTCTCTCAAAAAGGAAGCGTTCCGGTTATCCCGGAACGCTTCCTTGATTATATCGAGATACATTTATCCACCGATATCTTTGCTGCCGATCCCAATAAAAAAGCATGGACGGTTCCCGCTAATGGGACCCATCCATGCTTTTCGTTTTTATCCCCGGCAGGCATCTACCAGCAGGCGGAGCAATTCGTCCTTTCCGCTGCCCTTTTCCGCAGAAAAGGGGATCAGAATATCCCGCTCCGTCAGTTCCAGCGTCTCCCGGATCAGCTCCAGCGCCGGTTCCACCTGACTCTTTTTCAGCTTATCCAGCTTGTTGGCCACCACGATCTCCGGGCAACCGGTCTGGCGGAACCAGTCGTGCATGACCAGATCGTTGGCCGTGGGCTTATGCCGGATGTCCACGATCAGAACACCGGTGGTGATAGCGTCCGCCTCCCGCTGGAAATAGGTCTCCATCAGCCGGGCCCAGCGCTCTTTTTCCGAGCGGGACACCTTGGCATAGCCGTATCCCGGCAGGTCCACCAGATACGCCTTCTGGTCGATGAGGAAATAGTTGATGTGGGTGGTCTTTCCCGGCGAGGCGCCCACATAGGCCAGGTTCTTTCGGCCCACCAGCCGGTTGATCACCGAGGATTTTCCCACGTTGGAGCGGCCCGCAAAGGCGAACTGGGGCAAACCGTCCCGCAGGAAGTCCTTGGGCTCTCCGGCGGAGCGTACAAACTCCGCTTTGTTGAAATTCAGAGGCATACGTCCCTCCCTTTACTGCCGTAAGGCTGCTTCTTTACTGTTTTCCACCGGCAAAAATGCGGGGATCGCGTCGGCTTTTGTCTCCACTCTGGAGGGGCAGAACACCTCGGCAAACACCTGATCCACCGTCTCCACCGGTATGAACCGCAGCGCCGCCCGGACGGTCTGGTCGATCTCTTCCAGATCTCTGGCGTTGTCCTTGGGGATCAGCACCGTGTGGATGCCGTACCGCTTGGCGGCCATGGTCTTTTCCTTCAGGCCGCCGATGGGCAGCACCCGGCCTCGCAGCGTGACCTCGCCGGTCATGGCGATTCCCGCCTTGATCTTGCGGTTGGTCAGAGCCGACAGCAGCGCTGTAGCCATGGCAATACCGGCGGAGGGGCCGTCCTTGGGCACCGCTCCCTCCGGGAAATGGACGTGGATGTCCTTGGTCTTATAAAAGTCCGGATCGATCCCCAAGGCTTCCGCCCGGCTCCGCAGGCAGGACAGCGCAGCCTGGGCGGATTCCTTCATCACGTCGCCCAGATTACCGGTCAGCTCCAGCTTGCCGGAGCCTTCCATGACATTGACCTCGACCTCTAAAATCTCGCCGCCGGCCTCCGTCCACGCAAGGCCGTTCACCACACCGATCTCCTCCTGCTCCACATGGACCGTAGGCGGGTAGGGCTGCATATCCAGCAGCTTCGGCAGGTCCATTTCTGTAACGGTAACACGCCTTACAGTCTTTGACAGCAGCTGCATATCCGTCTTTCGGCAGACGGCAGCCAGCCGCCGCTCCAGCTGGCGGACGCCGGATTCCCGGGTGTAGTCGCGAATGATGGCCCGCAGGGTCTCCTCGTCGATCCGCAGGCTGCCCTTCTTCAGGCCGTGTTCCTTCATCTGCTTGGGCAGCAGGTGATTCTTGGCGATTTGCAGCTTTTCCTCATCGGTATAGCTGGAAAGCTGAATGACTTCCATCCGGTCCAGCAGGGGCCGGGGAATCGTATCCAGCGAGTTGGCCGTGGTGATGAACATCACCTGAGAAAGGTCCAGCGGAATTTCCAGGAAGTGATCCCGGAAGGCGTGGTTCTGCTCGCTGTCCAACGCTTCCAGCAGTGCAGAGGCAGGATCGCCCCGGTAATCGCCGCTGAGCTTATCGATCTCGTCCAGCACCAGCAGCGGGTTCATAGCGCCGCTGCGGCTGATGGCCTCCACGATGCGGCCCGGCATAGCGCCGATATACGTTTTCCGGTGGCCGCGGATGTCGGCCTCATCCCGGACACCGCCCAGAGAAATGCGGCTGAGCTTCCGGTTCAGCGCCTTGGCAACAGACAGTGCGATGGAGGTCTTACCCACGCCCGGGGGGCCTGCCAGACAGATGATCTGCCCCTTCCCCTCCGGATTCATCTGCCGGACGGCAATGGTCTCCAAAATCCGCTTCTTCACCTTTTCCAGACCGAAGTGATCCCGGTCCAGCACCTTCCGGGCCGCGTCCACATTCAGACGCTCCTTCGTATATGTACCCCAGGGCAGTTCCAGACACACGTCCAGATAGTTCCGGATCACCGAAGCCTCCGCGCTGACATAGGGCTGCTTTGCCAGCTTGTTGATCTCCTTTTCCAGATGCTCCCGGGTCTCGTCCTCTAATTTCAGTTCCGCCAGCTTTTGACGGTATTCTTCGATCTCGTTGTCCTCGTCCTCGCCCAGCTCGTTTTGCAGGACCCGGATCTGGGTCCGCAGAATCTGTTCCTTCTGCTGCTGAGCCAGCTCGTCCCGGACCTTGCCTTCCATCTGGCGCTCATAGCCCAGCACATCCCGCTCCCGGGCTAAGAAGCCGTTCAGCTTCCGCAACCGCACCAGCGGAGACAGTTCTTCCAGAATTGCCTGCTTATCGTCATACCGCAGAGCCGTATTCTGGGCGATAAAATCCGCCAGATACCCCGGCTCCTGGCAATCCAGCACCGCCGCAGTGACCTCCTCGGCCACATTGCCTGCCAGATGTGCATAATCCTGGAACAGGCCCCAGGTCTGCCGCAGCAGGGCCTCGGTTTTCGGACCGTGGCTCACGGCAACGGATTCCTCCACCACCTCCACATGGCCCTGCAAATAAGGCTCCGTCTGCCACAAGCGGCGCAGCCGTGCCCGGCGTCCGCCCTCCACCATCACCCGCAGGGAGGTTTTTCCCAGCCGCAGGATCTGGGTCACCCGGGAAATGGTGCCCATGGTGTAAAGGTCCTTCTCCCCCGGACGATCCGTGTTCAGTTCTCTCTGGGTCACCAGAAAGATCTCCTGACCGGATTCCATGGCCACTTCCAGGGCCTTGATGGAAATACGGCGCTCCACGTCAAATGTCAGGTTCGTATGAGGGAAAACCGTCAGGCCCCGGAGGGCCAGAACGGGAAGATTCAAGGTGTTCGCTTCCATAAATTGCTCCTCTCTGGAGAGTTCAAAGAGGGGGAGAGGCACTGCCCCTCCCCCGTGTTATACCCAAAAGGGCCGTCAGGACGCCGACTTCGGCGTACCGGACTCGCTCCGGCTCTCACTTCTGCCGGGGTTCAGCTTCACGGAATAGTTGATCTTGTCGGGATCGTGGGTCAGTTCCGGCTCCGCCGTGCCTTCCACACATTCCTTCGTGACCACCGCTTTCACAACGGTCTCGTCGGAGGGGATCTCGTACATGACCTTGGTCAGCAGGCCCTCCATGACCGCCCGGAGGCCACGGGCGCCGATGTTCCGCTCAATGGCCTTGTCGGCGATGGCGTTCAGGGCATCCTCCGTGAATTCCAGATCCACATCATCATATTCCAGCAGCTTCTTGTACTGCTTCACCAGTGCGTTCTTCGGCTCCTGCAAAATTCGCACCAGATCCTCCCGCTGCAGGGCGTTCAGCGGCGCGATCACCGGCAGGCGGCCCACCAGCTCCGGGATGATGCCGAATTTCAGAATATCGTGGGGCTGCACCTGAGCCAAAAGCTGGCTGACATTCTTTTCCTTCTTGCTCTGGACATTGGCACCAAAGCCGATGGCCTTCTCGTCCAGCCGCTTTTCGATGATCTTTTCCAGACCGTCAAAGGCGCCGCCGCAGATGAACAGAATGTTCTTGGTGTTCACCTGGATGAACTCCTGATGGGGGTGCTTCCGGCCGCCCTGGGGCGGCACGTTGGCCACAGTCCCCTCCACGATCTTCAGCAGCGCCTGCTGCACGCCTTCGCCGGAAACGTCCCGGGTAATGGAGGTGTTTTCGCTTTTGCGAGCAATTTTGTCGATCTCATCCACATAGATGATGCCCCGCTCGGCCCGCTCCACGTCGAAATCCGCCGCCTGCAAAAGCCGCAGCAGGATGTTCTCCACATCGTCGCCCACGTAGCCGGCCTCGGTCAGGGTCGTGGCGTCGGCAATGGCGAAGGGCACCTTCAGAATACGGGCCAAAGTCTGAGCGAACAGCGTTTTGCCGGAGCCGGTGGGGCCCAGCATCAGAATGTTGCTCTTTTGAAGCTCCACATCGTCGCCGCCGCCGAAATAGATCCGCTTATAGTGATTGTAGACCGCCACGGACAGCGCTACCTTGGCGGCCTCCTGTCCGATGACATATTCATCCAGCACCGCCCGGATCTCCTTGGGGGTGGGCAGCTGATCGGGGACGTCCTCCAAGGGAGTGGTCTCCGGGCCGTCGAACCCCTCGTTCAGAATGCTCATGCAAAGCTGCACGCACTCGTCGCAGATGCGGACGCCGGGGCCCTGGATCATACGATGGACCTGCTGTTCCCGCTTTCCGCAGAAGGAACAGCGCAGGGCCTTTTTGCCTTCGTCACTCATGGTATTACCTCTTTTACTTCTTAGCAGTGATGATCTTATCCACCAGACCGAAGTCCTTGGCCTCGTCAGCCGTCATCCAGTGGTCCCGCTCGGAGGCCGCCTTGACCTCTTCGGCGGTCTTACCGGTGTTGGACGCCAGGATCTCATTCAGGTTCTTCTTGATCCGCAGGAAGTGCTCCACGTCGATCTCCATGTCCGTGACCTTGCCCTGCGTACCCGCGGAGGGCTGGTGGATCATAATTTCGGCGTTGGGCAGCGCAATCCGCTTACCCTTGGCGCCGGAGGACAGCAGGAAAGCTCCCATGGACGCAGCCATGCCCACGCAGATGGTAGACACGTCGCACTTGACGTACTGCATGGTATCGTAGATGGCCATGCCGTCCGTCACGGAGCCGCCGGGACTGTTGATATAAAGCTGAATGTCCTTATCCGGATCCTGGGCCTCCAGATACAGCATCTGGGCCACTACCAGGCTGGCGGTGGTGGCGTTGACCTCCTCGCCCAGAAAAATGATCCGGTCATTCAGCAGACGGGAGAAAATGTCGTAGGACCGCTCGCCGCGGTTGGTCTGCTCTACAACATAAGGGACTAAGCTCATAAGTTGACCTCCTTTTGTAACGCGGCACATTTACAGCGCAAATCGTGCCTGATAAACCATTCTCTCATGATACCACGGGTACCATGAGAGAATGTGTCGAATCTGTAAAATGTACCGTGATCGCCGCGAAAAAGTTTCGCCTTTATTCGGCTTCCTTTTCTTCCTTCTTGGCAGCCTTCTTAGCGGGAGCCTTCTTGGGCTTCTCCTCGCCCTCGGCGGTCTCAGCCTTCTTGGTGGTCTTCTTGGCAGGCTTCTTCTCCTCACCCTCGGCAGTCTCAGCCTTCTTAGCGGTCTTCTTGGCGGGCTTCTCGGCGGTAGCGCTGTCCACCACCACGGCCACGGCCTTCTGGGTCAGGATCTGATCGTGGACCTGCTCCTTGGAGAGATACTTCTTGACCATCTCCACATCCATGCCGAACTGCTCAGCCATCTTTGCGAACTCGGCTTCCACGTCCTCATCGCTGGCCTCGATGTTCTCAGCCTTGATGATGGCGGCGGTAGCCAGATCCATCTTCACCTGACGCAGAGCGGGCTCCTTGGCCTCCTCCAGCAGCTTGGCATCGTCCATGCCGGTCATCTTCTTGTATTCCTCATAGGGGAACTGACGGCTGATCTGGGCCTTGAAGTTGTCCAGATACTGATGGGCCTGGTTCTCCACCATCACATCGGGGATGTCGGCGGTGATGTTCTCGGCCACCTGGTTCATCAGGTTCTCCTCGAACACGCGGTCAGCGTCCTTCTGACGCTCCTCGGTGATCTTCTTCTTCAGGTCGGCCTTCAGGTCCTTCAGAGTGTCGAACTCGGAGACGTCCTTGGCGAACTCATCGTCCATAGCGGGGACTTCCTTCTCCTTGACCTCGTGGACCTTCACCTTGAAGACCACAGCCTTGCCGGCCAGGTCAGCGTGATAGTTCTCGGGGAAGGTGATGTCGATGTCCTTCTCCTCGCCGGCCTTCATGCCGATGACCTGATCCTCAAAGCCGGGCACAAAGCTGCCGGAGCCCAGCTCCAGATTGTGGTTCTCGCCCTTGCCGCCATCGAAAGGCTTGCCATCCAGGAAGCCTTCGAAATCGATGACGGCGGTATCGCCGCTCTTGGCCGCGCGGTCCACGCTCACCAGACGGGTGTTGCGGTCAGCCAGGGCCTTGAGGCGCTCGTCCACGTCAGCGGCCAGAACCTTGACCTCGGGCTTCTCAGCCTTCAGACCCTTGTACTCGCCCAGAGTGACCTCGGGATACACAGGGGTGGTAGCCTTGAAGGTGAAGCCGTCCTTGGTGACTTCGCCCACCATCTCGACGGTGGGATAGCCAACGATCTGCAGCTTCTCCTGCTCAGCAGCGGCCTCATAGGCCTCGGGGAATGCGATATTGATGGCTTCCTCGAAAAACACCTCTGCGCCATACATCCGCTCGATCATCTTGCGGGGGGCCTTTCCGGGACGGAAGCCAGGAACACTGATCTTCCGGCGCATCTTCTGATATGCCTTTTCGACGGCAGCCTCAAACTCAGCGGCGTTGACCTCGATGGTCAGCGCCACCTGGCTCTTTTCAACTTTTTCACAGCTCTTGACAGTCATAATTGTTTACTCCTCCGTTCATCATGGGCGGTAAAACCCATCCTCATAGGCAACAGCCCATGCAAATTTGTATTTTACCAGAAATATTTCAAGATTTCCAGTCTTTTTTCTACTTTTCGCAAATTTTTTTCGGCACAAACCCCAGATAGTCGCCGGAGATCAGAGAAAATTCCGTATTTCCGTATTTTCCCTCCTGCCTCCGGCGGATCACCGGCCCGTGAAGATGGCCGTAGCAGCACAGCTCCACCTTGTACGTTTCCAGCATGGACAGGATCTCCGGGCACTGATATCCCTGATACAGGGGTGGATAGTGAAGGAAGCAGAAGATGGGCTTCCCCCCCGCCGCCTTCAGCGAAGTCTCCAGCCGCAGCAGCTCCCGGTTCAGCACCTTAGCGTTGTGGGGCTTCTGTTCTTCCTCCAAAAACCAGCCCCGGGTGCCGCATACGGCGTGATCGCCGTAGAAAAAGCAGTTGTTGTGCAGCAGTTCCAGGGTGGTGAAGCCATTGGCCTCACAAAAGGCGCGGAACTTAGCGGCGGTAGCCCACCAGTAATCGTGGTTGCCCTTGATGAGATATTTTTTGCAGGGAAACTGCTCCAGAAACCGGAAATCCTCCACGGATTCCTCAAGACTCATTCCCCAGGAGGTGTCTCCCACCAGCACCAGCACATCCTCCGCCGTCAGTTGGCTCAGGGACGCCCGGATCCGCTCTGTATAGTTCTCCCACGCGGGGCCGAACACCTCCATGGACTTGTTGCTGTTTAGGGATAAATGCAGATCGCCTATGGCGTAAAGCGCCATTCGGTGGCACCTCCTTTCCGATGTTGTTTTTCAGATGACTTATTTCAGGAAGTCCAGCACCGCCTGCTCCATGGCCTGCTTCTCCACCGTTTTGTCAAAGCGGCGGGACTTTCCTTTCAGCTCCGCCAGACGGCAGGGCACCGGGACGCCGCTGACGGCGTGAAGCTGATCCAGCAGCTCCAGTCCGTCGCCGCAGGGCGTCTCCCCGATGGCGGTGAGCACGCTCCCGCAGAACTTGTAGGGACTGGCGGTGGAGACCACCACGGCGGGAGTCTCGTCCCCGGAAGCGACGCGGTACTGCGCCAGCACCTCCGCCGCCACGGCGGTATGGGGGTCGATGAGGTAGTTGTGATCCTGCCAATACCGGCGGATGGTTTCCTCCGTTCCCTCCTCCGAGCAGCAGCCGCCCCAGAAGGCATCGTCCAGCTTTGCTTTGATGTTGTCGGACACCTGATACCGGCCTGCGCTGCCCAGCGCATCCATATACATCCGAATTTCGGCGTCGTTCTCCCCGGAGAGGTCGAACAGCAGCCGTTCCAGATTGCTGGAGATCAGAATGTCCATGGACGGAGAATTGGTGCAGTAGAATTTGCGCACCTCGCCGCGGATATCATAAGCGCCCGAACGGATAAAGTCGGTCAGCACCTTATTGTCATTGGACGCGCAGATCAGCTTGTCAATCGGCACACCCATCTGTTTTGCAAAATATACATCTCTTTTCCCCCGTCAGTTTTCCATACGTATTATATCATAGCCGCCGCCAAAAAGCAATAGCGGCACATGAAAAACCAATTTCCAAAGATATATTGTGACAAAAAAGCCGTCCGCATATCCGCAGACGGCTTTTGTTCGTTTTTTTATTTATCGTCCTTTTCCCGCCGAACCGAACAATCGGATTTTCGTCTTTACTGCCTCCTTGATCGTACGTACCTTTAAGCTTCTCGTTTCGAGATAGCCCAGCTCCTTTTCCGTCCCCTCCTTCATCGCCTTATCGCCCGCCAGACACAGGTCGGTAAAGATATTTACCTTTGCGATGCCCTCGCGGATCGCGTTTCTGAAATCGTCGTCCGAAAGTCCGCTTCCGCCGTGCAGCACCAACGGAACGCCCACTTTCCCGCGTATTTCTCTTAAGCGATCGAGATTGAGCTTCGGCTTGCTCTTATAGACGCCGTGCGCCGTGCCGACGGACACCGCCAGGGCGTCCACGCCCGTCGCGGCGAGATATTCGTTTGCCTCTTCGGGCGTCGTGTAGAGGGCATCGGAAAGATTTTCGTCCGCCGCGGCGTCCCCCACATGTCCGATCTCTCCCTCCACCGTCGCCCCGAAGGAATGCGCGATTTTTACGATTTCCCGCGTTTCCGCGATATTTGTTTCGCGCTTCTTTGCCGAGCCGTCGTACATGACCGACGAAAAGCCCAGCTTCAACGCTTCCATGCACCGCTCAAACGTCAGCCCGTGATCG
>ENA-UEPH01001976-UEPH01001976.1-human-gut-metagenome-genome-assembly--contig:-NODE-1976-length-16568-cov-15.712510_pt1 | contig 16568 bp, 7 predicted proteins | sample MGYA00242891_ERZ507898 | MGnify/ENA primary metagenome ERZ507898 (study PRJEB26167, sample SAMN06115411) | human gut metagenome | host: Homo sapiens | place: China:Guizhou | collected 2014-10-15... | reverse complement strand
TGGCAACGCAGATGCCGTGCCGCAGCCGCCGGAGCGGTGCTTGAGCCGTTAGGCGGGAATTGTGCGGTATTGCCTTAGAACCCCCAGTGCAGAAAATCAGCATCTTGCACGATTATTTGAAATATTTTTTGTGAATACTCTTGACAGAGCGTGGTTTATCCGCTATTATTATAAATGCGTGAGTTAAGGGGTCAAGTGCGGCCAAAATGGAAGCACAACCCCCGCAAAAAACTGCGCGGAATAATCAAGAAAGGAGAAAAGAAATGCCTACTTTTAACCAGCTCGTACGCAAAGGCCGTGAGGTCCTGGTAACCAAGAGCACTGCTCCTGCCCTTCAGAAGAGCTACAACTCCCAGAAGAAGCAGTACACCACCATGAACAGCCCCCAGAAGCGTGGTGTTTGCACCGCTGTTCGTACCATGACCCCCAAAAAGCCCAACTCTGCTCTGCGTAAAGTTGCCCGTGTCCGCCTGACGAATGGTATCGAGGTCACCTCCTACATTCCTGGTATCGGCCATAACCTGCAGGAGCACAGCGTTGTCCTGATCCGTGGCGGTCGTGTTAAGGACCTGCCCGGTGTCCGTTACCACATCATCCGTGGTACTCTGGATACTCAGGGTGTTGCAAACCGTAACCAGGCTCGCAGCAAATACGGCGCAAAGCGTCCCAAGGCCGGTGCCAAGAAGTAAGGAAACATCTTTTCGCCATAAAATGGTCAGCTGACCCTTTTGTGGCATAACGGGAGTTTTCTTTAACTTTCGAGTACCGATGATATCATTAATGTGAAGGAGGGAAGAAAGATGCCCAGAAGAGGTAAAATCGCAAAGCGCGAAGTTCTGGCTGATCCTATTTACAATTCCAAGCTCGTCACCCGTCTGGTCAACAGCATCATGCTGGATGGCAAGAAGGGCGTCGCTCAGAAGATCGTTTACGAAGCTTTTGAGACTGTCAAAGAGAAGACCGGCAACGATCCTCTCGAAATGTTCGAGAAGGCCATGGAAAACATCATGCCCAGCCTCGAAGTTAAGGCCCGCCGTGTCGGCGGCTCCACCTACCAGGTTCCCCTGGAGGTCAGCCCCGCCCGCCGCGAGACCCTCGGCCTGCGCTGGTTGACTCTGTACAGCCGCAGCCGTGGTGAAAAGACCATGTCCGCTCGCCTGGCCGCCGAGATCATCGACGCTACCAACAACGTTGGCGGCGCTGTCAAGAAGCGCGAAGATACCCACAAGATGGCAGAAGCCAACAAGGCTTTCGCGCATTACCGTTATTGATCTGCTTACTGAGGAGGTTTAAGCCATGGCAACGCCGAGAGACGTATCCCTGCAAATGACCCGAAATATCGGTATCATGGCCCACATCGACGCAGGCAAGACCACCACCACCGAGCGCATTCTGTACTACACCGGTATTAACCATAAGATCGGCGAAGTTCATGACGGCGCTGCCACGATGGACTGGATGGAGCAGGAACAGGAACGTGGTATCACCATCACTTCCGCTGCAACCACCTGCTACTGGAGCCACACCGAGACCCAGCACGATCCGGCTCTGTTCAAAAAGAACCGTCATCGTATCAACATCATCGACACCCCGGGCCACGTTGACTTTACTGTTGAAGTTCAGCGTTCTCTGCGTGTTCTGGACGGCTCTGTTACCGTTCTGGCCGCAAAGGGTGGCGTTGAGCCTCAGTCTGAAACCGTTTGGCGTCAGGCTGACGAGTACAAGGTTCCCCGCATGGTTTACGTCAACAAGATGGATACCATGGGTGCTGACTTCTTCCGCTGCGTACAGATGATGCATGATCGTCTGCATGCCAACGGTGTGCCTATCCAGCTGCCTGTCGGCCAGGAAGACACTTTCCGCGGCATCATCGATCTGATCGACATGAACGCCGATATCTACTATGATGATATGGGCAATGATGTGCGCGTTGAGGAAATTCCTGAAGACCTGAAAGAACAGGCTCAGGAATATCATGACAAGCTGATCGAAGCTGTTGCTGAGACCGACGAAGAGCTGATGATGAAGTACCTGGAAGGCGAAGAGCTGACCAAGGGAGAAATCAAGGCTGCTCTGCGTAAGGCTACTATTTCCAACGAGATCGTTCCTGTTGTCTGCGGCTCTTCTTACAAGAACCGTGGCGTTCAGAAACTGTTGGATGCAATCGTTGATTATATGCCCGCTCCGACCGACGTTGCGGCCATCAAGGGCACCAACCCGGAGACTGGCGAGGAAGAAGATCGCACTTCTTCCGATGATCAGCCGTTCTCTGCACTGGCATTCAAGATTATGACTGACCCGTATGTCGGTAAGCTGTGCTTCTTCCGCGTGTACTCCGGTACCGTTGAGGCTGGCACCACTGTTTACAACTCTGTTAAGGATCAGGACGAGCGTATCGGCCGTATCCTGCAGATGCATGCAAACAACCGTAAGGATATCGACATCTGCTACGCTGGCGATATCGCCGCTGCTGTTGGTCTGAAGAACACCACCACTGGTGATACCCTGTGCGATGAGAAGCATCCCATCATCCTCGAGTCCATGAACTTCCCCGAGCCGGTTATCCGCGTTGCCATCGAGCCCAAGACCAAGGCTGGCAGCGAGAAGATGGGTATTGCCCTGTCTAAGCTGGCTGAAGAGGACCCGACTTTCCGTACCTGGACCGATGAAGAAACCGGTCAGACCATCATCGCCGGCATGGGCGAGCTCCACCTGGAAATCATCGTGGACCGTCTGCTCCGCGAGTTTAAGGTCGAAGCTAACGTTGGCGCACCTCAGGTTGCCTACCGTGAAACCATCCGCAAGGATGCTAACCAGGAAACCAAGTACGCACGTCAGTCCGGTGGTAAGGGCCAGTATGGTCACGTTAAAATCAAGATTGAGCCCAACCCGGGTAAGGGTTATGAGTTCGTCAACGGTATTGTTGGCGGCGCTATCCCGAAGGAATACATCCCCGCTGTTGACAACGGTATCCAGGGCGCGATGAAGTCCGGCATTCTGGCTGGCTATCCCGTCGTGGATGTCAAGGTCACTCTGTGGGATGGCTCCTATCATGAAGTTGACTCCTCTGAAATGGCGTTCTCCATCGCCGGCTCCATGGCATTCAAGGATGCTATGAAGAAGGCTGATCCCGTCATTATGGAGCCCATCATGAAGGTTGACGTTGTTGTTCCTGACGAGTATATGGGCAACGTCATTGGCGACTTGAACAGCCGCCGCGGCGCGATCCAGAACCAGGAATCCACCGATGGCACTGCCCGTGTCACCGCTATGGTTCCTCTGTCCGAGATGTTCGGTTACGCTACTGACCTGCGTTCCAAGACCCAGGGCCGTGGCCAGTACTCCATGGAGCCGGCTGATTACCAGCAGGTTCCCAAGAGTGTTGCAGATAAGATCATGACCGAGCGCAATAAGGGCTGATTCTGCACAAATTCGCGCAAAATACTTGATTTTTCTTGAAAAATCTAGTATGATAGCCTTACAACAGGCTATTTTATCTGTTTGAATTAAAGGAGGATACTTCCAATGGCTGAAAAGGAAAAATTTGACCGCTCTTTGGAGCATGTCAACATCGGTACCATCGGTCACGTTGACCACGGCAAGACCACTCTGACTGCCGCTATCACCAAGACCCTGGCTCTGAAGGGCGATGCCGATTTCATGGATTACTCCAGCATCGATAAGGCTCCTGAAGAGAAGGCTCGTGGTATCACGATCAACACCGCTCACGTTGAGTACCACACCGAGAAGCGTCACTATGCCCACGTTGACTGCCCGGGCCATGCTGACTACATCAAGAACATGATCACCGGTGCTGCTCAGATGGACGGCGCTATCCTGGTTGTTGCTGCAACCGATGGCCCGATGCCGCAGACCCGTGAGCACATCCTGCTGGCTCGTCAGGTTGGCGTGCCCAAGATCGTTGTGTTCCTGAACAAGTGCGATATGGTTGACGACGAAGAGCTGCTCGACCTGGTCGAAATGGAAGTCCGCGAGCTGCTGGACAGCCAGGATTTCGACGGCGACAACACCCCGATCATCCGTGGTTCCGCTCTGAAGGCTCTGGAGAGCACTTCTACCGATCCCAACGCACCTGAGTACAAGTGCATTTGGGAGCTGATGGACGCTGTTGATAACTACATCCCGACCCCGGACCGTGCTGCTGATAAGCCGTTCCTGATGCCCGTTGAGGACGTTATGACCATCTCCGGCCGTGGCACCGTTGCTACCGGTCGTGTTGAGCGTGGTACTGCTCATGTCGGCGATCAGATGGAAATCGTTGGTCTGAAGGAAGAGAAGATGACCACCACCATCACTGGTCTGGAAATGTTCCGCAAGAGCCTCGAGTTCGCTCAGGCTGGCGACAACATCGGCGCTCTGCTGCGTGGTGTTGACCGTGACCAGATCGAGCGTGGCCAGGTTCTGGCTGTTCCCGGCTCTGTTCATCCCCACACCACTTTCGATGGCCATGTTTACGTCCTGAAGAAGGAAGAAGGCGGCCGTCATACCCCGTTCTTCAACAACTATCGTCCTCAGTTCTACTTCCGTACCACCGACGTTACCGGCATCATCACCCTGCCCGAAGGCACTGAGATGTGCATGCCCGGCGACAACGTTGATATGCACGTTGAGCTGATCACCCCGGTTGCCATGGAAGAAGGCATGCGTTTCGCTATCCGCGAAGGCGGCCACACTGTTGGTTCCGGCGTTGTTTCCAAGATCGAGAAGTAATTTTCGGCTTGTGATATAGCTTTCAAGGCCCCTGCTGTTAAGGCAGGGGCCTTTTTGTTGTGTACGACTTATGGGACGGGGAGGGGGCAAAGGCCGGGTGTGGAAGACCAAGGAAGGCATCATGAAAACATCAGGAATTGTAGATAGGGGAGAGGACACTATTCGGAACGTTGAAAAAGTGGAGCAGGAGGGGGCACTCACACCGCCCTACCTTGGGAAGGTGTATTTCAGGTCGCGGTTAAGGGGCAAGGGGTGATCTATCTCTAAGGCAACACCGCACAATTCCCGCCATGCGGCTTAAGCACCGCTCCGGCAGCTGCGGCACGGCATCTGCGTTGCCAAAATGCTCGATAAGACATCCAGTATTATCTGCGCTTTTGGCTTAGCAGCTGCCGCACCTCGCTCGCCGTATCGGCACTTAGAATTATGCAGTATTGCCTTAAGTTTTCGGAACGGTCAGGAACGCTCTCTACAGTACAATTTATAATGGGCAACTCTTAACCTCCAATTTTCCCTTCAAGTTTCCTCCAATCTCTGCCAAATCTCTCAACAACAAGCCAAACCGAAATGGCAAAAAATGCGCGATTACAATACCGGGTGATTGGATTAAGAGATTGCAAAGAACATTATCGGGGTAAATGTTCAATCATTTGATAAAAGCAGGAATAAACCATTCAAAAATGTTAATAAATACCGCCAAAGAGTCACCGCACCGCAACGCAAATAATGTGCGAAAAACAGGTTTCAGTTGATTCAAGGACAAAAATTCACATAGAAACCGCGCTAATTAACTATGCAAATTCTGGCAACTGTGATATAATGTATATACCTAGATGTGTCGGAAAGGTTATCATTTGCAGGATCAAGACATGCAGCCGGTACAACGTTTTGTCAGCCGCTGTGCCGGGGCCAAAAGCCCCAAAAGCAGGCCGCAGCCCGGCAAGGGATCGCCAGACCGAGGGGCACAACCAGGCGTTTTGCAATCAACACCTGCAAAATGCCGCACATCTGCCGTACCACTTTTCACACAAAAGGGGAAAGTAGTAACCACTTAAGGGAGGATAAAACTATGAAGAAAAACCTTCAGCGTTTTGGTGCATCCGTGCTGGCAGCAGCCATGGTTGCCCAAAGCGTGGCGCTTCCCGCAGCTGCCGAAACTACCAAGATTGATTCTTCGGTAGCGCAGTCTGTTGCAGCTAGCGCAGCAAGCGCGGCCAGCGCTGTGCAGTCCCTGCCCAAGTTCACCAGCACCGCAGACCTGATCAAGCAGACAGCCCAAACGCTGGCTGCCCAGGGCGAAGTGCATGAACTGGAGCAGGACGATGCCAAGCTGGAAGCGACTGCACAGAGCAAGGCAGGCATGAGCCTTGCAGCGTTGGAAAATGCACTGGCCGATGCCATGTACGCCAACGCCGCAGCCGGCAAGATCAACACCGAAGCCTATGGCCTGAACAAGGACGAGATGGCATCGGTGATGGCTGCCACCATCAAAACGTATCATCTGTCCAGCGCCGTTACCGACCTGGGCTATGAGACGAACGCCGCCGGCGTTGTGACCGCCGTTACCTTTACCGGCAGCTCCGGCATGACCTCTGCGATGGAGTCCATGACCAACAGCGATGATGAAGTGATTGCGCAGCAGGCTGACAGCTACGCACAGGCTTACGTTGCTGAAAACTCCGATACCTTTGCTGCCAGCGCCGCTGCAGACGGCCATACCTATGGCGAGCCGAAATGGTACTGGAATGACACCAACCCGGAGGATGGCCACACCCATACCTGGAAGGAAACCCCCGATGGTTACTGGACCAAGACCGATGACGGCTGGGCTTACACTGCTGTGTATACCTGTGAAAAGGACGATGCCTACCAGAAGGTAGAAGGCACCGTAACCAAGGATACCACCGAGGCAAAGCCCGGCGTTGCCGGCAAGACCGTTTACTCTGCCAGCGTGCCCGCTGACAAGAGCCCGGTTAAGAAGGAATACAAGGAACCCACCACCCGCACCGACGACATTGCCGCCCTGCCCTGCCAGAGCCATGCCGTGCCCAAGGATGCAGATGGCAACTTTGTTGCTACCTTCAACTGGAAGATGACGAAGACACAGCAGGGCGAATTTTCCAAAGATAATGCCCAGCTGTTCTATGACAGTGAAACCGGCAAAATTTCTGCCGGCGCTCCCGTTACCATTGACTGGGAATGCGAAAGCATCACCTTCAAGTGCGCTGTCTGCGGCGAAGAAATCAAAACCAAGCCGATGCAGACCATGCCGGTCAGCGTTGTGGTAGACCAGAATGACAATTCCGTCTACATCAACGTGGGCGGCACCCCGACCCTGGATACCACCTCCGGCGGCACCGGCGTTACCCTGGTGTCCGCAATGAAGGACGGCAGCTGGTACGATATGCAGAACAACCCGGTTGACGCAAGCAAGGTGAACTTCACCTATCAGAGCGGCGACAACAAGGGCAAGAACAGCCTGCTGCTGTACGACAGCCAGAAGACTGCCGTGTATGTGGACGACCAGGGCAACCAGGTCACCAATACTTACGATGTCTCGACTGCGCAGATGAACTACTACTACTTCCAGCTGTCGCAGTTCAACCAGGACGAAGCAGAGTACTTCGGCGTGGTTGCCCCGTTCTGGACCTCCAAGGGCGTTCAGAAGCAGGGCGAGGATGGCAGCATCACCGGCACCATGGGCGCAATCAAGGTATTGTGCAGCATTGATCCGAACGATGATGTCCCGCCGACCACCATGGCATTCATGCTGAACATGCTGCCGCAGGCGTTCATGTCTTACGTGATGAACTATGGCGAAGCTCTGAAAGCCATCCGTGATGCAGGCTTGGCACAGGTTGCCAAGCTGGGGGACAGCGCTGACTATGTCACCAAGCTGCTGATCCTGCACGACTGGATCTCCCAGGTTGCAGAATTCGATATGGGCTCCATGGGCGATATCACCGGCGGCGGCAACAACGACCCCATCCAGATGACTGCTTTCGGTGCCCTGCTGGGCGGCGGGATCGGCGCTTCCGGCGTTGAGTATGGCTGCATCTGCCTGGGCTATGCATCTGCATTTAACTACATGGTCCAGAATTTGCCTGACAACAAGAAAATCTATAAAAAGACCGTTGACGGCAAAGAAGTTTGGAAGACCGCTGATGAAGTAGGCAACGACGCTGTTGTTGACTTTGCCCAGATCCTGTATTACTGCGATACTTCTGATACCAGTGTTGCCGGTAATGCGTTCGGCGGCGGCATGTTCAACAACGTCCACTACTTCAACGCAGTCAAGGTCAACAAGCTGCAGGGCGACAGCAACTCTGCTACGATGACCACCGGCGAACCCAACAAGAACTGGTACTATGTTGACGTCTGCTATGACGACGTGAACACCGAGTGCATGGCCCAGACCCGCGTTGAGAACGCAGGCGACATGCGCCATGTCAACTTCCTGGTTTCTCCCTCCGGTCTGGAAGGCCGTTACAGCAAGTACTATGATTACATTGACTCGCTGTACGATGGCTACACCTACACCAAAAACAAGGAACCCGATAAGAATGATGATGGCAGCTATGTGATGAACAACGGCAAGCCGCATTATTCTTACACCAAGGCGGATAACAAGAACGAGACCCGTTACACCGATACCTGCTACGAGGATACCTGGTTCACCTCTATCTGCAGCCCCATCTACTTCGACGATAATTACTTCTATTACGTTGATACCACGACCAACCAGAACCTGTATAACGACATGCGCCGCAAGCAGGCCGAGAACGGCGACAGCGGCAGCTCTGGTTCCGGCAGCTCTGGTAACAACTCCCAGATGCAGCAGTTCATGAAGAAGATGCAGAACCAGGGCCCCGATACTCTGGAAGCACGTCCGCGTACTGCGAACTACTATATCCGCAAAGCGGATTCCAGCAGCTCCGGCGGCTTCAGCATGAGCAGCTTTACCAAGACGGATGACCCGTTTGATATCATCCTGATGTACTACAACGATCTGAAGGAAACCAGCAGCAACTTCAATGATGACGACAGCAATGCCAAGGTTCTGGCCGAAGCTGGCACTATCTATAAGATCGATACCAGTGCAAAAGATAAGCATACCAAGGTTGAAAACAACCTGAACACCGAGTGCCTGGCAGACGCTGCTGCAAAGCGGATCTACCCCGCACTGGTACACTCTACCGCACTGTATGATGGCAAGCTGTACTTCAACGTCAACAACGCCATCTACCGTATGGACCCGACCACCGGCGCAGTGGAAGAAGTGAAGGAATACAACACCGTCTATGGCGGCATTAAGCTGACCAAGGATAAGGACGGCAACATGGTTCCCGATACCCACTTTCCCGGCATGAGCATGGTTATCATGGACAGCGCCCAGGATACCAGCAGTGTGAAGTATCTGGGCACCTTCAAGAACCATCCTCTGGCGGGCCTGACCCTGCGTGACAGCTACAGCTTTGCTACCACCACCCAGCAGGGCCAGACTGTGATCACCGGCATCAACACCACCAAGGATCAGCTGGTCGTTTCTGTCGGCACCAACCTGTCCAACACTTACAAGAGCCTGGACGAACTGGGTGAGGACGGCAAGCCGGTTGTTAAGACCGATGATTCCGGCCTTTCCTATGACCAGCGCAAGAGCTACAAGACCGAGTCCTGGAACTACAACCCGACTTACAACCAGAACATGGGCAGCTCTGACGAGAAGAACAAGAACGAAGAGTTCATGTGGTGCGCTAACCTGGTTGAGAGCATGGATATGAAGTCCATGGTCAGCGACCTGAGCAGCGGCGCAACCACCGATGTTACCGTTGAAGCATGGTGCGATACCCCCGCTTACACCCAGGCCCGCACCAACAAGTACGGCCTGACCAAGGGTGAAAAGAAGTACGCTGACGGCGCACTGCCCAAGGGCCATACCTGGGCTCTGGACGAGCTGGAAACCAAGTCCGTTGGCAACAATGTGTACCTGTGCTCTGATTGCCATACCGCAACCAAAAGCACCCCCCACACCGTTACTCTGCCCGATGCAGTTGAAGGTGTTACCCTGACCCTGGGCACCACCAACAACAAATACATCAAGGACGATACCGTTACCCTGACCGTAGAAAAGGAAGGCACCGATATCGTTACCGTTACCGCAAAGAACGGCGATACCGATGTTGCTCTGACTGAAGTTCAGGAAGCAGCGCAGGACGAAGCCGCAGCCCAGGCCACCACCGAAGAGGCTAAGACGGTTTACACCTTCACCATGCCGGACGGCGATGTGGCCATCAGCGTTACCAAAGCCGCCAAGACCTATGAGGTCAATGTTGCTGCCCTGACCAATGGTGAGATCACTGCTTCCGCTAAAGAAGCAGCTGAGAAGGAAACCGTAACCCTGACTGCTAAGCCCGCAACCGGCTATGCCCTGAAGGCTGGCAGCCTGAAGGTTACCTACAAAGACGCTGACAACACCGATAAGACCGTTGAAGTGAAAGCTGGTACCGAAGCCAACACCTACACCTTTGCAATGCCTGCTTACCCTGTCAACGTCAGCGCAGAGTTTGTTAAGGAATACAAGGTTACCGCAGCTCCTGCTGAGAACGGCACTGTTACCGTAGACCCGGCCGCAGCTGTTGAGGGCACCGATGTTACCGTTACCGTTAAGGCAGCTGATAACTACCAGCTCAAGGCTGACAGCCTGACCTACAGCTATAAGAGCGGCGAAGATACCAAGATCGAAAAGCTGACCCTGACCGATGGCAAGGCTACCTTCAAGATGCCCGCAGCTGATGTTACCGTTAGCGCTGAGTTTGAGGCCGTTAAGGTTGAAACCTACAGCGTTACGACCAACAGCACCGAATACGGCAAGGTGACGGCTGACAAGACCACTGGCGTGAAAGCTGGCGAAACTGTTACTCTGACTGTTGAGCCGGTGGATAACGATTCTATGCTGACCAAGCTGGCTGAAAACGGTCTGGCGATTAAAGACAGCAAGGATACTGTTATTTCGTATAAGGCCGGCGAGAAAGCCAACACCTATACTTTCACAATGCCTGCTGACAATGTAACTGTCACCCCACAGTTTACGATCGTTGAGTATGGCATTACCACTGAAGTAGAGCCTGCTGAGGATGGCACGATTACTGGCACGATTACTGTTAAGGATGCAGACGGCAACGTTAAGAAGCGTGCACCGGAAGATAAAAATGCAAAACTTTATGCTACCTTTACTCCGGCGGAGGGCTATGAACTGAGTGTAGCTGAATGCTGGCAAGGGGGTACTGGTGGTCCTCTTGCGGATACACAGCTTACTAATGGCGTATACGAGTTCTGTATGCCCGCCAACAGCGTGAAATTCAAAGCAACCTTTACCAAGAAAACTACAACTGACACTGATCCTCCCGCCGCTCAGGAAGCACCGACCGAGGAGCGCACCGCTCACGGCGCTGCTGAAAAGACCACCGTTACCGCAATGGCTGTCTTTACCTGCACCGATAAGAACTGCGCAAGCGCACAGTTCGTGGATGCAACTGTAAAGCAGACCAGCGGCGTTACCACCGCTGCTGTCACCTTCAACGGCAAGGACTACACCGCCAAGTTCGGCGAGAAGAACGGCTGGGTTGAAGAAAACGGCAAGAAGTACTGGTACGAAAAGGGCGTGAAGCAGGGTACCACCGGCCGCGGCAAAGAGATCTATGATCCCGATTCCGACGCTTGGTACTGGCTGGATGCTGTCCAGGGCGGCGCAATGACCGTCAGCAAGGATGTTTATCAGGAATCCGCCGCCGGCCAGTGGGCTGATAAGCCCGATGGCACCGGCAAGTGGGTCCGTTACGATGAGAACGGCCACATGGTCAAGGGCTGGCAGACGACCGATAAGGGCACCTACTACTTTGACCTGATCACCGGCGCTATGGCTAAGGGTACAGGCGATATTGACGGTGTACCTTGCGCATTTGACGAGTACACCGGTATTGCTCTGGACGGCCAGTGGCTGACCATCAAAGGCGCTGACTTCTGGTACGAAAAGGGCGTTCGCCAGGGCCTGGATGGCCGCGGCAAGGAAATCTATGACCCGGCTTCCGACGCTTGGTACTGGCTGGACGCCGTTGACCAGGGCAAGAAAGCCACCAGCAAGGATGTCTATCAGGAATCCAAAGCTGGCCAGTGGGCTGACCGCGCCGATGGCACCGGCAAGTGGGTCCGTTACGATGCACAGGGCCACATGATCAAGGGCTGGAGCGCGGACAAGCGTTACTATTTCGACCCGATCTATGGCACCATGGCTAAGGGCGATGCAGTCATCGATGGCCGCACTTATCATTTCGATAAGAACACCGGCGTTCTGCAGTAATCCCACAGCCGAACAATGAGCTGTAACCAGCCCATTAACCCCTAAATAGAAATGCCGCAGCAGATGTAATAGTCTGCTGCGGCATTTTTGTATTTGTGGGCATAGGTTCGGTGAAATATTTGCCAGGCCAGTAGGGCGGGGGACCCCACCCTGCCGAAAGCTAGAAATAGTACACTATTAAAAAATCGCAATTTACCTTACCCGCATAATAAAGGCAACACACAAAAACATGGCGAACACATCAGGCCGGTGCAAGGGCAAAACTTACTAAAAAGCTGCGGCTAAATTTGGCAAATATGGCGCGCGAAGTATAATTTTTGGAGGATATCACAAGCAGAACAAACAAACTTTGTCAGTTCAAACAACAAAAAAGCAACAAACTGGCATGAATGCCAAAGAATGCGGCCGCGAATTGTGAAAGATTTTAATATATTTTCTTCATTTTTTCCTTACCTGTTATCATTTGAATTTGCAATCAAAATATGGAACTTGTATAATAGAATAAAAGAAAAGTGCAAACTAAATGGGTGAAGAGGATTTGGTGCAATGGAAGATAAAAATAGATTCAGCATTCTGCTGGAGCATTTGCTGGAAGTTGCGGAGGTCAAGAACTATACCCTGGCCAAGCGCCTGCAATACGATGTTTCCTATATCAGCAAATGGGTCAGCGGCCGCATGCTGCCTGCCAAAAAGACTGAAAAGCGCGTGATGGAGGGCATCAGTGCCTGCGTGGTGGATGAAGCCACCGATGATGGCCGTAACCTGCTGCTGCGGGAATACAGCGTTAGCATCCCCAGTGACCTGAAAGCCGCCATTTATGATAACCTGATTGCTGAATATGATTATTTGCAAGAGGAACTGGACAGCGGCGAGGCGCGCATTGGCCCCTATACGGACTTTTGGGCCGAGCTGAACATGCTGCAATATCTGACCAAAATGGTCCACCCTGTGCTGCGCCGCGTCAGCCAGCTGGACATTGTGGCTGTGATGGACCTGATGGAAATGGCGCGCGAATACCGCCTGAAAGTTGCCAACCTGCAAAACGGCCAGCTGGTGGACCAGCGCTGCTATGATAACGTCTGTTTCAAGCTGATGATCGATATCAGCCGCGAAAAATGGGACCCCATCTATGATGCCGCGCTCATTATTAACGTGCTGACCAACTTCAGCCATATTCATTTCAAGCTGTTTGGCAGCACCGCGGCTGCCGGGCGCGCGGTGTTTGTGGTCAAGGGCGATTTTGCCATTACCGGCCTGCTGGTCAGCCACAGCCGCTGCGCTGCCGTTACCGCCACCGAGGACCCGCAGAACTGCGAAAGCCTGTATGATAACTTCTCCAAGCTCTGCGTGCGGGATGACCAGCTTTTCCGCGATACCAGCATGCGCCAGCTGATCAGCCAGTACGACTATATGCACACGCTGCTGGCCTCCAATCTGCGGTGGATGTTCGGCCACCTGAATGAGCTTCTGCTGCCGGATGACTTGTTTGAAGAGATCCTGACCGCCCACGAGGCCGAGCTGAAAGATTTTTTGGGTGCTACCCCTGCGGAGCTGCGTGGCGTACACAACCTTGCCAAAGGTGTGGTGGAGGAAACCAACATCCGCATCCTGATTTATGAAGCTGCATTTTCCTCCATGGCGGTTTCCGGCGAGCTGGACTTTTTCAGTTACAAGGTCAGCCTTACCCCGGATCAGCGCAGCCGGTGCATCAGCCATGTGCTGCAGCTTTGCAAGCAGCGTGAAAAACTTGAATTCCGCTTGATCAGCGGCCGCATTGTGAACGATTTCCAGTATGTGGCGGACCCCAATATGTTCCTTTCTGGCGCTGCATCGTATCTTCGGCTGGATAATAACTGCCCCATCAACCGGATTGCAATGGTCAACAACAGTGTGATGGAAGACCGCCTGAGTGAATATTTTGATCAGGTCTGGAATTTGGATGACCAGAACGTGACAAAAGAGCGCAACGCCATTGCGGAGCACATCCATCATGTCCTGCAGGGAATCCATCTGATTACCCGCGCCAAAGGTGATGAAATGGAAGAACTGCAAGAGAGCTGGATGAACAAAATCTAAAAATACAACATACATACGCATAAACATAAAGCCCTGGCTGCTGCGGTAGCTGGGGCTTTTGTTGCACCGAGGAAAATGAAATTGCAAGAAAACTCCATGCCAAAAGCGTGAAAATTCATGTGAAAAAAGTGAATCACGCGGAATCAATTTCTGGAAATTTGTGCCATGGGATTCTCGTGCTTTCCGTAAACAGGAATGGTATACTATATTCAGCACCGAAAATAATCGTAGCATTATGGTTTGGCGACGCTGTGCAACGATGTGCACAGCAGGGGAAAGTGCCATAAAGGTTTGGCATGATTTGATTTGGATAATTTAATTCCCTGCAACTATAAGGGAAAGACATTTGGAGGAAATTGCAATGAATAAAAACGCGATGTTGACTGGCAAGCCCAGCATTGACCGCCCCTGGATGAAGTTCTATCCAGATGTTCTGCGCGGTATCCAGGTTCCGGCCTGCACCGTGGAGCAGTACCTCTCCGTGCGCGCTGCAGACCCTAACGTGATTGCCATGCACTACTATGGCGTGGATATCACCTGGGGTACCGTGTTCCGTAAGGTGGACGCCACCGCCCGCGCTCTGCAGGTGCTTGGCATCAAGCAGGGGGACCAGATCCCCGTGTTCCTGCGTTCTGTGCCGGAATTCATTTATCTGCTGCTGGCAGCCGAGCGCATCGGCGCTTCGCTGCTGTGCCGTGACAACACCCTGGAAGAAAACATTGAAGCTGTTCAGAAAGCCAATGCCAAGGTGATTTTTGTTCACGACTTCTTCTCCAAGGCCGAAATCGAAGCCTACCGTGAGCAGACCAACGTGAATACCTATGTTATCGTTCCCGCTCTGGAAAGCGGCGACCGCTCCGCTATGCCGGTTTACCTGCAGCATTCCCTGGATGCCCTGTATCCGGATGTTCCCGCCCGTGGCTCTGATACCATGATGTGGGCTGATTTCTGTAACATGGGTCAGCGTTTTCGCGGCTTTGTGCCCGCTCCTGTCAACATTGACCGCCCGCTGCTGCGCGCCTACACCAGCGGTTCCACCGGCCCTTCCAAGCAGGTCATCCATTCTGCACACAGCATCATCGGCGTGCTGACCCAGATGAACTTTTATGGCTCTTCGGATAAATTCCGCCCCACCTGGCTGCTGACCATCCTGCCCCCGGCTCTGATCGCTGTTGTGGTTTCCATGATGCTGCTGCCCCTGGCCGGCGGTATGCTGCTCATTCTGGATCCGTTTGTGGATGTGTACGATGTTGACCTGGAAATGATGCGCTACCGCCCCAACAACTGGCCCCTGATCCCCATGTTTGTGGAGGTTATCCGCCGCAGCAAGCGTCTTCCGGCTGACTATGATATGTCCCACATGCTGGCCATCGGCGCCGGCTGCGAGGCATTCAACAACAAGCAGCTGCGCAATGTTGAGGAGTTCCTCAAGCAGCATAACTGCAACCTGCGCTTTACTGCCGGCTACGGCAGCAGCGAGGCCGGCTCCAACGCCACTCTGCCCATGGCTCCGTTCCCGGTGCGTGACGGCAACGTTGGCGTGCCGATGATCCACAGCGTCATCAGCATCTTCAAGCCCGGCACCCAGGAAGAGCTGACCTACAATACCCCCGGTGAGATCTGCTTGACGGGCCCCGGCGTGATGCTGGGCTATGACCGCCCCGAAGCAACCGCCAAGGCACTGCAGGTCCACGCAGACGGCAAGACCTGGCTGCACACCGGCGATATTGGCTATATGTCCGAGGACGGTGTGCTCTACACGATGACCCGCGGCGCATCCCCGCGCTTTGGCGGCGGCGACCTGATGGTGCAGCCGCTGGAGAACATCGTGGCCGATGCCGACATCAAGGGCATCAAGGACGAGTTCTTTGTTATCGTGCCGGATGATGAGCACGAGGGCTGCTTCCTGCCGTACCTGTACGTCCAGCTCAAAGATGGCTACACCTTGGACGATGTGCGCGATAAGATCAATGCCTGCCTGCCGGAACGTTACATGCGTCCGGTGGAGATTTTCACCGTACCGGAACGCCCGTTCTTCCACTTCAAGACCAACCGTATTGGCCTGAGCAAAGAAATCGTCGCCAAGCGCAACCAGCAGAAAGAGAAAGCCAAGCGCAACAGCTTTGCCGATGGCTGCATTGCCTGATGACTTTGGCGTGATAAAATCATGATAATGTAACGGCATGTGCCCACCTTATGATAGAGATAAGGGGGCACATGCCTTTTGTTTTGGTGGGGGAGCGGATGAAGATGAACGGTACGCGCGGTTGGGGGATAGGGGAGAAGGGCAATCGGATTCCGGTGCGGGGGAGATACTTGTGAAGTTGTAAAGGCAATACCGCATAATTCTAAGTGCCGATACGGCGAGCGAGGTGCGGCAGATGCTAAGCCAAAAGCGCAGATA
>ENA-UEPH01001951-UEPH01001951.1-human-gut-metagenome-genome-assembly--contig:-NODE-1951-length-16812-cov-9.247625_pt1 | contig 16812 bp, 15 predicted proteins | sample MGYA00242891_ERZ507898 | MGnify/ENA primary metagenome ERZ507898 (study PRJEB26167, sample SAMN06115411) | human gut metagenome | host: Homo sapiens | place: China:Guizhou | collected 2014-10-15... | reverse complement strand
TATCAATTATGTATACAGTGAAGGAACTGCATATGAAAAGCATGCGCTGAAGGATGTATCCCTGGAAATTCCACACGGTGAATTTGTCGGGATCATTGGTCACACCGGCTCCGGTAAATCGACACTGATCCAGCACCTGAACGGACTGATCAAGGCGACAAGCGGAGCACTTTATTACAACGGAGAGAATATTTACGGAGAAAACTATAACTTACGTGAGCTGCGAAATCAGGTCGGGCTGGTCTTTCAGTATCCGGAGCATCAGCTTTTTGAAACTACCATTTTTGATGATGTATCCTTTGGACCAAAGAACCAGGGACTGACCAAGGAAGAGGCAGGACTTCGGGCATTTGAAGCATTACGGAGCGTAGGACTTCCGGAAGAATTATATTATCAGTCCCCCTTTGATTTGTCCGGTGGACAAAAAAGACGTGTTGCAATCGCAGGGGTGCTTGCCATGCGGCCGGAGGTGCTGATTTTAGATGAACCGACAGCGGGACTTGACCCGAAGGGTCGTGATGAAATCTTAGATTTGCTTGCAGCAATGCATAAGGAACGAAAGATAACGATTATCCTTGTTTCCCATAGCATGGAAGATGTAGCAAAATATGTAAGCAGGATTATCGTAATGAATCAGGGACAGGTTATGTTCGATGATGTCCCGAAGGAAGTATTCCGTCATTATAAAGAATTAGAAGCAATCGGACTTGCTGCACCTCAGGTAACTTATCTGATGCATGAGTTAAAAGAGGAAGGCTTTCCGGTGAGTACAGATGCAACTACAGTAGATGAGGCACGGGATGAAATCCTGCGTGTGATAACAAAGAGACAGGATGGAACAGTATGTTAAGAGATATTACATTAGGACAATATTATCCGGCAGATTCCGTTATTCATAAGCTGGATCCGAGAGTGAAATTATTTGGAACACTGATTTATATTATTTCCCTGTTTGTATTTAAGGGACTTCCGGCATTTATACTGGCAGCAATCTTTCTGGTAGTATTAATTAAGCTGTCAAAGGTGCCATTTTCCTATATGGTTAAAGGATTGAAAACCATTGTACTGATTATGTTATTTGCAGCGGTATTTAATTTGTTTTTGACACCGGGAACAAAGCTGGTTTCCTTCTGGATTTTTACCATTACTTATGAGGGATTGAAAAATGCTGTTGTCATGATGGTTCGTCTGATTTTTTTAATTATCGGAACCTCGCTGATGACACTTACCACAACACCAAACGAGTTGACAGATGGTTTGGAAAAAGCGTTATCTCCATTGAAATATATAAAAGTACCGGTGCATGAAATTGCAATGATGATGTCAATTGCACTTCGATTTATCCCGATTCTGATTGAAGAAACAGATAAAATCATGAAAGCACAGATGGCAAGAGGAGCAGATTTTGAACATGGAAATCTGATTCAGAAAGCCAGAAACATGGTTCCGCTTCTGGTGCCATTATTTGTATCTGCATTCCGCCGTGCCAATGATCTGGCAATGGCAATGGAAGCCCGCTGTTATCGTGGTGGGGAAGGCAGAACCAAGATGAAACCGCTTCATTACCAGAAACGTGACCGCATGGCTTATCTGACTTTACTGGTCTATCTTGCGGCAGTCATCGGACTTCGCATCCTCTGGATTAACGTATTGTCTGGTATGGCAGCCGGTATACTTCCGGGAGCATTTCCATTATGAGTACAGAGATAAATCCGGTTGTGAACATAGAAGAGGTAGAAGAGCAGAAAACTCCATCTGCCCCAAACCGGTTGAAACGGGTGAAATTAATTGTAGCTTATGATGGTACAAATTATCACGGCTGGCAGGTGCAGCCTAACGGAGAGACAATAGAAGGCGTGCTAAACCGCGCCTTAAGCAGTCTCTTAGGGGAAAAGGTTGTTGTGACCGGAGCATCACGGACGGATGCGGGTGTGCATTCTATGGGGAATGTTGCAGTATTTGATACAAAAAGCCGCATTCCGGCAGAAAAGATTTCTTATGCCCTGAATCAGCGGCTTCCAGAAGACATTGTAGTGCAGAAATCAGAGGAAGTACCAGCTGATTTTCATCCGAGACACTGTGACAGCCGGAAAACCTATGAATACCGGATTTTAAACCGGGAGTTTCCGCTTCCGATGTATCGGAATAACACATATTTCTGTTACCGCAAGCTGGATTTAGAGAAGATGCAGCAGGCGGCAGAATATTTAAGGGGAGAACATAATTTTAAAAGCTTCTGTGCTACAGCGGCAGTGGTTGAAACAACGGTTCGTACCATTTATGAGCTGACGGTCAGCAGGCAGGAGGATATCATTACAATCCGTGTTACCGGAAATGGATTTCTTTATAATATGGTCCGGATTATTGCCGGAACCTTGCTTCAGGCAGGCATGGGAATGATAGAGCCGGAAGAGATAAAAACAATCCTGGCTGCAAAGGACAGAAGTGCAGCAGGACCAACAGCACCGGCGCAGGGATTAACGATGATTGGAATCGAATATTTATGATAATAAGATAGATGGTATATGGCGAATGTTGTGGAAAATATTTGGATAGAATTTACTTGACACACGAGGGGTCGTGTACTATAATATCTAAGTCTGACATAGTACAAGAATGTCAATCCAAAGCCCCGGAGCGACATTTCAACTATAGAAACAATAGTGTGGAACGCAAAGCGGACTGCGTCCGGACATTACGCAGAATGTATATGTTCCTTATAATTTCAAGGAGGTAAACCAATGAAAACTTTTATGGCTAGTCCAGCAACCATTGAGAGAAAATGGTATGTAGTAGACGCTGATGGAAAGACATTAGGACGTTTAGCATCAGAAGTTGCTAAAGTATTAAGAGGAAAGAATAAACCAACATTTACACCACAGCCGCATTGGAATCGTGTGCAAAGGTAATGCTTTTTTATAAACTTGCAAATATTTGCGTTGTTTTTTTAGCGAAACCTTATTTCTTCTCGGTCTCGGACAAGAGGTGGGTGATCGCCGCCTCGATAATCGTATCTTTACCTTTCTCGATATCTTCTTGGGTCATAGAAACCTTATATGTAGGATCGATACCGAATTCCGTATGCTGTTTGTTTACATCCAGCATGGGAGACGCGGAGAAACGGACACCCCAGCCGTTGGGCAACTCGGAGTTGAAGGGGAAACCACTACCGCCTCCGGTGCGATCTCCCATCGTCGTTACATAAGGCATCATGCGTACTTTCTGCACGAAATCGTTGGCGGCGCTGTAGCAATGACGATTCGTTAAGACCACGACAGGACGTAACCAGCGGATACGCTCGGAAGGTGAGAGATAAAGGGGATAAGGTTCGGAAAAGTCATCGTGCCCTTTACCCGTCTTATGTTGGATATAGCCGGTCAGTATCTTTTCCTCCAAGAAACGAGAAGCGATGCGATCGGCGTTTGATAACATGCCACCGCCATTATCCCGGATATCGAAGATCAAACCTTTGCAATCCTTGAATTGATAGAATATGTGATCCAAGCCGCTTTCACCGGCCGAACTGGAAAAGCTACCGTAGTAAATATACCCGATCTGACCGTCACTCAATGTCGTGTATTTAAGTCCTCCGGCGATCGAGTAGTCCCTTCCGAGATAATTCTCTTGTATGTCTGAGTCGAAATTATCCGGATAATCGAGGTACCAATCCCAATAGCGGGACATATTGAAGGTGGATATCAAATTGGTATGCCCGTCTTTCAGCTCGTTTAGCATATCGCCTAATACGTCAAATAGGACGTATTGGTTCATCGTATCGCTTATCTGCGTCTTATAACGGTCGTGAACCTCGTTCCAATCAATGTCCTTGTATTCGAAGAAGCAGTAATTCTCATCCAATATTTTCCAAAGCGCCTCAAAGTTCTCCTGTGGGGAGGCCACGTATTCGTCCGATTTCTCACATCCGGTAAACAGGAATCCGAGAGATATACATATATATATAAGGTATCGTTTCATTTGATTTCCTTTTAATAATAAGCGCTTCTGAACCGCTGGGTATTCTTTAGGCGTTTTCCTCCGAAAGAGATGAATTCTTTCACGAGGCCGATCATAAAAGAGTGAGAGATTATATGAGACTGTATCCCATTGATATCCGTACGGTAAGAGCTGTTTAGGTAACCTGCCCGTATCGTAAAATTACAAACCGGGAAATCGACCGTGAAAAAGTTCTTCATGGCGAATTTATTATGGAAGGAATTGAATTGCACCACTCCCGAAGCATTCCCTAGGTTGAAGATCTCGTAATACGATTGCCCGTAATGGGGGGAGAATAAAACACCGGCGAAGGGGATCGTGAACTGGTAGCGCAGCGTCATAGGATATTCCTTGACGCATAACTTATAGATCGCCATGGCAGAGATGTTCAAATCGATATCCGCTTTCGCCGAGGCCGGGTTATTTCCGTTGCGGGTATTGTATATAAAACCACCCATGCCATGCACGGCACCACCCGCCAGAAGCTTTAAATCCGGCAATACCGTGGGCAAATGATAATGGTAACCCAACGTATAATCGATAAAGCCCGCGAAATCCGTAGCGGTAGAGGCAGCATTATCCGTGCTAGCCAGATCGACGCTTATGATTTGCTGTCTGGATACCCGATAGTTTGCCAGTCGGACCCTCTTCATCCGTTCATTCATTACCCGTAATCCGGGGCCTGTATATTTCTTATCTTCCATGCTGGGAGATAAATAGGTGTCCATTAGGTTGTAGCTTCCTATACCGACCATGGTTCCGCTGTTGATAGACCAAGGGATCTCGTCTCCATCGGACTGGGCCTTGGCCGGTGACGCGAGAAACAGCAGGAACAAACCAATCAAACAGGTGATAGTTTTCATAGGTTATTCGTCAAACAATTTCATCTGTCCCGTAATTTCATCGATAATATCCGTGGTACTCTGCCCGTCGTCAGTGTCGTTTCCCTCCTCATTGCCTTCGGTATCGTCTGATTCCGATGCGTTTTCGGAAGGGACGAAGCGATTCGGTTCCAGCTCATTGATTGTCTCGACCTCAAATGTAGAGATTCGTTTACCTTTGGCTTTGAAGCCTTTCACCGCGATAAATTCGTCGGCATCGAGGACGAGAGCCTCCCGGAAGGCGTCGTGGCCTCCGAAGATCACCTCGATACGAGGATAGACCTCATCCGTAAGCAACATCAAGCGGTTCTTCGGATTCTCTCCTAGGAAATTCTGCTTCCGGGTGTTTACCTCCAGCAGGAATCGTTTGATATAATAATATTTCTGATCCGCGTCGTATAATACGGCAGTCCATATCTTGCTCGGCTGGTATTTCTCGATGACCATGATATTGGACTCGTAGTGATTGCTAAGGTCAAAATTCGTGACGTAGAAATCGCCGTTCGGCAGGATCACCAATATCTGATCGTTGCTATGGAACTCGCCTAGCTCTTCTCCCCGCCCATCGTAATTTAACCGGAGTACGTCCCAGTCGAACCATACTTCCCGGCCTCCCAAGGTGGAAGAGCCTTTCTGCTTGAGGCTGATCTTGTGCACTTCCGCTTTCGTCAGGATATTACCTTGAGAACCCCGTCCCTTAATGGCTATCTCGCTGAAGTTCTTTTCGAAGACGAGTAGTTTCTGCCGGGGTTTGGGTTTCAGGATTACCTTGACGGTCTCCGCCTCTCCGTTCGGGTTTGCGCTGAAGTAAAGGACACGGGAGTTTTCCGTACCTTTGGTCAGGTCGTATTCCCGATCGCGTGTAGCGCCTGTGACGGCGAAGCGTTTGATGTAATTATATCCGAACTTACCGTCCCGGTATATGACGTTGTAAATCGTCCGGTTGTCGTTACGCTTAAATACGTTGACATATAGAATATCCTTACCGATAAAGATCTTATCCGCTACCTTGACGATCTTATAAGTACCGTTGCGATAGAAGATAATGACATCGTCTATATCCGAGCAGTTACATATGAACTCGTCCTTTTTCAGTCCCATGCCGATGAAACCTTCTTGACGGTTGATATACAATTTCTCGTTCGCCTCTACGACCTTGGTCGCCTCGATCGTGTCGAAATTGCGTATCACGGTATGGCGAGGGTAAGCCTTGCCGTATTTCTCTTTCAGCATGGTAAACCAATCGATGGTATAGTCGACGATATGTTCCAGCTTATCGTTGATCTTGGCGATTTGTTCCAAGGTCTGGGCAATGAACTCGTTACTCTTGTCGGAGTTGAACTTTAAGATACGTCCCATCTTGATCTCCATGAGTTTCAGTATATCGTCCCGGGTAACCTCACGGATAAATCGGGGCTTGAACGGCTCTAAACGAAGGTCGATATGGGATATCGCCTCGTCCATGTTCTTGGCGTTCTCGAATTCCGGGTCTTTATAAATACGTTCCTCGATAAATATCTTTTCAAGGGAGGCGAAGAACAGGGCCTCCTCTTGCTCTTGTTTCTGGATCTTGAGCTCTTCCCGTAAAAGCTCCAGCGTACGATCCGTAGAGTGGCGAAGCACATCGCTGACCGTAAGGAAATGCGGCTTGTCCTCCTTGATCACGCAACAGTTCGGGGAGATACTGATCTCACAATCCGTAAAGGCGTATAAGGCATCGATGGTCTTGTCTGAAGAGACCCCCGGAGCGAGATGCACCAAGATCTCTACATCCTTGGCGGTATTATCGTCTACCTTCTTGATCTTGATCTTTCCTTTATCGTTCGCTTTTAGGATGGACTCGATCACGGTAGAGGTTGTTTTTCCATACGGGATCTCCGAGATCACCAATGTCTTATTATCGAGCTTGCCGATTTTTGCACGGACTTTCACCGATCCACCCCGTTCTCCATCATTATATTTGGCTATGTCGATAGAGCCTCCTGTCTGGAAATCCGGGTATAACGCGAATTCCTCTCCCCGTAGATAGGCGATGGAAGCATCTAATAACTCATTGAAATTATGAGGGAGTATCTTGGAAGACAGGCCTACGGCGATACCTTCCACGCCCTGTGCCAGCAATAAAGGGAATTTTACCGGTAAGGTAACCGGTTCCTTATTACGTCCGTCGTAAGAAAGCTGCCAAAGGGTTGTCTTGGGATTGAATACGGTCTCCAAGGCAAACTTGGAAAGGCGAGCCTCTATATAACGAGGAGCGGCGGCTCCGTCTCCCGTCAGGATATTACCCCAGTTTCCTTGGCAATCGATCAACAGATCCTTTTGTCCCAATTGCACCAAGGCATCTCCGATAGAGGCGTCTCCGTGAGGGTGGAACTGCATCGTATGACCTACGATATTCGCGACCTTGTTATACCGCCCGTCATCCAACCTCCTCATGGAGTGCAGGATACGTCGTTGTACGGGTTTCAGTCCATCGTTGATATGCGGAACGGCCCGTTCCAAGATCACATAAGAAGCGTAGTCTAGGAACCAGTTTTGGTACATCCCAGACAAATGATAGGTCGTGACACGTGTATCCCCTTTCCCCGGGACTTTATAGTCGGAATGGGTATTCGCCTCTTCCTCCGTAGTCTCGTTATCTTGGGTATCACTATTTATATCCTCAATTTCCTCGTTTTCCTTATCCTCGATATAATCGTCTTCTTTATCTTCCGGTCTCATAAAATCCAGTTCTTTCTACACAACGCTATTACGCCAAATTGCTAACAGGGTGTAAATATAGCAAATTCTATTCTATTTCTTTGATAATTTGGCTGACTGTAACTAATAATGGGGGTAGTTTATCTTTAATGACATCAAAAACGATTTCGGCATCGACACCATCATAATGATGAGAGATATAATCGCGCATTCTAAAAATATTTCGCCAAGGTATTTGTGGGTATTTAGAAAATAGTGTTCCATGGGTCTTATTATCAATGGATTTTAGGTTTTCACCGATGGTCTGTATTAACATACAAGCGGCATCTAGCTTTTCCATGCCGGACTCACTCAGCAGATAGTCATTTACGGAAAAGATCGGTTTATTTCTGCGTAAGACCGTTTCAATTGTAGATTGAACTCTATGAAGGATTTGCAGTATTTCTTGGTTAAGCAAATATTCCATCGCGTCGTATATTATTCATTAACAATTCATTCAAGTTTTGTCTTAAACGTAGTAGATCGATTTTATATCCGGTCAATTTTTCCAAATCTTCTTGAATATCACATAGAATATAGAAATTAGGAGTTTCTATCTCGACACAGATATCCAAATCGCTTGATTCTGTTTGTTCTCCTCTGGCAACGGAACCAAATACTCCCAATCGCTTTATACCATATTGGGAAGACATAGTCTTTTTGTATTCTTTGAGAATACTTATGATTTCATTTAATGTTTTCATGACCATGTAATTTATTGAGTAACAAATATAGTAAAAAAATTGATATATGCTATTTTAGGTATAAGGTAACTATAAAATTAGGTGTTGGAGTAGGGGTTTTTCAGAATCTTTTGTCTTATCAATAACAATTGATATTTACATATAAAAGAATAATGATATGAAGAAGCTGATTTTATTTGTGTTATGCGCTTTGAGCGGCTTGGTGGTGAGCGCTCAATCACGCTGGGGGATTACTCCGGAGGGTGGATTTGCTGCGGTTAATCGTGTTGGAATGGGATCTAGCTGGCGTGCGGGGGTTAAGGTAGGCGTTGGTGTATCTTACCAGTTTGAACCGGGATGGATTGGATTGAAATCCGGTTTATATTATGCGAATAGAGGGTATTCGTTGGGAGATTATCCGAGAACGACGGAGTCTGCCACGTATGTCTTGAAAGAGATGATGACCGGTGGTATCACGCAACATTTTTTGCAATTGCCCGTGATGGCTGATTTCTCATGGAAAGTGTCGAAAGAGGTACGTATGCATTTAGCGGTCGGTATGTATGCCGGTGTATCTGTCAAGAATGATACGAATTGGGGATCTTCGTTTACGATGGGGTATTCGAAGGAGCCGCAGGCGCTTGGTAAATATGTCAAATCTACTGGCCTAGGGTATAGTTATGGTTATGGCCATTCGGGATATGATGAGGCTGAAAACGCCGATCATCCATTTCGAGACGTGAATTCTTTTGATTGGGGATTGACAACTTCTTTTGGTATAGAGGTGAATAACTGGGTGATGAATCTGGGATATGATCTCTCTCTAGGTGATGAGGGCGGTAACTATAAGATCGATGGCGATAATTTCTCTCTGTATGAGGTAAGAAGTGTCGGTGCCAATTACAATACGATGAGTCTGACGGTTGGGTATAAGTTCAAGCTTTAACAGCAAATCACTCATAGGATACGAATCTGACGAATATTCGGTGTCTTTTTTTAATAGATATGCAGCTTTTGAGATTGTTTGATCATCTATAACTTATAGAAACTTAAATAAATAAGATATTATGAGAATCATCAATCCGATAGGTGGGATCATCCTGCTTTTTGTCTTGCTGGGCACTCTGGGGTGTAGCGAGGACTCATTTCAAGATGAGGCTAAGCCGGTGATTTGTCCTAGTGTTGTTTATCCGGAGGGAGCTAAATTGGCACGAGTTTGGTACGGTGCGGGTATTTCCTCTCCTCAGAGTCTAGCGAAGGAATATGTGTACGATGAGTCGGGACGTATCTCCAAGGTATTACATCCATTGAATACGGAGGATGGAGAAGGATACTTGATTGGCTACGTTGAATATGTTTATGACGAGTGGGGTTTTTTGTCTAAAGAAGTTTACTTCAACAGAAACCTAGATCAGACGTATCATAATTTGTCTACGCTTCATTATAAGTATGATGAACAAGGCCGGAAAATAAAGGAGATTACTGAATATCCGGTTATTGGCAAGAGCAAGGTGACAGTCTTTTCTTATAAGAATAATCTTCTGGAACGGAAAGTTGAGTACGACGAACTCGGCCGGAAGCTTACTTATACGGACTATGAGTACGATGAGACAGGGTTGTTGACAAAAGAAACGATTCGTGATCCCGAAACGTCCGAGGTTTTCCGATATAGCGAGTACCGCAATGAGAACGGATTGAACATGGAGATCATGGTTTATGCCGACCTTCCGACAGAAAAAGAATCCATAGAGCTTCGTCGGATCACGAAGTCCTATGATCAGAATGGCAATCTGCTTCAATTAGTCTCTGAAGAATTGGCTTCTTCTAGCTCCCAGTCGAGTTTCTCGGAGTCCTATGAGTATATTTGAAGGCGTTCGTGATGACTTTATTCGATATGGAATGTCATCACGAATGTTTTTTCCTTCGTATAGGGTGCCTATTCGTCCAATCCTTGTTCGTTCGGATTTCCGGTCTTCATGAAATACCCTTATACAATAAGACCCCTTCCGTAGTTGTTCTCACTCCTTGTACTTTTCCTTCGGTAATTTGAAAATTCTTTTAGTTCTTATGGTTTTCTATATTTGCCATAAATATAACAAAAAATGCAGAGCGTAGCGTAGGGATTAAAAGCAAAAGTGGGTTTCTCTTAGAGGTAACAAAAGTTTCATACTGAGGAAACTTTAGTTTCCCTATAGAGAAACAAAAGTTTTCCGCTTATTAAACTTTTGTTTTCATATGGACAAACTTTTGTTTTTTAGTCTGAAAAACTACAAATAACTAGATGCTAATATTTTATATATGTTGAAAGGAGATTGGATAATGCTATATGGTGAGTGTAGAGGATCGTTGTGTTAGGTGAAGGAAAAGTGGTAAATGGCAGTAAATAGTGGTAGATAGAGCCAGATAATTGTAGATGTTTTTTATCTACCACCATGAACTAAATATCCTAAGGCCAGATGATTGCAGGGATAGTTGTAGATGTTGTAGCAAATAGGCTTATAAACTATATGAGAGAATTGAAAGTTAAAGCGATGAGCGAATAACTTTCAATTCTCCATGTTTCAATTAAATGGTATAATATTGTTCCCATCCTTTGCGAGGCGGTACTCCACATAGCATCTTATTCGCTTCCGGATCGTTCGTGATCTGTTTCGTGTCACGATCGAAGACGAGCTTGCGGTTCAAGCGCTGGCTTAATACACCGAGACAGAATACTTGACTTAATGGGCCGGCGATAGAGAACGGTGAGCGGGTTTTCTCCTTTCCCATACAACTTAGCAGGAAGTTCGCGAAATGGTTTGAAGGGCTTTTCGGCACTTCCGGTAAGCGGGATTCCATCTCTTTCGCTTTCTCATCCGGGATGATAGATAAGGTACTTCCATGAGAACCACCCTTGAAGGTTAATTCTTTCGAGTAGATTTCCTTGCCCGGGTTCAACTTCGCCGGTTGTATCTTGCCGCCGGCTACGGTCGGGATATTCGGGTCAAGTTCGGAAACACCGTAACCTTCCGGGACGGAGGGGATATTGTCCAGTCCATCGTACCAAGTGATATCCACGGCCGGCATATTCCCTCTTTCCGGGAATTTAAACAGAAGGGTGGATGACATCGGGAAGAAGAACGGGTTATGGTCTTTCAAATAAAGCGGATTTATTTCTGTAGGCAATCCTAAATCTAGGAATTCATGTGCCGTATCCAAAATATGCGCTCCCCAGTCTCCTAAGACACCCATTCCGAAGTCGTACCAACAACGCCATTGTCCCAAATGGTAGTCATGGTTGTAATCATGATATTGAGCTACGCCGATCCATGTGTCCCAATCCATCGTCTCGGGAACCGGTTCTCCCATAGGCATATGCCTAATATTCGGGTTCCATCCGTGCCAGCGACGCGGATTATTCATATGGGCGGTAATGGCGGTAACATCCTTGATAATACCGGCCTCTTTCCATGCCTTGAATTGGAAATAGTTCGCCTCGGAATGTCCTTGGTTACCCATTTGGGTGACAACGCCGTATTTCTTCGCTCCACGCATCATGATCTCTATTTCTTGGAACGTGCGGGCCATCGGTTTCTCTACATATACATGTTTGCCGTGCGCCATCGCCTCGATCGTGATCGGGAAGTGGGAATGATCCGGCACGCCTACGCTTACGGCATCGATCTTGTCCGCCATCCGGTCGAACATCGTGCGGAAGTCTTGAAAACGGGCCGCTTTCGGGAACATGTTGATAATCTCTTGCGTGTGAGGGGCTCCCATGTCCACGTCGCAGAGAGCTACCACGTTACACAGACCTGTGTTATACAATTCCTTGGCGATCTCGCCCCCTCGTTGTCCGATGCCGATGAACGCGATGTTTACCCGGTCATTAGCGCTGATTAGCGGGGAAGTAGGTAGAACACGTCCGTGGGCGGGTGTCCAGAACGACGGGATGGCCGATACTGCCGATAAGGCTAGCGCTCGCTTAAGGAACGAGCGGCGTGAGATTTCTTCTGATTTCATGGTATTATCTTGTTTAAATTATACTGTTTGCGCAAACACTAATGATTTACGTCGTAAATATACAAAACTTTCTATAGTTACGGAAAAAATCATTTACTTTGTAACCTCATAAAGGAGACCATGTGCTAATGTGCCACTCAGGCGGGTCTCCGATGGACTTATCATTGGCACATTGGCATATTAACAAAATTGGCAAATTATTAGATTATGGCACAAGAAGATGTATTTAAGAAATTAGTTTCACACTGTAAGGAGTATGGTTTCGTATTTCCCTCCTCAGAGATTTATGACGGTTTGGGAGCGGTATACGATTATGGCCAGTATGGTGTTGAGTTAAAGAACAATATAAAGAAATATTGGTGGGATAGCATGACTTTGCTGCATGAGAATGTAGTGGGTATTGATTCCGCTATTTTTATGCACCCTACTATCTGGAAAGCTTCCGGCCATGTTGACGCTTTTAATGATCCGTTGATCGATAACAAGGACTCGAAGAAACGTTACCGTGCGGACGTTTTGATCGAGGACCATTTGGGCAAGATCGAGGAGAAAATGAATAAGGAAGTGGCGAAAGCCGCTAAGAAATTCGGGGAGTCTTTCGATGAGGCTAAATTCCGTGAGACGAATCCTCGTGTATTGGAGCATCAAGCAAAATGGAATGAGATCCATGAGCGTTATAGCAAGGCGATGAACGAGTCTAACTTCGAGGATCTTCGCCAATTGATCTTGGATTGCGAGATCGTTTGCCCGATTTCCGGAACTCGTAACTGGACGGAGGTTCGCCAGTTTAACTTGATGTTCTCTACGGATATGGGTTCTACCGCTGATGGAGCGACTAAGATTTATCTTCGTCCGGAGACGGCCCAAGGTATTTTCGTGAACTTCTTGAATGTGCAGAAGACTGGCCGTATGAAGATCCCGTTCGGTATCGCCCAGATCGGTAAGGCGTTCCGTAATGAGATCGTGGCTCGTCAGTTTATCTTCCGTATGCGCGAGTTCGAGCAAATGGAGATGCAATTCTTTGTTCGTCCGGGTGAGGAGATCGAGTGGTTCAAGAAATGGAAGTCTACTCGCTTGAAATGGCATCAAGCTCTTGGCTTGGGAGATCAGAAGTATCGTTATCACGATCATGAGAAGTTGGCTCACTACGCTAACGCGGCTACGGATATCGAGTTCGAGATGCCGTTCGGATTTAAGGAAGTGGAGGGTATACATAGTCGTACGAACTTCGACTTGAGTCAGCATGAGAAGTTTTCCGGTAAAAAGATCCAATATTTCGATCCGGAGTTGAACCAGAGTTACACTCCGTATGTAATCGAGACCTCGATCGGTGTAGACCGTGTGTTCTTGAGCATCATGGCGGGTTCTTACTGCGAGGAGACGTTGGCGAATGGCGAGAGCCGTGTGGTATTGAAGTTGCCCGCAGCCTTGGCTCCGATCAAGTTGGCCGTATTGCCATTGGTGAAGAAAGATGGCCTGCCCGAGAAAGCTGAGGAGATTATAAATATGTTGCGTTTCGACTTCCGTTGCCAATACGACGAGAAGGATTCTATTGGTAAGCGTTATCGCCGTCAAGATGCGATCGGTACCCCGTATTGTATTACGGTAGACCATGACACCTTGAAGGATAATTGCGTAACGATCCGTTTCCGTGACACGATGGAGCAAGAGCGCGTAAGCATCGATAAGCTTCACGATATTATCACGGAGAAGGTGAGCATGAAGAATTTATTGAAAAAGGTAATAGAGTAAACGAATGAAGAAGTACTGGCATATCGCGTTGATGTTGTTTTGCGTGCTCATGATCACCTCTTGTGGGGATGATGATGAGGCACTAGAGGTGGATGAGGTTTGGAAGGTCCAGAATGAGGAGGCTTTTCAAGCCCAGATGCTGGTTCCGGGTTTCGAGCAATTGAGTTCTCAAAGTAATGCCGGATTTATCCTTTACAAGGTCTTGAAGACTGGGGAGAGTAAGGAGCCGATTTATTATACGAGCAAGGTGGAATGTTATTATAAAGGCTCTTTTATAAATGGTGAAGTTTTTGATGATCGTTCTTTCGAGGCTGGAGAGCCTGCCGAGCTTACTGTTTCTGATATGGTAGATGGTTTTGCTACAGCGTTACAGAATATGCACCCAGGAGATCGTTGGGAGATTTGGATTCCTCAACAGATGGGATACGGTTCGGCTGGAAGGAGTGCTTCGGGAAGTGTCATAATAAAGCCTTATACGACTTTGATCTTTGATTTGGAAGTTACAAGGATTGTCAAAGAGTAGGTTCTTTCATTAAGAATAATTACGGCCGCCTCTTTTTAGGGGTGGCCGTTTTTTTATAGTTATATGTAAATCTAGGGAAGCAAACCTCTATAAACAATTAAAGCCTGTCTCACGACAAGCCCTAACCAAACTTTGTTAACCTTAAATCTAATACTATTATGAAAAAACCACGATGCAAAGATACGTTCGTCAAGACCATTTGTCAAGTCTTTTGCAACTAATATATGTTAAGTAACATATCGATGCTTGCAAAAAAGTGTTACACAACACAAAACTCTATATATTACAATCAAAATCTTCTAATTTTAACGATGATTAGGTCCCTTTTATAGGACTGCTAAAGGGAAAGACGTTCTTTGAGTAGCTTATAGCCAGCGCTACTGGCACGAAGATATGTTCCATCCTTTAATCGTACTTGATAGGTTTCTTTTCCGAATAGTTCTACTCGCAATATCTGTTCCGTATTAACGATATAAGAGCGGTGTATACGAACGAACTCCGGAGAAGGAAGGCTTCGCTCGAAATACTTCATGGTTTGCTCCTTTACGTGCTGACCGGAAGTGGTGAATAAGGTCACATAGTCGCCACATGCTTGCAAATAGAATATCTCTTTTATCGGGATGATATGAATACGTGCCCCGTCTTTTACGGATATACGATCTAGAATCTCCTCCGGAACGGTAGTCGGGGGAGGTGCCGTCTTTTCCTCCATTTGTCTCACGATAGGTTCCGCCTCACTCTTTCTTTCCCGACTGGCATACCATTGGGATAGAATGATCCATGCCATTAGGCCGAACAGGAATCGAAAAGGAATCGTGATCGAGAATTCCTCCCAATCTTCCAATCCGAATATTTGTAGCAAGATCGAGCATCCGGCTATGCAAGCGATTTGTACGAGTACGGCGAAAGCCACTCGTGCTTGCATGATATGTAACGTACATTGTACATACCAAAGATAATATCCCGCTACGGCGAACAATGCGATGGAAAGTAAGCTATCGACCAAAGTGATGCTCAACGGAAGATCGCCATAAAGAGTTAATAATGCGCATTGGATCGCTATGGCTAAAAGTAATAATAGGCTTCCCAGCCCTTTATGTAATATGGATGTTGTAATAGGATGTTCTTGCATGATGAGTTTAGTCTCTTAGTTCAAGGCCGCTGAACGACAAGTCTCCACATATATATAACGTGTGCGTCATGTCGGTTGTTTCTGTCAGGTCCCTCATGTCTTGGCATCCAGCCAAGAAGGAATCAACCTTTAGACGAACCAGCCATCCTTTAGGAACGTATATTACTACGCCGCTGAAGGAGCTATCTATGTTTATGATGGTTTCATCAGCCTCTAATGTTGTTTTTTTAAGATCGAGGATCACGTTGCCGAAAGATACGTCTATGTCCGCCCCCTTGAATACGGGGTCCAGTACGATGTACCTTACCGAGTTGAAAGTGGTGTCAACCGATACGAAACCGTTATCTGTCTCGTAGTTGATCTCATCGTTAGGCTTTCTGTGCCCGAAAGGGGGATGGTTAAAAGGACGTTTATGCTTTTTCGTGCGGATAGAATCTTTCCGCTTCAGCATGATGACCAATCCTAACAGGATTAATCCTAACGGCCAATATATACGTAAGAAATCGTTCGTGATCCAATTTAACTGCGGGAAAAGGAAATAGACTCCCACGCCCACGAGGAGCATACCTCCTACCGGATTACGGTGGAAAATCATAAAGATGCCCGACACGACAAGCAGCATCGGCCAAGATACAAGCAAGTCAAATAAAGATGGATCTATCATTCCTAGATTCCGCAGTAAAAATAATATACCGACAATGATAAATAAGGTAGCGATCAGATACCCGTTTGTCCTCTTCTCTTTAAAATCGATGTCATAATCTTTCATATCCATAAGTTCCATTTTTTTGTTTTTTATCAAATGTACGGGTTCGTCATTCTATACACAAGTAAATACCGCTGATTTCTATACGAGTATCGGTAAATAACCGAATAGTCCCGATTAAAAAAGCCTTTAGTTTGTAAGAAACGTGAATTTGACACCAAAACTTGATAAAAAAACGAGTTTGATAAGATTAGTTGATAATTAAGGAATATCTTTGTCTTTACAACTGCAATAGAGGAATGTAGGGAATGATACGAAATATTATAGATTTTTCTTGGTTTGACTTAACCGATTGAAGAATAAACTTTTAGCGAATTATTTGAGAAGTAGCGGTAACGAAT
>ENA-UEPH01001920-UEPH01001920.1-human-gut-metagenome-genome-assembly--contig:-NODE-1920-length-17054-cov-6.228014_pt1 | contig 17054 bp, 34 predicted proteins | sample MGYA00242891_ERZ507898 | MGnify/ENA primary metagenome ERZ507898 (study PRJEB26167, sample SAMN06115411) | human gut metagenome | host: Homo sapiens | place: China:Guizhou | collected 2014-10-15... | reverse complement strand
CGCGAAGATTTTCGCGTGAAAAGAAGCGGGGAAAATTACAAAGAACAAAAGGTCCACCTAATTTTTCACGTGAGCCAATAAATGCTCTAATTGTTGAAACTTCTCGTTTCGGATTATCTAATGAAAAACTAACTTCTAGCATAGAAAAATGTGTTGGAACAAACGTTGGAACAAATGTTGGACTTTTTAATGAAATAAACAAGGGAAAACCGTTTCATGAAAACCAAAAAAACCGCTGCATTGCAACGGTTTCAACTATACTGTTTCATAATTTGTACCCAGAACAAGACTATATAAGTTGACCGCATATTATCAACATCATTATTTTATGACCAAAAAGAAAATATTCTGATCAGAAATTTTGATATTTGCCCGCATTTGGTCACATTTGTGTTCCTAAAAACGTTCCTTTTAATATTTATCCTCATGGGTGTTTCATTTTCATTAGCAAACAAAAATAAAGAAATTTCTTCAATCGACATACTCGTTCGATTTAAAGGTGAAAGATATAAACGAAGTTCAGGAGAATCCGTTAACCCGGCTTACTGGCTTGGCAATGGAAAGAATTGTAGCGAGAAAAGAGAATATCCTCACGGGAAGGCCGTGAATGCAAGATTGAAGGAAATTAAAAAAAATTGCGACGCTGCTTGCGATAATTTCACGAAAAAAAACGAGATCCCTGATGATGTAGATTTCTGGAAAGCCGTGGATATCCTAGAAAATAAAAGCAAAGGTGTCGAAATAGATGAAGAAGAAAAAAAAGAAGAAGTGCTTTTCGTGAACTTCATGCAAACATTTATAGACCGGTACGCTGACGAGTATTCAGAAGACACGATCAAGCAATATAAAACAGCAAAGAAGAAGATACTCATATACGAGGAAAAACACAACGTGAAATTAAGATTCGAAGATATAGATATCGATTTTTACAACACGCTAAAAAAAGACATGAACGAGAAAGGATACTCGAAAAATTATTTTGCCTCTATCGTCAAATGCGTTAAAGCTGTATTCAACGAAGCAAAAGATATTGATAAACTGCATGATCTGGAAACAGTTAACAATAAGAAATTCGTGGTTGCATGGGAAACGGCCGATTCCATCTATCTTAATGATGACGAATTACGAAAAATTCATGAATTACAGATAACGGAAAAATTGCTGAGAAAATATTTCCCTGATTTAAGCAAAAGCAACTTGCAAAACAAACTAGAGTCTTGTATCATTGTCAAGAATAAATTTTTAACCGGGTGTTGCACCGCGTTAAGAGTGGGTGACTTCAACAAATTAAACAAGGTTAATATCGGCAAAGATTTTATTAAAATAGCAACAAGGAAGACCGAAGCCCCGGTTATAATTCCTATTTTACCCATGCTCAGAGAGATTATAGATTCAGGTTTTGATATCACTACACGAATCAGCGATCAAAAAATCAACGATCAAATCAAGGATATATGTATGATGACAGGAATTGATGAACTTGTCGAGATCACAAAGAGTCAAGGAGGAAAGAAAAAACGAATGACATTCAAAAAATACGAGATTGTAACCACTCACACGGCGAGAAGATCGGGGGCCACGAATCTATATAAAGCAGGGATTCCAGCTATATCAATAATGAAGATAACGGGACACAAGACAGAACAAGCGTTTATGAAATATATAAAGATAACAGCAGAAGAAAACGCAGAGATGCTGGCAAATCACCCTTATTTCAAGAAACAAGATTGTAACCAAAAAGACAATTAAAACTTACAATTTGTAACCAATTCCCCTTATACAATCTATAAGCAAAAACGGGAATTTGAATTATAAATTGTAAGTTTCATACATTCAAGAAATCGGCCTGTATACAGACATTACAACCCTGTACATATTTAATATGTCTCCTTTCCGGACTGATACAGTTTGCTCGTTATTATCCGAGGTGAAAACGATAATATCCTCCCCGGCCCCGTTTGTCTTGATTCGTTTAATCGAGACTATCCCACCGTAAACAACAAGCACGACACCGGTAACGTAATTAATGTCTTCCTCGCGTACCGGCATGCAAAGTAACTTCTCTCCAGGTAATATGGTTGGAGCCATTCTCTCGTCACCGGATTCAACCACGATCGCACTTTTATAATCTATGTCATCATCCCTCACGATTATCGCCTTTTCCTTGATTCTCTCGCCCCTGACGAAAGCTTGCCGGAAATTAAACTGTAAAAAAGGCAACACCACGTTAGGAGATACCCGAACGTCCACGACCGCCACTTCCGAATTTTCCCGATATTTTTTGAACTGCAAATAAGTTTCTTGGTCGATAGGCTCCCCTATCCCTGTTTGCAGCCAATTCACGTTCACACCCATTTTTGAAAGCACATCGTGATATTTATTTGGGATATCCCTATTCTTCTCGTAAAAAGAATAAGTACTTTGCGTCACCCCCATGTGAAAGGCCATTTCGGACTGGGTCAATTCCATCAATTTACGAACTTGTTGTATTCGTTCTTGTTGTGTCATATCTGCATCCCTCTTTGTAATTTTACCACGTTGAATATTTGCCGAACATCTACAAGGTCAACGATTCTATCCGGGTACATAGGATTAAGGGAATGAAGTGTCAATTTATGATTCTCCACGTCATGGTTGACTACTCTTTTAATAAGTATGCCTTCTTTATGCACGATAACAAAATCCCACTTTCTCATGTGTAACTTTGTTTGGCACCATAAATCCTGCGGGACCTCTCTACATAATAATATATCTCCCTCTATATATCTTCCGGTATCATCAGTCATAGAATCACCTCTCATCTCGAAAGCTACATACCTCCCACGTGCTTCATGGTCTACCACGAATGGAATGCGAGGCAATTGAGCGACGTAAGTTTCATCTTGATACCCGCATAGGTATCCGCCGTAAGCGTATTGACCAACAAGGGGGACATTCATCACAAGAAAATCGCCATAGGAAACTTCATTTTCTTGTTTAGGGGTATACATATCTCCTTCTCCTGTCAGCAACCATTGTTTATTAACCCCAAAAGCTAATACAATTTTATTTATCACCCCCTCCCCACATGGGTAATTACCATTAGTTATTTTCGAAAAATTAGATCTATTAATTCCTACCTTGTCTGCGAACTTCCCTTTGGACAAACCGCTATAGTCAACTAATTTATTAATATTCAATATAATAATATTACTTGACGAATTAACTTCTTTAGGTTCTCCTGTAAACATATCCCCATCTCCATTAACCAGCCAATCTATATTTACATTATATTTTTCAGATAGCAACATTTTAACATGATTAGATAATCCGCTCTTACCTCTCTCCAAGTCAGAATAACTACCTTGTTTTAAACCTAATGATTCAGCGAAATCAATTTGATTCATGCCTAGATGTTTCCTTAGTTGCCTTAAGCGATCTCCCATCTCCATATTTAGAATCATTTTAAAATACAGATAGTCTATAAAATAATCACTCTTTTGTTTTTATTTTAAATATAGACATTCTATATTTGCATTGTATAATTAATCAAAACAACGACACAAATGTACAAAGAAAATGATGAATCGGCAATAGCAAAAAGATACTACTCTTTTTCAATGGCTTATTCTGCGTTATCACCCAAGGTGCAAAATAAAGTCAGAAAAGAGATTTCTGAATTACTTGGGATAACAGAAAGATCTTTTAGGCTAAAGATGTGCGGGAATATAGGTTGCACAACGGAGCAAGTTTCTATTATTAGGGAAGTATTTAGAAAATATGGCTTAGAAAAAATATTTAACTATGAATACATTAACCAATAGAGAAATCGAGATCGCTGAATATATAGCGTGGGGAGCGTCCGTGGACGAGGCTGCCGATAAATTAGGGAGAAGCCCTTACACGGTAAAAAACACCCTGCGAAATATATACGCCAAACTCCATTTCAATAAATCAACGGAACTCGCCGCTTACATGTTCGTGAAACACCCGGAACGCATGACTATCGAGAATGACAAGATTGGAAACGTGAAGAGAGCGGTAAGTGCCATGACGATGATAGCGTTAATTGTTATACAACTATTCATGCAACCATCCGACATGCTTAGAGCTAGAAGAATCCGGGTAAGAACGGCAAGAAGAATCGAGTACATTGAAGAATAAAAGATAACGCCATGCAAATAACGATTGATGATGAAGTTTTCAAGAAAGATGGATTCGTGAACGCCAAGAAATTCATCAATATTCCTGTTAGTTACAGGTTTGTAGGCCGTCTATGGGGAGTATCTCACAACACGGTAATCGCTTACGCTGAACAAGGTCTTATCAAGAGAGACGCTAATAACATGATTAGCCTTGCCGATGCGTTAACCATTGATTTCAATGAACTAAGACAGAAATACTTAAGAGAAAGATGAAGACACTGACGACCCTTTTATCCGCGTTGATCCTTTTTGCCTTGTACGGTGCTTTAACCACGGCCCCGCATCAATGGGTAATAGTTTGTATTGGCTTGGTGGTAGTGATCCCGGCGTGGGGGAACGTGTACAGGAACTCTAAAAAGAAGAGCAATGAGCTTGTATAACGCCCCTTTCGGATCGGAGGATCACCCTTACTGCGCTTGGCGTGGTAATTCCGGGGTGAGTGATGAACCTTTTCTATACGATTGCAAGGTTTGCGGGGATACGGTCGGTGATGAAGATTGCAAGCTAGTAAAAGGAAAGATCGTTTGCAACGAGTGTATCAAGGGGTACGGGATGGACGAGATAGAAAAGATAATTGACTGGAGCAACCAGAGAACATTTTCTGACAAATAGTGACTTATAGATCAGCCCGGACAAAGTAGCGATACTCGAATGGGCGAAAATTTGGAAATACTTAAAAATTAATACATGAAAAGAAGTGATTTCACATTTTTAGACGGTTTTAGCGGGATACAAGCAAAGATTGCGAGAGAGAATGGAGACCCGCAAATGAAATTTGACTGGGATAAAGCGGCAGAAATCATCAAAGAACGATTTTCAAATCATCCTGATTTAATCGCCGAGGCTGGACTACAAAGGGATTGGAATTACACCGGGGGCGCGATTTTTAAAGATGGCAAGCCCACTAACGATGAATATACTTATCTCTCTTCAAACTGGGCAAAGCCTACTTTGATACTTTCTTACGACGGGAAAGAACAAGAAGAAATTGAATGCTTCACGACAGACGAGGAGTCTCGATTTAACGAGGATAGTAAATGGGATGAGTATTCATTAAAAATATTGGGTATTACACTTAAAGACTAAAGACATGAACAAGGAAGGTAAAGAATCCACAGTTGTGAATAATGATTTTGAACAATTTTACAATGAAGAGTTAAAAAGACAAGAGCGAAGAGAAGCAGAGTTAATTAAAGACATGGAAAATTACAGAGAATGGTATCATCAAGCTGTAACCGAAAAAATGGAACTCAATGCCAAAATAGAGATGCTCGAAAAAGTTGTTAAGTCGCAAGCCGCTTACATCGCCTCTACAGAAAAATAGGTTTTATGTACTGGTAATTAAAAACAGCCGGGTGAAAGGCCCGGCAACACGGGAGCCAACAGCTTGGAGAAGCAAATTATAAACACGTTTTCGCGCACTAGAGGGTTCGATCCCCTCGGCTCCACTAAAAAAAGAAACCGCCTCCTTTGAAAGCAGCGGTTAAGTTCTTTGAAATACTGGTAGACTATAACATATACCGCCATAGTCGAGCGGGGCTGGTGAACTTCCGGGCAATACTCCGGGAGTGGCGAAAGTCGCACGTCAAAGGTGCATTATGCCAGCGTACAACCCGTGCCGGGAGCACGTTACCGGGGTTCGACTCCCCGGGGGTTGTCAATTATTAATTAATTTAAACACAAAGATATGGAAAAATCTGAAACAATAAAAGAGCTAGCGGCTGCCATGTCAAGATTTCAAGCGTCCGTGCCTAAAATAGACCTTGACCGGGAAGTCGAGGTGCAAACGAAAAGTGGCGGGAAATACAAGTTTCGTTACGCCACGTTTGCCAACATCATAGACAAGGTCAAGGGACCCCTCTCCGAACAGGGGTTATCGTACACCCAGCTCGTTAACGAGAACGGTAGCGTGACAACGATCTTGATGCACGAGTCCGGGGAGTGGATAAGCTCGACACTGCTTATCACCGGTGAAAAAACGCCTCAAGGGATCGGGTCCACGATAACTTACACGAAGCGTTACGCCTTGTCATCCATGCTTGGAGTGTGTGCCGATGATGATGACGACGCTAACGCCGGTCAAGGGAACGATTTTAATTTCAAGGACAAGGGAAAATCAAACGAGAAAAAGAGTGTCTCCCAAACGGGAACATCCCCGTCCGCCTCAAAGGGTAAAAGAGCTATCCCGGTGGATGACTTGTTAAAAGACGATTTCCTTCAATCGCTTCACGATGCCGAGGTAAAGAAGAAACAAAAAGACCCGACGGCAACGGCTTTCAAGATTCTTGAAGCCAACTACATCCTCACCAAGGACGAGATAAAGAGGGTTTGCAACGCCCTCGGTGAATTTGAAAAACGAACCAATCAAGCGAACGAGCCATGGACGGAATCACGACAATAACACAACCGGTAAGTCACTACGTCAACTCGATGATAGAGGCGGTAGAAAACGGGGAAATATCCCCGATGGACCTGTACGTTAACCTCAAGAAAGCGGGGAAAATCATAGATTCCGTTCTGGATTCTGAAACCGTGAAAGAATCGGTAACGAGAGAGTACCATAAATACGGCACTAGAGAGGTGGATTACAAGGGAGTCACGCTGGTTCAATCCGAGACGGGTGTCAAGTTCGATTACTCCGGTTGTCAAGACCGGGTAATCACGGAACTGGAATTGATGAAAAAGGAACTTGACGAGAAGATAAAAGCTCGTCAAAAGTACTTGAAAAACCTGCCCCCTGAAGGTGTTACAATCGTGGACGAGGAAACCGGGGAAGTCAACACCCTCTACCCGCCATCAAGATCAAGTTTAACAACCATAAAAGCGACAGTGAGATGATAAAGATTATAGCAACAGGAAACATCGGCAAGGATGCCGAGTTGAAACAGATCGGTGGTAATAATTATGCTTGTTTTTCCATCGCCATAACAGAAAAAGTAAAAGGAGAATCACGAACGACATGGGTTGACGTGGTGAAACACGACAAGGAAGGGAAATTAACACCTTACTTGAATAAGGGAATCCGGGTTCAAGTTATAGGCAAACCGACGACTTCCGGCTACACGAACAAGAACGGTGACGTGGTAACATCTATTACTATATGGGCAAACGAGTTGGAATTTCAAGGTGGGGTGAAAAAAGAAGAAAGTAACGGTGGTGGGTTGGATAACATCCCGCAAGATGGAGATAATTTACCCTTCTGATCATGGAACTTTACTTGCTTAACACGACAAGCGGCTTGAAACCATGTTACGATGAAGACTACGAGGAGAAAAAAAAGCTAAAAATAGGGGAAACGTACAAGGCTAAAATCACCTTGGCGAGGAATCTCAAATTTCACAAAAAGTTTTTCGCCTTGATCAACTGTGCTTGGGAATACCAGAACGAGAAAGTTGTCGAGTTTTTTCATCATAACAAGGATGCTTTCCGAAAGACGGTCGTGATAGCGGCAGGTTGGTATGAGCCTGTTTACTCTATCGACAAAAAAGAATGGACGCAAAATTACAAGTCAATCGCCTTCGACAAGATGGATGAAGCGGAGTTCATGGACTTGTACGATAACGTAAAGAGAGTGTTATTCCAAACGTTTCTCCGGCATATAGATGAAGAAGAGTTCGTGAAAAACTTAATCAATTTCTGATGAAATCCATCCCAAACACCCTACACACCGACTTAATCAAGTTACTTGAATCGTTACTCGAACACGTGACGGGGATGTCTGTTCGGGAGCTTGAATTCAAAAGAAAGGCAACGTTATTAAAAAGGAAACTTGAAAGATGTAAGGACATAACACATGAAAGTACAGCTAATAAACCTCGGCCGCAACAAGGTGAACGAGATAGTTTACCCGGCTGACATGAAAGTCTTGCAGAGGATAATCAACAAGCACGTGTTAACCACTTGCTGGGACATGATTCCCTCCAAGAATGAAGATAACGAGTACCATATCATTAGAAGTATGGATGTTATTGGAACAATTAAAATTTTAAATAAATAGAACATGAAAGTATTAGTTAAAAATCACAAATGACAGCTAAAATATGGCTTGACTTGGCAGCAATTCCTCAAAAAGGAGAATTTTTAATGTTTTCTATCCTTGAAGGCATGGATGGACTTACGTTTAAAGAAAAAAAACTAGCTGAGGAAAGCACGTCATTCATTGATGACGATAATGAAGAAAATGAAGGTGGGAATCACGCGTATATTGTAACAGAACGCGAATTCCATAATAATGGAGTTGTAGTATTATATGTTAGGGAGGAATACAATGTGCTGGATCAATGATTAATCAATCTGGCGAGTTGCACTATATTTAGTGTAGCATCATTTGAATAGCCCGGTTTCCGGGCATCTGGTGGTATGGCGGAATTGGAAGACGCTGACAACTCTTAGTAGACTTGGTTGCGATACTATGAAAACGGGGTATCACAGTAAAACGAAACCTAATTCCCGTTCCACGCAAAGACGTGAAGATTGCCAAGCATTGCAGGTTCAAATCCTGCTACCACCACTAATTAAAAAACATTCACTTATGAGAGACAGAGAACATCAAACACAAGTCGCTGCCGTGAACTGGTTCCGGATGCAATACCCCGGAAAGCTGATTCACGCTATCCCTAACGGTGGGGCTAGGAATATAGTCACGGCAGCCAAGCTGAAAGCGGAAGGAGTTGTATCCGGAGTCCCGGATTTGTTCATCCCGGAGCCGTCCGGACAATATCACGGCTTATTCGTGGAAATGAAGGTGAAGGGAGGACGATTGCAGCAGACACAAAAGGATATGATTAACAAGTTAAATGAAAGGGGTTACAAGTGTGCCGTGTGCTGGTCGTTTGAAGATTTCATGAAGGTTGTAAACGAATATTTCCAAGTAACATGAAACGCCCACGCAAACCACCACCTCCCTCTCCTTTATCCCCACGGCCGGAGTTGTCCGATTGCTTGACTTGTATTCACCACTCTATTTGGAAATACAACCTGATCGAGTGTAAATACAGGATATGCCCGCAGCCGAATTGCAAGGATAATAACATTACATGTATAAACCATAAAAAATAAACAACAATGGAACTACAAGACGAAGTAACCGTGACCCTAACGAAAAGAGGGGCAAGAAAGCTCAACGATAGAAACAAGGAGCTTAATAACAAATGCACGATAAATATAGATCTTCTGAAAACAGATTACAAGGAAGGAGACTTGTTGACAAGTAAACTTCACGAGATAATTGACATTTTCGATGGAGAATTTGGCATCGATTACACCTTTTGTTTCAAGAATATCGTGCCGGCAGAACACCCAAAGGATATATTTAAAAGTGGGACTTGTAAAGGAAGAATTGAAATGAAGCAACCTGATGAATCATCACGCATTGCTTTAGACAAGATGATAATTCGCAAGTTCCTTGAAGGCTTTGATTGTGGGATTTTTAACGATGTGATGGTCATGGGTCCTGTTACCATACGTTCCACCGGGAAAGCGTCAAGAAAAGAGAAAGATGAATTCGTCAGCATGACGGTTTACGAGATGCTGGCCAACGCTTTCGATGCTGCAATGGACGAGATCACGAGATTAAGGGCCAAGCTAGCTAGAATTCAGGAAGTGATAAATGAACAATGATGAGCAAGAGTTATAAAACAGTCATCGACCGGATCATGGTTAATAACAGGTGGAAGCGCCCTAGTTTTAGTAGACCAGATGACTGGACGATAATAGGCATCCGGCAAAAATGGTACTCTCCTATCGATTACGAAATTAGATTTTGTCTTTTCGGTTACGATATTATAGTGAGGTTGAAGAAAGAATTTTTAAACAGGTAATACATGAAAGAATCTATCGAAAGACGAATCTACCGTGAGAAGTGCAAGCATTTCCTACCCGGTAATGAATTATGTTGCATGAAGAGCGGTGGTTCCAACGGGTATCACTTGTCTATCGGGTGTAACGGCAAATGCCCCGGATGAAAAGGTATGATAAAAAGCGAGATACAATAAAAATAAACGATATAAATAATGGCTATAAAACAAGAACGAAAAACAGAAATAAAAAATCTCATATACGAGAGAGCTTACGAGATTGAACAGAAACTATCAGAAGATAACTTTTTATTAGCGAAATTATTAGGTGTGGGGAAGGAAGATGTGACTAATGTTGCTTTAGAAGTAGCAATAAAAGAGTTAAGAGTAAAAATTGAAAACATAAAAGAGTTGAAGAATTGATGGAGTTTATAGAGAATAAGAAAAGAGAATTGTGATTATGGACACGATAACGGAACAAAGCTACCCGACTTTATTAAAAGACCCGAGGTGGCAAAGAAAAAGGCTTGAAGTCATGAAGGCGGATAACTTCACTTGTCAATGTTGTTTCAGGAAAGACAAGACATTGAACGTTCACCACAAGACATATATTCAAGGTGCCATGCCTTGGGAGTACGAGACGAGGGATTTAATCACGCTTTGCGAGGATTGCCACAAGAAATACCATCATGATGTTAAGGAAATGAAGTATTTCGCAAATCAGCTTGAGGTTATATCCCGTGCCTTAAAAGTCGTGGCAAACATGTAAATATTGGAATTATGGCAAATCTAAAAACAGGACTTGCGTATTACAATGTTGAAACGGGAAGGTATCAAGACATAAAGATCAAAAGGTTAAAAAAGGATTTCGGGTGTAACGGTATTGCCGTTTATGACTACTTGTTGTGTGAAATCTACCGGGATAAAGGCTGTTTCCTAGAATGGGACGAGAGTACTGTCTTTGACGTGGCTGAATATTTCGGGTTGAAAGAAAATTTAGTGAAGGAAATAGTGAACTATTGCGCTTTTGTGGGTCTATTTAACAAGGAACTGCTATGCCGTGAGAGTGTCCTTACTTCACGTTCCATTCAACAAAGATACATCGACACTTGCACGAGAGCTAAACGGAAAAATTTCAAAATACCGGAAAAATACGTGATTCTTACGGAAGAATCGCCCAAAATTACGGAAGAATATAAAAATACTACGGAAGTTTGCGGGGAAGAAAAGAAAAGTAAAGAATATATTCCCCCTATATCCCCCCTTGTCGATCCAAACGAGCATGTAAGTATCGAACGATTGAAAGATCACGTGATAAATTTCGAACAAGCATGGACGGATGTAATCGGGATGAATAGACACTTGACACCGGGTTCGATAAACAAGTGGCTAGAAACTTTCTTCTCGGAACTGGAAATGAACGGGGAAACGGAAAAGAGCCTTAAAGATTTTAAATCTCATTTCAACAGGTGGTTAAAAATTCAACTTGAAAAAAATGGAAAACAGGAAAAAGACGAACCAATTGATGAATCCCCCCCATCAGTCTATCGTAGAAGGAAATCACCCTTCTGCAATTGAGGCCGAAAGAGCGATTCTAGGCGGTTGTTTGGTCGAGATCGACGCTATGGATAGAATCGTGGAGATCGTGTCTGAAAATAGCTTTTATCAACCAATTCACAAGGTTATTTTCTCCGCCATGAAAGAACTTCATGACAAGAATGATGTTATCGACCTGACAACCGTTTACGATAAGGTGAAATCGGACGAGATATTTAACTCGACGGGCGGGATGAAATACCTGCTTGACCTGTCGAATCTCGTTTCCTCTGCCGTTTACATCGAGAAACACGCCATGATTGTTCGAGAGAAAGAGATTCGAAGAGATATCATGGATTCGTGTTTTGATATAGCCAGGATGGCGAGGGACGAGATGATGGATGTTGATGACGTGATAAAAGAATTCCTTTCAAACGCGGACAAGTCCGCGGGGGTGTTCAACGAATCCACGGATATCGTCAACATGGATGATGCCGTGAAGGTGTCTCTTGAAACGTTCACTGATAACCAGGCCAGTTTAAGCAAGGGAACGCTCACGGGGGTAACCACCGGGTCAATCTCGATAGACAAGATGATAGGCAGGTTTCAAGGCGGGAATCTCGTCATTGTTGCCGCCCGTCCTTCAATGGGGAAAACGGCGTTTGCCTTGAATATAGCGGAATCTGCAGCTCAAGATGGTGATAATGTCGTGTTCGTGTCGCTTGAAATGGCCCCCCGTGAACTCGTGAACAGGCTTATACTTAGAAACTCTGCCGGTATTCGTTCTGACGTGTTGAAAAACGTCGAAGCGACAAGCGAGGAAACGATTGAAATTCACAGGGTGGCCGGGAAGCTTCAAAAATTACCGATCAAGTTTATCAGGAATAACTCGATAAACGTCAACAAGCTAAAAACGATGTGCCGCAAGTTGAAGAAACGAGGGAAAATAGACTTGTTGATACTGGATTACCTGCAACTCATGAGCGGTTCAAAATCACAGAACAGGGAACAAGAGATATCGGGAATAAGCCGGGCGTTAAAGAATTTAGCGACCGAGTTAAACATTCCCGTGATAGCTTTATCGCAATTGAATCGAGCACTTGAATCGAGACAGGATAAGAGGCCGATGATGTCAGACTTGCGAGAATCCGGATCGATAGAACAAGACGCTGACGTGATCATGCTTTTGAACCGTCCGGCAAAGTACGGGATAGAGAAAGTGGAAGTTGAAAACGGGAGGGAAATATCAAGCCAGGGAATTTTGATGTGCGATATAGCCAAACAAAGAAACGGGGCCATCGGGGAGGTTATTTTACACCACAATCAAACCGTCACGAGAATATGGGATTATGACGATGACGGTTTTGGAAATAATAATTTTAACGACAATCCATTTTAATCATCATGTCAAGAGACACGGTAAAAGAGAAAGAGGACGAGCTTAAGGATAAAGCGAAAGAGAGCCTTTTAGAGCTTCATAGACGAAGCGAAAATTCTATTAAAGTATTTTATCGAGAAGGTAACAGAAAGCTGGTCTACGAGACTACAATGGCTCGATTAGACCGTTTGGTTAAACGACTCTCCAAGACGGGAGAGGTAAAAGTTGAGAAACATGACACTAGAAGAGAAATTCAGGAAGGATTTAATTGACAGCATAGCGAGACACGACCTCGCCGGCACGATCCGGGCGCAGCAAAATTTGGAAAACTTGAAGAGTACCGGTTTCAACAAGAAAATAAGCGTTAAAGCCATCACGGATGGATTGAACAAGTCCGACAGGGATAGGATATTGAAAAGCCTTAACAGGATCCCGGTAATGGCCGATATCCTCGAAGCGTTGCTTGTTGATTTCCTTGAAGAGATAGAGAGAGTAGATAGCACGATAGTAATGCAAAATATCACGCCTGACGTTATCAACATCAAGAAATCAGCAACGAATATCAGGAAGTTGATGAACTCCGGTGGCGAGAAAGTAGCCGAGAGGTTCGGGGAGTTGTGCGACCGGGTTAAGCTGGTTATCGACAACGAGTTTAGCAGGATGGAAGTGGAAGGTAAAAGAAAAATGGCATGAAATGACTGAAGAACATGTGAAACGTAGCATCGATTTAATTCGCAAGCTAGAAACTGATAAAATTTACAACCTTGGATTCTCCGGTGGTAAAGATAGTGTTGTCCTTCTCGATATAGCGAAGAGATCGGGAGTGAAATTCGAGGCAGTATACTCGAACACAACGATAGACCCTCCCGGCACTATCCCGTTTATCCGGGACAATTACCCGGAAGTCAAGATCGTGAACCCGAAAGAATCGTTCCTTCAACTGGTAGCAAGAAAAGGTTTCCCGTCAAGGCAAAGACGTTTTTGTTGCGAGGTGTTGAAGGAGAGTTACGGGGTCGGGAAAAGAAATTTAGAGGGAATGCGCAGGGATGAATCGAATAACCGGGCTGGTTACGAGCCGGAGCAATGTGATAGCAGGAAGAGCATGAAGGGTGCTTGTCACGTGTTGCCCCTTGTATTTTGGACGGAAAGGCAAATTTGGGAGTACATTCACAAGCATAACCTTCCTTATATGAAGTATTACGATCCGCCTTACAACTTTACCCGTCACGGGTGTGTCGGTTGCCCTCTCGCCACGAAACAACAAATGAGAATCGAGTTTAAAACGTTCCCCCGGTACGCGATAAACCTCGTGAAAGCTATAAAAAAGTTCATGGAAACGCACCCTGAAACGTTTTGGGGGAAGAATTTTGACAACGGGCACGAGGCGTTTTATTACTACATCAACGACTTGTCTTTACAGGATTTCAAGTTCATGAAAACTGCATCCATGTTCAAGAATGATTTCAGGAGGATGGTAAACAATTATCTAGGAATTAATGAATAAAAGCTGAAAAATGGATACAAAATTAACGATTGACGAGATCGAATTGGCTATCGTGAATAGCGGTCTATTCAACAAGAGAAACGATATAATAGTCCCGAACATCTCTTGGGGACTACTTAATCACGAGGCGGACATGGTTGTAATGACCAAATCGGGATACTTAACAGAGATCGAGATAAAACGATCATGGGAAGATTTCAAGGCGGATTTCAAGAAAGATCATCAACACGATGACGAGAGAGTTAATAAGTTGTATTATTGTGTGCCGCGGTCTATAAAAGAAAAAGTAGTCGATTATCTAGTGGAAAATGAAATCCCATTTACCGGGCTTCTGTATTTCTCGGAAGAAGGAGTAATCTACGAACACAATTTAGGAGGGCATACCCGACAATGGTACACAGGCGGTAGAAAGTTATTCCTAGAGGAACAATTAATTATCGCTCGTCTCGGGTGCATGAGGGTGTGGAATTTAAAACAGAAGTTAGTAGATGTTTTATGTGAGAAAGAATATAACAGCAACAGGTTATGAAGGCGATAACGATAAAACAACCTTGGGCTTCTTTAATAGTACATGGCATTAAAGATGTTGAAAATAGAACATGGAAATGCCCGAAGAAGTATATCGGGCAAAGGATATTGATTCATGCAGGGAAAAGTTCTGCAAACTTTTGGGACTACCCGGTTGCTAGGCAAGTCGATGAATTTATTCAACAAATTTCAAAATCGGGAACTGATTGGAGTCAATATCCTTTCGGTTCTATTGTTGGCAGTGTTGAAATTGTCGATTGCGTGCGAGATCACCCGTCAATATGGGCAGAAAAAGATGTTTGGAATTGGATACTTGCTAATCCTATACTATTCCCAGAGCCAATACCATACAAGGGCAAGTTAAGTTTTTGGGAATATCCATGTATCCCCGAGCCGGAGTTTGACGAAGACGGTCACATGATTTGTCAATGTACAATGAATGTTGATGAAAAGAATCAAGTTGTACACATGATAGATCATTTCAAATGTCGCTATTGTGGCGGATGTTGGTATAAATAATTCAAAAAATAAATAATAATGAAAGCAATATGTAGAATATTATTTATTGTACTGTTTATTCCCATGAGTACAATAAACGGTATATATGATCTTATCATGTTTATAATTCATGGAGAAGATCATGAGATATTCTGTATTTTAAATTGGCTATCCAAAAAACTATTAGAAAAAATATCATGACTAGAGAGATAATATTCAGGGGAAAAATTATAAAAGGGCCTTTCATCGGAAGATGGGTTTATGGAGACTTGTCACGACATGATGGCAAATGCTTTATTCAGGGATTTTTATATTCTCAATACGGCTCTCCATTATTTGATGACTTGTGTATGGTAGACCCTGAGACGATAGGGCAATTCACTGGGTTGCGTGACAAGGACGGCAATAATATTTACGAAGGGGATATCGCACAAGTTGACTATATTACAACATTTGGGAGACATCGTGTAGGACTTCCATTCGAGATTAAATGGTGCGCCCAAGAAGGACGATGGGTTAAATGGGATGGCTTTACAGAAAATTCTCTTCAACAGGCAAACAAAATGTTTGTAGTTAAAGGTAATATATACGATAACCCGGAATTATTGAAATCCATGAATTGTACAGAAACGAAAATTATAAACTTAAAGCATGAAAGCAAAGATAATTAGCACTGGAGAGATCGTTAAAGTGGGATATGTCACAGTGTTGCGTGATGACAATTCTCTTTACAACGCTAGCGTGCATGATATCGAGATAATTGATGACAACACGGATAAATCGGTTGACTGGGAGCAACGCAGGTACGAGATAGCGAAAGATGTTCTAGCTAGTCTTGTATCCGCTCATCAGTCCGGATTAACTGATGCTGTATATGATTCACTTGAAGCCATCAAGCATGCTGACGAGCTAATCAAACAACTTAAATCCAAGCAATAATGAGATCAAGACAAAATATCAAGAATTTCAAGAGAAAAATGTACCAGTCGTACGTTGCCATGTCTCTATTTTACAATAATGACGATAAACCTCTCTCGTACCGAAAGTGGCTTAGATTAGTCTCAAACACTAAATTAAATGACCATGACTGAAAAAGAAATCGTTTATTTCGTGATGTCTCACACGGTAGAATCCGTCAACGGGAAACGCGAATTCATGTTTCCTGAATTACCACACCCGGACATGGGAGAAGAATTTATTCAGAAGATAAAAAAACAGTTTGAAGAGGTGTCAGAATGGATGAGAGCGAACCCTGATAAATTCAGGATGGCAAAATTAGGTTATTATTTGAAATAGAAATTATCATGGAAACAATAATTTTATACGATATCACACGCGCGTTAATCAAGATTAATGATGATTGCGTGGAATTGGTTAAATCCGCATCAGAATTAAAGCGATTTAAAGGAAGAAAGGTAAGATTAACCGATGACAAAGGATTTGCTTTCGTCGGTTTTTATTACAAGTCAGAGATAAAATCATCAATGCTTTATCCATATGAAATATATCTACTTTCTCATCTTCAAAAAGTAAGGAAAAATGGTACTGCTTCTTTGAAAACAATCATTGTTTTTAATCCCACGAAAATAGAAATACTAGATTAACCATGAGAAAAAGGATCAAGTTTCGCC
>ENA-UEPH01001912-UEPH01001912.1-human-gut-metagenome-genome-assembly--contig:-NODE-1912-length-17102-cov-10.944141_pt1 | contig 17102 bp, 9 predicted proteins | sample MGYA00242891_ERZ507898 | MGnify/ENA primary metagenome ERZ507898 (study PRJEB26167, sample SAMN06115411) | human gut metagenome | host: Homo sapiens | place: China:Guizhou | collected 2014-10-15... | reverse complement strand
GGACGAGGACATCGAGCACGACATCCAGACCCAGATCGACCGCTGGCGCAAGACCTGCGCGGCGATCAAGAAGAACGTGGCGTCGGCTCCGGCGCAGCTGATGAGCGAGATGAACCGCGCCAATACGATCATCCGCGACTCGCTGAACGGCTCCTTTTCGCAGATCGCCGTCGATGACGAGGCGATGTTCAACGAGATCCGCAACTACATCCGGCAGATCGAGCCCGAGAAGGAGAAGATCGTCAAACTCTACAAGGGCAACGTGCCCATCTTCGACAATTTCGACATCTCGAAGCAGATCAAGTCGCTGTTCGCCAAGTACGTGTCGCTGAAACGCGGCGCCTACCTGATTATCGAGCATACGGAGGCCATGAACGTCATTGACGTCAACTCGGGCAACCGCACCAAGGCCGAGGACAACCAGGAGCAGACCGCGATGGACGTGAACCTCGCCGCGGCGAAGGAGATCGCCCGGCAGCTGCGCCTGCGCGACCTCGGGGGAATCGTCATCATCGACTTCATCGACCTGCACAAGGCGCAGAACAGGCAGGCGTTGTTCGACGAGATGGTCCAACTGATGTCCACCGACAAGGCCAAGCACACGGTGCTGCCGCTGACGAAATTCGGACTGATGCAGATCACCCGCCAGCGGGTGCGTCCGGTGGCCGTGGAGAGCGTCTCGGACGTTTGTCCGACGTGCAACGGATCGGGCAAGATCGAGCCTACGGTGCTGTTGGACAAGAAGATCGAGAATCAGATCTCGTTCCTCACGCAGGACCGCGGGCACAAATTCATCAAGCTGGTCGTGAGCCCCTATGTGGCGGCATTCCTCCGGAAGGGATTCTGGTCGCTGCGCCGCCGCTGGGAGTGGAAATACAAGGTGCGCCTCGAAATCGCCGAGGACCAGAGCGTCGGCATCGTGGAGGTGCATTACCACGACAAAAAGGATAACGACCTGATTCAGAAATAAGGTATGGCAACTGCCCGCGAGCAGCTGGCGCAGTTCGCCGGCGGGTCGAAGACCCTCGGCAAGCTGTGCCGCGAGTATAAGAACAGGAGTGCTACCGTCCACCTCGAAGAGCTGGTCGGCGGTGCTCTTTCGTTTTATGCCGCGGCTGCCGTGGCGAAGAGCGGCGGGGTGCACCTCTTCGTGGCCGAGGACCGCGACGCCGCGGCCTACCTGATGAACGATTTCTATAACCTGCTCGACGAGGAGCGGGTATGCTTCTTCCCCTCGTCGTGGAAGCGTTCGGCGGTCTACGGCGCCGAGGACGCGCAGGGCGTGGTGCAGCGCACGGCGACGATGAACGCCCTGCGGGGATTCCCGGGAAAGGGTTATCTGGTCGTCTGCACCTATCCGGAGGCTCTCGCCGAGCGGGTCGCCGATGCCGATACGCTCCGCAAGGGGACGATCTCCGTGCGCGTGGGCGACAAAATCTCGATCGAGGTGCTGGAGCAGGAGCTTGTCGATGCCGCCTTCACGCGGGTGGATTTCGTCTACGAGCCGGGGCAGTATTCGGTGCGCGGCGGCATCGTAGATGTCTTTTCCTACTCCGAGAGCAAGCCTTACCGACTGGATTTCTTCGGCGACGAGGTCGATTCGATCCGGCGGTTCAACATTTCGAGCCAGTTGTCGTCGGACAAGCTGGACCGTGTGGAGATCATCCCCGACCTGAATGCCGGGGTGCCGGCCGCGGCGAAGGTTTCGCTGGCGCGTTTCGCCGGCGCGGATGCCGCCTGGTGGTTCTACGACGCCGATTTCGTGTTCCGGAGGGTCAACGACGTGCGCCGCAAGACGCTGGCGGACATGGAGCGTCCCGAGGAGATCGACTCGCTGCTGACGAGCCGCAACGGACTGCTGGCCGATCTGGCCGGATGCCGGATTTTCGCTCTGCGGGACAATCTGCCCGAGCGTCCGGCGGAGGCGAGCGTGAAGTTCTCGACGGCTCCCCAGCCGAAATTCAACAAGAACTTCGAGATGCTGGCGGACGATATGATCCGCAACGCCCTGCGGGGATACGACACCTATATTCTTTCGGAGAACAAGGCGCAGGTCGAGCGTCTGGAGAACATCTTCCACCAGATCGGCCGCGGGCAGGCCGTCGTGCGGTCGCTGTCGGTGACCCTGCACGAGGGTTTCGTGGACAACGACCTGAAGCTGTGCCTCTACACCGACCATCAGATTTTCGACCGCTACCAGCGTTACCGCATCAACGGCGAGATCCGGCGAGACGAGCAGATGACCGTCGCCGAGCTGAACCAGCTCCGCCCGGGCGACTACGTGGTGCACATCGACCACGGCGTAGGGCGTTTCGACGGGCTGGTGAAGATCGCCGCGGGCGACGGACGCATGCAGGAGGCGATCAAGCTGGTCTACAAAGACGGCGACGTGCTCTTCGTCAACGTCCACTCGCTGCACCGCATCTCGCGTTACAAGTCGGGCGACGGCGAGCCTCCGAAAGTCTACAAATTGGGCAACGGCGCCTGGCAAAAGCTGAAAAACGCCACCAAGAAGGCCGTCAAGGATATTTCGCGCGAGCTGATCGCCCTCTACGCCAAGCGCAAGGCTTCCAAAGGCTTCGCCTTCTCGCCGGACAGCTATTTGCAGCACGAGCTGGAGGCTTCGTTCAAATGGGAGGACACGCCCGACCAGCAGTCGGCGACGGCCGCCGTCAAGAAGGACATGGAGTCGGATCAGCCGATGGACCGGCTGGTGTGCGGCGACGTGGGCTTCGGCAAGACCGAGGTGGCGATCCGCGCGGCGTTCAAGGCGGCCGTCGATGGCAAGCAGGTCGCCGTGCTGGTGCCGACGACGATCCTCGCCTTGCAGCACTACCGTTCGTTTACCGAGCGTCTGCGCAACTTCCCGGTGCGCGTGGAGTATCTGAACCGCACGAAGTCGGCCAAAGAGGTCGGCCAGATCCGCGAGGACCTCGCAGCGGGCAAGATCGACATTCTGATCGGCACGCACAAGATACTGGGCAAGCAGATTGTGTTCCGTGACCTGGGGCTGCTCATCATCGACGAGGAGCAGAAATTCGGCGTCGCGGCCAAGGAGAAGCTGACGCAGATGAGCGTCTCGGTCGATACGCTGACGCTCACCGCCACGCCCATTCCCCGCACGCTGCAATTCTCCCTGATGGGTTCCCGCGACCTGTCGGTCATCTCGACGCCGCCGCCCAACCGCCAGCCGATCCTCACCGAGTCGCACGTCTTCTCGGAGGAGATCGTCCGCGACGCCGTCGAGGCGGAGCTCGCGCGCGGCGGGCAGGTCTATTTCGTCCACAACCGCGTCGAGGACCTGCCGGTCCTGCAAGGGCTCATCACGCGCCTCTGTCCGAAGGCCCGGGTGGCCGTAGGGCACGGCAAGATGCCCGCCGAACAGTTGGAAAAACTCATCATGGACTTCATCTACGGGGAGTTCGACGTGCTGGTCTCGACGACCATCGTCGAGAACGGCATCGACATCCCCAACGCCAATACGATCATCGTCAATAATGCCCAGAACTTCGGTCTGAGCGACCTCCACCAGCTGCGCGGCCGCGTGGGGCGTTCGAACCAGAAAGCATACTGCTACCTGCTCTCGCCGCCCGACGAGCTGCTGTCGGCCGACGCACGGCGGCGTCTGCGGGCCATCGAGGAGTTCTCCGACCTGGGCTCGGGGTTCAATATCGCCATGCAGGACCTCGACATCCGCGGTGCGGGCAACCTGCTGGGAGCCGAGCAGAGCGGGTTCGTCGCCGACATCGGTTTCGAGACCTACCAGAAGATCATGAACGAGGCCGTCGCCGAACTGCGCGCCGAGGGGCTGAACGTCCCGGGCCTGAGCGACGGCGAGCAGGGGGTGGTCGAACAGATGCGCTTCATCGACGACGCGCACATCGACATCGAGGTCGAAGCGGCGCTGCCGGACGACTACGTCTCCCAGCAGGCCGAGCGTCTGAAACTCTACCGCGAACTCGACTCGACGAAGGACGAGGAGGCTTTGCAGGCTTTCGAAAGCCGTCTGGCGGACCGTTTCGGACCCCTGCCGCGCGCCGCGAAGGAGCTGCTGAACGTCGTGCGGCTCCGCTGGGAGGCCATCCGCCTGGGCATGGAGCGCGTGAAGGTCAAAAACGGGCTGATGATCGTGCATTTCGTGGGCGAGGAGAATTCGCCCTATTACAAGAGCGAAACCTTCATGGCGTTGTTGCAGCGGGTTACCCGGCACCCCGACCGATTTGTGCTCAAACAGCACAATAATCGGCTGGCGATGACCGTTAGGAATGTCAAAGACGTTGAGGACGCTTATAAAACGCTGCAACAACTTTGAATCTGGTCGTGGACATAGGCAATACCCTTGTCAAACTCGCCGTTTTCGACGACGGACGGCTCGTTGCACAGCGTTGCGCGGAACGGCTGCTGCCGTCCATGCTCGACGATCTGCTGTCGGGCCGCAGGGCCGCGAAAGCCGTGGTGGCTTCGACGCGCGGCGCGACCGGCGATGCGGCGGAGACGGTGAGGCCCTTCGCGGATTACCTGCTGGAGTTCACCCCGCAGACCCCCGTGCCGATCGGCAACGCCTACCGCACGCCCGAGACGCTGGGCCGCGACCGGCTGGCCGCCGCCGTGGGCGCCGCGACGCTCTACCCGGGACGCAATGTGCTGATCGTGGACTTCGGGACGGCGGTGACGATCGACCTGGTGACGGCCGACAACACCTTCCGCGGGGGATGTATCTCGCCGGGGATGACGATGCGTTTCAGGGCGCTGCACGACTACACGGCCGCACTGCCGCTGTGCGGGCCCGCCGAAGACGAGCGGTTGCAGGGACTCGCCACCGAAGATGCCGTCCGGCTGGGGGTGATGAACTCGCTGACCTTCGAAATCGAGGGGTATATCGCCCGCATGCGGGAAAAAATCGACGATTTATGCGTTATTTTTACCGGCGGGGATGCGAAATACTTTGCGAAAAGAATTAAAAACACGATATTTGCAAATTGTAATCTCGTCTTTTGCGGATTGGATAGAATATTAGAGTATAATGCAAGTGAAGAACACCTTGATTAAACTGATTGTCGCGGCCGTGGCGATGGTCCCGACTGCCGTCGCAGCCCAGACAAGCAGTATTAACGCATTCTCGCCCTATACGATGTACGGCATCGGCGAACAGAACACACCCGGTACGCTGTCGATGCGCTCGATGGGCGGTGCGGGTGTGGCCATGCGTTCGCCGGGGACGCTCAACCTGCTCAATCCCGCGGCTTACAGCGCGGCCCAGCAAAAGACCTTCCTCTTCAACTTCGGGCTGGAGGGACAGAACTACTACAATTCGCAGAAAGTCGCCGGAGAGTCCAAGAACACGGCCTACAATACGTTCAACTTCCACGACATCGCCTTTCAGATGCCGCTGGCCAGGAAACTGGGCCTGGGTTTCAGCCTGACGCCTTACAGTTCGGTGGGGTACCGGACCAAGTACTATCACGAGTACGATCCGACGGACCCCGTGTACGGCAACGTGGGTAACGTTCAGTACAACTATCAGGGCGAGGGCGACGTGACGGAGGTCAAGCTGGGCATCGGCTGGGAGGTCTTCAAGAACTTCTCGATCGGCGTGGCCGCCCAGTACTACTGGGGCGACATCGACCGCACGTTCGTGATGACCCCGACGGCGATCACGGGCGAAGGAAACTTTACCTCGACGGTGGGAGCGGACAATTACAGCATTTCGAGCGTCAAGGGACAGGTCGGAGTGCAGTGGAGGGCGATCCAGAACCAAAAACGCCTGCTGACGTTCGGCGCCGCCTACGATTTCGGCGGGGACCTGAATCCGGAGGTGACCAAGCGGCTCTACATCGGCGACCTCTACAACACCATCGTCAAGGGCGACACGACGCACCTCAAGCTGGTGCTGCCGAGCCAGCTGGCCGTGGGCGTCACCTACGAGACCCCGAAACTGATCATCAGCGCGGATTACGTCTACCAGAACTGGGGCGGCCGCAACAAGGGCTATGAGATGACGGGCGTGAGCGGCAAGGACAAGACCTCCTACAAGGTCGAGTACACCAATACGAGCACGTTCAAGGTGGGCGTGGAGTACACCCCGAACCGATACGACATCCGCCATTTCCTGAAACGCTGGTCCTACCGTGCGGGCTTCCGCTACGGCAGCTACAACCAGACGTTCAACGGCGACCGGCTCGCGCAGTACGCCGTGACGGCGGGCATCGGGATTCCGGTGAAGCTGTGGGCCGTCTCCGGAATCGACGTGGGCGTCGAGTACGGACGCCGCGGCTACAACGTGGCCGACCGGCTGGGACTGGTCCGGCAGCAGTATTTCAAATTCGCGGTCGGCTTCACGCTCTTCGCGGGCCAGGAGAACGGCGAATACTGGTTCATGCGTCCCAAATACGAATAAGACAGGCAAACAACACAAAACAAAAATTAATCTGACCGATGAAAAACGTTAAATTCCTGCTTTCCGCTGCCTGCGCGCTTTTTGCAGTCGCGGCGATGGCTCAACAAGATTTCAGCGACCCGAAGTATGCGGTCTGGGGCGATACGCCTGAGGCGCGTCAGCAGAACATCCTGAACAGCAACTTCCTGAAGGAGTCGTGCGACAACAAGGATTACAACGCCGCCGCACACTACCTCAAAGAGCTGCTCGACAAGTGCCCGAAGGCTTCGGAGAACACCTTCGTGCGCGGCACCACGCTCTATAAGAACAAGATCAACCGGGCCAAAAGTCTCGCCGAGAAAAACGTGTACATCGACTCGCTGATGCTGCTCTACGACCTGCGCAACGAGTATTTCGGAGACCATCCGAAGCGCGGCACGGCCTATATCCTCGACCGGAAGGCCCGTGAGTACCTGACCTACAAGCCTTCGGACCGCAAGGGCATCCGGGAGGCGTTCCGCGCGGCTATCGAGGCCGGCGGCGACAACACCGATCCCGAGACCGTCGTGGCTTATTTCTCGAATCTCTGCGACGACTACAAGAACACCGACGAGGTGATGCCCGACGAGATCATCGCCGAGTACGACCGTCTGACGCCGTTCTTCGAGAAGAATCCCGAGGCCGGCGAGTACAAGGGCCAGTTCGACGCTGCGTTCGGACTGAGCGGCGCCGCCAGCTGCGAGAACCTCGAAAAGCTCTTCCGCGGCAAGCTGGAGGCCGCACCCAACGACGAGGCTCTGTTGGCACAGGCCGTGGCACTGATGTCGCGCGCCAAGTGCGACGGCGAATTCTACTTCTCGATCGCCGAGAAATACTATCAGGTGAAACCCTCGTCGGAGACCGCGATGTTCCTGGCGCAGGCTTTCCAGAACAAGGGCGACTATCCGAAGGCCAAGACCTATCTGAACGAGGCGCTGGCCGTTGAGCAGGACCCCGCCGAGCGTCAGAAGCTGCTCGTGCGCATTGCGCTGGTGGGTCTCGTTTCCAACGACATCCAGGGCGCTGCCGCCGCTGCGCGTCAGGCCCGTGACCTGAATCCCGAGGACGGCGTTCCCTATTTCGTGCTGGGACAGTGCTACGCTTCGTCGGCCGGGGCTTGCGGCGGGTTCGCCGGACAGGCCACCTACTGGGCCGCTTACGACACGATGGCCAAGGCCATCGAGCTGCTGCCGAGCGATTCGGAATACCTCGAACACGCCAAGACTTCGCTCAGCGCTTTCCGCAGCCGTTTCCCGAGCTCGGAGGAGTGCTTCTTCAACGAGCTTCAGGAGGGCGCACGCTACACGGTGAACTGCGGTACCGCTGCCGGTATCTCGACCACCGTACGTGCCCGCTAAAATCTTTCCGACGGGTTTCCGATGGGAAAACGCACTGCAAGATATCTCAGGGTAGCACTCTCCGCAGCGGGGAGTGCTATCTTGCTATTCTCGTGCGGGGAGCGGCAGGGCGAGGGCGCTTCGGGTTCCGGGGAGACGATGATGACCGAATACAGCGAGAATCTCTCGGTGGTCATGTCGCAGAACGGACGGCGTTCGTACCATTTCGTCACGCCGCTGCTCGAAGGCTATTCGCAGGCCCGCGAACCCTATCGTGAATTCCGCAAGGGGGTGAAGATCACCACCTACCAGAACGATTCGCTGTCGGAGGTCGATGCCGTGCTGACGGCCAATTACGCCATTTATTACGTCAACCGCGAACTGTGGGAGGCCAAGGGAAATGTCGTGGTCGAGAAATCCGACGGCAAGACCCTCTATACCCAGCAGCTGTTCTGGAACTCGCGGACCAAGAAGATCTATTCGAACGTCGATTCGAAGATCGTACAGAACAACGGCCGCGATGTCTTTATCGGCGAAGGCTTCGAGTCGGACGAGGAGTTCAAGGACTGGCGCTTCCGCCGGATGAAGGGCCGCATGGAGGTCGAAATGAAGCAGCGCGCCGATTCCGCGGCGACGGATTCCGCGGCCGCGCGGCCGGCGGGGGAGCGGGAACGGCGTGACCCCCTGCCCGCGGACTCCCTGCCGAAACCTCGCAAGGAACCGCTCCCGGAGAACGGGCGGTCCGGAAAACCCTAAATCAGAAACGATGCTATCCACTGTCATCCTGATCGTCGTGATGCTCCTGCTGTCGGCCTTTTTCTCGGGGATGGAGATTGCCTTTACGAGCAAGAACCGCCTCAAGCTGGAGATCGACCGCAAGCAGAGCCGCCTGTTCGACCGGATCGCCGCGGTTTTCGCCCGCCACCCGGGACAGTACATCACCACGATCCTCGTGGGCAACAACATCGCGCTGGTCGTCTATTCGCTCGCAATGTCGCTGCTTCTGCGCACCCTTTACGGCGCCCTGGGCTGGGACCGGCTCGCGCAGAGCGGTTCGGTGGTGGCGGATACCGCCATATCGACCGTCATCATCATCTTCTGCGCCGAGTTCCTGCCCAAATCGGTCTTCCGCAACAACCCCAACTTCTATTACCGGGCGCTGGCGCCGGTGATCTACTTTTTCTACATCCTGCTTTACCCGGTCGCGCGTTTCACGACGCTGCTTTCGCACGGCATCCTGCGCCTGATGGGGCGCCGCGTCGAGGAGAAGGACATTACGCCGAGTTTCGACCGCGAGGACCTCGCGGCGCTGCTCGACACGAACAATTCGGAGCCGCACTCCGAGCCCGACAACGAACTGAAACTGTTCCAGAACGCGCTGGATTTCGCCGATCTGCGGGTGAGGGACTGCATGGTCCCGCGCGTGGACATCGAGTCGGTGGACGTTGACGACACCACGATCGAACAGTTGACGGCACGGTTCGTCGATTCGAAATATTCGCGCATTTTCGTCTGGCGCAAGTCGGTTGACAACATCATCGGTTATGTCAATTCGAAGAGCCTTTTCACGCGTCCGGCGCAGATCGCCGACGTGATGATGGAGGTCAACTTCGTGCCCGAGACCATGCCTCTGCAATCGATGCTCGAAAATTTCATCAAGCACCGCTCGAACATCGCCGTCGTGATCGACGAGTTCGGCGGTACGGCGGGCGTCATCTCGCTGGAGGACGTGCTGGAGCAGATATTCGGCGAGATCGAGGACGAACACGACATTCCGGACCTTACGGAAAAACAGGTCGGGCCCGACGAGTATGTGCTCTCGTGCCGTCTGGAGGTGAAGTATCTCAACGAGAAATACAACCTGGGAATCGAGGAGAGCAAGGAGTACGACACGCTGGCCGGACTGATCATCTTCAACTACGAAGGCATCCCCACCGCCGGGGAGACGATTTTCATCGACGGCCTGCAACTCCGGATTCTCCGTACGACGCGCTCGCGTATCGAACTGGCGCGGGTGAAAAAATTATAGCGGCAGCCAGACCTCGGGGCATTCCGGGTTCCACGCTGAAAGTCCCCGCCGGGGCGGGGATTTGGGGGTGGGTCAGATGTGTAAACACGGTGGCACGCCGTGAGTATTTTTTATTATTATTCTGTTATTTTTACAATAATTTTACTACCTTTGGCTGATAATTCGAAACAAACGAATAATTAACAATTTATATGGCAAGTCTAAACACCTTACGAACCAAGTTCGGCATCGTGCTTTCGATCATTATCGCACTGGCCCTCTTGGCATTCATCCTCTCTCTGAAGACCGAAATGGGCTTTTCGGGCAACGATCCCCGTGTCGGCGTGATCGACGGCAAGAAGATCAACTATTCGGAATACTACGACCAGTACGAGCAGATCAAGCAGCAGAACAACGTGCAGGAGAACGACGAGCAGCAGTCGGCCATGCTGGCCAACGCCGTCTGGCAGACGCTGATCGCCAAGTACGTGATGACGCCCGGTTTCGACCGGATGGGTCTCCGCGTCACGGAGCCCGAGCGTTTGGCGATGGTCAGCGGACAGACGCCCTCGCAGGCTTTCTACAATGCTTTCGCCGATCCCCGCACGGGTCACTACGACGTAGCGGCCGTCAGCCAGTTCCTCGCGCATGCCGAGACCAATCCCCAGGCCGCAGACGCTTGGGCGCAGATCAACGAACAGGCCCGTCTGGAACGTGAAGTGCAGAAATACCTCGGTCTGGTGAAGGGCGGCGTCTACGTCAACTCGCTGGAGGTCGCCGAGGGTGTCAAGGCCGCCAATAACACCTTCGCAGGCAAATGGGCCGGCAAGAAATATTCGGCCGTTCCCGATTCGCTCTTCAAAGTGTCGTCGAGCGACCTGAAAGCCTATTACAACAGCCACAAGGATATGTTCAAGCAGAGCCCGTCGCGCACGATCTCCTATGTCGTGTTCGAGGTGGCTCCCACGGACGACGACCTGCTGGCGCTCGAAAAGAGCGTCGCCGAGGTGGGCCGCGAGTTCGCTGCCGCCGGCGAGGTGAAGAGCTTCGTGCGCGGCAACCGCAACGGCAAGATCGCCGACAGCTTCGTTTCGGCCGCACAGCTTCCCGACGAGGAGGCCAAGGCGCTGATGGCCGGCGAGATGTACGGTCCCGTGCTGAAAAACAACGAGTGGACGATGGCCCGTGTGCTCGATTCGAAGATGGCTCCCGACTCGGTGGGCATTCGTCACATCGTGCTGCCCTATACGCAGGAGGCGCTGGCCGACAGCCTGCTGACGACGCTGCGCAACGGCGCCGATTTCGCACAGACCGCCCGCAACTACTCGGTTTACGACGCTACGGCTGCCAACGGCGGCGAGGTGGGCGTGATGCCTTTCTCGGCTTTCTCGGGTGAGTTCGCCGCAGCGCTTGCCGACGCCCAAAAGGGCGACATCGTGAAGATCTCCGCAGGCGACGCCATCCAGCTCATGCAGGTGTACCGTGCCGACAAACCCTCGAAGCACATTCAGATCGCCTCGATCACCTATCCCGTGGAAGCTTCGGCCGCTACGCGCCGCGATGTGCACAACCAGGCCGGCTCCTTCATGGTGGCCGCCAAGGGCGGTTCGACGGGCGCCTTCGCCGACGCAGCTTCGGCTGCTGCCGTGACGCCCCGTGTGGCTGGTATCGCCCAGGGTGACCGCACGGTCCGCGGTTTGGACGATTCGCGCGAGGTGGCCCGCTGGGCTTACGGTGCGGAGAAGGGCGACGTTTCGGACATCTTCAACGTGGGCAAGGACTATGTGATTGCGATGGTGACCGAGATCGACGACAACGAGTACGCTTCGCTGGAGAAGGTTTCGGCGCAGGTTCGCTCGCAGGTGCTCCGCGACAAGAAATACGACTATATCGTCAAGGAACTTTCGGGCGCAACGCTCGCCGAGCAGGCCGCCAGCCTCGGTTCGGAGGTGGAGGAGTTCTCCGATGTGACTTTCGGGGCGTTCTATGTGAACGGCGTGGGTGTCGAACCCCGTCTGGTCGGTGCCATCGCATCGGCTGAGAAGGGTGCGCTCTCCGCTCCCGTGAAGGGCATGTCGGGCGTCTATGTCTTCGAAGTGGAGGACGTTCAGACCGCCGACAAGCAGAATTCCGAGGGCGAAAAGGTTCGTGCGCAGGCTATGGCCGAGGGTATGGCCCAGCAGTTCTCGATCCCGGCCATTCAGCAGATGGCCAAGATTCAGGACCTGCGCGGCCGTTATTTCTAAATTTCCGATTTTGCAGGGCATTTGCTCTGCCCCTTGTTCGCCCCGAATGGGAATACGCCGGTATATCCCATCCGGGGCGAACTTCGTTGGAACAAAACCTGTTTTTCTGAAACCGAAACCGGTTATTGATTATCTTTGTATGGAATAAAACAGATATTCGCCATGAACAATTTCATCTATCACAATCCTACCGAGCTGGTTTTCGGCAAGGGGCAGATCGCCCGCCTGCCGAAACTCATTCCCGCCGACAAGCGGATCATGGTCACTTTCGGCGGCGGCAGCGTCAAACGCAACGGCGTCTACGACCAGGTGGTCCGGGCGCTCGAAGGACGCGATTTCATCGAGTTCTGGGGCATCGAGGCGAATCCCTCGGTCGAGACCCTGCGCAAGGCCATCGCGCTGGGCAAGGAGCGGAAGGTCGATTTCCTGCTGGCCGTGGGCGGCGGTTCGGTGATCGACGGCACGAAACTCATCGCTGCGGGACTGCTCTACGACGGCGACGCCTGGGAGATCGTGCTTCGGGGACGTGCCGAAAAGAGCGTGCCTCTGGCGACGGCGCTGACCATTTCGGCGACGGGCTCCGAGATGAACTCCGGAGCTGTGATCTCGCGCTATGAAACCAAGGAGAAATATCCCTTTTCGGGCGATTACCCGCTCTTCTCGATCCTCGATCCCGGGGTGCTCTATTCGCTTCCGAAGCGGCAGATCGCCTGCGGGCTTGCGGATACCTTCGTGCATGTGCTGGAGCAGTACCTCACCGCGCCCGGGCAGTCGCGCCTGATGGACCGCTGGGCCGAGGGCATCCTGCACACCGTCTCTGAGATCGCGCCCGAGGCGCTCTCCGACAATCCCGATTACGACGTGATGTCGGAATATATGCTTTCGGCGACGCTGGCGCTGAACGACATGATTCGCATGGGCGTCCGGGAGGACTGGGCGACACACATGATCGGTCATGAAATCACGGCATTGCACGGGCTGACGCACGGTGCGACGCTGGCTATCGTCATCAACGGTACGCTGCGCGTCCTGCGGGAGCAGAAGCGCGGCAAGTTGCTGCAATACGGCGAGCGTATCTGGGGCATTGCCGGGGGCACGGAGGAGGAGCGCATCGACCGTACGATTGCGGCCAACGAGGCGTTTTTCCGTTCGCTGGGGCTTTCGACGCGGCTTTCGGAGGAGGGCATCGGCGAGGAGACCGTTGCCGAGATCGAACGGCGCTTCAACGCCGGGGGCTGGAAATACGGCGAGGAGGGGAATGTCGATGGCGTCATGGCCCGGCGGATTCTCGAAGCCTGCCTCTGACGGCGCTATATCGCATAAGAAAATCCCCGCGGTCGATGAGGCCGTGGGGATTTTTGTCTGCGGGACGGATTATTCGTAATCTATCGTCGGAGATCCGTTGTTGTAAGAGATTTTTGTGGTACGCCCTGCCCGAATTTGGAACATTTCCAGACCGGAACTGGTGCCGGAGGATTTGACGAATGTATAAATGTAGTTTCCCGGATTGAAATCCACTGAAAAATTGTCTTGGGGATTCTCTTTTGTGTAAATGATATTTTTTGGCGGTTCTACATCGGTATAAATAATAAAGGATTTCAACCTGTCTGAACTTTTGCAGGATACTTTCACTCGTCCTGTCGTAGGAGTTTCGTCTTTTTCGCAGGCGGCAAATCCTGCGGCCAGCAGCAGGCATAAAGCGATCTTCAAAAATGTTTTCATACGAATAATTTTTAAGAGAGGGGTGAGGTTTTGCCAAATATACGGATTTTTTCGCCGATCGGAGCCTTTTTGGAACAAAAAAGCCTCTGCATTTGCAGAGGCTTTTCCGATTTGTCGCCGGGGATTAGTCGGCGAGCAGGATTTCGAGGATCTTGATGGCTGCCGTGGCGATCGGCGTGCCGGGGCCGAAGATGGCGGCGGCGCCGTCGCGGTACAACTCGTCGTAGTCCTGATGGGGAATCACGCCGCCCACGATGACGATGATGTCCTCGCGGCCGAGCTTTTTCAGCTCGGCGATGATCTGCGGCACGAGCGTCAGGTGACCGGCGGCCAGCGACGATACGCCGACCACGTGCACGTCGTTCTCGACGGCCTGCTTGGCGGCCTCCTCGGGGGTCTGGAACAGCGGGCCCATATCAACGTCGAAGCCGATGTCGGCGTAACCCGTGGCGACCACCTTGGCACCGCGGTCGTGTCCGTCCTGACCCAGCTTGGCGATCATGACGCGCGGCTGACGGCCCTCTTTCTTGGCGAATTCGGCGCACAGCTCCTTGGCGCGCTCGAAGGATTTGTCGTTTTTCACTTCTGAAGAGTATACACCTGAAATGGAACGGATAACTGCTTTGTAGCGGCCTACGACGACCTCGCAGGCGTCGGAGATCTCACCCAGCGATGCGCGGACCTTGGCGGCCTCGACGGCCAGCTCCAGCAAGTTGCCCTGCTTGGTCTTCACGCACTCGGTGATGGCGGCCAGCGCTTTCTGCACGGCTGCTTCGTCGCGGTTGGCGCGCAGCTCCTTCAGACGCTTGATCTGGCTCTCGCGCACGGCCGTGTTGTCCACGGCGAGGATGTCGATCGGGGCCTCCTTTTCCAGACGGTATTCGTTCACGCCGATGATCTTCTCCTCGCCGGAGTCGATGCGGGCCTGCTTGCGGGCCGCGGCCTCCTCGATACGCATCTTCGGAATGCCGGTCTCGATGGCCTTGGCCATACCGCCCAGCTTCTCGACCTCCTGAATACGCTCCCAGGCTTTGTGTGCGATCTCGTTGGTCAGCGTCTCCACGTAGTAGGAGCCTGCCCACGGATCGACCTCGCGGCAGACGTTGGTCTCCTCCTGAATGTAGATCTGCGTGTTACGCGCAATACGCGCTGAGAAGTCCGTCGGCAGGGCGATAGCCTCGTCCAGCGCGTTGGTGTGCAGCGACTGGGTGTGTCCCAGGGCGGCGCCCATGGCCTCGATGGCCGTGCGGGCCACGTTGTTGAACGGGTCCTGCTCGGTGAGCGACCATCCCGAGGTCTGCGAGTGGGTGCGCAGGGCCAGCGACTTGGGGTTCTTGGGGTCGAACTGCTTCACGATCTTGGCCCACAGCATACGCGCGGCGCGCATCTTGGCGATCTCCATGAAGTGGTTCATGCCGATCGCCCAGAAGAACGACAGACGCGGCGCGAAAGCATCCACCGACATGCCGGCGTTGATACCCGCGCGCAGGTACTCCAGACCGTCGGCCAGCGTGTAGGCCAGCTCGATGTCGGCCGTGGCGCCCGCCTCCTGCATGTGGTAACCCGAAATCGAGATCGAGTTGAATTTGGGCATGTTCTTCGACGTGTATTCGAAAATGTCGGCGATGATCTTCATCGAGAATTCGGGCGGGTAGATGTAGGTGTTGCGCACCATGAACTCCTTGAGGATGTCGTTCTGGATCGTGCCGCTGAGCTGGTCGAGCGTGCAGCCCTGCTCGAGGCCGGCCACAATGTAGAAGGCCAATACCGGCAGTACGGCGCCGTTCATGGTCATCGACACGGACATTTTGTTCAGCGGAATGCCGTCGAACAGCACTTTCATATCCTCTACCGAGCAGATCGATACGCCGGCTTTGCCGACGTCGCCCACTACGCGCGGATGGTCGGCATCGTAGCCGCGGTGCGTAGCGAGGTCGAACGCCACCGACAGGCCTTTCTGGCCCGAGGCGAGGTTACGGCGGTAGAATGCGTTGGATTCGGCGGCGGTCGAGAAGCCGGCGTACTGGCGGATCGTCCACGGACGCATTACGTACATCGTGCTGTAAGGGCCGCGCAGAAACGGTGCGATACCTGCCGCATAGTTCAGGTGCTCCATTCCCTCGAGGTCTTCGGCCGTGTAGGTGCCCTTGACGGTAATCTGTTCGGGGGTTACCCAGGGCTGGGCCTCCCCGCAATCTTTGGCACTGCAGCAGCTCTTAGCCGTGGTGCCTTCGTATGTCAAATCTGAAAATTTTGCTCTCATAATACTCTTCGGGATTAGATGCCCAGCTCTTTAAGGTAATACTTCAGTGTCTCCAGCACGTTCGACTTAACGTGGATGAAGTTTTTGATCCCCTGTGCCTCGAGGTCGGCCATGCAGGCCGGTGCGCCGGCCACCACGAAGATTGCCTTGTCGCCGATCATTTTGGCTGCTTCGGGAGCGAGTGTCGCATAATCGTCATCTGCGGCGCAGATCACAACGATGTCGGCTTTGGCGTCGAGTGCCGCTTTAACACCCTCTTCGAGGCTCTTGAAGTAAGTGTTGTCCTGTACGCGGATGCCGGCGCAGGCGAAGAAGTTGCAGGAGAACTGCGCGCGGGCGCGGGCAAATGCCAACGAGCCGCAGGTGAGCATGAACGCTTTGGGCTCTTTTCCGCTGCGGTCGACGCTCAAGCGCATCTGTTCGAATGCCATGGCGCCGCGGTATGGACGCAGCGGGCGCACGCCGCCTTCGACCGGTTTGCCCGAGCAGCAGCATTTGGCTTTGTCGCCCGGAGTAACCGTTTCGGCAGTGACCTCTTGCCCGGCTACTTCGAGGAAGTTCGGGAATTGGTTGGTCCCCAGCAGGGTTTCCCGGCGGGTCGCGATGTTTTTATCTTTGGTCGCGGCGGAAGCCTCGATCTGGTCCTGGATAAATCCGGCTTCGAAAGCCGCGATATAACCGCCTCTGTCTTCGACCTCTTTGAACAATTTCCAGGCTTGTTCGGCAATCGAAGCCGTCAGGTTCTCGATGTAATACGATCCGCCTGCGGCGTCGCACACCTGGTTGAAGTGCGATTCCTCTTTCAGCAGCAACTGCACGTTGCGGGCGATACGGGTCGAGAAGTCGGTCGGTTTTTCGTAAGCCTCGTCGAACGGGCGTACCTCGATTGAGTGCACGCCTGCGATGGCGGCGCTCATCGCTTCGGTCGTACCGCGGAGCATGTTGACGTAAGGGTCGTAAACGGTCATGTTCCATTTCGACGTTACAGCGTGGATTTTCATTTTGCTCGCGCAACCGCGGGTCGGCTTGTACTGGGCTATGATGTTGGCCCACAGCATACGTGCGGCGCGGAACTTCGCGATCTCCATGAAATAATTCGAGCTGACCGACA
>ENA-UEPH01001833-UEPH01001833.1-human-gut-metagenome-genome-assembly--contig:-NODE-1833-length-17789-cov-4.772640_pt1 | contig 17789 bp, 21 predicted proteins | sample MGYA00242891_ERZ507898 | MGnify/ENA primary metagenome ERZ507898 (study PRJEB26167, sample SAMN06115411) | human gut metagenome | host: Homo sapiens | place: China:Guizhou | collected 2014-10-15... | reverse complement strand
CTTCCTGCATTCTTTGGTGATACTTTTGTAATCTGGTGCATTCTTATGACAGTATCCTTTGTGGGAGCATTTTTGATTACAATATTTATGGGATTTAAGGATATTCCGGAAGAACAGGCAGTATAAGTTATAGGAAAGAAGGGAATAGAATGAACTGTAAATATCCAAAATTATTTGAACCTTTAAAAGTAAATAAGGTAGTACTGAAAAATCGTATTATATCAGCACCACTTGGAAGTAATACAGACAAATCTTTAAGTGGTATTGGAATGATTATCCGCGGAACCAGTGGTTCCGTAGATGATTCCAGAATGCGTCTGACGCCAGGACCGTATTGTTTTGCAGACCTTTTTAAAGCAGCAAAAGTCAGGGAAGAAGTATCGATCATCCGTCAAAGAGGCGCAAAAGCAGAATTTGAGTTATGTCATTGTGGACAGTTTGCAATGGTAGAAAAGGGTGATTATGCGATTGGACCAGTATCTTATACAAGAGAAGATGGAACTGAAGTACGGGCAATGGATGAGGCAATGATGGAGGATATTGCAGATAAATTTGCAAAATCAGCCTTAGATGCAAAGGAATATGGTTTTGACAGTGTACTTTTGCATTTTGGTCATGGCTGGCTTCCAGCAGAATTTTTATCGCCATATTTTAATAAAAGAACAGATGAATATGGTGGAAGCTTTGAAAATAGAATTAAGTTTCCTACCATGATTGTAGACAGGGTAAGAAAAGCAGTTGGTCCAGATTATATGCTGGATATGCGTATCAGTGGTGATGAACATATTGAAGGAGGAATGCAGGTAGAGGAAGTTGCAGCATTTATTAAGAGTATAGAAGATAAAATTGATATGGTACATATTTCCTGTGGTGTTGAAGTAAATAATAATACAAAGATTTACATGTCTTCTACCGCTTATGCGCCCCATATGATTAATGTTGATCTTGCACGAAAAGTAAAAGAGCAGGTAAAGATTCCAGTAGCAGTAGTTGGTGGTATTATGACACCGGAAGAAGCGGAGGACATTCTGGAAAAAGGATATGCGGATGCAATTGTTGTAGGAAGGCAATTGATTGCAGATCCATGGTGGGCGCAAAAAGCCTATGAAGGACGCAGTGAAGATATTGTTCCATGCATTCGTTGTATGAATTGCTATAATCCATATCAGTATCGTACAGAGGAAGAAAAACGCAGTCATGTAGGAATGAATTCCGTACCATGTTGTTCTGTTAATCCGCGCTATCTCCATGAAGACAGAGTACCAAATGTGCTTCCAAAGGCAGATAGAAAGAAAAAAGTAGTGGTTGTGGGAGGAGGTCCTGCAGGTATGAAAGCAGCAATCACAGCAGCAGAACGTGGTCATGACGTAAGTCTGTATGAAGGAGAAGCAGCTCTTGGAGGACAGTTAATTTGTGCAGATTATGACAGTACCAAGCAGGATTTAAAAAGACTAAAAGACTACCTAAGCAACAGACTTTATAAATCAGGAGTAAAAGTGTATTTAAATACCAGAATGGATCCACAGAAAATCCGTGAACTTAATGCAGACAGCATAATACTGGCATTAGGAGCATATCCTGTAACATTCCAGATATCCGGAATGGAAAAAAATCAGATTATGACAGCAATTGATGCTTATAAAAACTTAGAGAAGACAGGAGAAAATGTTGTTATTATCGGAGGTGGTTCGATAGGCTGTGAACTTGGTGTTGATCTGGCAAAAATGGGAAGGAAAGTAACAATTCTAGAATTAGGACCAGTCCTGAACCGGACATTGAATGACATCATGAAAGTAGCTTTGAAAACTGAGATGGATAAATGTAAAAATCTGACAGCAATAACTAAGACAAGTTGTAAAGAAATCCGTGAACATTCTGTAATCACGGAAATGGAAGATGGCAGTCAGAAAGAGATTTTAGCTGATACAGTTATATTTGCAGCAGGAATGCGCGCAAGACTGGATGAAGCAAATGAATATTTTGGAATTGTGCAGGATACCAATATAATAGGAGATGCAAATCGTGTAGGTACGGTATGGAGTGCATTAGAAGATGGATATTACATTTCTGCACATTTATAAATTTTAGAAAAATCCCTCATTTTTGAATAGCATGTAGAAAAAGGACACTCACAGGATTTAATTCTGCAAAGAGAGTCCTTTTTCATTTAAGTGGACGAAAGGATAAATCTATAACTGATTACAGAATAGATGACCTGGTGGTAACTTGAAGTTATACTTCGTTACGTTTTCCAACAAATATACTGATAACATAGAATAAAACAGCATAAACCAGGAAGCAGATGAAGCAGCGGATCATCATATCAGATGCCATACTGTCTGCTGCAGTCTGATACATGCAATTATCCAGCCAGTAATCAGCAAAATCAAAAGATTTTTTATGTGTCAGCGTATCTGCCAGTGAAATAATCATGGACAAAACCAGTGGACCGATGATACCAACTGCGATGGAACCGCCTGTTTTCTTAAATAGAACTGTAATCAGGAAGAAAAGGGAGGTATATGCAAAGTTACCAAGAAGCTGTAAAAGCAGGGTGATAACCAGATCTCCTGTGGTACCGGAAAGGCTTCCAACTTTCCAGAATGCAGTGCCGGCAAGGAATCCGGTAACCCAGCAGACAATGGTATAAACCGTTGTGGCAGCTAAGGATACCATGTATTTTACCGCATAAATGCGGGTGCGGCTGTAGCCTCTTGCAATGATATTTTTTAAAGTGCCATTGGTGTAGTCGCTGCATACAAAGAGGGAAAGAAATACAGCCAGTACAATCGTAAAGTTGCTGGAAGATACTGCACCAACCAGCATATATATGCCGGTATAAAGGAATCCATCGTCAGAAGCACTTACGGTTACGCCGCCAGCTTCCATATTTCCCTGTGATAAACTGTAAATCATATTTAATGTTACTGCGGTCAGAAGAATTAATCCGATTAACACACAGCCACAGATGTAAAAGCTCTTCTGACGGAATAATTTTCGAAATTCAAATCTAAATAATTGTTCCATATTAACCACCTATCCGTTTCATAAAGTATTGTTCAAGTCCTTCTGCATGCACCCAGAAACCGTTTACCGCAATGTCCTGTTGAACCAGACGTTTGTTTAATTCAGCGGCTTCCTCAAGATGTGAGGAGAGAATCACCTGATTGCCGGCAATGCGAATCTGTTCTGCCGGAATAGTTTCTGCAAAAATAGCGGCTGTTTTCTGCACATCATCTACTGTAAAAATCAGTTTGTGCTGGCAGCGTTCATTTAATTCTGCAGCAGTAACTTCTTCAATCAGCATACCGTCGTTGATAATTCCATATCTGGTAACGATTTTGGACAGCTCATCTAATAAGTGGCTGGAAATAAGAATCGTGATATTTTTCTCATGATTCAGCTTTAAAATCAAATCACGGACTTCCTTCATTCCGGCAGGGTCAAGACCGTTTACCGGCTCATCTAAGACTAAGAACTCCGGATTGCCGAGAAGTGCAATGGCAATACCAAGACGCTGGCGCATTCCAAGGGAAAATTTGCCGGCTTTTTTATTACCGGTATCAGCAAGCCCAACCAGAGAAAGGATTTCCTTAATCTCTGCATCGGTGCCACCGTAAATTAAGGAAAACTGCTTTAAGTTTTCATAGGCGGTACAGTTTTTATAAAGTCCAGGTGCTTCGATTAAAGAACCGATTTTGCGTCTGGCTTTATCGAAAGGCTCGCCGCCAAATAATTTGATTTCTCCTTTGGTAGGGAAAGCAGTACCTAAGACAAGGCGCATGAAAGTTGTTTTGCCGGCACCGTTTTTTCCAATGAATCCGTAAATATCACCTTTGTGAATGGTCATATTTACATTATTTACAGCCATCTTCTTACCGAATTGCCGGGAAAGATTCGTTGTTTGCAATATTGTTTCCATAAACATATCTCCTTCTTTATTTGTATTACTACAATAATACACTAAGACAGTAATGTCAAGAAGAAAATTTTAAAAGATGGACAGAAGGGGAAAAGAAGTGTACCCTTAAAGAGAATAATTTTGAGACAAAATTTTGAGCAAAATTACTCCAGCAAAATTATGACGAATAATTCGTAAAAAACGCTTTACATCACTACTACTCTATGGTATACTAAAACACGTTCTGACGGTCGTTGGAACGTATCTGGCTCCGTGGTCAAGCGGTTAAGACATCGCCCTTTCACGGCGGTAACACGGGTTCGATTCCCGTCGGAGTCATTACACGAACAGAATATGAGGCATAAAAAATGTGCCACTGCATATACTGGAAGTGTTACAACAGAATATGGCGACATAGCCAAGTGGCTAAGGCAGAGGACTGCAACTCCTTGATCTCCAGTTCAAATCTGGATGTCGCCTTAAAGAGAAGAGAGTGGAAGTATAAATGCTTTCACTCTTTTTCGTTGTATATAAAAATAATTATCAACAAATGCCTTTTCAGTTGACAGCTTTTACGGGGATTATATATAATAAATACAACAACAAAAACTAGGAGGACAGAGTGATGAAAATAAATCCAGACGCTGCTCATTTGAACTTTTCCCGGATGAACGGACAGGAGATAAGATAGCAGATGAGCTCATTGCAAATGAAAAACTGAAGGAGCGGGGACGTTTCATGCGCGCGATGTTAGTTACTGGTGCGGCGTTTGCAGCTATAGATAAACGTCTTCCTTTGCTGATATCGGAGTTACTGACAGAAAATACGACTCTGGATGATATTAATAAGGTGATTTCCAGCGTAATACCAGGTGCTTTTTCGGTTGAAAAGAAATTGCTTGAATTACTGGAAAAACAATCTGGTCTCCATACGTCTGTGGATTGCAGTACTCCCCTTACAGAGCAGAGTCTGTCGAGAAATGACGGTGAAGACCAGACCAGAAGAAACGCTGAAAATATGTTCGGAGATGACTGAACTAACCCAGCCTGGCCAGGGGAATATCTCGCCATTTAGTTGTATAACACTGACTCAACATTTCCCGTTTCATTTGCCATTCAGGGGCGGTTCCTCGCCCCGCAAACCACACTTTCCCTTTTCCCGACTGGTTCAGTTCATCGAGTGTTTTCATTAACTTTTCACTGTTTTTACGGGGCTGGATTTCATCAAATAATCCCGGCTGCGCTATACCCGATGGTGTGAAATCAGCCAGCATGACTCCTGCCTTCATATAGCGGTACCCTTCACGCCAGACATGGTTTAAGGCTCTGCATGCGGCGGCAATAATGTCCCGGCTGTCCTGTGTGGGCAATGGAAGCTTTTCCACAGCGGCATTGCTGTAACAGGGTTCTTTTACTGCAAAGGGGGATGTCCGTACAAATGTCGTCACCTGCCGGCAATACTGACGCTCCCCACGTAGTTTCTCTGCGGCCCGCTCTGCATACTGAACAACAGCCTGGTGCATGGCATCTTTGTCTGTGATTCGTTCACCAAAACTGCGACTACAGACAATCTGCTGTTTTGCCGGTGGTGCTTCTTCCAGGGATATGCAGGACTCGCCGTTGAGTTCGCGTACCGTACGCTCAAGAATGACGCTGAAGTTTTTCCGGATGAATGCCGTGTTAGCCTGCGCCAGCTGCAGTGCTGTGTTAATACCCAGCGCATTCAGCTTTTCCGTCAGTCTGCGTCCTACTCCCCAGACCTCACCAACTGGCTGCAGTCCCAGTAGCTTCAAGATCCGATTACGGTTTTCTGCCGTCAGCGCGACCACACCGGAAAACTGTGGCCATTGCTTTGTTGCCCACTGTGCACTTTTAGCCAGCGTTTTTGTAGGCGCAATGCCCACCCCCATGGTGAGTCCTGTCCAGCTCTTTACCTGTTCCCTGAGCTGATGACCAAAAAACTCCGGAGAGATGCAATGATTTATCCCCCGCAAATCAATGAACATTTCATCAATTGAGTAGGGCTCAACTGCGGGAGAAAGCGACTCCAGAACAGCCATAACCCGTTGGCTCATGCTGTGGTACAGCGCATAATTGCTGGAAAATACATGTATTTTCTTCTCCAGGCGCATCTGTCTCACCTGAAACCAGGGCTGCCCCATTCTGATGCCAAGGGCTTTTGCCTCCGGGCTGCGCGCGATCACACAGCCATCGTTATTGCTGAGTACGATGACCGGTTCGTTGCGAAGGTCCGGGCGGAAAACTTTTTCACATGAGGCGTAGAAACTGTTGATATCAGCCAGTGCAAACATCAGCGTAACTCCCGCGTCCTGTGTATCACGTGAGTGACAACACCAAAAATACAGATGTTTTCCGGATACAGTGTGCGGAACTCCGGGCTGTCTGAAACCGGCTCCAGTGCCGGGCGTGGGCGCAACAGCAGTCGTTTGACGGTGAACTCACCGTCGATCTCAGCGATAACGATGTCCCCGTGTTGTGGTTTTTCGGCCCTGTCCACTACCAGCAGATCACCATTCTGCACGCCAGCCTGGTTCATCGATTCACCGCTGGCGCGCAGAAAGAAGGTGGCTGCAGGTCTGCTGATGCAATAGCTGTTCAGATCCAGTTCCTGCTCAGCATAATCAGTGGCAGGCGAAGGAAAACCGGCCTGGCAACGATCGGCAAACAACGGTCGCACGTAACTGTCATCGCCTGAAGGGTCAGCCGGACGGTGATAAACGGTACTCATGCTGCAGGCAGCCAGCTGTCGTCCTGCCAGATTTCTTCCAGCAGAGACAGGATACGTTCTTTATCCTTGTCGTTGCGGGCTCCTGTGACAGATACAGACGGGGCGCTGCCCTGGTCTATACGCAGCCAGATTTCCGGGTAGTGTGGTTTCAGACGTTGTTCGATTTCATTCTGTAGCGCCTGAAGTGTGCCTGATTTGAGGTTTTTTGTGCTCTGGCGGTCGAAAAGAATTTCAATGCGGATCATGTTCTCATCTCCCTTTTTTGTTGCTGTATGCATATACAGTATTCTAATAACTGAATCCACACACAGTCAAATGTCATTATTGTGACTAAAAAACGCTCAATTCTCTGAGAGTGTGGCTGTATGCCTGCTGTGGACTGCTGTGTCCAGCTTATCCACAGCATTTTGCGCACGGTTCTGTGAATAAAATACCTGGTTACCCAGGCCGTGCCGGCACGTTAACCGGGCTGCATCCGATGCAAGTGTGTCGCTGTCGCCGGCCTCCTCACCCGGTCACGTTTCGTCGTTCCTCCTCCACGCGCTGCGGCTTCGGGGCCGCACCTGCATTCGTATGCGGTCGCCCGGTTACAGGTGCGGCACGGCCTGATGGAGGCCGCATGTGAGAGGAGAATTCCCATGCCAAACTGGTGCTCGAATCGTATGTATTTTTCTGGTGAACCGGCACAGATCGCTGAGATTAAACGACTGGCCAGCGGCGCAGTCACACCGTTTTATCGCCGCGCCACAAATGAAGGTATTCAGCTGTTTCTGGCCGGAAGTGCCGGACTTCTGCAGACCACTGAAGATGTGCGGTTTGAACCATGCCCCGGACTGACGGCTGCCGGGCGTGGCGTTGTATCGCCGGAGAATATCGCGTTCACCCGCTGGCTGACACACCTGCAGAACGGTGTACTGCTGGATGAGCAAAACTGCCTGATGCTGCATGAACTCTGGCTGCAGAGCGGTATTGGCCGGCGTCGCTGGAAAGGATTACCGGATGATGTCAGGGAAACCATCACTGTGCATTTCACCGCAAAAAGAGGTGACTGGTGTGACATCTGGGGTAGCGAGGATGTATCGGTGTGGTGGAACCGTCTGTGTGACAACGTAGTGCCGGAAAAAACCATGCCGTTTGACCTGCTGACGGTTCTGCCGACCCGCCTGGATGTTGAAGTGAACGGCTTTAACGGTGGTGTTCTGAACGGTGTTCCTTCTGCATATCACTGGTATACAGAACGGTATGGCGTGAAGTGGCCTTGTGGGTATGACCTGAATATAAGTAGTCAGGGAGACAACTTCATTCAGGTTGATTTCGACACGCCGTGGTGTCAGCCGGAAAGCGACGTTATTGCAGAATTAAGCCGCCGTTTCAGCTGCACGCTGGAGCACTGGTATGCCGAACAGGGCTGTGATTTCTGTGGCTGGCAGTTGTATGAGCGCGGAGAGCTCGTTGATGTGCTGTGGGGGGAACTGGAATGGTCTTCCCCGACAGATGACGATGAGCTGCCGGAAGTCACCGGACCTGCGTGGATAGTCGACAATGTGGCGCATTATGGCGGATGAAGTATGACGGAGACGGGCGGGAAACCGCCCGTTTCTTTTCCGACAAAGGATGTCGCCGTGCTCCTCTTTTTACTGCGCCGGCTGACGCGGCGCGGCATAAACGCTGCCTGTGGTCAGTGTCCCGCGTCCGGCGGGCACGGGACGGGCGCTTTTACCGCTCCCGGCTGGCGTCGGTGACAGTGTACGCCAGCCCGTCGCCCTTTTCTGATGAACGCCCTTCAAGCCGCTTTCGCGGCATAACCTTGCCGTCAGAAAGACGACGGCTGCGGTATTCCACGGTCGGCCTGACCCGTTACCGGACGCGGTGAACAGCCCACAGGCAGCGGGGAACGGGCACCACAGGGGTGCCCTCCCGGTGCCCTCTGTAAGAGAAGGAGTTTGGTATGTCCCGTTTTGTCCTCGGTAACTGCATCGATGTTATGGCCCGTATCCCTGATAACGCCATTGATTTCATCCTCACCGACCCGCCGTACCTCGTCGGTTTTCGTGACCGTCAGGGGCGTACCATTGCCGGCGATAAAACCGATGAATGGCTGCAACCGGCCTGTAATGATATGTACCGCGTACTCAAAAAAGACGCGTTAATGGTGAGCTTCTATGGCTGGAATCGCGTCGATCGTTTTATGTCTGCCTGGAAAAATGCGGGATTCAGCGTTGTTGGTCACCTGGTCTTCACCAAAAACTACACATCGAAGGCCGCATATGTGGGCTATCGCCACGAATGCGCCTACATCCTGGCAAAAGGCCGTCCACGTCTGCCACAAAACCCGCTGCCGGACGTGCTGGGCTGGAAATATTCGGGCAATCGTCATCACCCGACGGAAAAGCCCGTTACCAGCCTGCAACCGCTGATTGAGAGCTTCACACACCCGAACGCAATTGTGCTGGACCCGTTTGCAGGCAGCGGCTCAACCTGCGTCGCTGCCCTCCAGTCCGGACGCCGGTATATCGGTATCGAGCTGCTTGAACAGTATCACCGTGCCGGACAGCAACGACTGGCCGCCGTGCAACGGGCCATGCAGCAGGGGGCCGCGAATGATGACTGGTTTATGCCGGAGGCTGCGTAAATGAACTATGCCGGACACGAAAAACTTCGCGCCGAAGTGGCGGAGGTGGCCAATGCCATGTGCGACCTGCGTACAACCATGAATGAGATGGAGCAGCGGTACAGCTTTAATGCCGACACCCTGCCGGAACGTCTGGTGCGTCAGACGCTGTTTCGCGCAAACCGCCTCCTGATGGAGGCATATACCGAAATTCTGGAACTGGATGCGTGCTTTAAAGATTGAGAAGGAGACGAGAATGTACGGAACATGCGAAACGCTATGCCGGGAGCTGGCAGTAAAGTATCCGGGAGACATGCCGCTGATGCTGGTTATCTGGTCCCCGGAAGAGATTCAGGCCCTCGCTGACGGAATGGATATTTCCCTGTCCGATCATGAAATCAGAACCGTCCTGGCGCGCCTGGAGGACATCCCGGAATACCAGCGGACTGAATCCGGTATTTCTTCCGGCGTGGCGATGGAGATCATCAATAACGTGAGCGAAAACCGCCAGGTGACCGTCCCTGCTGAACTGCTGGCGTCCCTGATTCAGACCGCTGAACAGGCATTGTGGAAACGTGAATGGGCCGCCCGGGATCATGGCCTCGCCGTCCCGGAATGCGTCACCCGCCGACAGGCGGTGGTTAATCAGGCCCGCGCCCTGCTGAAAAACAACACACGCGAAAACGACTGATGTTATCGCCGCCTGCGGGCGGCGATTCAGGGAGACCATGAATCATGAACGAAACGCTGAATGCACTGATTTATCGCCACGCCAGCAACCTGCTGCTGGCGCAGGGCTGGCCGGAAGAGACGGATGTTGACCAGCGGAACCCGAAGTATCCGGGCTGGATCAGCATTTATGTTCTGCTGGATGCGCCCCGGCTGGCGACGTTACTCATCAACCGTCACGGCGGCGTACTGCCGCCGCTCCTGGCCTCCGCCATTCAGAAACTGACCGGAACCGGGGCGGAACTGGTACTGTCCGGCAGTCAGTGGCAGTCGCTGCCGGTACTTCCGGCAGACGGAACACAGGTGTTTTTCCCGTATGCCGGAGAATGGCTGACCGAAGACGAAATCAGGGCAGTTCTTGATGCAGTGCGCAATGCAGTACGAAGCATCTGTTACCAAGTGGCAGAAGATGCCCGGCGTATCCGGGCGGCGCTGACCACCACCGGTCAGACGTTGCTGACCCGCCAGACGCGCCGCTTTCGTCTGGTTGTGAAGGAAAGCGATCACCCCTGCTGGCTCGATGAAGATGACGAAAACCTGCCCGTGGTGCTCGATGCCATTCTGAACCGTGGCGCTCGTTTTTCGTCGGTGGAAATGTATCTGGTCAGTGAGTGTGTGGAGCATATCCTGTCCAGTGGGCTGGCCTGCGATGTGCTGCGTATACCTGATGAACCGTCCCGTCGCTGGTTTGACCGGGATATTCTGCGGGAGATGGTCCTGGAAGCCCGGACTGAAATCCGCAGCATGGCGGATGCCCTGGCAAAAATCCGGAAATGATGACGATGGCGGGGAAAATCCCCGCCTTTTTCCTGCCGGTCACCGGAAAGAGCACAAAGGAAGTCGCCGCCGGCTCCGCTTTACCCGGCCATGCAGGGCATGGCCTTGTGGTTTTTCAGTTATGTGGCCTCAGCGTCGTGTGCGGGCTGTGCCGTGCCTCCATCTTAGCCGGGCTGGCGTTGATGCAAGGGTACGCTTCGCCGCTACGGTCACCCGGTCCCTCCTTCCCGTCTGCCGTGATTTTCCGGTCGTTCGCCCGCTCAGGTTTCGCGGCCTCACCCTGCAACTCCCGTCAGCCGTGTGCGTCAGGCTGCGGCTTCCCTTGCGCCCCTGCATCCCCGCCTGTTCGCCCGGCTTTTATGGAGGCACGGCACCGCCCGGTGTCGCGGAATATGTGAACAACGGAGGAAAACATCATGCAATATGCGAAACCTGTCACTCTGAATGTTGAAGAATGCGACCGCCTCTTCTTTCTGCCTTACCTGTTTGGCCTGGATTTTCTGTATGCCGAGGCATCTGTGTACGCGCTGGCGAAAAAAATGATGCCGGAATATGAAGGCGGATTCTGGCACTTCATCCGCCTGCCGGACGGTGGCGGTTACATGATGCCGGATGGCGACCGTTTCCACATGGTGAACGGTGCAAACTGGTTTGACCGTACCGTGAGTGCTGATGCCTGCGGCATCATTCTGACTTCCCTTGTGATTAACCGCCAGTTGTGGCTGTACCACGACAGCGGTGATGCAGGACTGACCCAGCTTTACCGGATGCGCGATGCGCAGTTGTGGCGTCACATCGAATTTCACCCTGAATGCAACGCGATTTACGCGGCTCTGGACTGATTAACGGACGGGGCGGCAATGCCGCCCCTGTAAAGGAGACGAGAAAATGTACTGTACTGTTAAAGAAATTATCCGCGAAGTGCTGGATACAGACGTGCCGGACAGTGAATGCGTTTTTGCCGTGGTGCTGACCCGTGGGGATGTGCGTCACATAGCCCAGGACTGGAACCTGCCAGACGATGAGCTGGAAACCGTCATGCAGCGGCTGGACGATGCCTTTGAGCATGGTGCGGATGTCAGCGTTGTTCACGACGTTGTTCGTGAGCTGATGGAAGAAAAGCGTGCCAGCCGTCAGGTGACAGTTCCGGCGGTGATGCTGGAAAAAGTGATGGCGCTGGCAGGCAGTGAAATGAAGCGCCTGTATGCCGTCGGGAGTGAGAACGGGGGCGACGGTGACGCATTCGTCAGGGAGGAACGCGAAGCAATGAACGTTGTATTGCAGGCGCTGGACGGGGAGACGATGTCATGAATATCAGCACAGAAACCCGCGAAATTCTGCGTAATTACAGGGCCGTGATTAATGCGCGGCGTCGTGAATTGGGGCAGAAACCGCTCACCACCGCGCAGATTGTTGATGAAATCTGCGATTTTGTGGCGAATCAGCAGGCGGTTTTCCTCGGTGGTCACTATATCCTTCAGGGCTGCAGAAACAGGTGATACAGGGCAGGCGGTGGAGGCCGCCTGTCAGCCCGCGCGAAAATCCCTGGCAGGCTGGCGCCTGCCGGAAGGGAAGCGGGCCACGCTGGCGCGTCGCCCGTTACCCTTCCCGTCTGTGATGTGTCTGACTCAGGAGTGTTTCTTTCTTATGTTATGGAACTGTTCCTGATGTTGTTGTTCCTTTATCTGCTGCTCTGATTCTGACTACTGCAGCGTTGTTCTGTCTGCCGGGCGCACCTTCGGCTCCCGGCTGCCTGGCGGCATCCGGTCGTCAGGCCCGACTCCGACAGGCAGCTGCTGGCGCACCTGCCAGTCTCCGCCGAACCCGCTGGCGCGGTTTCGGGCTGTCGCTACGGTCCGATGCGTGAAAACCCCTGGCTTGCAGCGACCGTTCCGGTCGCGCCGCCTCTGTCGCGCCGTGGCCTGCGCTCCCGGCATCCCGGCAAAAGGCCGCCGGGATGTAAGGCGCAACGCCGTTTCGCAAACCGCGCTTCACGTCGTTGCGGCGGGTCCCTGCCCGTTGTTGTGTCCGGTGCCGTTCACCTGTTTAAGCCCCTGTCGCCGGGGGCTGATACAGCCACAACCTGCCGCACTGACTGTCCAGGGTAAATGAACAGCCCACAAAATTTTTTACCCAAAACCCGGTAAAAAATTTTGCGTTCTGCCCAGGACAGGTGCGTCAGGCCGTGGCAGTGATGCCCCATGCGGCGAAGGTTCTCAAACAGGTGATGGTGAATACCGGAGGGAACAAAGAGCAGGTCCCCGCAAAACGTCAAAACCGCGGCTCCCGAAACTCAACAGATGATGGGGGCTGAAAACATCAACAGAAGGAGACACATCATGGCAGTTCGTGGCATTAACAAGGTCATTCTTGTCGGTCGTCTGGGAAAAGATCCGGAAGTCCGTTACATCCCAAACGGGGGCGCAGTGGCAAACCTGCAGGTGGCCACGTCAGAAAGCTGGCGCGACAAACAGACGGGGGAGATACGGGAGCAGACAGAATGGCATCGCGTGGTGCTGTTCGGCAAGCTCGCGGAAGTGGCTGGTGAGTATCTGCGCAAGGGCGCGCAGGTCTACATCGAAGGTCAGCTTCGCACCCGTAGCTGGGAGGATAACGGTATCACCCGTTACGTCACCGAAATTCTTGTTAAGACCACGGGCACCATGCAGATGCTGGGACGTGCCGCAGGTACTCAGACTCAGCCGGAAGAGGCGCAACAGTTCAGCGGTCAGCCTCAGCCGGAATCACAGCCGGAACCGAAAAAAGGAGGCGCGAAAACGAAAGGCCGTGGACGTAAGGCCGCGCAGCCCGAGCCTCAGCCGCAACCGCCGGAGGGGGAGGATTACGGGTTTTCAGACGATATCCCGTTCTGACTGGCCTGACTGTGATAACCGCCCCGCCCTGCGCGGGGCATCACCGGAGATATGAGGATGAGCGAATATTTCAGAATACTTCAGGGGCTGCCGGACGGCTCCTTTACCCGCGAACAGGCGGAAGCCGTTGCCGCACAGTACCGGAACGTCTTTATCGAGGATGACCACGGGGAACATTTTCGCCTGGTTGTCCGCAATAACGGTGCCCTGGTCTGGCGTACCTGGAATTTTGAGGACGGTGCCGGGTACTGGATGAATCATGCCATCAGGGATTTCGGGATTCTTAAGTAAGAGAGGTGCCGGACGCGCGAACGTCCGGCAGGACATAAGCAATTATAAGGGGATGATTATGCCTGTAACGAAGTGTGAACCAGAAACCACCCGCAAAGCAAGCCGTAAATATGCAAAAACGCAGGAAACAGTCCTGTCTGCCCTGCTGGCGCAGACGGAGGAAGTGAGCGTGCCGCTGGCCTCACTGATTAAATCACCGCTGAATGTGCGCACGGTGCCGTATTCTGCGGAGTCCGTCAGCGAACTGGCAGGGTCCATTCAGGGCGTCGGACTGCTGCAGAATCTGGTCGTGCATACCCTGCCTGGTGAGCGCTACGGTGTCGCCGCAGGTGGTCGCAGACTGGCAGCACTCAACATGCTGGCAGAGCGTGGAATCATTCCGGCTGACTGGCCTGTCCGCGTGAAAATTATTCCGCAGGAACTGGCGACTGCCGCATCGATGACCGAGAACGGTCATCGTCGGGATATGCACCCTGCCGAACAGATTGCCGGATTCCGCGCAATGGCGCAGGAAGGCAAAACACCTGCACACATCGGTGATTTGCTGGGCTATTCACCCCGCCACGTTCAGCGAATGCTGAAACTGGCTGACCTTGCGCCTGTCATCCTCGATGCGCTGGCAGAAGACCGCATCACCACCGAACACTGTCAGGCGCTGGCGCTGGAGAACGACACCGCGCGTCAGGTGCAGGTGTTTGAAGCCGCCTGTCAGTCGGGATGGGGCGGTAAACCGGAAGTACAGACCATTCGTCGTCTGGTGACCGAAAGTGAAGTGGCGGTGGCGGGGAACAGTAAATTCCGCTTCGTGGGGGCTGATGCCTTCTCGCCAGACGAACTGCGCACCGATTTGTTCAGCGATGACGGGGACGGTTATGTCGACCGCGTGGCGCTCGATGCTGCCCTGCTGGAAAAACTCCAGGCTGTCGCAGAGTTCCTTCGGGAAGCCGAGGGCTGGGGATGGTGCGCCGGACGCATGGAGCCTGTCGGTGAATGCCGTGAAGATGCCCGGGCATACCGCAACCTGCCGGAGCCGGAAGCGGTGCTGACGGAGGCGGAAGAAGAACACCTGAACGAACTGATGGCACGTTACGACGCGCTGGAAAACCAGTGTGAGGAATCCGACCTGCTGGAAGCAGAAATGAAGCTGATTGACTGCATGGCGAAGGTCAGGGCGTGGACGCCGGAGATGCGTGCCGGAAGTGGCGTGGTGGTGTCCTGGCGTTATGGAAACGTATGTGTCCAGCGTGGTGTGCAGTTACGCAGTGAGGATGATGTGGCTGACGACGCTGACCGCACGGAACAGGTGCAGGAGAAAGCATCAGTGGAGGAAATCAGTCTGCCACTGCTGACGAAAATGTCTTCCGAACGCACGCTGGCAGTCCAGGCGGTACTCATGCAGCAACCGGACAAATCTCTGGCACTGCTGGCATGGACGCTCTGCCTGAATGTGTTTGGCAGCGGAGCGTACAGTAAACCAGCACAAATCAGCCTGGAATGTGAACATTATTCGCTGACCAGCGATGCGCCATCGGGGAAGGAAGGTGCCGCATTCATGGCGCTGATGGCAGAAAAAGCCCGTCTTGCTGCCCTGTTACCGGAGGGATGGTCACGGGACATGACGACATTCCTGTCACTCAGTCAGGAGGTGCTGTTATCCCTGCTCAGTTTCTGCACCGCATGCAGCCTTAACGGTGTCCAGACCCGTGAGTGTGGTCACACGTCACGCAGTCCGCTTGACTCGCTGGAGAGCGCTATCGGATTCCACATGCGCGACTGGTGGCAGCCGACAAAAGCAAACTTTTTCGGACACCTGAAAAAGCCGCAGATTATCGCAGCCCTGAATGAGGCAGGACTATCCGGTGCCGCACGGGACGCGGAGAAGATGAAGAAAGGCGATGCGGCTGAACATGCAGAGTTCCACATGAAAGACAACCGCTGGGTGCCTGGCTGGATGTGTGCACCACGCCCACAGACGGATGCCACTGAACGCACCGATAACCTGGCTGATGCCGCCTGATGAACAACCACACCGCCCCGCCGGAGACGGGGCGGCAGCAAGGGAGATACCGTGATGAAAACTGAACTGACCCTGAATGTATTACAGACCATGAACACACAGGAATATGAAGATATCCGGGCTGCCGGAAGTGATGAACGCCGTGAGCTGACACACGCCGTGATGCGGGAGCTGGATGCGCCGGACAACTGGACGATGAACGGCGAGTACGGCAGCGAGTTTGGCGGATTTTTCCCCGTCCAGGTCCGTTTCACGCCTGCCCACGAACGTTTTCACCTGGCGTTATGTTCACCGGGCGATGTCTCTCAGGTCTGGGTGCTGGTTCTGGTGAATGCCGGTGGTGAGCCGTTTGCGGTGGTTCAGGTACAGCGGCGGTTTGCACCGGAAGCCGTCAGCCATTCACTGGCACTGGCGGCGTCACTGGAGGCGCAGGGGTACAGCGTCAGTGACATCATCCATATCCTGATGGCGGAAGGAGGTCAGGCATGAGCGCACGTTCACAGGCACTGGTTCCTCTCAGCACAGAGCAACAGGCCGCATGGCGGGCGGTGGCGGAGACCGAAAAACGCCGCCATCAGGGTAACACGCTGGCTGAATATCCGTATGCGGGGGCGTTTTTCCGCTGTCTGAACGGAAGCCGCAGGATATCGCTGTCTGACCTGCGATTTTTCATGCCGTCCCTGACCGCAGAAGAACTGCACGGCAACCGTCTTCAGTGGCTGTATGCCATCGATGTGCTGATTGAAACACAGGGCGAGGTCTGCCTCCTTCCCCTTCCCGGTGATGCAGCAGAGCGGTTGTTCCCGTCGGTGCGGTTTCGTGTCAGGGAACGCAGTCGCCATAAATCCGCGCTGGTCATGCAGAAGTACAGCCGCCAGCAGGCACGGGAGGCAGAGCAGAAAGCCCGTGCGTACCAGGCGCTGGTCGCCCAGGCTGAAATCGAACTGGCGTTCCATTCACCGGAAACAGTCGGAAGCTGGCATGCACGCTGGAGTGACCGGGTGGCAGAGCATGACCTGGAAACCCTGTTCTGGCAGTGGGGCGAGCGTTTTCCGTCACTGGCCGGAATGGAACGCTGGCAGTGGCAGGATATGCCGTTCTGGCAGGTTATTGCGGAAGCCAGTCTTGCAGCAAGAGAGGCCGGTCACGCTGTCCGTGAGATGGAGCGGTGGATGGTGCCGAACAAACTCCGGGAGGCAGCGTGATGCGGCAACAATCACACGGATTTCCCGTGAACGGTCTGAATGAGCGGATTATTTTCAGGGAAAGTGAGTGTGGTCAGCGTGCAGGTATATGGGCTATGATGTGCCCGGCGCTTGAGGCTTTCTGCCTCATGACGTGAAGGTGGTTTGTTGTCGTGTTGTGTGGCAGAAAGAAGATAGCCCCGTAGTAAGTTAATTTTCATTAACCACCACGAGGCATCCCTATGTCTAGTCCACATCAGGATAGCCTCTTACCGCGCTTTGCGCAAGGAGAAGAAGGCCATGAAACTACCACGAAGTTCCCTTGTCTGGTGTGTGTTGATCGTGTGTCTCACACTGTTGATATTCACTTATCTGACACGAAAATCGCTGTGCGAGATTCGTTACAGAGACGGACACAGGGAGGTGGCGGCTTTCATGGCTTACGAATCCGGTAAGTAGCAACCTGGAGGCGGGCGCAGGCCCGCCTTTTCAGGACTGATGCTGGTCTGACTACTGAAGCGCCTTTATAAAGGGGCTGCTGGTTCGCCGGTAGCCCCTTTCTCCTTGCTGATGTTGTACGGGCATGAACAACCTGACTTCAGGAAGGTCGTTTCCCTTCAGGAACGGGGATGAACGTGCGCCTGCGGCGCCCGTTCTT
>ENA-UEPH01001832-UEPH01001832.1-human-gut-metagenome-genome-assembly--contig:-NODE-1832-length-17795-cov-6.650356_pt1 | contig 17795 bp, 21 predicted proteins | sample MGYA00242891_ERZ507898 | MGnify/ENA primary metagenome ERZ507898 (study PRJEB26167, sample SAMN06115411) | human gut metagenome | host: Homo sapiens | place: China:Guizhou | collected 2014-10-15... | reverse complement strand
TTTCTTGAATAAACCAAATAAGCCCATTGTTATATTAATGATTATATTATTCACAAATTACTATTTGAATGAGTGGGCTTTAGAAATTAAGAATTACTTTATATTTAGTACCTCTATATGTAATAGTATTATCACTTGCTATTGTGTATAATGTGCCATCTATATAAAATGGTTGCTGTGACATATATTTTTTTGATATACTTCTTCTTACCTGATTACCCGTTTGTGTATCAACCTGATAAGCAATATATTCTTTTCTTGATAGTGATGAAACAGTTGTTTGCCAACCTTCAGTCTGAGTTGATTGTCCAGGATAAGTATATGAAGCTGTTCCTTCCAAAACAACTGTTGCATTAATAGTTCCAGTAATTTCTGGAGATGAAGAAACCTGCACTTGATAACTTTGATATGTATAATGAATGGACATATAGGTCTCCTGCCTTTGACTACCTGAAAGACTAACTTGAATATAAGGCATATTCTGCTTAAAATTTGCTGTAATAGTTCCTGAAGTACTATTTAGTGTTGCAGTTGTACTTGAACTGTTTGGGTTTGCGATAGTTACATCACCGCCTGTAATACTCCAACCGGAAAACTCATACCCACTGTTGGGAGTGGCCGTAATGCTAATCGGTTTCTCCACCTGATATTCCTTTGTTCCTGATGGACTGACCTTTCCGCCACTACCAGCATTAACAGTTAGCGTGCGCTTCTTCTCCTTGAATCCGCAGTGGAAAGTATGGTCTTGTCCGCCCAAATCAACATTAAATGTGGATGACTGGTTTTGTGCGTAATCATACTTTTTAGGCTCACTGGCCGGACCGCCATAAAAATAGCTCACTTCATAACCGGCATTAGGATATGCTGCAACCATAGGTTGGTCAGAACCGTTATACAACCCTGCTCCAGTAGCATATCCTCCGGTAAAGTCCACGCGTCCGTCCGAACTGCGACTCTGCGTGTCCAGCATTCCTTCCCCCTCTATGATGATACGTGTATCACCGGTCGGACTGGGTCTATCATTTTCGGAAATCTGTTCCGGTTCCTCACTCTGGCAGCCGACGAACATTGCCGCCAGTACCGCCAATACTAAAAACTTGGTCTTTTTCATAATGGTTTGTTTTTAAATTATTTGTTATTACTGCATGAATCATGCTTTTCTTTTTCCAGTATCTCTGTTTCGATACGTGCCTCAAAGGTCGCGTAGAGAATGAAGCGGTTGTCGAAATAGTACGTGTTCCGGAGTCGGCTGAACCTGATGTCGGCTCCCATCAGCCTGAGCTCCTCCAGATAGTTGCTGACCGTCCGCTCGCTGACCCGCATGATACCGGCCAGCTCCTTCAGGCTGCCGGTATGTTCCATGCGTATGAGCCGGTACAGACGGTTTATCCGCCCGATATAGTCTATGACTGACAGGTTCATGGCCTTTCCTCCATTCCTGTCTGTTCCACCAGCTCCCGGAAATAGCGTTCTTCCAGGTACAGACGGGCCATCAGAGCGTCTTTCCCCTCCATCCCGTATTTTTGGCGGAGCAGAGGGAATCCGGTCGGAAAGATGTTCCATTTTATGGTGTCCTTGGCCCTTAGGTCAAGCTCCTCAAGGAACAGTCCCGTCCTGCCTTCCGTTACGGTCCGCAGGAAAGTAAAATACAGGCCTTTGAGCTTGTACTTCTCCAAAAACGTGAAGTCCTTCGGGCAGGCCTTCAGTCCGTCCGCTGCGATGCATCTCAGCACGAGCTGTTCAATCTCTTCCTGAATCGTCATATCCATGCCAGTATGGTTTGATTGGTTTGTTGTTCTTCCTTATCTCATAATGCAGATGATATCCGGTGCTCCTTCCTGTACTTCCCGCAAAGCCGATTACAGCTCCTTTCCCGACTTTTTTTCCCTTTACCGTGTAGTAGGCAGCCAGATGCGCATAAAGCGTCTCAAAGCCGTAAGGATGGCGTATGATGACGCATCTTCCGTAGCCTCCCTTTCTTCCCGCGAAAGAAATCGTTCCGGAAGCCGTTGAATATACCGGAGCTGCCAGCTCCACAGCCATATCGATGCCGGAGTGGAAGCTGCGTTTGCCGGTTATGGGATGAATCCTGGTTCCGTATCCGCTGCTTATCCTGAATCTCTCTTTCAGGGGGCAGGCAAGCGGGACGCTTTCAAAAACTCCGTACCGCACGAGTATGTCCCTGCAGGACTCAAGGCTTTGCAGGCGGATACATTTTTCAAGCGCAGCATCAAGCAACTCCCTTCCGTCCGAGGCTGCGATGGAAACCGGGACAAGCAGCAGGGCAAGCAGCAGTCTCATCGGGCTATCCTCCTCAGTATCCTGTCTGCCTCGTCTTCCGTTTCCTGCTCCTGGCGGCTTCTGAATACTTCTTCAGCTCCGAGCAGGGACTTGTTCTTCAGCTTGTAGAGGAAATGCCTTCCCCCGTTCTTTTCCTGGATCTCGATGATGAGTCTTTTCTTGTCAGGAATGGTAAACTTGTTCATGGCTACCGTGAATGTCCGGCTCTCATGTGCCGGAACTTCTTCAGGATAGTCGAAAGTGAACAGCACGTTCTGCTCAAGCTGCTGCACCGCCGTCTTCTTGCGTATCTTGGCATCCTGGATATAAAAGCGCATGAAATCCGTCGTATATCCGATCTGTGACCGGTTTGTCAGCGTCATGCGCAGCAACAGGATATCCTTGTCAATAAATATGTTGCCGATCTCGAACTCAATTCCGGCATTCCCGTCCTTCAGCCCCAGGTTCAGGGGCAGACGTTTTGCAATGGCTTCCCTGATCCGTTCTTTCTGCCCGCTGGAGCGTTCCTTCTCGTCCAGGATGGCTACTTGCCGGGTATCCTCCTTGTCAATGACGAAGCTGAAACGTTCCGGGGCAGGGGCATAATGAAGGTCGAACGTGTAAAACCTGCCTCCCTCAATCACGGCTGAAATGTTCGTATCCTCCGTAAACGCTTCAGTCGCCCTTACAGAGAGGATATTGTCCACTCCTTCGGCTTTCTCCACCTCCACGCTCGTATTGCCATAATCGACATAGATGACGGCAGCCGGGAAGATAAGGAACATCTGCTTGTCCTTGCCGACCGGCAGCACGTGGGGAGCGGGCGAATCCTTACCTATCCGCACATAGCTTTCCGCCGGGTTCGGGCTATATTTGACAGAATAGGAATAGAACTTCGTGTCGGCTGTCACGACCGAAAGGTTCGTCTCACCGGGAAAATCCTTTTCGGCAGCCTCAGCCGGATGATGTCCGGACAGTTACCCACCTTCTCACCGATGACATCTTCACCACCGATACTGAAATACTTCACCTCAGTAGGGAATATCAGGTGCAGGGTCTTCTCGTATCCTATCTGCAGGGGAACAGCCGGCAGTTCCTCTATTTTCTGCGCTTTCCCTGAAAGGAAAACGAGCAGGAACAGTCCTGTTATGTAAATTCTGTTCGGTCTCATGGTTTTCTTTCAATTTTATATCTTTGTATGCTAATTTTAAAGTTGTTTGTTTATGAATACAAATCTCAATCAGTTACTCAAGGATCTTGAAATAGGTCCCGCTTATGTCAAGATCCTTATTTGCCTCTTGGGGTGTACTTTTATGCTGTACCCGACCTTTTTTCACTTCACCTGTTTTTTCCGGGAACTTTCTGTATACGAACAGGTACTTTTCACATCGGGCAGTTCCGCTTTGTATACGGGGACCGGAATTCTTCTTTCAGCGGTAAGTCCGATGAGGTATCCAAGGATGCTCTATACCCCTTTGGCGATGCTTTCCTCTTCAGTAATGATAAGTCTTTTCATTTGTTTATTTTTTCTGAATGAGGAGTGCAACCGTTTCAAGCTATTCTCAACCGTTCTGTCAGTAATGTATCTGCTGCAGTTCATTGCGGGTGGCATTTCCATATGCAAGGAAAAGAAAGGGGAGAAAGACAATGCACATTACTGACTTCCTTATAAAATCCGTGTATTCATATACTGTTTGCAAGAAAGCGGAGAAGTCCATAAGCACACAGTCAGCCACAAAAAAGCAATGAAGGTATCCTGTTGATTCATATCATGCAGGATCTCAGTATTGCACAGCAAAGTGCTCCTAGCGCACAAAACAGCAATAGCAGCCAGTACCAGTTCTCACGTATGAATGCCCCGAGGTGACCTTCCCCCTTCCGTGCCTTCACTTCCCGCCCGCCTTCCGGTTCTGAAGCCAGACGGAGAAGGATTGCCTCAAATGTCAGTACGGCAGCCATTGTGAAGAAAATGCCGACATGGCTCAACAGGTTTTCCATTTTGCTTTAGTTTTTATGTTCATTTTCATTCTTGTCCTAATTCTCATTCTTTCTTTTTTAATTTATCCGGTCCTTTTCTGATGCCTTCTTCTTTTTTCCTTGAATATTCACGGAAACTCTTCCAAAAATCCAAAATGTGGAAAACAATATTAAGGCTGAGAAGAAAGCAGAAAAGCAGTATGGGCACAGAGCCTTGCCACAGTAAAAGTAAGGGGATGGCTATCAGACAAAGGGCAACCAATAATTGGACTCCGTATTTACATATAAATTCTTTCATGTTCATATAAAGATGTTCATATCACGTCAATATAATTGTAAGTTCATTTCTCTATTTCCTTCAGCAGAATCCGGTAGTTGGTCTTGATGGTAACCTTCACCTTGCGGATATTCTTGCTTGCAGCCGACTTGGTCGCGCTGATGACGCTGTTGGCAGCTCCGGCTACAAGCTGGCTGCCCATGTCAAAGCCTCCCGATATGTTGGCGTTTGCGCCGTTTACGGCTGCCGCCGAGGCATCCTTTGTCACGTCCGCCTTGGCGTTGCCCGGCACATAGATTCCTTCCAGCGCATCTTCCGAATAGACTTCCTTGCTGAACGGGAGTAAGTTTCCTCCGATATTGATGGAAGTAATCTTCACCAGCACTCTCTCCCCGTCAATTTTAGTTACCTCTCCGAATACGGGAGTACCTTTGCGGATACGCTGCCCGTCATCCGTGAGGCAGTTCTCAGCCAGCTGCATCTTCAGGGTGGAACCGGTCATTACGGTCTGTGTGGAATGAACAAACGCCCGGATGACATTCTTCTCTTCCTGACGGACAAGCCGTACGCTGTTGAATCCCCTGCGGGGTCTCTCAGCCGGGATGCTGTCCAAGACACGGGCTGTGTCCCTTGTCGCCATTTGTTCCGTCCTTATCTCTTCTTTCCGTGCAACTTTTCCCGTGGAAGGAACCGGGGACTGAATATCCGTACCGGTTTCAAGCTCACTCTCGTTCATCCGGATGATTTCCTGAAGGCGGCGAAGATCTGAAATGTCAGCTGAATCCGCTTCTGACGTTCCCGGATTTCCCTCTGTGGGCGAAGGAACTGCCGGCATCTCCTTCCTGACACTTTTGAGCATATCGTCCAACGTATAGTTGTCCTTTATCGCGGACCGCAGTACAACTCCTGTATCGGGTTCTGGAGCCGGGAGGGTGGCAATTATCATCCATACAAGCAATGCCACCAGAATCCCGATGGATGCCAGTGTTGCGATTCTTCCTTTTTCTCCCCTTGTCATAAGTTCTCATATTGCTGGTTATACGTGCGGAAGAAAAAACCGGATACGTTCTCCGGATAACGGGGGGTCGTGCGTATGGCCGTTCCCTCACTGATTATCCGTACCCTTTTTATCTCACTTCCGTTTACTATGCTCAGTATTGAGGTGAACCGGACATGGTATTCCTCACCGCTGACGCTCATGTCTGTCAGGCTCTCGAATTCGGTCTTGTATATGACTCCCAGTTCAAGGGCGTCACCATAGGCCCGGTCAGCCTGATACTTGGCGAATACCGCATTGGCTTCCCCCTTGTCAACAAGGAACAGGGCGCGTGCCCGGTTCTCCTGCAATGACAGCCTGTCGAAACTGTTCAGGTAGTAGGCGGTAAAGGCACAATGGGACTTGAGCAGGCTTTCATACAGCAAATCCTGCCGGACTGCCCGGAACCGGACAAACTCACCTCCTTCATTGACGACCAGTATCTTGTTCATTGCATTGTTGACAACCTGGTAGCTGAAAAAAAGTACCATTGCGATGGTGGCGGAACAGAATACGAATACAAGTTTCGTGCGTAAAGTGAAATTCTTTCTCGCGTCCGCATACTTGTTGAAATCTCTTAATATGTCTTTTATGTGCATCATAACCATTTATTGACCATTGCCTTTACCGTACCCAGTAATGCAAGTTTGAGGATAAAAGAAAAAATGACAAGGACGAAAGCCGGCCACACTGAATTCGTTATCAGGTTTGCGGTATATTCATCGGCAAACACACTTGCCATGATGAATCCGGGATACAGCATGAAACAGCCGAACATTCCTTTCATCCAGGTAAAAAATGAACTGCGGGTATTGTCATTGAGAAGGCAGACGACCGCAATCGGGCCGACCAGCTCCATCATCAGCACCATCAGGTAGCGGGCGGCAACAAAAATGTGCATGACATAATTGTATGCGCAGGCGAAAAATGAACCGACGGCTGCCATTATAATGCCGGACAGGGCTTTGGGGATTCCGACCACCACAGCATCCGCCAGGTCCATGTTCTGGCACTCTTCCACCATGCGCTCTGCCAGATGCAGGATGTGTTCATCGTGATTATAGGCTCCGCCCGGGGCAAGGTTACTCACGAGCTGGTCTGCCGTATATGCAAGCAGCTGCTCAAACAATGTCACGAAAACCGGGAGCATGACAATTATCACCATTACGAACATATACTCTTTTCCCATTTCAAAGAAATGCCTGGCATGGAATCCCTTGCCTTCGGAAACCATATCCTTGACAATGCCCAGCAGCTTGAACACCAGCGTCGTGATTATGACTCCGGCTATTATCGCGAAAAGTGCATCATACACGATGCTGGACTTTACATAGACATATGCCTCAAAAATGTCCTGAAAGGCATAGTCGATATTATACTGGGGTTCCTGGCTCATCGTTTCAGCATTTTTTTAATGCTGTCATAACCGCCCAGCAGCGATGACAGCTTGTAGATTTTCTGTTCATCCTCCCTCATGTCCTTTTCGATGTCACTCAGGGCCTTCAGACGTTCCGCATCATTCATTTTCACGGTGGATGAAAGGATCATCCTTGAAAGTGAAATCATCCGTGAGTTGTTTGCCATAATCTGTGCGATGGACGACATCAGGGTTTGTGCGGTTGATGTGCTGAGCTCGTGCTTTCCGACGATATCCAGGCATTTGTCTGACAACTGGATCTGACGTTCCATAATATTTTTGACAGTAATGGAGTTGCTTATTGTCGTGTTCACCTTTCTCATCAGGTCAAGGGATTCATCCAGCCTGCTCTTCTGTTCGTTCAACAGGGAAACCTGCTTCTGCAGTTCCGAAAAGTTCTTCACATTCTGTGCCAGATTGGGCGCATCGGCCACAGCCCACTGCGCATTTGCATTCATGGCCAATGCAAACAATACCGGCAATAAAAATAATTTCTTCATGGCTTCTTATTTATGTTCGTTAATATATTCCATAATGGCATCCTGCATGGACATTCTCCTTGCCTTGTCCTCAAGTTCAGACCATATCTCGCCTTCCGTCTGAAAAGCAAGGTATTTTTCCCGTGAGAACTCCAGACGTGTCACCGTGGCATAATTCTCACCCATACGCATGAAACACTCAGAGTAAGGGCGCGGGCCGGAGAAATTGTTCCGCATCGATTTCATCAGGGCTATCTGGTAGTCACGGGTCAGCTTGAACCTGTCTATGATGCTCTGGTAGATGACCTCCTTCGTCGGAAGGACAAAGAGCATGTCCGTATTGCTGATTATGTTTTTCGTGTTCTCGTCATCCGGAAGCTGCTCGGGGGTCTGTACGATGGTATATACCGCCCCGTTTTCCTTCCTGATTTTCTGGTAGCAGAAAGCGACGGAGCTGTGCACTCCCGTTCCGGTGGCCGTGTCGACCATCTGTGCGGTTTCCGCATATTCGTCAAATATCAGTACGCCTCTTTTACTTCTGTCAGAAAGGAGCTTCTTTTGTATGATTGTAAAGATCATGCTCATGACAAGGTTGCTCAGGAACCTGTCCTGCTTGATCTGGGTCAGCTCGAATACGATGAACTTCTTTCCGGAAAAATCAATCTTTGTATCCTTGCATACATTCTCGTAACGCTGGCCGGGCAGGAACTCCCCGCAGTTCAGCCTGAACGATTCCAGGTCAAAGTATTTGCCGGCCACATTTTTGCGTTCCAGAATAGTCTTATAGTTGTCATCCACATAATGATAGAAATCCTCAAAGCTATGTTCTTTGGGAACGTGTTCATAGTAGTCCTGGATGAACCGTGTCAGTGCCACTTCCTTCTCTGACTCATCCTTTGTGAACATATGCTTCCAGTATCTCTGTATGATTCCGGAAAGCATTTCCAGATCGTTGTTGTCCAGTTCTTTCCCCTGCAGGTCGAACGGGTTGATGCCAAGGGGGGTCTTTCCGTCATAATCCACATGCAGGGACACATCAGGATAAAGCCTGCAAAGCTGGCTGAACGATTTTCCGAACTCGACGACAATGCAGGTATAGTCCTGCTCGATGAGCTGCTGGGTAAAATTCAGTGTAAAGGCTGACTTGCCTCCGCCCGTTCCGGCGATAATCATACCGTTGCGGGCATTCACACGCTTTTTGCCTGCATCCCAGATATCCTTGCGCAGGGGAATCTGATACATCCTGTCATGCACATAGATGCCTTCGTCATCATTTCTGTATCCGCTGCACTGCAGGAAAAGGCAGATTGCAATGGGAAGCGTGGTGAGTATCAGGTATTCCACCGGCATGCAGCTTATCTGTCCGGGAACACAGGAGAAGTGCACCCGCCCCAGATTCTCGTATCCGGGAATATAATATCTGAACTGGTTGATGTTCAATGTTTCCTTTACTGATTTTTCGGCCTTTTCCAGGACGGTCTGCGACTCATCGAAAATGCAGATTGAAAAGAAGGTACGTACCAGTGTCTCGTTTTCCTCGAGAATCTCTTCCTGGAGCTTGTCGAGCTTGTCAAACTGCACCTTTATGCTTTTGCTCATCGAACTGTTCGAGCCGTATATGTCGATATTGCGGGCTATCTTCGCACGCAGCTTGTCATTTCCCTCAAAGTAGATGACCTGGTTGATGATATGGTTGTAGGGCAGGTACATTCCCAGTCCTTCCAATAGCGGATGATACAGGTCTGAATTCGACATAGGCAATGAACCGTCTTTCACATAGCTGGATATGCTGTTCTCCGGGAACATTGTCTCATCACATACGCAGTAATATCTGGCATTCATTTTCCCTGCATGCAGCTCATTGTCGATATGTATGTCAGTAACGGAACCGGTATCGGCAAACAGATTTGAATATCCGGATATCAGATTCCTCATATCAGTTCCATTCATGGGTGTGAGCCGTGTATCACGCAGGCTTTTTAATATGCCGGTACAGTTGCTCACCGCCTCCAGGAAGTCCGACAGCTTTTCATAATCCTCTTTGTGCAGATTTTCCTTATAGGCTAAAGGGGAAATCTGATAGGCCGTTTCCAACGATTTCAATCCGCACAGGACGAAGTGCAGCACGCAGGTGTGCTGTATATAAGGGCGACCCTCAAAATGCCGGGCATCAGCCATGTCCAGAAATGATCTGTGGGAAGGGGACGGACTATAGGCCTTCTTCAGATAAATGTCCTGCTTGTGGATGTAGCATCCGTCAGGAAGGAACCTGAATGCTTCCTTGAACATTCTGTCACGCGAGTCTATGTCTTCCCGCGAAAGGGAATAGCATTCAGGTTCTTCCATAAGGAAGGACATACATATGTTGCCTCCTTTGGTGAGAATCACCCCATAATCCTCATTGATTATATCAAGTATGCTATATGCTTCGTCTGTCTTCATTTTTTCTGATTGTACGGCTTAACTCAAAGTTGCTGATTGTATGTTCATGTTTTGTTTCATCGAATTTTTTGCTTCGGGCATTCTTTCTGAACCTGCGGATAAGAGAAGGAATGATAACGATACCGGCTACGGCAGTCATTATGCTGAGATTCCAGTTCCCGGAAATAATTCCTGAACGCAGGCCCAGTGTAAATAGGATAGCGGCAGAGGAAAAGGCTCCTACCAGTATCCAGTAATCCGATGAAAGGAAGCCCCTGATTTTGCAGGGACTTTCCAGTCCTTTCCTGACTGTATATTTCATTCCGTTTTATATTTTACACCTGTAATGATATTCCTGAAATGGCTGACTTGACGGCAGTCACGACTATCGCTGCCAGCAATGCATATCCCACATACCAGGCAAGGGCGAACAGTCCTTCTTTTCTCGTCCCCCTGTTCTCCTTGTCTATGATGTTGTCCCATTGCTGCACAAGTCCGAGAATAATGCCGGCCAGCATGAATGCGACAAAAATAGGCAGGGTATAGCCATCCAGAATCTGGTTCATGGCTCCGCGGGCATCCTGTGCGAAACCTTGTATGGCAGAAAATGCCAGAATGATAGTCAGTGCTCTTTTTTTCGTATTGTTCATTATTCGTTTGGTTTTATCGTTCCTGTATAGTCTTCTCCCTTTTCCCAGGGCCTTACACTTACCCCTGAAAGGACAAGTTCCCCTTCCTTGCTGAGGTTCAGGGAATATCCGTAGATTTTTCCTGACTCAAGAGTTGCTGCCGGCAGATACCAGTCATAGCTGTCTCCGCCTGCCTGCAGCCGTACCCTGTTTCCTCCGACCTCTCCGGGAAATACCAGCAGCGTATGTGTGGAGGATACGGCAGTGCCGTTTGCTTTTGCGGACAGTTTCCCGGATACCAGGTCATAGGTCGCTGATACGGGAAGGTCCTCTATACTCAGGCTGCACCCGTCATTGCCGTCAATGGTGAAGTCAAGCCGGGAGAGCAGGTGTCCCATCTCGATACTGGCCAGACAGTTCTGCCAGTCAAGAACTGTTTTATCCGATACCAGATAATCAGTCTGGGGAATAATGGACAGGGAAAGTTCCTTCCCTGGGATGCTCATGAAAGGGGAAAAGGCATACAGATTGCACTTACGTTCTGTCAGTGTCACCTCCGGGTATTTCCATGTACCGTCATAAGTGACGTGAACCGGGTTTTCGACTTCCGGGTATCCGGAGCCGGCATCATCAAGCAGGAGCATTCCGAAATCCTCCACAAGGCTGGAATCCTCACCGTTCTCACCACTGCGGCTGAAACAGGCATCTATACCCAGAAAGGTCTTGCCGGTCTCTTCCGCCTTCCCTCCCGCGTCCTCGCCGGAACAGCCCATAAGGGCTGCCGGAAGGAGCAGGAGTAGCAGGTTATGTACTCTTGTTTTCATTGTCTTTTTTATTTTTAGGGGTCTATATCTACGGATGTTTTCCCCGGTTGAACAATCTTAAGTGTCAGCGTTTTTCCTGACTCTTCCTGTTTTAAGGTCACATTTCCGGTCCTCCTTTCTTTTACCGGATTCTCATCATAGCTTACTGATGTGCCGTTCACATAAATCCAGCTGTCTCCCGAAGCACTCCAGGAAAGATTGCTTGTGGAATTTCCCGTTTTCTTGTAGCTTGTTATGCTTAAGGTGAAAGAACCCGCTGATGAGTCATCCGCATATTCGGAACGGCTGGTGCTGCCGTCAGAATAGCTGAAATAATAGGTGACCGGGGAGCCTTCCTGGGTGATGGTGGCCGTAGCGGATACTCCGCCGTGGCTGGCCGTGAAAGTACAGCTGCGTGAACTTCCGCCCGGGTTTTCCGATACCGTTACGGTATTTCCTGAAAGGCTGAATCCTTCCTTTCCTCCGGTAATGTCCGGAACTCCGGTTTCCGTGCTTTCCTTCACTCCGTTAATCAGGATGTCCCGCGAGGCCCCGGCAGTAAGTCTGGAGGAACCTCCTTCCCATCCGACTGTTTCCGGGCTGGCCGTCAGCGACACCCTCCATGTTCCATAGCTCCGGTATCTTGGCTCGAACGAGCGGTCTGCCAATACTTCAAAACTGTATTGCTGAAGATCCGACACGATTTTCCCGTTCTCATACCATCCGGCAAACTCATAGCCGGGTTTCAGGGTCGCGGTTACGGTACAGTTGCTTCCCAGGCTGTAAAGTCCCGCACCGGTAGTGCTTCCCCCCGGAGCATAGTCTGTAATCGACACCTGTTTCTTATAGTCTATCCGGTAATTGTGTATCTTGCCGGCCTCTGTGGTCATGTCTGAAATTCCGCGCAGCTTCATCTCAGTTCCGCTTCCCTGAAGGACTACATAATTGGACGAGGTGGCAAGGCCTTGTGCCGGAATGGTTATCCGGAATATGGCCGTACCGCTCTCATCGGGCTTGTAGGGATACATTGACAGGCCTGTCCGGCTGTCATCCGTCGTGACATCTCCGGAAAGGAGATTGAACCGGCTGGCATATTTCACATTCTCGATTCTTGCCCCGGTGACCCCGTCATTCCGGTCGACTCTCACTTCCACAGTGGAAAGCCTGTGCTTGAAGTCCAGCGGGATTGTATAGTCATTTACCACATCCGTATAGGTGGCCGTCAGAAAGTCGGCTTTCATCCATCCGGCTTTCTCCTGCTGGTCTCCTGCGGAATGAGATATGGAGGTGATGTCCGTCTGCCCTTCCCTGAAAGGATAATATACATAAAAGTCAAAGTCCGTTCCTACCGTTACGATGATGTTGTCCTCTTCCGTTGCGGGCTTGAACGTCCGGCCGTCATAGGTGTATTTATTGTTGGTGGCCCAGTAGACTCCGCTTTTTGGCTCGATGGCAAATACGCCTATGGCATCGCCTTTCTCAAAAGTCCCTTCCTGGGTGCTTCGTGCCCCGGAGGGGGTAAAAGTGACGCACCCGCTTCCGGAAGGGGAATGCTCCAGCTCTTTCCGGCAGGAGGATACGGACAGCATCACAAGCAGGCTGCAGACTAACGTCGTTATTGATTTTACCATATTTCTTGTTTGAGTTATGGGGAACCGGAGTTCCCCGTCCTGTTCAGTAATTTATTTGACCGGCACGAGAGTGACATCGTCCTCGCTTGACGTCCATTCCTCGATGGTAACGGATTGCCCGTCATCACCTCCGATCTCCGCATCATTGGAACGCATCGTTATCGAATAGATGTATCTCTTTCCGGCTTCCCAGTTGATTTGGGGTATGGAATAGGTATAGGTTGCCCCGTCAATGACGACCTCCATGCTGACTTCTCCGGACGCCAGGGTCATCGGATATACCGCCGCCGCAAAATCCACAGCCGGACTGCCTTGTGCCGGAATGGTCGTGTTCGGACTCCAAGAAAGCTCCGTGGATGTCGGGGAGAAAGTAATCTTTCCGTTGTCGTTCAGGTTCATCGTTCCGGAAGTCCCGAACTTGGCGGCCTTGGACTTAAGCTTTGCCGATGTCAGGTTTCCGTCGTTATGGTATTCCGGAGAAACCTTCAGGCGGATGACGAACTGGGACAGAGCGTGCTTCATGGGAATGATGGCATCAGTTTCGATGACCGAGACTTGGTTGGCACTTTTACCCCACATATAGTCAATATGCGTGCTGACATTGATGGGAACGGGAACTTTCGTACCATCCACGACAGCCTGGTTATACGGGTAGTATGCCCAGATTGTCGCCTTGTCGGAAAGGAGGTAGACGGGATTCTCCTGGCTCCATCCGTCTGCCGTCTTGGTTGACTTGTTGTTCTGTGCGTCATAGCGGGGATACGCATCTCCCCATCCTGTGGCCTTGTACATGAACAGTCCCATCGCATCTCCTGTATTCCAGGCTGTCTTGGGGACGAACCCGGCACGGCTTCCTCCACCGACACTCGGTACAATATTCAGCATGGAAGCCGAATGGCCGTCTATTGCCTGTTCATTTACCACATTCTCATTGCTGCATGAGGCCAGCATACCTGCAGCGATTACCGCTGCTGAAATCATAACTTTTGTTTTCATTTTTCCAATTAGTTTGTTTGACTTTGTTATAATATTGTTTTAAGGAAATTCTATTTCAGGAGTATCCTCCCAGTCCGGGATGATGACCGGCTCGCCGATTTCAAGTTCTTTGCCGATGTGCAGGTCCAGCTCCAGCGAAATTTCGTCACCGTCAAATCCCCGCAGATATGGGGTCAGGTCGATGGACTGGCTTTCATTGAATGCGGAATCCTCCTCATTCATCCGGGTTTCTACGACAAGCACGTTCTCTTCCGGGCTGAATCCGAACACATAAAGGCTTGCCGTCCATACGCCCTCCGCCTTTTTTGCGAAGGGAGCGGTCAGGCTTGCAGTCCCGCTCCTTTCACGCGAGGCCAGATACCTTGCCGTGGAGATTCCCGAGAGAGTACCGTTCAGGCCGTTCAAGGGAGCGGTGTTTCCCGACACGTTGATCTTTACATTCAGTTTCTGAACAAAGGGGACCGGCTGTATCCTTACCCGTTTGGGATTCTGGTATTCGAGCCTTTCACTGAAGGCAGAGGAGCAGCAGAACTTCTGTGCCTCTGAAATGTACACTTTTCCGTCTATTGTGTCAGTCCGGACGGACAGGCGTACCTCGTGGTAGTCATTCCTGTCCAGTACCTCGTAGTTTCCCGTATAGAACAGGAACCTGTATGCCCCCTGGGGCAGGCTCCACCGGAGTGTGTCCTGTGTGAACGTTGTCCCTTCTGAGGGCGGCACATCCGTCCCGAACGGGATGATGTGTCTTTCCTGGGGGACAGGAGGTGTCTCCTTTATTCCGCTGAAATCACACCAGGCTACCAGCTCACCGCTGCGGATACAGAAGTCCTCGTTGAAATTGCAGCTGCAGAGCATGACTGCAGGGAGTGATGCGAGCATCAGTGCTTTAATATTCATCTTTATATAAATTATAAGTTTCAATAAGCGTGTTAATTTCGGGGTCCAGCCGTCCGCGCCAGATCTTTGTCCCGTCCTGGTCACATGACCTTACATATGACTTGACGGCATCCTCCTTACGTCCCAGGCGGCTGTACAGGATGGCAAGCAGGTAGTTCCTGTCTGATGTGTCCTGCTGTTTCTGCATGATTTCAAGCGCACGGGCATCATAGCCGAGCGACATGAGGCAGACTGCGGTGTTGTAGTCTTCCGGGTAGGACTCATCCAGCAGGGCAAGGGCCTGCCTGTATTTCCTGTCCTCTATCATCTGTACGGCATCCATATAGGTACTGTCGATGACCGGCATCACAACCGTATCCTGAATCATGTCCCGCCGGTGGAGATGGAACCTGAATTCCACCCCGCGCAGGAGGGGATAATGCCTTTCCCGGATTCTTCTGTAGTCTTCCGGGTACTTTCTCAGGGCATATTCCCGGATGTCCGGATTTTCCGTGCCATCCATGATCCGGAGCAGCTCAGACCTGTGCTTCAGGGTATCGTCGCCAGCAACAAGCCCACGCAGCCTGTCCCAGTCCTCCCCCCGCCATGCAGGGCGGAAAATCGAGTCAATGCCTTCCGCATCCTCCGTGCGCCTTGCGAGGTACTTCTTCAGTTCCGTCGCACGTCCCCTGGAAAGGAACAGGTTCATTCCGGCACTGCCCTCAGGGGACGAGGTCGCTGTCATCAACACGCTGTCTATGAGAAACTCACCCGTATAGTTGATGCTTCGTACCGTTTCAAAGACCTTGTCGATCTCCTGTCTGTTGTTTCCGATTTCTTCCCGGAATTCGGTGCTGCCCGTCTTGTAGGCCACGTATGCGCGCAGGCTTACCTCATCCTTGCGGGTGACGATTTTCTTCTTGTATCTCGGAGAGCGGTCAAGGAACTGGACCATGCTCGAGATGAAATAGGTGATCGTGTCCGATGGCGGAAGCGGCGTGCGCGTCTCGTCCTTGGCAAGAATCAGTCCGTCAAGCGTCAGGTCTATCTTTTTCGTATTCTCCGTAGCCGGAAGTTCCTGTTTGTAGTAGTACACGAACTTGTCCCCTTCCCGGATGACCGTGTCCAGACGGGCCGCCTCATAGGGAAAGCGCACATATTTGTCATACATGGCATCGGCCTGCTCTTTTCTTTTCCGGTTTTCTGCTATCTTCCCGAAATCGGTAAAACGCTTTGTGATGGCGGCAGAATCCTCCGGGGAAATGCTCCGGGTGCGGATCTTATGGTTCCCCTCTGCGAACATCTTCCATTTGGAAGGAATGTATTTCCCTTCAAGTTCCCTTGTCATCCAGTAGGCGGGCAGGTGTTCCAGGATTGAGTTGTATCCCGCAATGGCCCTGCGGTTCTGCTCGACGCGCCAGTTGAACAGGGCGAACCGGGCATTTGCCTTGTCCGACCAGTCAATCCACCGTTCCTTCTGCAGTACCTCGTGCTTCCAGGCCTGGAAATATTCCTCCTCCAGCTCGGCCAGTGCCTTTTTGTATCCCTTCTCATCGAACATTTTCTTAAGGTACAGGCTGTCAGGTATGATTGAGTTCATGAATGCCTGATAACGCATGTAGCCTTTTTTCTGCATCTTGGCAAAGTCTGCCCCAGAAAGGAATATCCTGTCAAGGTACAACGTGTCGGCAGGCTTGTAGGCCACCGGAGTCAGCTGGAGCTGCCACTTGTTGCTGATCAGCTCTCCCGGAACCGTCACGACAAAATCCAGGTTTATCTTCCCGTTTCTTTCCGCCACCTGCTTGCTTCTGGCCATTACGGTGATTTCGGACAGCTCTACGGAAGTGATGTCCTCACCGGTCACACTGTCCTTCTCGGCACGTGTGACGATATGCTGCTCACCCTTGTCGTCCGTCCATGTTATCTGTTCCGGCACTTTGTAGGCCGTATCCGTCACCGGCTCCTTCATTCTCGGCTGCGAGATGCGCACTCGTGCCAGGCGATGTTCCGTAGCACAGGAAAGGAGCAGGCCCGAAAGCAGCGCAAACGGTATGATACGTCTTGTAGTTCTCATTTTTCCTGCATTTAAAAGAGATACACGACATTGAAGGCAGCCCGGGTCGGAAAGAAATGCCAGCCGTAGTCCCGTCCTACAAGGTCTCCGCAGCGTTTGCACAGATACTTGTCATATGCCAGCCAGACTGCGCCTGCCCCGACTTCCCATTCAAGGTTCCATCGTCTGCCGACCTGGTAGGCCTTTCCGACGCTTACTCCCACGCCGTAACCCTCGCCCTCATAGCGGTATTTGTTTCCGAACAGGTTTCCCACGCTGTAGGTTCCAGCAGTGCCGTACATCCCTATGAATCCGCCCATGTAGCTTTCCAGCAGCCAGTAACGTGCGCCGGGAGCCGCATAGAAGTTGCGGAACTGCCTGTTGTGTCCGAACTTGAACGGATTGTACTGCAAGGGCAGATGGAGCGACCATTTGCGGCTCAAGGTCATGGAACCCTCGATGTTCAGGTTTGTTGTGGCCAGGCCGATCACGTTGGTACGCAATGAGTAGGACTGTGCCGATACCGCCAGGCAGAATGCCAGCATTCCCGCACATAGAAACAGCTTTTTCCCCATCCTCATGCCTCCTTTCCTTTGATGACGGTCACTTCCCATGCCGTCAGGGTGTTGAACCAGCGTTCCTCCCACTGCCTTGCCGCACAGTCAAACTTGACATGGACAGTCATGCCGGCTTCTACGGCATAGCAGTCAATGTTCTGGTTCATCAGCTGCAGGCAAAGGCTCTGCGGCTTGTTTTCTTCCGTTTCCACGACAAACTCCAGGCTCTTCCATTCGTTGCCGGAGCTCTTGCTGACTCCCGACTTGACGGGCTGTACAGCGATGATTTTTCCTGTATGGCCGTCCGTCCAGTCAAAGATCATGTGCGCATGATAGTTCGGTTTCCATGCTTCTTCCTTTCCG
>ENA-UEPH01001817-UEPH01001817.1-human-gut-metagenome-genome-assembly--contig:-NODE-1817-length-17929-cov-9.206980_pt1 | contig 17929 bp, 20 predicted proteins | sample MGYA00242891_ERZ507898 | MGnify/ENA primary metagenome ERZ507898 (study PRJEB26167, sample SAMN06115411) | human gut metagenome | host: Homo sapiens | place: China:Guizhou | collected 2014-10-15... | reverse complement strand
CAGATGTACACAAAAGGCACCAGCGCCACCAGCGCACTGACCGCAGACAGCACCCACGAAGCGTAGGTGAAATATCGGTAGTTCCCGGCGTAACCCATCAGCCGGGAAAGATCGGACTGTTTTTTCACGAAAGAACCTCCTTACCGTAATATTGCCATGCGCAACTGCCTGACATGATCGGGTGCACATGTGCCGCTTATTCTGCCTCAGACAAATTTTCCGTGACGAAAAGTTCAATGACATTTTCCATAGTTGCCTGATCATAGTCCTCTGCGATGGCGGCAGCATTCCAATAAGCATAATTTCCTTCATACCAGCTCTGCAGGTCGTCGAGATCCTCTGCATAGCGGAATTCCAGATGATACGTCGTTTCCATCGTATCGGGCGCAAAGGCAAAGTAGGTAAACTCCCCGGAATCCGCATCCTCGCTCTGGTAGAAGAGGAAGCTGTTTTCATTGTCCACATCCAGTTTCTGGTAGGTGTGTGCAAACACTTCCTGTCCTTGCGCATCCAGACCGGTGATGGTGTCGCCATTCATCACGAATTTTTCCACGCCGCCCAGAAAATAGCAGTTGAACGCCGTGCTGTCCGGATCTGCTGCATATTTTTCAACAGCCTCCTCGCCATACGGCTCTGCCATGCACATTCCCAGCAGCATATCCGTAGCCGATTCCGCATTGTCCTCGCCTACCAGCGGAGTCGCAGCGTCGATCCACAAATTCCGGTATTCACTCTTTGCCATCTCCGGGAACAGTTCCACATAAGTCCCGCTGATACCAGACAGATAATCCTCCGCATCCATTACCTGACTTGCGGAAGCCGAAGAAGCCACCGAGGAGGAAACGCTGGATGCCGAAGACGCTGTGCTTGCGCTCTGCTGGCCGCAGCCGACAGCAGACAGCAGGCAGACCGCAGACAAGGCCACTGCAACAAATTTCTTTTTCATCATCATATGAAAGTACCTCCGGTTTTAAAGTAAGTTTGTTCTAACCGCTCTGTACTTTAGCATATTTTTCGGCCGTGGACTACTCCATTCTGATTTCCCTGCTCCGTTTTGCGAGTCCATTTGCGTGGGTGCGGTACTGCGACGGGGTCGTTCCATATCGTTTCCGGAAAGCCTCCGAAAACTTGCTGGCGTTGTCATATCCTGCATTCTGTGCGATCTGCGTAATGGGCTTTGCGCTCCGGACAAGCTCTACGGCAGCCTGTTCCAGACGGTATTCCTTGATATAGTGGTATACTGGCACACCGTAGACCTGTTTGAACATTTTTTGCAGGTGCGAAACCGAGATCCCGTGTTCTTCTGCCAGCTGCGCAAGGGAGACATACCCCTCCCGGTTTGTCAGAAGGTGATCCCGGAGATGGTGTGCCAGTTCGGTCTGTTCGGTAGAACAGTACAAGTCCGTTCCTTCCTCCTGCGGAATGCGGCTCAGCAGCATCAACAGCTCCACCACCTTGAGCCGCAGGAACCGGAGATCCATGTAGGGCGCATTTTCGTACAATTCCCGGAAAACGTGCTCACAGCGGGGTCCTGCCGTACCGAACATGAACCATCGGTTTCCCAGAAGATTCTGCTTCAGTACCGCAAAATCCACCGAAAAGCCCGGTGCGTTCTTCTCAAGCCAGTTCTGAGCGGCTGCTGGATCAACTTCCAGACACAGCCCTTCGTAACAGCCCAGCGGGAACCGTGACTCTGAACGTGTTCCATGCCGTCCGTCGTAGCAGCTGACGGCCATATCCCCCGGCTTTAGCAGAACGCTATCACGCATGGAAAAGCTGGTTTCAAAACGGCCATTGATGCAGAAATTGATCTCTATCATACCGATCTGCGTGCGGATTTCCGTATAGGTCTCCATCTCCAGCCGCAGCAGCATGATCCCCACGCCATCAAACAGCCGGTAATAGTGAATTTCTCCACTTCCGGCCGCATTTTCAAAGCCGCCTGTTTGTCCGGGATTATAGGGAGTGACCCCCGTTTTGTCATGAAAAATGATATCAATCATACTGTTTATTCAATCCGATCTCCACAATCCGTCTTTTGCAGGGCTTGGAATGGCAGCTGTGGTCAACTGGCAGATCTCTGTCTTTCATGTTTTTCCTTTCTTCGCCCCTTGCATCGCAATTTTCTCAACCATGCGCTATCCCAGTGCCACATCCAGTACCATCATCACGCTGAAGCCTACCGCAAAAACACCGTGCCGACGTTAGAGTGCTGCCCCTGCGACATTTCCGGGATCAGCTCCTCCACCACCACATACAGCATGGCTCCGGCGGCAAAGCTGAGCAGATAGGACAAAGCGGGCACCACGATGCCTGCCGCCAGGATCGTCAGCACTGCCCCGATCGCACCGAGAATGTACCATCGAATCAGCTTTTTCGGTTTCTCCGTCTTCATCTTTTTTGCCTCCGATTGCAGTTCATGATTCTGCTTTTCATTTGGGCAATTTCCAACTTCTTAGAAAATCAAATGGACAATACCGCCGACAATTGCCGCTCCCGCAACCCAGATCAGCGCCAGTATGCTTCGCTTTTTCAACACCTGCCTCCAGGTCTGCACGAACGGCGCATCTTCAAGCCCTGGCAGCACCCAAAACTGGCTGTGCCCGACCCATAGCTTGTCGATTACAACGCCGTCATAGATATTCATAACCTCAAGAAACAGCAGCGCCTGCCAATAGGCCTCACCAAAGGATGAAGCCTCGTTCCACAAACCGATGATCAGCACAAGAGCAGCAAGCATCACGATAAAGAACGGTATCATAAAGCATTTTCGTTTCCGGTTCATCGTATTGCGGTCGATCAGTCCCAGTTCGATGGCGCGATCCTGCACCTCCTTGGGATAAAAGTACAGTCCATTGACAGCACCGCCGATCACAGCGATTTTTACCATTGCGGTAAACAACAGACAATAAAGCAGCAGTTGCAGTACGATCATTGTTTTTCTCCTCTCAGTCTGCGTGCGAATCGGGCATATGCTCCCATTTCCTTCGTCTTCCATCGTGGTTCATACAAAACAAGAAAGTATGCCAGAAATACCATGTAACGAATCGTTTGATTTCCATTTCAATATGCCGCCCACTATTATCTGACCTTCATGCAAAAATCGCAGCGGTCATTTCCACGCCCCAGCGTCATGCTTCTCTCCCAGATCAGCTTCGGATGCAGTCCGGTATAGCTGATGTCATCACTGTCGCAAAAGCAGCGGCACAGCTCCGGGCAGCCGTATTCTGCGCAGGTGTCGTGATAGGGACACTTCATCATATCCACACGCCAGACGCCGTTACCGGTCTGCAGTTCTTTTGGGGCAAAGCCCGCCGCCGGGCCGAAAATGCTCCGGGTGGATTTGACGAAAACGCTGGGAACAAGGCGGTAAAGCCCCGGTATGTGCAGCAGGGCGGCAAGCTGTTTGTGGCTCGTTCTCGCCAAGCGCTCCACATAGCCGTGAACGGTTTGCAGTGCCTCCTCTTTCGGCATGACCCTTTGCAGTGTCTCGTAGGCCGCAATGCCCGGTAAGATCTGCCGTTTGAGGTGGTACTGCTTTTCCTTGCTTGCATCTGCATTTTCAGCCAGCAGCGCACTCAGGCGCATATCGAAAGCGGTGTTCAGTTCCTTTGCCTGCGCGGGAAAGCGCAGTGCCGCAGTCTCCCGGAAATCACGGGAAAGATAGGTTTCCTTCCTCTTCATCGTCCGTTACCCTTTCTTTTTGTACCCGCAGTCGCAGTAGGGTCCGCCGGAAGCAAGGGTATACTGCCGCACAAAATTTGTCACACCGCCTGCTTCGCTCATGGTGTAGTCCAGATGGCACAGGGCGGGGGTCAGGTCGTACAGCCCCAGTTCCTTCATCAGCACACAGATGCCGCATTTGGTAAAGCGTCCCTCGTAGCCGCTGCCATCCGGGTATTCGTAAAACTCCATATTCCACGAATAGGGGTTGCGGTCGGCGGCTTTCAGGGCAGCGGTTGCCTTCATGGCGGCAATGTCCTTTGCGGTAAATTTGCTTTTTCCGCTTTTGCGGCAGAACCACTTCATCAGCGGCGTCATCTGAGCGTTCTCATAGTAAACCGTAAGCGCCTCTGCATCCGGCCGCTGCGGCATACAGAGGACAAACGCCCCCAGCATGGCGCAGCCAATGATGTTCAATTGGAAGCGGTCCCCCTTTTCAAACTCCGGCAATTTGGCGATGATCTCTTTGTATTTCGGCTTGGCGGTTTTGGTGATCTGCTTTGCGGTGGCTGCATCATAGCCCAGTACCGCCGTCAGCTGCGTCTGAAACGATTTCGCAAACACGGCCCACATCGCCATAGGGATTCCCATCCAACGCATTTTACTTTTCCCCTTTCCATTCCGCTAACACCCGGCACATCCGTTTCTCGATGTCTATCCGGGTCTGGCGGCATTCCTTCGGATATTTTTTTGCTGCCTGAAACGCGAACTTCACAAATAGACCGGAGCCAACCGGCAGCATGATTTTCAGCATCCCCTCCGGGAAAACGAAGTGGGTGCCGTGGGCATAAACCATCGTCTCGATCTCGCATTCATGCGGTTTTTCGGCAAGGCGCTTTTCCATCCGGCGGATATACTTTGCGGTGTCCCACAGCGCATCGTCCTCCGCGCCGATCAGCAGCAGCTTTCCCCGGATGTTTTCAACGGGAATGTATTCTTCCGGCTCGATCGGATGAGCTGTCTCGGAATCGTCAAACAGTTTGCGGGAGTTTACCATATCGCCGACGCGTTTGCTCTCGGCGGCGATGCAATGCCAATAGTCAGGATGCTGATAGCAAAACGGCATATAGGGCAGCGGCTTGCCTCGGTAGGAGAACAGTGATTCACCCTCGACCGGCCACTCCTTGCAGCCGTCCCTTTTGCCCTGCAGAAAGCCCTGCCACACAAAGTCGCTGGGTGTCATGGCAATGGTCAGGGTGATATCCGGGAACATGGCAGCCGCTGTCAGCGCAAGCGTTCCGGTGGTCGATGCACCGGCAACGCCGATCTTTCTGTTACCGTTAGCTTTCAACCATGAAATTGCCGTCTCCACACGCTCAAGCGGGTAATTATGATGTCCGTAATCTTTTTTCGCGGGCGACATTGTGAGCACGTTTACACCGCACCCGCAAAGCCATTTCACTGCCGAGCGCGCAAGCCGATCCTCCGGATCATCCCCGATCATCGTGATGACCGCACAGTCTGAACCGCCGGCACACGCCCAATACGCACCGTAAAAGCCATTGAGTTCCACATCAAAGTGCAGGTGTTTCATGCACTCCCTCCAAATCCGATCTTCACGATCTGCATTTTCATCCCGTTGTCCCCGACCCTTGCGAGGAATCGGAAAAAGCCGCTGACGGAAGGGTCTTTCCGATCACTGTACTGTCATCATTGCCGCCAGCACCGCCGCTATGACTGCCATGCCCACCGTGCCGAACAGCCACTTTTTCTGCTTGTCTTTTGCGGTGATGTAGGGCTTCAGATCTTCCGTTCCGGGGATCGTCCATGCGTTCGTATGCCCCACTCAGTAACCATCGATCAAAAAGCGGTCGATCAGATTCATAACGGACAAGATGACGAGCAGCTGCCAGAAGCCCGCCGCAAAGCTGCGCGCACCGTTTATCCCATAGACACAGACCAGCACATAGCTGATATATCCGGGGACGCAGACGGCTTTGAAAAGTAGAGAATTGCGCTTGATTTTCTCGTGTGTTGTAAGTCCCAGCTTCACGCACCGCTGCTGCACCGCCGGGATGTAAAGATGCACCATCCCAACAGCCCCTTTGCAGATGCCCACGGCACAGACGAGAACCAACAGGATTCCCAGCCCAAGACCTTCCAGAATCACCTGTAAGAGCATTCCCTGTTCCTCCTGTATCCGTTTTCATCCCGGTATTCGGGATGTTCCTTTACGTATGGATCCTTATCGCCGCAGATGGTATAGTCGCATCGGCAGCCGTCCACGCAGGTAGTCGTCCGCACCAGCCTTGCGTGAAGCAGTTCCATGGATGCATAGTCCACATTGCACAGGGCAGGCATAATGTCCGTAAATCCGAACCGCTTGGCAAATTCCGCCGCCGGACACGCCGTAAATTCATAATAGATGGGCTTGCCGTTTTCGTAAGGTGCAACATCCATCTCGTAATCATGCCATGTGTCACAGTGCTTTTGGGCGGTGCTGAATGCCCGATACATCAGCTTTTTCCAGAATGGCTTGTTGATGTCAACGAAGCGCAGCTTCCGGAAGGACGGCAGGATCAGATTTTCTTCTATCTCTTCCATTTCGCGGAATGTGACCACATCCCGGCACACATCGTAAAAGCACATGATGGCGATGCAGTCGTAGGTGCCGCCTACGCCGTTGTGAAAATTCTTTTTACCGCCGAGGTCGGTGCGCCACTTGGAAAGAAGCTCTGCGTATTTCAGCTGCACCTGCTCCCATATCACTTCGCGCTCCACCTCCGGATAGTGCAGAGTGATTTTCGCCAAAATTTCTTTTTTGCAGGGCGTGGAATACAGCACATGGCAGCTACGGTCAATTTGTAATTCGCTGTCCTTCATCTTCCCACGCCTTTCAGAAAACCGCTCTTTGCATTTTCTTCGGTGTCGTCCGATTCGTCGTAGGCATCATAGGGCGCCGATGGGTCGTGGGCTCTTTTTTTGAAAGGCGAGCACAGCTCATTTTTGTGCGCAAAGGCAAACTCCATGTTGTCCGTCCAGCCGGTGTGGCCGGTAATAAACAGCGGATGCAGTCCGCGTTTTTTCAGCTTTTTCTCCAACAATGCCAAGGACTTCACCGCCAGCTTGTTGTCCTCCGCCAGCGAGGAAATGAAGCTGTAGCCGCCGTCCGCGCCAAACCACAGCGTGTCGCCGGTAAAAAGGTACTTATCGTCAATGAGGTAGACCATATGTCCCCATGTATGACCGGGAACGAGAAAACACTCGATTTTGATGCCGTCAATGTCAAGTACCTGCCCATCGTGCAGCAGCACTTTTTCATTGTTGATCGTCACCTGCGGCAATTTATAGAGATGATAGATGACTTTTCGCCGCACCTCGCCGGTAAGATACCGGTTCTCGATCTCGCCGATGTACAGCTTCGCATTCCGGAACAGCCCCGGACTGTCTGCTTCCACCGCACCCACATGGTCGGTGTCCTGATGGGTGATAAGGATATGGTGTATCGACTTCGGATCAATCCCAAGCCAGCTCATTTTTTCGGCAAGGCGGTCGTAGTTATATCCCGCATCGACCATAACAGTCGTATCGCCTTTACGGTAGAAGAAGATGTTCGCCACCCATTCGCGCACGCAGGCAACATTCTCGTCGATCCAGCCGGTGTTCAAAGGATTGAAGATTTCCTTGCCCCGGTACATCCAGCTCATTGCTTTTCTTTGAAATTCCGTTGCTTTTTTCGACATGATTACACCTCATTTCTGTGCTGTGATGCACAGCCAGCCCTTTTTGTTTTTGTGGCTCTGAACCCTGCCAAAGCCTGCTTGCTCCAGATACGTTTTACCGTTCACAATGCAATACTTTTTACCAGATGCGCCCACTGCTCCGGGTGACAGGCCAGCAATTCCTCGTGCTGCAAGTTCTGCTCATGGAGAACAGGATGTGCAAAATGCCGCTGATACCGGGCACGATATTTTGCGCCCATTTTCAGGGCGTAAAAAATATGGATCTCGGTACCGGGCACATGGATCTTATCCGGCAGCGGAGTGACAAGATCGGAGTAGAACTGATTTTTACAGCTCTGCATGGTCACATAAGGGCGGGCCTTACCGAACATTTTCAGAAAGGCTTTGACATAATCCCCCGACTCTCTGGCACGCTTATCCAGACGCTTTTGGAGAAATTTTGCCTTAAACTTTCCGTCCCGCACCACAGGGTAGATCAATGGCAGCAGAAAATCAGTCTGCAATCTTGCCGCCAGCGGCGATGCCTGATCCAGATCGGAGCTGCCCAGAATGCCACAGTCCATGTGGATGTTCTGCCGTGCCGCCAGCAGCCCCACAAACGAGCCGCCCAGAGAGCAGCCGTAGGCCGCCCGGATGTGACCGCCGCAGTGGGTCTTGAGGTAGGCCTCGATCTTTTCGGTCTCCTCCAGCATGGTGGGAAATTCGGTCTGTTCGGTCTCATCAAAGCCATCGTAGCTGACGCACAGCACCCGGAAGCTGTCAGCCAGAAGCGGGATCACGGCACCGAAATTGCTTTTCCAATGGCAACAGGTGCCCGGCAGCAGCAACAGCCCCGGGGCATCCTCTGCACCAAAATGGTAGATCTTCATCCTGATACGCTCCTTCTCTATTTATTTTCCACCTGTAAATAGAAGAGATATATTTCTTCGTATAGGGCAGAGTTACGAGTTAGGTAGAGCTAACTTTCAGTCTTATAAAAAGCCGCTTCTCAGCGGTCCTTCTGCCAAAATAATACGCCCTGCCGTCTTCTCTGTCAAGGAGTTTAGGCATTTTCGGAGATTCCGAAAAAGATTTCGCCTTCGAGGGCTCCAACCGTCACCCCAGTGCCACGTCCAGCACCATCATCACGCTGAAGCCCACCGCAAAAAACACCGTGCCGACGTTGGAGTTCTGTCCCTGCGACATTTCCGGGATCAGTTTCTCCACCACCACATACAGCATGGCTCCGGCAAAAAGGTCAATGGCTTTGCGGTACTATAAGCTCGGCGAGACTCCTGCCTACTACATTACCGCATGATACAAACTGTTGAGCGGCAAGTGGGAGTTTGGCAAAGTCCACGCCACCGAGACTACCGTGGAGGGTGTTACTGTGGAGCTGACCACCAATGGCCGCCACACGAATTACGAGATGAAGCTCTCCGGTTTTGGTCTGGACACCAGCACCAACAAGGTCTACGGCGTGGTGCTGACCGCCGCCGATGGCAGCGAGTACGGCCTGCATCATGTGACCAACATCTGGCGCGGCACTGAGCTGGGCTTCAATACGGACGAGCCCTATCTTGCGTCCATCATCGGCAAGACCGTCCCCCAGATCACCTACTACACCGCCGATGGCGTGTATGTTCTGCCGGTCAGCGTAGCGTTGTAAAGTCGCGGGCAACTGCCTGATTTAGCAAAATACAGTACAAAACGGCAAGGTCACTTGGCAGCAGGCGACCTTGCCGTTTTTATTGCCGTCTGCGTCTTGAATGCACAAACACTAACGCGAGCTTGCCTATGGCAGGCAGAACAGGCTCATCTTGCAGGAAACGAAAAACAGGAAGTTCCCTCCGGTGGGGAACTCCCTGCTGTACATATCGCTATCGTATGTGGATTTTTCAGGGTGCGTCCAGCAGGGCACACCCTTTTTTGTTTTTCTTGGAAAACTTTAAGAATTCTTCTGATTTTGGAGAGTGGTTGCCATAGCAACCGACAAAGGAAAGTGAATTTGATAAAATGCTCTGCGGTTGGTTATTGCTAACTAACTGCCACAACCAAAGAACCATTGATTTATCAAAGGAGTTTTCCATGAAAAAGATTTCTCGTCGTTCGTTTATCACTGCCATGGCTGCTGTAAGTGCAGCCGGTGTCCTGACCGCCTGTGGTGGTTCCGGCAATGCAGCTTCTTCCGCTGTATCCAGCGAAGCAACTTCCTCTGCCGCATCTATGGATGAGACCGGTACCCATACCGTCGTAGACCACGGCGGCAACGAAGTAGAAGTGCCTAATAAGGTCACCCGTGTCGTCATCGACCAGATCCCCATCCTGTCCACCTATATGGCCTATTTTGAGGGCAGCGCACCCTATATCGTGGGCTATTGCGGCTCTTTCAAGTCGGTTATTTCTGACACTGTATTGAAGAATATCGCCCCGGAGCTTCTGGAGTCCAGCGATACGGTCTATGCTCAGAGCGACCTGAACATCGAGGAGATCATGAAGCTGAATCCCGATGTTATCCTGTACAATGCGGGCAACTCCTCCCATGCCGAAATCCTGAAGGCCAGCGGTATCCCCTCGGTCGGCTTTGCCACCGTGGGTGCTTCCACCGAGGCTGACCCTCTGGAGCGCTATGAGGAGTGGCTGAAACTGCTGGAGGATATCTTTGGCGAACCGGGCAAGACCGAGGCCTTTGTGGCTGCCGGTGACGAGATCGTGGCCGATGTGGAAGCCCGCATTGCGGATATTCCTGAGAGCGACCGCCCCAGCGCCCTGATCCTGTGGAAGTATTCGGACGGAGTGCCGCAGGTTTCCGGAAATGGCACGTTCGGTACCTACTGGATGAAGCATCTGGGCGTGACTGACAAAGCGCTGGAAGCCACCGGTTTTGCCCAGACCAGCATGGAACAGGTCTACAGCTGGGATCCGGACATTCTCTTCCTCGATGGCCCCGGCCTGCAGCCCCTGCGCACGGACGATGTGCTTTCCGGCAACGTGGATGGCGCTGACTTCTCCACGCTGACTGCTGTGCAGAACGGCCGTGTGTACAACACCACCCTTGGCATGTGGAACTGGTTCACCCCGAATCCGGATGCTCCGCTGGTGCTGGCATGGCTGGCCTGCAACACCTACCCGGACGCTTTCGCAGATTACCCGTTGGGCGACACCATCAAGGAATATTACAAGACCTGGTATGGCTATGATGTGACCGATGACGAGCTGGAGGAAATGCTGCTGTACTGATGAAGGACACCATCTGGATCAAAAAAGGCCGCTTTACCCCGCTGGCTCTTCTGCTGATGCTGGCACTGCCGCTGGTCACTTCGGTGGTCTGCCTGTGCTTCGGACGTATGAATGTCCCGGTCGGGGAAGTGCTGGCCGCTCTGCGCACAGCTCTGACCGGCGGCAGCGCGGCCAATGTGCAGAACTATTCCATCGTCATCAACCTGCGTCTGCCCCGCATCCTCATGGCCATCATCGTGGGTGCAGGGTTGACCTGTGCGGGCAACACCTTTCAGTCCCTGTTTTCTAATCCGCTTGCCACGCCGGACATTCTGGGCGTGACCAGCGGCACCTGTGTGGGCGCAATTCTGGCCATCATTCTGTCGTGCAGTATTCTGGAAACACAGCTCATTGCGCTGGTGTTCGGCCTTGCGTCTGTCTGCTTTACCCTGAAAATTGCAGGCAAGAACGATGGCCGTTCCATGGTCTATCTGGTTCTGGCCGGAACCATTGCCTCCTCGCTGTTCAACGCAGTCGGATCGCTGCTCAAGTATACGGCCGACCCGCAGGATAAGCTGCCGGAGATCACCTACTGGCTGATGGGCAGTTTTACCAGTGCCAGCTACCAGAAGATCCTCATCGGCTGCCCGCTTATCGTTGCTGGAATCATCATCATCTATCTGCTGCGCTGGCGGCTGAACATCCTTTCACTGAGTGATGACGAGGCTCGTGCCAGCGGCATCAACATCAAACAGACCCGGATGCTGTTTATTGTTGCATCTACGCTGGTCACGGCTTCAGCCGTTTCCATGTGCGGTCAGGTGGGCTGGATTGGTCTGCTGATCCCACACTGCGCCCGGATGCTGGTGGGCAGCAACAACCGCTATGTCGTGCCGGTGAGCCTGAGCCTTGGTGCCAGCTTCATGATCCTGATCGACACGCTGTCGCGCACCATCAGCATCATTGAGCTGCCGCTTTCCATCCTGACCGCCATCATCGGTGCGCCGGTGTTCATCTCTCTGCTGAATAAGACAAGGAGCAACCTGCGATGATCTTGCAAGTACAGAAAGGCTGTTTCGGCTACCCCGGACAGCCTGCCATACTGGAAAATATCGACCTGACACTGGAAGAGGGACACATTCTTGCCATCCTCGGCCCAAACGGCATCGGCAAGACCACTTTGCTCAAATGCATGATCGGTCTGCTGCCGTGGCACAGCGGCAAGACCCTGCTCTATGATAAGGATATCCACACCCTGAAGCCGAAGGAAGTGTGGAGCACCATATCCTACATCCCGCAGTCCCACGGGTTTGCCTTCTCCTATACCGGACTGGAAATGGTTTTGCTGGGTCGCAGCGCCCATCTGGGCATGTTCCAGCAGCCCGGTAAAGAGGAACTGGAAATGGCCGAAGCCATGATGGAGCGGGTGGGCATCTCTCACCTTGCCAACAAGGACTGCAACCGGATGAGCGGCGGCGAACTGCAAATGGTGCTCATTGCCCGTGCCCTTATCAACGACCCCAAGCTCATTATTCTGGACGAGCCGGAGACCGGTCTGGACTTCCACAACCAGATCCTTGTCCTGAACATGGTGGAGCGGCTGGCGCATGAGGAAGGCATCAGCGCCATTATGAACACCCATTATCCTACCAACGCCATGAGCGTGGCAGACGAAGCACTGATGCTCAACCGCAAGGGTGAATTTTTCTACGGTCCGGCCGCTGCCATCCTGAACGAACAGAACATTTCCTATTCCTTTGATGTTCAGGTCATCGTGGACGAGTTGAATTATCAGGGACGCGCCGTGCGCAGCATTGTGCCAGTGGCCTTGCGGGGGAATGCCGTATGAAGATGCCATTTACGCTTTCCCAGCTGCGTCCCATCCGGGAGGCCATGACAGTTTCCCGCCCAGCAAAACTGGGCGAGAGTGTACCTGTTACCTGGTTCTCGCTGGGCGGCGGCACCTCCATCACCCCGGAGTATTACGACTGCACTACCCTGTATCTGTGCGGGGAAGGTTGCGGCATATTTCTTCTGGGTGGAGAGAGCCGTACTGTCCCGCTGCATCCCGGCCAGCTGCTGGCCGTTCCGCCTAAAATGCTCTGCGGCTGTCTAACCGACAGCGGCATGATCTATACTGAAATCATTCTGAAAAAGGAGAACTTCACCATGAACAACATTCTCAAAGCAGGCCAGCCCACCGAACTGAAAGATCTCATTTCTTACGAGGACGGCAGCATTGCAAACCTCGACCTCGTCCACGCCGACAACATGAAATTCGTGCTGATGGCCTTTGACCAGGGCACCGGCCTGACCCCGCACCGTGCACCCGGCAACGCCATCCTGACCGCCCTCGAAGGCAAGGCCATTATTGGCTATGAGGGCAAGGATTACGAGCTGAACGCAGGCGAGAGCTTCCGCTTTGACAAAAACGGCCTGCACAGCGTTACCGCACAGGGCAAGTTCAAGATGAGCCTGCTGCTGGTCATCGAATAAGCGATTTTCTGTTTCATAACTGACGCAAAGAACCCGTCCGGACGTACCGGACGGGTTCTTTGCGTCTGCCAGATTCAGCAGTAGTAGAGGAACGAACGCAAGCGGCTCCATGCCGTTTCGTCCCAGTCATTATCAAGGGAAATCTGGAACAGCGGAGCCCGACAGGCATCGTGCAGGCCGCGCATATCCAGAATCATCGCTGTATTTTCATACCGGGGTGCAAGGGTCAGCACTGCATTGGTACGGTTAGAAAGCTCCACGGCCTTGGCGTACCGATATCGACCGTTCCCGCCTGAAAAATTCGGCAAGGCAGAGTCCGCAATGAGGAACAGTGTTTCAGCGTCTTCCGCAAAGGCACTGTGCGCTCCAAGTTCATTACCAAGGGTCTGCATCTGCCTCTGCATCTGGTCAAGCCAACCAGCCGATGGTTTGTTTTCATCCAAATTGTCTTTCCACAGAAACCAGAGTGCCTCGCTGAGTGGGGCGCGAAGCACCTGTTCGCCTTCGGCTTCCAGCGCGGCAAGTACGCCGCTGTCCAGTTCTGTCAGGCAGAGCGGCGTACCAACAGCGGCAATGCGGCGGCCTTTGGTGAGAAGTGCTCCGATCTCTCTCGCCGCTGTGTGCAGCTGCTCCCAGCCGGGCAGAGTATCCCAGCGTGCTGCCATGTCTGCCCCTTGCTGTTTGAAATATGCGGCCAGATAGGGCGTATAAGCCCCCATCGCCGGAAGATAGAGTGGCACATTGGGGGATGGTGTCTGTGCCAGACGACAGGGGTGAATATCGACCTGCTCGATGTTGAAATCTGTCGGCAGAGCCACCGCCGGGCGGTGTTGCAGGCTGTTCAGGAACGCTTCAATGCGAGTGATGACACCCACATTGGAAAAATGCTCATCCACTTCGATCTGCAAGTAGGGCTTATCCCCCATCTCCTGCTTGAACAGGTGTGAGAGCATGGTGTCCGGGCCGCAGCCGTGGTTGGTCAGATAGACAGCGTAGAGGTTCGGGTGATGAGCGATCAGCTTTGCTCCGGACAGGATATGCTGCCCGAACGGATAATAAAGATTATCGTATTCATCGGAGATGTCCAGCGCATGACCGGGCAGGTGGCTCAGCGTGATGACCTTGTAGCCCCGCTCCAACAGCAGTTCCGGGATACCCATGTTCAGGATGGGGTCGGAAACGCCATAATTCCGGGTGATGAGCACCAGAATTTTGTCCTCCGGTTTTAGGGTCTCCAGCAGTGCTTTGCCCTGCTTTTCCACTGCGGCAGTATGGCGGCGCACCGCCATGGCACCACTGAGCAGAGCTTTGGCACAAAACGGTTTCGGGATCCCTAAGATCTTGCTCAGTCCCAGCATTGCAGATGCCATAGCTTCCTGCCCAAAATCGAGATCGAATACCGGACTGAGCAGAGTGATGCCCTTGCTCTCAATGTCCAGTGCCTTTGCGATGGACACTGCCGCCGTCTGCATATAGACACAGCCGTAGTTATGCTTCACCCGGCTCTTTTCGTGCTTCATCGTGTGGATGGTGGGCAGGAAGATATAATCTACTTTTTGGTCGATGAGCTGCTGCATATGGCCGTAAATGAGTTTGACCGGGTAGCAGGTCTCCCCTTGTGCGGTCTGCTGAGCCAGCCGGATCGTTTCCTCACTGGTGGGGTCAGTCAGGACGACATTGAAGCCCAACGAGGTAAAGAAGGCATTTGCCATCGGGAAGAATTTGTGGATCATCAACGCAAAAGGCACACCTACGGTCTTTTTACGTGGGTCACGTTTGCCGGTGTAACCCTCCAAAAGCAGTTTGTCTGCCTGCTTGTAGAAGTCAATGTTCTTCTGGATCTCCGCACTGCGGCTGTCCTCTGCATCCTTTGCCGGGCTGTCAAATCCCACAAATCGGCTAGGTGCATCGCCCACCGCTTCCTGTGCCAGAAGAGCCACGCCATACGCACCACTGATGGAAAAGACCGGGCTGACCTGTACGCGGTCGCCGTAAGCGGATTGGAATGCCGCCACAATGCCGGGGTTGTAATCGACACCGCCCTGCAAAACGATGTGCTGCCCCACAGGTTTAGAACCAACAACTTTATGCAGATAGTTCTGTACGATGGAGTGACACAGCCCGGCAGCGATCTCTGCCTGCGAAACGCCTTCTGCGGCGGCTGATGCAATGGCCGTTTCGATGAATACGGTACAGCGTTCGCCCAATGCGGCCGGATGTTCGGCAGAAAGGGCCAACGGGCCGAATTCTGCCAGCGGGATGCCCATACGGGCAGCTTGTTCTTCCACAAAAGAACCGGTACCGGCAGCGCAGATCTTGTTCATCTGGAAGTCCACAACTTCACCGTTCTGGATGCTGATGTATTTGCTATCCTGTCCGCCGATCTCAAACACAGTATCGACTTCCGGTACCCAGTGAGCAGCTCCCTTGGCTTGCGCAGTGATCTCATCCCGGACAACATCCGCGCCAATGCGCTTGCCGACACGCTCACGTCCGGAGCCGGTCACACCGACTGCGGTGAACCGGATATCACCAAACCGCTGGCGAATACTTGCAAGGCCTTTGCGGACAGCTCCTTCCGGGTCACCTGCGGTGCGCAGATATTGAAAGTCTACCAGTTCACCGTCAGCACCGACCAGAACAAGATCGGTACTGGTAGAACCGATGTCGATGCCCAGCGCACAGCCCTTCTCCGGGAGGATACCGGTGGCCTTCGGCTCGGAAAGATCTGTACCGGGCAGCAGTTCCAGTCTGGGAAGCCCGGTCGTCGTGGAGTGTGTTGCCATTGCATCGTTCAGCAACGCATCCAGCTGTGCCAGTGTAAATGCACCTTCTGCCTTGCATGCTGCACCGATGGCCGCTTCAAAACGCGCTTCTTCCGGGACGATCAGTTCCGCTTTGGTCAGGCCGAACACATCCCGGATAGCCCGTATCACACCGGAGTTGCAGGTCACGCCGCCGCAGAATACCACCGGTTTGCAGACCGGCAGCCGCCGTACAATGGTCGCCTTGTAGTTGCGGATCATTGCATAGCACAGACCCAGAAGAATATCCGGCGTAGTAGCTCCTTTCTGTTGACGGTGGATGATGTCGGTCTTGGCAAAGACCGCACACCGACCGGAAAGGCGGGGGACACTCTGTGCCTGCTCGACCAGTGAAGAATAATCTTCTAGTTTGCAGCCTACGCGGGACATCTGATCTTCAAAGAACGAACCCGTGCCGCCTGCACAGTGTTCGTTGACTGAAAACTGAGGTGCACGGCTCTGCAAATCCGTGATGAATCGCGCACCCTGACTGCCGATTTCAATGACCGAACCCACCTGCGGAATGATCCAGCGCACACCCTCGATGATAGCTGGGATATCGCCTAAAGAGGGAATGGCTGAATCTTGCTCCAGCAGAGCCTCCGTGTTGCTTCCGGTCACACAGAGTGAAAACGGAGTATCCATCGCCAGTTCCAATGCAGAAAGTCCTTTTTTCAGGCAGGCGAACGGCCTGCCGTGATGCACCCCCATCCACTGCTTTGCCATTGCACCATCCCGCAGCAGCACCAACTTGACCGTCGAAGTGCCGATATCCATACCCACCGAAAGCATTGTGTCACTCCTTCAAGACAAACCCTGCAAGTTATAGGGTTTGACATTTCAAACTTTATACCGTATAATAATGATGGCTTTTAATTAGACATCTCTAACCAAGAGTTTAACACAACTACCTCGGAGTGTCCGTTGTTATGGCAACGGCAAAGTAAATTTTAAGATGGAGCAATATTATTCAATTTTACAGCAATGCGGCATGTTCAACGGCATCCAGCCACGAAAATATAGGGAAGTCCTTCGTTGCTTGAATGCGACTGTCCGTGAATATCCTCGTGGTGCGCACATCGTCGAGCTGGGTGAGCAGAGCCACAATACGGGTGTTCTGCTGGATGGCACGATAGAAGAATTTTTGTATGATGAAAATGGCAATCAAATCAGCATCTGCCGTTTTTGTCCCGGAGAAGTATTTGGTGCAGAACTGGCCTGTACTGGCTGGACGACAAGTCCGGTCTGTCTGCGTGCCAGTTCGGACTGTACCGTAATGCTGCTGGATTTCAGCGCATTGATGTCACAGAAAACGCTGTCCTGTCCCTGCCGGATGCAAGTCACAGCAAATCTTATGCAGGATATGGCGCAGCAGCTTCTCTTTTTTAACACCAAAGTGCGTATTTTAGCACAAAAACGGCTTCGAGATCGTCTGAAGATTTATCTTCAAACCTTGACACCCGATGAAAAAGGCTGTTACAGTCTGCCCTACACCCGGACAGAACTGGCAGATTTCCTCTGTGTGGACCGCAGTGCTCTTTCCCGTGAGCTGTGCCGGATGCGCGATGAGAGGATCCTTGATTTTTCCGGTGCAAAGATTCACCTGTTGAACCCAACGTTTTTGTATGGTTGGAACTGATAGTACTTCTAAATCTATGAAAAAAATTGTCTGCCGAATATTTTTGTTCGACAGACAATTACTTTTTAATCTTCTAGTGTACGACTACCGGACACATTTTTCAAATATTCCTTCGGGTCGCCGTTCAGAATCAAATCCGCATAGCCCAGTGGGTCATTGTAGATAAGGTAGTCCAGTTCCGTCTGCTGCGCCATGGTCACATTCAGTGCATCCTCAACCCCGGTACAGTCAATGGAAATTTTTCTCCCATCCCGGAGCAGCAGCTCCACGCAGCCGGTGTCCATGTTGAACTTGCAAACGCTTTCATCATACTTCATACTCGTGTCCTTTCTGCCTTACGGCACTCTTACAGTGGTCTGTCGTGCTTTTTTGTGATAAGGTCTAGG
>ENA-UEPH01001799-UEPH01001799.1-human-gut-metagenome-genome-assembly--contig:-NODE-1799-length-18081-cov-5.518440_pt1 | contig 18081 bp, 17 predicted proteins | sample MGYA00242891_ERZ507898 | MGnify/ENA primary metagenome ERZ507898 (study PRJEB26167, sample SAMN06115411) | human gut metagenome | host: Homo sapiens | place: China:Guizhou | collected 2014-10-15... | reverse complement strand
GTCCGGGGCGGCCGGTGCGAGGCCTGCTCCGGCGATGGCCTGCTGAAAATCGAAATGCACTTCCTGCCGGATATTTTTGTCCCCTGCGAGGTCTGCAAGGGCAGACGCTACAACCGGGAGACCTTAGACCGGGGCCAGTGCCTGCAGAATCTCTTGCTCTGTTTCCTCTGTGTAAGCCTGTCCGTAATGGAAGTCCCAGGCTTCGCTGTTAAAGCATCCCTTACAATGATGGGTACAGCCGCTGACGAACAGCGACACTCTCACACCGGGACCGTTTGCCACATCTGTTTTCTTGATCGTTGCATAATTCATAGGACATTTCCTTCCCTTGTACTATCTGCACATTACAGATGAAGAACTCTTGCCTTGATCTCCTTGGTCTTGCCGGCATTCCAGAAGTTCTCTCCCAGATAACCGCAGGTCCTTCTGGTGACATTCATCTTCGCATGATCCTTGTTATGACACTGGGGACATTCCCACTCCATGTTATCATTGATCATGATCTCACCATCATAGCCACATACCTGACAGTAATCGGATTTGGTATTGAACTCTCCGTACTGGATATTGTCATAGATGAAGCGGATCACTTCCTCGATGGCTTCCACATTATTGGTCAGGTTCGGGACTTCTACATAAGAGATAGCGCCTCCCAAAGACTTATTCTGGAATTCACTCTCGATCTTAAATTTTGTAAATGCGTCGATCTTCTCCCGTACATCCACATGATAAGAATTTGTATAGTATCCTTTATCGGTGACATTGGAAATATCACCGTATTTTTCACGGTCGATCCTTGCAAAACGGTAGCAAAGTGTCTCTGCGGGAGTTCCGTAGAGACTGAAAGCAATGCCGGTCTCCTCTTTCCATTTCGCGCAGCGATCCTTCATATAATCCATGACGCGCAGGGCGAATTCCTTACCGGGCTCCACGGTCTGGCTGCAGCCCTTCATCAGATAGGTCATCTCATACAATCCGATATATCCCAGAGACATGGTGGAATAACCGTTGTGCAGGTATTTATCGATGGTCTCACCCTTCTTCAGACGGGCGATAGCGCCGTACTGCCAGTGGATGGGGCTCACATCGGATACCACGCCCTCCAGTGCCTTATGACGGCACATCAGTGCTTCATAGCACAGCTCCAGACGCTCATCCAACAGTTTCCAGAACTTCTCCTCATTTCCTTTTGCCAGGATACCGATCTGGGGCAGGTTGATGCTGACAACGCCCTGATTAAAACGGCCTTCCCACTTGTACTCTCCGTTTTCATCCTTCCATGGAGACAGGAAGGAACGGCAGCCCATGCAGGAAAATACATTGCCCTCGTAGTTCTCACGCATCTTCTTGGCAGAGATATAGTCGGGGTACATTCTCTTAGCAGAGCACTGTGCGGCCAGCTTGGTCACATAGTCGTATTTTCCGCCCTTTAAGCAGTTATTTTCGTCCAACACATAGACTAACTTCGGGAATGCGGGAGTCACATAGACACCCTTCTCATTCTTGGTTCCCTCAATGCGCTGGCGCAGGATCTCCATAATGATCTGTACGGTCTCTTCCACATATTCGTCGTTCTCGTCAATATGCAGGAACAATGTCACGAACGGAGACTGTCCGTTGGTGGTCATCAGGGTATTGATCTGGTACTGGATGGTCTGTACGCCGGATTTTAATTCATCGTGCAGACGCATCTGTACGATCTTATCCTTGGCTGCCTGATCCAGGGTATCTCCAAACTCGTCCTCCAGCTGTTTTGCAAATTTTTCCCTGCTCTTACGCAGATATTTTCCCAGATGCTTAATATTCACACTCTGACCGCCATACTGATTGCTGGCTACGGCTGCGATGATCTGGGTGGTCACGGTACACGCCACCTGGAAGCTCTTGGGAGATTCGATCATTTTGCCGTTGATGGAAGTACCGTTGTCCAGCATATCCTTGATATTGATCAGACAGCAGTTGAAGATCGGCTGGATAAAATAATCCGCATCATGGAAATGCAACACACCGTTGTCATGTGCCATAGCAATATGCTCCGGCAGAAGCAGACGTCTGGTAACATCACGGGACACTTCACCTGCAATATAGTCTCTCTGTGTGGATGCCAGGCGGGTATTTTTATTGGAATTCTCCTCTGCCAGCTCCTTATTCTCATTCCGGATCAGTTTTAAAATAGATTCATCCGTGGTGTTGGATTTGCGGAGCAGACTTCTCTGGTAACGGTATACGATATACTTCTTCGCCAGGGTATATTTGTTGTGCTCTACCAGATGTTCCTCGATCATATCCTGAATATGCTCCACGGTCTGAGTCTGTCTGCCCTCCTGCTGCACATCCTCCAGGATCTCTTCAATCAACCCCTCACTGGCACGATACCGCTCCTCCACTTCGTTGTTCGCCTTATGGATCGCTTCCCGGATCTTGTCCTCTTCATAAGGCACTACTCTGCCGTCTCTCTTCTGAATCTTCATTGCTGTTCCCTCACTTTATATCATTCCCATCGAGATGCGAATTCCTGCATAAGCCGAAAGAAAAGCCGCATCGGAAGCAAGTTCCCGATACGACTGTCTACGCAAATCATAGCATGTTACTAGATTTTGTGTTTCGCAATTCATTTCGCATCTACATCTTGTATATTTATTATAGTGAGGAAACCCGGAAAAAGCAAGTACCTTTTTTAAAACAATCCTCTTCCACCATACCCTCCGAAGCACAGACCGCCACCACCGCAGCACAGATTGCAGAACACGTTCGCCAGACAGATTTTCAGGCACAGGTCATTCCCACTCGCATTGGGATAGCCATAAGCTGCCTGTCTGCTCTCATACCATTGTCCGCCGCTTTGAAGTCTCTGCAGCAGCATCTGGTATTCCATATTCTGAGGCTCCAGTGCCACTGCCTTACCTGCATGCTCCAGTGCTGCCACATTGTTACCAAGTCCCATATGGGCCATGGCGCTGTAATAATACCATCTGGCCGTCTTCTCATGCTCTCCCATGCCGTCCAGGGTATTTCTGGCCTCTCTGTAATAACCGTTTCTGAGATAATTACCGGCTGCCCGCAGTCTCGTCTCTTCCTCATATCCGGAAGTCTGCTGCTGCCAGCCTGCCTGCTGCCAGAAGTCTCCAAAGCCCTGGCTGAATCCGCCATAACCCTGTCCTTCTGTCCGTTCCTTCATGATCTGCTGATACGCCGCCTGAATCTCCTTGAACTTTTCTTCCGCCTGAGCCTTGTTGGGATTATTGATATTGGCATCGGGATGATATTTTCTGCTCAGGATCTTATATGCTTTTTTGATTTCTTCCTCGGAAGCATCTCTGCTCACTCCCAGAACACTATACGGATCATAAGTCATTTCCTGTTACCTCGTTTACACTGTCTTTTTCCCGTTTTTCCCGTACGATCTCATAGCGGCACCATACTCCGGAATACAGAATATTCCGCAGAATATCCACATTCTGTAAAATAGGAAGCTGCTCAAATTCCTTACAGCATTCAGACATCATCATGGTCAGGATCTGTCTGCATTCTTCTTCAAATCCGGGTTCTTCATATCGTTTCTTTAGCGGATTATAAGTCCCCTTCTTAATGTCCTGCTCTACATCTTCATAGGCGTCCATGAGGTAAATGAACTTTCCCAGAAAAAATCCAAGTCTCTCCAAATTATCCTTCCACTCGTCTTCGCGGCAGGATACGATCTGTGCCATGACTTTTCCAAACAGTCCCGCCATGGTATCGATGTCCGCATCACCCTGCTTTTCCGCATCCACAAAATCCTGCATGGCCAGGGAGATGCTCCTCACTTTATCCGCATAGAGCAAAGGCTTTTTCCGGCACTTTTTCCCCAATAGATAACTGTATGCCAGTCCTTTCAGACTATGCTCATCCTCCCAGTCATCCTCTGCCTTATAGCAGGCAAACAACACCGTCATGTCCGCCACATAATCGGTAAAAAGATTTCTTCTGATCTGATGCTTTTCGAAAGGATGTGCCACACATCTGCACTGTCCTACGACATCTTCCGGTTCATACAGTCCGGTGAGCAGCATCAGAATAAAAGTCATATCATAATTCAGGGAAAGCTGCCCCAGCACACCATAGCGCTCCTTCAGGCTCTGGCATAATCCACAGTAATAGGATCGATACACATCATACTCCTTGAATTTCATCTCCGACTGATTGACCACAATATATCCGAACATCTGACTCACCATCCTTTCTTATTTCTCGGTTTTGCTTATTTTCCATTTGTAATCCTGCCTGTCCTGTCAGGTCTTGCGGATAAATTCCTCTCCGCATTTTCTGCAGTGGATCGCAATCTTTCCTTTGTGTCTGGGCACCCGGAGCTTCTGTCCGCATTTCGGACATTGAAAGATCTTATAATCCCTGTGTCCGGCAAAAAGTTTCTTCCGGCGCTGCCACCAGCTGCGCACCTTCATTTCTTTTTTGAGATACCATTGGTTCTCCGCACTTCTCTTGCTCATATTTCTGGAAAACATCCGGTAATAGACATAGACCAACAGGGCAAGAGCCAGCACATAAAATATTCTCAGACCCAAAAAAGAGAGCGCCAGGCAGACCAAAGCTACAATCATCAGAAACTGATTGAAGCGGTCATTGCCATAACGCCCCCACATGAAACGCTGTAACTTCTCTTTCATGAAGTACCACCTTTCGTCTGCCACCATGCAGGGGATACATTATCCAAATCTTTCAGAGCCTCGTTCGCGAAGCCGGCTCTGAACATTACCTACATTATGGTCTGCCGAAAAGTAAAAAGCAATTAACTAAATATAAACTTTTGTAAAAGAACTATTATTTATTATTCCGATCCTTCTGCCACAGCTCCTGTGCACGCACGTCCCATTTTTTTGCATACTCCGCACATTTCCCACACAGATGCTCCACGGATTCCGGTGACTGTAAGTCGGTGGAATGAGCTTTTGTTTCATGTACCATGCGCTGTAAGATCTCCGGATTCTCCAGCATCGGGCAGGGTTTTAAGTGATTACAGTTAAACGGTTGGTTCTCACGGTACGCCATGAACAGAGGCTGCTTCAGTGCGGTCAGCAGGTCCACCTCCTTGATATTGGCACCGGAATAATGAATGAATACACAGGGTTCCACATCCCCATTGGGATTGATATGACAGTAGTTTCTGCCGCCTGCGATACAGCCGCCCACATATTCACCATCGTTCTGGAAGTCAAAGGCGAAGATGGGCTTACCGCCCTTCATGGCACGGATCTCACGGATGCGGTGATACATATACTCTCTCTGATCCGGATCCGGAAGCAGTTCGCAGGATGCCTCATTTCCTACCGGCATATAATGGAAGTACCAGCTGAATCTGGCACCCTTTTCAATGATCATATCCAGGAATTCATCACTGGTGACTACCTTATAGTTTTTGCTGGTGTAGCAGATAGAAGTACCGAAGATCAGACCGTACTGCTTCATCAGATCCATGGCATGCATGACCTTATCAAACACGCCCTTGCCACGGCGCAGATCGTTTACTTCATTGAAGCCTTCCAGGCTGATAGCTACGGAGAAATTGCCTACACGCTTCATATCCTGGCAGAATTTTTCATCGATCAGGGTGCCGTTGGTAAATGCATGGAAGCCACAGTCATCATGCTTCTCACATAAACGGATGATATCGTCCTTACGCACCAGAGGTTCGCCACCGGTGAAGAAATACAGATAAATGCCAAGCTCCTTACCCTGGGTAACAATACGGTCCATATCTTCAAAGCTTAAGTTCAGGCGGTTGCCGTATTCTGCTGCCCAGCATCCGGTACAATGCAGATTGCAGGCACTGGTGGGATCCATCAGGATCAGCCAGGGAATATTACACTGATGCTTGACACGCATCTCATTGATCTCTTTTTTGCCACAGAAGGCAGCCTCAAAGCCATAGTCCAGCGCAGACATTTTGATGACGTGTGGATCTACTTCATTTAAGATACGGTTCACATACTGCATCCATTTGCTGTCCGGTTCCCGGATCATACGTCTCACCGCATCGTAGCTTTCCTTCGAAAACGTATTTCCCATAAATTTTTCGGACAGATCCACCAGCTTTAAGAAAGCTTTTTCCCTGTCCTCTTCATCCTTGTTCACATACTTTAAAATCCCATCGATCGCTGCACCGAAAGCAGCTCTCTCTACCTTGTGTTTTACGTCTGCCATATTAATCTACCTCTCTTTTGTATTTTTACATAAATATCCCTGTTTCTAGCTGTAATAGCGGAACAGCACATCGATCCCTGCCAACAGGAAGATGATCGCACCACTGATCAGCACACGGCTTCTCCCGTGACATCCGATCCGGTATCCAGCATAGATACCGGTAACCACGGCTAACGCAGCCATGATCGCCAGCTGTATGATCTGTACGGTTACTCCGGTGTCTAAAAATCCCATGCCGATTCCCGACAGAAAAGAGTCCACACTGGTAAGCATGGCCCAGACACATAGCTGCTTCCAGGCAAATACATCCTCCCTGCGTTCTACCGGATCCCGCATCCGGGATGACCGTACGATCAGCCAGATCGCGATCAGGAAAAAAATAACAGCGGAGGCTGCCCGGAACAGTCTCTCTGTCCGCTGATAATTCATGGCTATATAGGGAATCTCCGAGATCAGGCTTCCTAATAGCATCGCTCCGCTCTGCCAGCCGGTGAACAACAGAGTCATTTTCAGGATCTGTTTTTTATCCAGTTTAGAAAGCATTGCACCTTTATATAATGCATAGGTAAGAACATCCAGGGAAAGTCCTACCGATACGATCAGTATTTCATACCACGCCATCCATATATCTCCTTTCTGCGATTATGATATGCTATTTCCGGACATATAGTAAGATACAACCCCGGCACAGAGTTTTTCCTGCTTTTACATTATTCCGATAAATGTAAATAATCCGCGACATTTTGCGGAAAGTGTCGTTTTGGGTTGAGAAACGGTAATTTTTTGTTTATAATATTTCTATCTTGGTTCTTTTTATGGAAAAAGGAGTCATGTGATGAAGACAAAGGAATTATTGGCAGACAGCTTTCGGACACTTGTGCTTACCGTGCCTTTTCAGAAGATATCCATCAAAATGATCACGGATGGTGCTCATGTGATCCGCCCGACTTTCTATAATTATTTTCAGGATAAATACGAAGTGATCGAGTTCTTGTTCGACCGGGATATCGGCAGCAAGGTCGAAGTCATGATTGAAAATGACATGGAACAGGAAGCTATTAAACTGATGTTTATCTGCTTTGAGAAAAATAAGGAATATTACCGCAGACTTTTTGAGATCACAGGTCAGAACAGCTTCGGAGAATTTTTTGCCCATTACTGTGAAAAGACTTTTTTCTGTATTCTCTCCAGACATCCCATGAAGAAAATGCCCTGCGATCTGATCACTCCGCAGTCGCTGGCGCATTATAATGCCCTATTACTGATCGAGATCCTGAAGCTTTGGCTCTCTTCTCCCAAAAATGTGCCTGCGGAGAAGATTTTCGAAGCTTATCAGTACATAATGCGGACGCCGATCCTGGACATGATCCAGTATCCGGAGATATAAAAAGACAGGTCTTAATGATCTGCCTTTTTTATATCGTATCATCTTATAGTCTTGTAATTACAAAGATATCATAAATTGCCTTGATCGCAGTCTCAAAATCCTCATTTGCCACACCGATGATGATGTTCAGCTCAGAGGATCCCTGGTCGATCATCTTGACATTGATATTTTTGTGTGCCAGTGCGGAGAAGATTCTGCCTGCTGTACCGCGGGTGGACTTCATGCCACGGCCTACCACGGCGATCAGCGCCAGATCCGATTCAATGTCTATCATATCGGGATTTGCCAGTCTGTGGATGCCTGCCACTACTTTCTGCTCCTTGTGCATGAATTCGTCCTGATGTACGAATACGGTCATGGTATCAATACCGGAGGGAACATGCTCAAAGGAGATTCCGTTCTCCTCAAACGCCTGCAGTACCTTTCTGCCGAAACCGATCTCGGAGTTCATCATATCTTTTTCAATATTCACAGAGCAGAAGCCTTTTTTACCGGCGATACCGGTGATGACATATTTGGACTTCTGGCAGGTGCTTCCCACGATCCAGGTACCGTTGTCTTCCGGCGCATTGGTATTGCGGATATTGATGGGAATACCCTCCTGGCGTACCGGGAAAATGGCATCCTCATGCAGTACGGTAGCTCCCATATATGCCAGCTCGCGAAGTTCGCGGTAGGTGATGGTCTCAATAGCCTCGGGATGATCGATGATTCTGGGATCTGCGATCAGGAAACCGGACACATCCGTCCAATTCTCATAGACATCCGCTTTGGCAGCCTTAGCCACAATAGAACCGGTAATATCGGATCCGCCTCTGGAGAAGGTCTTTACCGTTCCGTCAGGCATCGAACCGTAGAATCCGGGAACTACCGCTTCCTTGCTCTCTGCCAGTCTGGCACGAAGTACTTCGTTGGTCTTCGCTGCATCAAACTCACCGTTTTCATCGAAGAAAATTACGGTTGCCGCATCAATGAAATCATAGCCTAAGTAATTTGCCATGATGATACCGTTCAGATATTCGCCACGGGAAGCTGCATAATTTTTTCCGGATTTTGCCTTGAAATTCTTCTCAATGGTCCCAAACTCTTCACTAAGATCCAGATCCAGCTGTAAACCATCTATAATCTCCTGGTAACGCGCCTTAATGGCATCCAGCTCTGCTTTGAAGCTCTTGCCCTGATCTGCCAGATCATAGCAGGCATACAGCATATCCGTCACCTTGGTATCATTGGAAAATCTTTTTCCCGGCGCGGAAGGTACCACATATTTCCTCTCCTTATCCGCACGGATGATATTTCCTACCTTTTTGAACTGCTCTGCACTTGCCAGAGAGCTTCCACCGAATTTCACTACTTTTGACATAACATTTTCTCCTCAAATATATATATTTAGTACTCTTTATAATATTCTTGTTTTTTACACCAGGCGGATCCTGCCAAGCATCTGCTCACCCAGTGCTTCGTATTTTGCCAGGAACTCGCTCTCCTTCATGGGCTGTGTGAAGTATCCGAAGTCCTCCTTACGGTCTGCTAAATGCAACTCTCTGCCTCCGGGGAAAGCTGCCTCTACCGCGCCTTCCGCTCCGGCCTTTGCTCTGATAAAAAAGCTTCTTACGGACTCACGTGTATCTACCAGCTTTACTTCCTCTTTGTCCCAGAAGCACATGATCACCTTGCCCTGATGTCTTGCACAGTCGATGACATCCGATACCACTGCACTGGCGGTGGGAAGCTTGCCTGCGCCCCGTCCGTAGTACATGGAATCTCCCAGCATATTGCCGGTGACAAATACCGCATTGAACACTCCGTATACCATGGCCAGGGGATGGTCCTTGGGAAGCATGAACGGTGCCACCATAACTTCCGCTGTGTCATCGTCAATCGCACGGCTTCTGCCCAACAGCTTGATGGTATACTCTGCAGCATTGGCATATTCAAAATCCGCTGCGGTGATCTTCGTAATACCCTCGGTAGGGACTTTCTCGGAATCCACGTTTTTACCAAACATCAGAGAAGACAGAATCGCGATCTTGCGGCAGGCATCATGACCTTCCACATCTGCTTCCGGATTGCGCTCCGCATAGCCTTTGTCCTGTGCTTCCTTCAGAACGGTATCGAAATCCGCGCCTTCTTTTTCCATTTTGCTCAGGATATAGTTCGTGGTACCGTTTAAGATACCATTGACAGCCTCGATCTTCTCTGCGGTCAGGGAGTAGTTCAGCGGACGGATAATGGGAATACCGCCGCCCACACTTGCCTCGAATAAGTAGTTGCAGTTATGCTCTCTGGCGATCTGCAACAGTTCGGGACCATGCTTTGCTACCAGCTCCTTGTTGGAGGTGCAGACACTCTTACCCAGTTCCAGTGCCTGCTTCGTGAACTGGTAAGCAGCTCCGACACCACCCATGGTCTCACAGATGATGGTTACGCTGTCATCCTGTAAGATCGTATGGAAATCATGAATGACCTTATTCTCATAAGGGTCTCCGGGGAAATCTCTCAGATCCAGAATGTATTTCACTTCCAGTTCCTGTGCGGACTTTTTATTTACCATGTCCTTATTTTTCTCGATAACTTCTACCACACCGCTACCGACGGTGCCGTAGCCCAATACCGCAACATTGATCATAATATTCTCCTCACTTTTATCTTTTTCGTTCCGACATTATTCTTTTGCCAGTATTTTCACATGATGCACACTGGTCTGCCCCTCCAGCTGTTCGATCATCCGGGAGATATCTCCAGTAGTCTGCAGTACCTGTATACTCAGTGTCAGAGATGCGATTCCGTTGATGGGAATACTCTGATGGATCGTCAGGATATTCGCACGGTACTCTGCGATGATCTTCAGCACATCCGACAGAATTCCCGGTTCGTCATCCATCTGGAAAGTCAGCGTGATGGTCGTTCCCTGAGAATTGTCATGGAACGGAAAGATATCATCCTTGTACTTATAAAAAGAACTGCGGCTGATGCCAACTGCATCAACCGCCTCCTGTATGGTCAGAACCTTCTCTGACTCAAGAAGCCGCTTTGCTTCCACTACCTTTAACAGCACCTCAGGGATCGCCTTCTGCTTCACCACGAAATACTTGGTCGTTTCTCCCATATGTTATCCTTTCAGCAGTTCGTATCTGTAGTACGGACACTTGTTTTTCACTGAGGGATATTCTAGCACAGTAAAGTATGAAAGGCAACCCCCATTTTTATCTTTTTCAGGCCTTTTTAATACATTTCTGAGTATTTCTGAGTAAAAGAAAAGAGCCTTTCGGCTCTTTTCTTTTACTCCTCCAAGCTTTAGATCAAAGGATATTTGTCTGTTAATTTCTGAATGATGGCTCTGGCTGCGGGAACCTGCTCTTCGCCGCCCTTGATGACCAGGGCAATGGCTTCTGCCACCTGATCCATGTCCTCGGTGTTCAGACCTCTGGAAGTAACCGCGGGGGTTCCCAGACGGATACCGCTGGTCACAAACGGAGACTGGGGATCGTTGGGGATGGTATTTTTATTGGCTGTAATGTGAGCAGCATCCAACAGCTTCTCCACTGCCTTACCGGTCAGACCGTAAGGAGTCAGATCCACTAACATTAAATGGTTATCGGTACCGCCGGATACGATCTTGATATCACGGCTCATCAGACCCTTGCACAGTGCCTGGGCATTGTCAATGATATTCTGCTGATATACTTTAAAGTCATCACTTAATGCTTCTTCGAAGCAGACTGCCTTAGCAGCGATCACATGCATCAGCGGGCCGCCCTGGGTGCCGGGGAAGATGGCCTTGTTAAAGTTGAACTTTTCATTTGCTTCCTTGTTACACAGGATCATACCGCCTCTGGGTCCGCGCAGGGTCTTGTGAGTCGTAGTGGTCACTACATCCGCATAAGGGATGGGACTGGGATGAAGGCCCGCTGCCACCAGTCCTGCGATATGTGCCATATCTACCATCAGTACGGCACCCACTTCGTCTGCTACTTCACGGAACTTCTTGAAATCAATGGTTCTGGCATACGCAGAAGCACCGGCAATGATCATCTTAGGCTTGCATTCCAGTGCCAGTTCTCTCATTCTGTCGTAATCTAAGAATCCGTTGTCATCCACACCGTAAGGTACTACATGGAAATATTTACCGGACATATTTACCGGTGAACCATGGGTCAGATGTCCGCCGTGATCCAGGTTCATGCCCATGATCGTATCACCCGGTTTCAGTACGGCAAACTGCACTGCCATATTCGCCTGTGCTCCGGAATGGGGCTGTACATTGGCATAATCACAGCCGAACAGCTTCTTGGCACGCTCGATTGCCAGATTTTCGATGACATCCACGCACTCACATCCGCCGTAATATCTCTTGCCGGGATAACCTTCCGCATATTTATTGGTCAAGGGACTGCCCATAGCCGCCATGACTGCCTTGCTTACCCAGTTCTCGGAAGCGATCAGTTCAATATGACTGTTCTGACGATTCTCCTCGTCGATAATGGCCTGTGCCACCTCGGGATCAACTTTTTTTACTTCATCCAATGAATACATGCCTCATTCCTCCTTGTGTTACGTTAATTCGCTAAACTTATGGTTTAGTATAGCATAGAACTTTTTAATTGCAAAGATGGAAAATGAACAATGTTGGCAGAAGCCCCTGAGTGTGTTAGAATAAACTTTAGTTACATTCTTACGAAAGATGAGGTATCCTCATGTATCATATTATTATCAATCCAGCCTCCCGCTCCGGCAGAGGTGCGAAGATCTGGTCTGAACAGATCGAACCTGCTCTAAAAAAAAGCGATGCCGTATTTCAGACCTATTTTTCCAAAAAAGCCGGAGAAGTAAAGCATCTGGCTGCTCAGATCACCGCAGAATATAAAGACGATCCTGATTTAAAGCTCATTGTCCTGGGTGGAGATGGCACGGTGAACGAAGCCCTGCAGGGAATCGCTGATCCCTCCAAAGTAATCCTGGGTTACATTCCCACCGGCTCCAGCAACGATCTGGCCAAGGATCTCGGCATCCCCAAAGAGCCGAAAGCAGCCCTTGATCTGATCCTTCGGAATGCTGCTCCCAGAGTCATGGACTTAGGAAGACTTACTTATCTCGATGAGGATCAGCCGGAAGAATCCCGGCTGTTCGCTGTCAGCTGTGGAATCGGCTTTGACGCAGCTGTCTGTGCAGAAGCCATGCATTCCCCCATCAAGGATACCATGAACCGGATCGGTCTTGGCAAGCTGACGTATTTAGGAATCGCCTTAAAGCAGCTGATCACCGCACGCAAAGTCTCCTGTACCCTGACCATCGAAAACGCAGTAAACGGAAAGCAGACCGCATTCCAGCTCCCCCGCTTTTTGTTTGTAACCTGTATGAGTCATCGCTATGAAGGCGGCGGATTCATGTTCTGTCCTCCCGCCATGGATAATGACGGCATATTGGATCTGTGCTGCGTTGGCAATATTTCCAAAGTACTGGTCCTGCTGGCTCTTCCCACCGCTTTTTTCGGTAAACACTATTTCGTAAAGGGGATCGATGCTTACACAGCCACACAGATGTCTATCACTGCCTCCGCTCCCCTATGGGTACATACAGACGGCGAAGTAACCAGGAAAAGCTGTGGATTCCGGGTGGAATGTCTTCCCGGCGCCATTCGCATGATCACTCCCGAAGTGAAATAAACACACTCTAAAGATTTTCTTAAGAATGCTTAAGTATTCCAAAAAGAACTTGATTTTTTTCTTCTTGTGATTATACTAAAATTAATTTTGAAGCATAGGTTTGGTAGAGAAATGAGGTTTTTATGGAAAAACTTAAGATCTTCTATTTAAAATATAAACATGCCGTTCCTCTTATTATATATGCCATTATTTATATGACATGGTTCGCCTGGCTGGAGAAGAACACCACCGGACACTACCGGATCATACATATGGCGGCGGATGATTACATCCCTTTCTGTGAGGTGTTCGTCATTCCTTACTTTTTATGGTTTGCCTATGTATCGGCAGTGGTCATCTACTTTTTCTTCAAAAATAAAGAGGATTACTACCGCACCTGTATTTTCCTTTTTACAGGCATGACGATCTTCCTGATCGTATCCACTCTGTGGCCCAACGGACAGCACCTTCGTCCCGCGGTGATGCCCAGAGACAATATCTTCACCCGCATGGTAGCCGCTCTGTACCGGACAGACACACCTACCAACCTGTGGCCCAGCATTCATGTATATAATTCCCTGGGTGCACATTTTGCGATCATCCGCAGCAAGTGCTTCGAGAAGAAAAAGGGCATCCGCATCGGATCCCTGGTTTTGGCTTCTTCGATCATCTTAGCGACCATGTTCATCAAACAGCACTCCGTCTTCGATGTGCTCACCGCTTTCGTTATGGCGGCTGTGATGTACACCCTGGTATATCGTTACGACCTGCTGATCGCAGTCAGAGAGTTCCGCAACAAGAGAAAAGCAAAACCGCAGATCGGTTAATGAATTGAATTTCTTGAGACAAAAAATGCAACGGCAAATTCACCGTTGCATTTTTTATGATTCACACCAGGTAGGCTCACCGTTTTGGTCTGAATGATCACAGCACTTCTTCACTTTTCTGTAATGCGGAAGCAATGACCGCATCCATATCATAATAGCGGTATTCCGCCAGTCTTCCTCCGAAGATCACATTCTGCTCGGCATCCGCCAGCTTCTTATACTCAGCATACAGTGCTCCGTTCTTCTCGTCATTGACCGGATAGTAAGGCTCATCTCCCGGCTTCCACTCGGAGCTGTATTCTCTGCTGATGACCGTCTTCGGTAACTCCTGTCCCTGTTCGTCTTTGCCGAACTCGAACCATTTATGTTCAATGATCCGGGTCCAGGGAGTCTCACGGTCCGTATAATTCACTGCCGCATTGCCCTGGAAGTTCGGAATATCCAGCACCTCTGTTTCAAATCTTACGGAACGATATTCCAATGCTCCCAGCGAATATCCGAAATACGCATCGATGGGACCGGTATAGACGACTGTCTCCGCCAGTCTGTCCAGTTCCTCCTTCTGCTCCAGATAATCTGTATTCAGGCGTACTTCCATACCTTCTAACAAATGCTCCACCAGCTTCGTGTAACCGCCGATGGGAATGCCCTGATACAAGGCGTTGAAGTAATTATTATCAAAAGTCAGTCGAACCGGCAGACGCTTGATGATAAATGCCGGAAGATCCTTACAGTCACGTCCCCACTGCTTCTCTGTATAGCCCTTGATCAGCTTTTCAAAAATGTCTCTTCCGACCAGAGAAATGGCCTGCTCTTCTAAGTTCTTCGGCTCCGTGATACATGCTTCTTTTTTCTGCTCTTCGATCTTCGCCGCTGCTTCCGCAGGCGTCACCACACCCCACATTTTATTAAACGTATACATGTTAAAGGGCAGGGAATACAGTTCTCCACGATAGTTTGCCACCGGGGAATTGGTGAACCGGTTGAACTCCGCAAATCTCGTAATATACTTCCATACCTTCGTATCATTGGTATGAAAAATATGGGCACCGTATTTGTGGACATGGATCCCTTCCACTTTTTCCGTGTAAATATTACCCGCCACATTGGGGCGCTTATCGATCACAAGAACCTTTTTCCCTCTGTCAGCCGCTTCTCTTGCGAACACGGCTCCGTACAGGCCGGAACCGACGACCAGATAATCGTATTTCATAGTTTCTATATGTTTCCTTTCCCACAGACACATTCAGACACATTTCTGTACTAATATGATTCCCGTTTTGCGTTACTGCTGCGTAGCAGTCTTCTGTCCAAAGACACGCTTCAGAACTATCAGTGTCATCAGAGTAAGCAGGACACCAATTAACAGACAGATCACCACATTCTGTACAAATCCGGCAATGATATAGGTCACAAAAGAGATTGCTGCCACAGTCAGTACGTAAGGTACCTGGGTGGATACATGGTTGATATGATTACACTGTGCCCCTGCGGAAGCCATGATCGTGGTATCAGAGATAGGAGAACAATGGTCACCCATAACAGCACCTGCAAGACATGCAGACACACCGATGATGATCAGATGCTCGGCTCCGGGTACGATGGCTCCGGTAGCAGGATCGGTAAATACACCGGTTACAATAGGGATCAGAATACCGAAGGTCCCCCAGCTGGTACCGGAAGCAAAAGCTAAGAAGCACGCTACCAGGAAGATGATCGCGGGAAGCATATTGGTCAGTCCCGTAGATGCGCCCTGCATCAGACCTGCCACATAAACATCAGCACCTAACAGTCCGGTCATGGTCTTCAGGGTAACGGCAAAGGTCAGAATCAGCATGGCAGGTACCATAGCGATAAAGCCCTGGGTCAGACAGTTCATGGCCTCCTTAAAGGATACCAGTCTTCTGCACATATAATATACAATGGCAAACAGCAGCGCGATCAGAGATCCCCAGGGAAGTCCCACAGAAGCATCTGTCGCACTGAAGGCATCGATGAAGCCCACACCTTCGAAAAATCCGCCTACATAGATCATACCAACGACACAACAGATGATCAGCACGATCACAGGGATCAGCAGATCGTATACTTTTCCCTTTTCAGAGCCCTTGGGTGCGTTATCTGCATTCGTTACGCGTTCACCTTCGGTAAACAGGTCACCCTTTTCTCTGGCATTGCGCTCATGTCTTGCCATGGGACCGTAATCGAATCCCATCAGTGCCATTCCGACGACAAATACAATAGTTAACAGCGAATAATAGTTATAGGGAATCGCCCTTACGAACAGTTCGATGCCGGAATACACACCCTCATCCACCATGCCGGATACTGCTGCTGCCCAGGAAGAGATCGGTGCGATCATACAGATGGGTGCTGCCGTGGCATCAATGATATATGCAAGCTTTGCGCGGGAAATCTTGTGTCCGTCTGTAACCGGCTGCATAACGGAGCCTACGGTCAGACAGTTAAAATAGTCATCCACGAAGATCAGAACACCTAATAAAAAGGTGGCAAGCAGTGCTCCCGCTCTGGTCTTTACATGCTTTTTCGCCCATTCACCGAAGGCAGCAGAGCCTCCTGCCTTGTTCATCAGTGCCACCATGGTTCCCAGCAGGATCAGGAACATGAAGATACCGATATTCCATGCATCCGCAACGGAATTGATGAATCCATCGTTGATCACTGTGTCCAGCGTCGCAATGGGAGAAAATCCGGTATAGATCAGAGCTCCCGTAACGATACCGATAAACAGTGATGAATATACTTCCTTTGTGATCAGTGCCAGTACAATTGCTACCACCGGGGGTAGTAATGCCCAAATTGTTCCGTACATAATTTTGCCCTCTCTCGTAGTTTTTTCGCAGTTTCTGCAGTTATTTCACTATCTCTAACTTTATGGCAAACCTTTTGTCCTGTCAATAAATTTTTGCAAATTAACGCATTAACACGATAGCTTATTTATCATTTTTACTCTTTTTCGCTTTAAATCGCTAAATTTTCTTGCATCTGCGGGGATTCTGTTCTATAATAGGCAAAGAAATTTAGCAGAAAGGACGTGCCCCGCGCACGATGGAATACTATGAGTTTCGAATTCATCAAAAAACTTCCCACTCCTGCGGAAATACGTAAGGAACTGCCTCTTCCGGCAGAATTAGTCAAGATCAAAGAAGAAAGAGACGCCGAGATCCGAGATGTCCTCACCGGTAAGAGTAATAAATTTCTGGTGATCATCGGACCCTGCTCTGCTGACAATGAGGATTCCGTTTGCGATTATGTAAACCGCCTTGCAAGAGTTAACGAACAGGTGAAGGATAAGCTGATCCTGATCCCCAGAATCTACACCAACAAACCCCGCACTACCGGTGAAGGCTACAAAGGTATCACTAGCCAGCCCGATCCCGAGAAGAAGCCTGATTTTCTGGCAGGACTGATGGCCATGCGTAAAATGCACATCCGTGCGATCCAGGAGACAGGGCTGACTGCGGCAGATGAAATGTTATACCCTGAGAACTGGGGTTATGTATCCGACATCCTCTCCTATGTGGCAATCGGCGCCCGTTCCGTAGAGGATCAGCAGCACCGTCTGACCGTCAGCGGTTTTGATGTAGCGGCAGGTATGAAGAATCCAACCAGCGGAGATTTCTCTGTAATGCTGAATTCCGTATATGCAGCACAGCATCCCCATTCCTTTATTTATACCGGCTGGGAAGTAAATACCCATGGAAATGATCTGGCTCACACCGTGTTGCGTGGTGCTACCAACAAACATGGTGCCAACATTCCCAACTACCATTATGAAGATCTGATCCGTCTGTGGGATATGTATGAAAAAATGGATCTGAAGAATCCTGCCTGCGTGATCGATGCGAACCATTCCAACTCCAACAAGCAGTTCAAGGAGCAGATCCGTATCACAAAGGAGGTAATGCACAGCCGTAAGCTCAGTCCCAGTCTGCCAACCTCAGTTTCGTAGTGTCGGACTTCTTGCGCTCTATCGACAAACCGTTGCCAAGCTGGGTGACATTTG
>ENA-UEPH01001795-UEPH01001795.1-human-gut-metagenome-genome-assembly--contig:-NODE-1795-length-18098-cov-7.813828_pt1 | contig 18098 bp, 14 predicted proteins | sample MGYA00242891_ERZ507898 | MGnify/ENA primary metagenome ERZ507898 (study PRJEB26167, sample SAMN06115411) | human gut metagenome | host: Homo sapiens | place: China:Guizhou | collected 2014-10-15... | reverse complement strand
CGAAAGGTATTCCCTCTCTGCCGATAACAGTTGGGTGAAGAGATTGATACATATTAGCCTTAGGCGTGGAAATATAATCCTTAAATCTATTTGGGATAGGTCTGAACATATCGTGGATTATGCCAAGTACGTTATAGCACTCTGTAACTGTATTGACGATAATTCTTACGGCATAGCGATCATATATCTGGTCTATCTCCTTGCCGTCACGATATACCTTTTTATAAATACCGTAATTGCTTTTAACTCGACCCTCGATAAGGGGAACAGGGTCAAAATCCTTTTCAAGCCTGTCATGTATCTTGTGCTTGATGTTTTCAACAAGCTGTTCACGGCTGCCCTTTCTGAGCTGCATTTGCTCGTCTATCTCGGCATAAGCATAAGGATCAAGATAGTAAAAAGCAAGATCTTCAAATTCATCTTTAATTGAGCGTATTCCAAGGCGGTGAGCTATCGGTGCATAGATGTTCATTGTTTCATGGGCGATAGTTCTGCGTTTTGAATCTTTGCAATAATTAAGAGTACGCATATTGTGAAGTCTATCTGCAAGCTTTATGATAATAACACGAATATCCTCGCTCATTGCAAGGAGTATTTTTCTGATATTCTCGGCTTTCTGCTCGTCTTTGGTGAAAGTTTCTACCTTTTTCAGCTTTGTAACGCCATTTACAAGCATTGCAACGTCTGAGCCAAAATTCTTCTGTAATTCTTCAAGAGTGCATGGGGTGTCCTCCACAACGTCATGAAGAAGTGCTGCACAAATAGTATCAGTATCCATGCCAAGCTCCAAAAGAATATATGCAACAGACAGCGGGTGGGTTATATACGGCTCGCCAGACTCTCTTTTCTGATTGTGATGATACTTTTCAGCAAGTTCATAGGCGGAAACGATTTTTGACAGATCGTACTGCCTCTCGCCATCAAGTATTTTCTGAATAAGTGCATCAATGGAACACACCGACCTCTCACCTATATGCTCAGGCTTTGAAGCTTCAGGCACAGCGTCGGTATAGTCAGGAGAAGCCGTAGGAGCAGGCTTTTCTTCAAACTGCTCTTTAACCTCAGCTTCGGCAGGAAGATCTTCTTCACTGACAGTTTTTATCTCAGGCATATTTTCTATCTTATCCATTTCAGCAGGATCAAGCAAAATATTCTCTTTATCTGACATTTTAGTTACCTGCCTTTCCAAGCATTTCATTCAGCTTAACAAGAGTTTCAGAGTCCTCAAGATTTACCTTTTGTTTCGGCACAACGTAGCTTATTTTCATAGTTGCGGGTCTGAACTCGATAAGACCCTTATCACGGAAAATATCAACACAAATATGCAGTTTGCAATAATTCATGCTGTCGCCTGATATTTTCATGAAAAGATTATCCAACGTAATATTCTTAACTGCACTTATGTATTTATATACGCCGATAAGCTCCTGCCTTGTCGGGATTATTTTTCTTATGAAACTTGCAGGAAGCTGTTCCCCGCGCATAAGCTTTTCATAACAATCCTTTGCCGCAAAATATCTTTCCGCTTTTCGCCGCCGTAGGTCTTGGTCAGGCCCCGGACTTCCAGGATCTTATCGGTCACTTTGTGCCAGCCTCCTCTCAAATTTTGCAAGCAGCCAGGTAAAGATCATCACCAGCACCAGATAGATCAGTGCCACGCCAAACAGGGGGAACATGGCCTCGTAGGTGCGGTTCATGATGCCCTGGGCCGCATACAGCAGCTCCTTGCCGCCGATGACGGTGATAAGGGAGGTATCCTTCAGCAGCATGATGAACTCGTTGCCCAGGGCGGGCAGCACGGCGCGGATGGCCTGGGGGATGATGATGACCACCATGGTGGTGATGTAGTTCAGGCCCAGGCTGCGGCCGGCCTCCATCTGGCCCGGATCCACAGCCATCAGGCCGCCCCGGATGATCTCGGAGACGTAAGCGCCGGAGTTGATGCCCAGCGCCAGAGCGCCTACCATGGTAAAGTTGCGGCTGTTGTTAAAGATGACCATGCTCATGATCAGCAGCTGCACCATCATGGGGGTGCCCCGGATCACGGTGGTGTACACCTGGCACACGGCGTTAAAGACCCCCAGCACCGGGTTCGAGCGGCCGGGGCGCTGCTGGTCGTGGGCCACACGCACCAGCGCCACCACGCTGCCCAGCAGGACGCCCATGGCCAGAGCAATGGCAGTGACCAGCAGGGTGGTGCCTACGCCCTCGATGTACTGGAGCCAGCGGTCCTTCAGGACAAAGGCCTGATAAAATTTGTAGAACAGCTCCTGCCCCATGTCCAGCCGGCCGCCGCTTTTCAGCAGCTGGCTCAACAGTTCGTATTGTGCGGCCATTCGCATCCTCACTTTCTTTTCGTCTGTTGTGATCTTGTCAGAATTTTGTAACCTATATCCCTTAAAAAAGGGGAGGTGCCCGGTGGGCCGCCTCCCCTTGAGGGGTCTGTTTACTCAGCCTTGATGTACTTGTCCACGATGGACTGCAGGGTGCCGTCGGCCTTCAGCTCCTCCAGAGCGGCGTTCACAGCCTCCAGCAGAGCGGTGTTGCTCTTGTTCATGCCAATGGCGTAGTCCTCCTCGGCGTAGCTGGTGTCCAGGATCTTCAGGCCGGGGTTGGACTCCACATAGGCCTTGGCGGGCTCGTTGTCGATGACCACAGCGTCCACCTGGCCGTTGTTCAGGGCCTGTACAGCGGTCAGGCCGTTGTCGTAGGCCACCACGGCGTCCTCGCCAAAGTCGTCGGAGCAGTACAGGTAGCCGGTGGTGCCGCGCTGGGTGCCGATCTTCTTGCCGGCCAGATCGTCCACAGAGGCAATGTCGGAGCCATCGGGCACGATGACGGACTGGATGCCGGTGGCGTAGCTGTCGGAGAAGGACATCACAGCCATCCGCTCGTCGGTGACAGTGATGCCTGCCATGGCGATGTCGGCCTTGCCCTGCTGCACGCTGAGCAGAGCGGCGTCAAAATCCATGTCGTCGATCTGCAGCTCCAGGCCCAGCTTCTCGGCAATGGCCTGTGCGGTGTCCACATCGATGCCCTCAATGGTGCCGGCGTCGGTGGTCATCTCGTAGGGAGGGAAGGTGGCGTTGGTGGCCATGGTCAGCTTGCCAGCCTCAACGGTGGTCAGCTCAGCAGCGGCAGCGCTGGTGGAAGCAGCCTCAGAAGAAGCAGCAACAGAGCTTGCAGCAGCGGAAGAAGCGGTGGAGGCAGAGCCGCCGCAGGCGGTCAGAGCCAGAGCAGCAGCGGAAACAGCGGCGGCAGCCAGGAAGCTGCGGCGAGAGATCTTTTTCATATTCAAACACTCCTCTTTATGTGCATATCGTTTGCATCTCTCTGCTGCGATGCGATTCATCGAAAAATCAGAGAGCGTGTTTAGTATAGGTTGTACAATTTGAAAAGTCAAGTGTTGTGCAAAAATTCCATCAAATTGAAACCGAATTGCAAACAATTATGCAGAATAAAGCTTGAGAACGATGTATATATGCAGAACGTAGGCTGCCCGGATGCGAAAGCCTCTCCCTTTGGGAGAGGTGTCACCGCAGGTGACGGAGAGGGCAAGCTCAGTGCGACAGAGCCGCCGCACGGCGATAGGCAGCCCCTTTGTCAGAGCGAAACTATCGCGACGTCTGCAATTCTTTGGCAGCGTCCTTGCCCTCTCAGGCGCTTCGCGCCAGCTCTCCCAAAGGGAGAGCCATTATACGCTTCTTGCCAGCTCTTCCACGCTCCGCTTCGGCACGCAGTAGTCACCGTTCTCATCGAGATAATACTTGATGCCGGTTTCCTCCGTCATCGGTACGACCCTGGCGGCGTGAGTGGGGCAGCCAAGCGCGACCATGAACGCCAGCTTGTCCGGTGCGGCGATGCCCAGCAGCTCGCTCAGGGCGGGCTTGTTGATGGCGCCCATGATGCAGCTGCCCACGCCCTTATCCCATGCGGCGAGGGTGATGTTCGCCAGCGCGATGCCGGTGTCGGTGTTCAGGTCGCCGGGGATGGAGCTGTCCTGCACGACGGCCAGATACATCACAGGCTGCTCGTCGGCTTTGGGAACACCCTGCTCCGGCGGCAGATAGGCGGCCCACTTGACCAGCGGATGGACTTTTGCCACCATCTCGGGGCTCTGCACCACCACCAGCTTCACGGCCTGACGGTTCGCGCCGCAGGACGACAGGCGCAGGGCCTCCACCATATCGTCCACCACATCCTGCGGCACCGGCTTCTGGGCGAAGCGGCGGTAGGTGCGGCGGGTGTTGAGCGTTTCCATAACAGACATCGGCAGACACTCCTTTATATCAAGTATGATTTGATGATAGCACCGGCGAAAGAGCCGCACAAGGGAGACGGAGATCTATTTCCGCTTCCAGGCGTGGCCGCTGGGCATGGGCAGGCCCAGCACCAGCGCGATGCCCACAGCCAGCGCCACGGCCACCTTGAAGGTGGAGATGCCGTTGGCCAGCGAAAGGGCATTCTCGCCCTGGATGAAGTAGTAGGCGGTGTAGTAGATGCCCGCGCCGGGGACCAGCGGGAAGATGCCGGACAGCAAAAAGACCGTCACCGGCGTCTTGAGCAGCACGGCGCAGATACGTGCCGCCAGCGACAGCGGGATGACCGCGATGAGGGAGGCTGCCGCAGCGTCGGCCCCGTATAAGACAGCCAGCTCGTAGACGAACCAGCCCACTGCGCCCACCAGCGCGCAGCAGGGGAGGGTGCGCCGGGGGCAGGCGAAGAGGACGGCGAAGCTCAGCGTCCCCGCCCCGGCCAGAAAGAACTGTGCCGCCAGCTGGCCGATCTGTGTGCTTGTCAAGGTCATCATACCACCGTCACCCCCGTCAGCAGAGAAGTAAGGCTCAGAACAAGGCCGGTGCCGATGGCGATGCTGGCCGCGATGAGCAGGGCGTCTATCATCCGGATGGTGCCGGAGAGGTAGTCGCCCTGCACGAAGTCCCGGATGCCCATGGTGAAGGCGATGCCGGGGGTCAATATCATCAGGGCGCCGATGATGGCGTGGCTGGCCTCAGTGTCCAGCAGATGGCACCCCAGAATGCAGACCAATGTAATGAGCGCTGCCGCCGAGATCTTGCGGAAGCCGTTGGAAAGCCTCCGATTTTCACAGAGCAGCAGATAGCCGCTGACGATGAAACCCGCCGCCGCTGCCGCCAGTGCCGAGCGTATCGTGCCGCCGAAGATGAGCGCAAAACAGGCTGTGCCGCTCATCCCGGCGAGGAGCTGGGTCTTGCCTTTGGGGAAGGGGATGCGCCGGGCCTCGGCCAGGCGGTGTTCAGCCTCGTCCAGTGTGATGCCCCCGGCTGCTATCTCGCGGGAAAGGGCGTTCACCGCGGCCACCCGGCCCAAGTGAGTCGTCCGCACCGGCACGTTCCGCACTTCGGCGATCTCTGCCGTGCCGGCGCTGGCGAAGATGCCGTTGGTCAGCACGTAGACGTGGAACTCCCGCAGATGGAAGCTGCGGGCCATGATCTCCATCGTCTGCTCTACCCGGAAGACCTCTGCTCCGTTTTCCAGCAGCGTCTCGCCCGCCGCCATGATAAAGTCCATGATGCGGCGCCGCTGCTCGTCGCTGGGATATAACTCTCTGCTGTCCATTCCGGCCCTCCCTGTCATGCCCGCCAAAGGGGGCATATCATCTCATGCTATACTGTATCATAATTCCGGCGGCTTGCAAAGGCGTCTTTTCACATTTTTGCACAACTTCCGTCCTTGCCGTCGGGGGCGCAGTGTGTTACACTGATAACAACTATGAAAAGATCCAGAAACCACAGGAGGAAATGACCGTGAAGCAGAGTCTGAGTTTCGCGCGCCGTCTGGCGGCGCTGGTGCTGGCAGCTGTGATGCTGTGCGTGGCTGTCCCGGCGGCGTTCGCCGAGGATGCCGCACCCGGTGCCACCACCATTGGCGGTGCAAACACCACCCTTATCCCTGAGGAAGAGGAAAATTGTCTGAGCTGGCTCTTCGGCTCCAAAGATAAAATCACACTGCCCTATCTGAACATCAAGGGCAAGGGCCTGCGCCGGAACGTGTCGCTGGACCTCGTGGACTGCCTGGTGGGCATCACCTACACCGAGCTTGGCTCCATCGGCAGCTATGTCAGCGCCAGTGCCGCGCAGGAGGCGTGGAAGGCCCAGGCCGTGGCCATCCACTCCTACCTCGAGTACCATAAGCAGTACGGCTCCTCGGCCAACGCCCTCATCTACACCCCCGTGGAGGACATCCCGTCCTCGGCCCGGTCGGCCATCCGCAAGGCGGTGGAGGCTGTAAAGGATGAGGTGCTGACCTGCAACGGCAGCGTCATCGACGCCGTCTGGTCGGCCAGCGCAGGCTACAACACCCAGACCGGCGTCTACGGCACCTGCTCCAGCCTCGACGCCTGGGGCTCGGATGTGCCGTATCTCAAGAGCGTGGAAAGCCCCTATGAGCGCCAGTACCACGAGAAGATGCGCCGCATCATCGGAAAGGATTATGACTATGTCGAGTACAACGACAGCCGCACCGGCGAGCCCTACCAGAGCGCCGACACCACCCACAAAGACCTCGGCGGCTTCGTCCAGTACAATACGCTGGTGTCCAATGGCCGCAGCTACCGCTATATCGGCCAGTTCGTGTCCTCCCGCTACTGCTTCGATTTCAGCACGGATGCAGCGGGTGTACCCTGTATGTACTACTACGGCTTCGGCCACGGCGTGGGCATGAGCCAGTGCGGCGCTGTGGGCTACGCTGCCGAGGAGGGAATGGGCTACCGCGACATCCTGAAGCACTACTACTCCGGCGTTTCCATCCGGACGGTGGGCAGCGGCACGAGCTCCGGCGGCGGTCTGTTCAGCTGGCTGCGCCGCCTGCTGGGCATGTAAAAAATCAAAAGGAATTGCGCAAAATACTTCTCAAATGGGACGTGATTTGGTATACTGTACACGCTTGTACACAAGAGACAGACGATTTCGCGTTTCACGCTCCAAAGCGGGAGCGATACGATAAAGAATAACAGGTGGAGAGAACGGAATGCAGTTGGAGAAGGAAAAGAAAGAAAAGCGGGAGCGGGAGCGCTGCCGCGCACTGGCGCAGCGCATCGCGGAGGAGGCAAACCCCGCCTCGGCGGCCCTGCTGGGAGAGCAGATGCCCAAGCTGACGGAAGCCCTGCACCGTGCAGGTGTGGAGGCAGAAGAGTGGACAGAGAGCTCTGAGGCAGAGCTTCTGGTGGTGGCAGACCCCGCGTGGGAAACGCTGCCCGAGACCCTGCCCGCCCGGGTGCTGCTGGTGAGCGATGAGAGCACCGTTATGGCGGGCTGGGCCGAGCAGCTGGCTCAGCGGGGATACTTCCGCGATTTTGGCTGGCGCAGCAAGGGCCGCGCCCAGCAGTCGGCGCTGTTCTGTACCAGCCAGCCCACCCAGCTGAAGATGGTGCGGGGCTACGAGATGGAAATGGACATCCTGCGTGACCGGATGGTGCGCGCCGAGCGCACCAGCGGCGAGGAAGCCGAGCTCATCGCCCGGCTGCGCAGCGACCTTTCGCTCAGCCGCAGCCACGAGCAGCAGCTGGAAAAGGCACTGGGCGAGGTGACCGGCTCGAAGTTCTGGAAGATGACCTGGCCCATGCGCTATGTCGTCAGCAAGAGCCGCCAGCTCTGGCACACTCTGCCCTTCTTCGTGCTCCTGCGGGAGCTGCGCAGCGGCGGCATCGAGGGTGTGCGGGAACTGGCCCGCGCCCGCCGCGAGTACGCCGCCCTCTTCCCGGGCAAAGTCATGCGCGCCGACCGGTTCGCACCGGTGGAACTGCTGGTGCGGCAGGCAGGCAATCAGCCTGCAGGCCCCAAGATCAGCATCGTGGTGCCGCTCTACAACACCCCGCTGGACTTCCTCGAAGAGCTGCTGGATTCCGTCGTGAACCAGACCTACCGCAACTGGGAGCTCTGCTGTGTGGATGCCGGCACTGCCCCGGGCGTGGGCGAGATGGTGCAGCAGCGCGCCGCTGTGGACCCTCGTATCCGCTACAGGAAGCTGGAGAAGAATGAGCTCATCCCCGGCAACACCAACAAAGGCATCGAGATGGCCACCGGCGACTTCATCGCCCTGCTGGACCACGACGACATCCTCCATCCCTGCGCCCTCTGGTACGCGGCCAAGGCCATCGCAGAGCAGGGAGCCGACTTCGTCTATACCGATGAGGCGACCTTCGAGGGCAAGGTGGAGAACGTGGTGCTCTACCACTTCAAGCCGGACTTCATGCTGGACAACCTCCGCTCCAACAACTATATCTGCCACCTGACTCTGTTCAGCCGCCGGCTGATGGATGCCGCAGGCGGCCCGGAGCGGATGGAGTACAACGGCAGTCAGGATTATGAGCTCTTCCTCCGCCTGACCGAGACGGCCCGGAAGATCGTCCACATCCCCCATGCCCTCTATTACTGGCGTTCCAGCCCCGGCAGCACGGCCAGCGACATCTCCGCCAAGACCTACTGCATCGACGCGGGTATTGCCGCCCTCAAGGCTCATTACGCCCGCTGCGGCGTGGCCGTGGACGATGTGTCCCTCATCCCGGGTACGCCGGGCTACTACAAGACCGATTATACCATCGACCATCCGGGCCGGGTGAGCATCCTCATCCCCACCTGCGACCACATCCGCGACTTGGTGACCTGCGTGGAGTCCATCTACGCCCGCACCACCTACCCGGATTTTGAGATCATCCTCATCGAGAACAACAGCAAGGCCCCCGAGACCTTCCGCACCTACGAGCGGATGCAGAAGGAGCACCCCGATAATCTCAAGGTCGTCACCTGGGAGGGCAAGGGCTTCAACTACAGCGCCCTGAACAACTTCGGCGAGAAGTTCGCCACCGGTGAGTATCTGCTGCTCCTCAACAACGACACCGAGGTCATCACCGCCGCCTGGCTGGAAGAGATGGTCATGTATGCCCAGCAGAAGCGGGTGGGCTGCGTGGGTGCCAAGCTGCTCTACCCGGACGATACCATCCAGCACGCCGGTGTCGGCTTCGGCATCGGCGGCGTGGCGGGCCATCTGCACAAGTACTATCCCGCCAGCTCGGATGGCTATATGGGCCGCCTGAACTATGTGCAGGACGTCTACGCTGACACCGCCGCCTGCCTGCTCATCCGCAAGGAGATCTACGACGAAGTGGGCGGTCTGGACGAGAGCTATGCCGTGGCCTTCAACGATGTGGACTTCTGCGTCCGCGTCCGTCAGGCGGGCTACACCAACGTCTTCACCCCGTTTGCCCAGCTCTACCACTACGAGAGCAAGAGCCGCGGCATGGAGGATAACCCCGAAAAGCAGAAGCGTTTTCAGGGCGAGGTGCTGCGTTTTCAGGCCCGCTGGGGCGACCTGCTGGCTGCGGGCGACCCCTGCACCAACCCCAACTTCGACATCCAGCGCGAAGATTTCAGCCTGAAGATATTACCGCTGGAATGATAAGGAGAACGAACTTGGAACTCTCTGCCTGTATCGTTGTCTATAACGGCTGCGACGAAGCCCTCAAGGCGGCGCAGACGGTGCTGCAATACACCCGCCGCCACCCGCTGACCCTCTATCTGGTGGATAATGCCAGCCCCGACGGCAGCGGCGCACGGCTGGAAGCCGCCGTGAAGGGCGGCGCTTTGAGCACTCAGCCCGGCCAGAAGGTCGAGGTGCGCTGCCGCAGGGAGAACGGCGGCTTCGGCACCGGACACAACACCGTCCTGCCGGAGCTGACGAGCGACTACCACTTCATCCTGAACCCGGACATCCAGCTCACCGCCGATACCCTCAGCGATTTGGCCGACTGGATGGCCGCCCACCCGGATGCTGTGATGGCCCGGCCGGGGCTGCGCTTCCCGGATGGCCGTTCCCAGAGCCTGCCGCTGCGGCGCTGTGCGCTGCGGCCCATGGTCTACCGCCAGCTGCCGTTTTTGAAATTCTGGGAGAAATATAACCGTGCGTATTTGATGGAGGGGGAGGATCTGTCCGCTCCCGTTGAGATCGAGTTCTGCACCGGCAGCTTTTCCGCCGTGCGGACGGCGGAGTTCAAGGCCGTAGGCGGCTTCGATGAGCACTACTTCATGTATGTGGAGGATGCCGACCTGACCCAGAAGATGCGCACCACCGGCAAAGCCTACCTCGTGCCGCAGTACACCGCCATCCATGCATGGCATCGCGCGGCCCACCGCAGCCTCAAGCCCTTTTTGTGGCAGACCGGGAGCCTGCTGCGGTATTTCCACAAGTGGGGGTTCAAGTTCTGAGCCTTTGCTGATGAAACAAAAGAGCGCCCTCCGCAAAAATTTTTGCGGAGGGCGCTCTTTCCTTGCTTTTTTTTCGATTTGATAGTAGAATAAGGTGTAATACTATCGCAAACCTGCCAGCAGTGCATCGCGAGATCCGGCCAGCGCGCGTGGCGCGGGAAGCCCGGCGGCTGGCGGCGTATTACCACCAACATTGTTTACAGCGGACGCAGCTCCGCTTTGAATCCATACAGGACCCGGCGGATACGCTGCCGGGCCTTGTACAAGCTGCACAACTTTTTTATTTCATAATATAAGGAGTGCACAAAAATGAAAGGTATCATTCTGGCCGGCGGTGCCGGCACCCGGCTCTATCCGCTGACGATGGTCACTAGCAAACAGCTGCTGCCCGTCTACGACAAGCCGATGATCTATTATCCTCTGTCCACCCTCATGCTGGCGGGCATCCAGGACATCCTCATCATCTCGACCCCCACCGACACGCCCCGCTTCGAGGCGCTGCTGGGCGATGGCAGCCAGTACGGCATCCATCTGCAATATAAGGTCCAGCCGTCCCCGGACGGCCTGGCTCAGGCGTTCATCCTCGGTGAAGAGTTCATCGGCGACGACTGCTGCGCAATGATCCTGGGCGACAACATCTTCTACGGCAACGGCTTCTCCAAGATTCTGAAGAATGCTGTCTCCAATGCCGAGAACAAGGGCCGCTGCACCGTCTTCGGCTACTATGTGCCGGACCCCGAGCGCTTCGGCATCGTGGAGTTCGACGCAAACGGCAAGGTGCTGAGCGTCGAGGAAAAGCCCCAGCATCCCAAGAGCAACTACGCCATCACCGGCCTGTACTTCTACAACAAGGAAGTCGTTAAGATGGCAAAGCAGGTCAAGCCCTCGGCCCGCGGTGAGCTGGAGATCACGACCCTGAACGATATGTACCTCAAGCAGGATGAGCTGGACGTCCAGCTGCTGGGCCGCGGCTTTGCATGGCTGGACACCGGCACGATGGACAGCCTCGTGGAAGCAGCCGACTTTGTGCGGATGATCGAGAAGCGTCAGGGCATCAAGATCAGCGCCCCCGAGGAGATCGCATTCAAGTACGGCTGGATCGACCGCGATACCCTGCTGGAAAGCGCAGAGCGCTACGGCAAGAGCCCCTACGGCCAGCACCTCAAGAATGTGGCCGACGGCAAACTGAAGTATTAAGAGAGGCGGTATCCGCATGAAAATCATTGTTACCGGCTGCAGAGGCCAGCTTGGCACCGAGATCATCAAGCAGCTCCGGGAAGGCCGCAGTGAGCTTGGCCCCATCCCCGAGAAGCTGGTGAGCGCCACGGTCATTCCGGTGGACCTGCCGGAGCTGGACATCACCAACTACAAGATGGTGGATGACTTCATCCGCCGTCAGCGCCCGGACGTCATCATCAACTGCGCCGCTTTCACCAACGTGGACGGCTGCGAGGTGAACCATGACGCTGCCTTCAAGGCCAACGCCATCGGCCCCCGCAATCTGGCACAGGCCGCCACCAAGACCGGCGCCCGTCTGGTACACGTCTCTACGGATTACGTCTTCTCCGGCCGCGAGAACGGCGGCATCCCGCAGGATGAGGCCACCATTCCCGGCCCCATCAGCGCCTACGGCTCCACCAAGCTCATGGGTGAGAAGTATGTGGAGCAGTTCTGCCACCGCCACTTCATCGTCCGCACGGCATGGCTCTACAGCTACTACGGCAAAAACTTTGTCAAGACCATCGTGAACGCCGGCAAAAAGTTCGGCAAGCTGGAAGTTGTCAACGACCAGTGCGGCAACCCGACCAACGCCGTCGACCTGGCCCACGAGATCCTGCAGCTCTGCGTGACCCACGAGTACGGCCTGTATCACTGCACCGGCGAGGGCATCTGCTCCTGGTATGATTTCGCATCGGAGATCATCCGCCTGTCCGGCGTGGACGCCACCGTGTCTCCCTGCACCAGCGAAGAGTACAAGGCAAAGCACCCGGACAGCGCCGACCGCCCCAAGTGGAGCGCTCTGGACAACCGGATGCTCCGCTGCACCGTCGGCAACGACGTCCGCGACTGGAAGGACGCGCTGGCCTGCTTCTTCGAGCACTGGGACGGCGACAACGGGATGAAAGCTTAATTGGCTTTTGTGAGGAAAAAGATTATGTTTAACCAGTCAGAAAAGAAACTGAAAACATGGGCGACGATTCAAGGCATGTTTTTCAGTGTTGTTGCGATTGTTTTAGGCGCGGTTATTTATTCTGCCGCAGCTGCTACAGATAATAATGCGGTAGGATTACTGCTCGGGGTAATCGTTGCAGTTGTTGTTTGGTTTTTGTCGATGCTTTCTGTATGGGCGTTGTATTCATTTGCAGATTTAGTGGAATATACAAAAGCGAACAATGAAATTCTGGCTTCCATGGACTCGACACTGGGTCAGATTGCAGATTGTCTGTCCACTGGTGAAAATAATGAAACTGCGGACTAATTGCAGAAAATAAAAGAGGAAATTTATGAAAAAATATCTTATCACCGGCTGCGCCGGTTTTATCGGTTCCAACTTTGTGCATTATATGCTCAAGAAGTACCCCGAGATCCTGCTGGTCAACCTCGACAAGCTGACCTATGCCGGCAACCTCGAGAACCTGAAGGACGTTGAGGGCGATCCCCGCCACGTCTTTGTGCAGGGCGACATCTGCGACAAGGAGCTGGTCGAGAGCCTGTTTGCAAAGTACGATTTCGATTACGTCATCAACTTTGCCGCTGAGAGCCACGTTGACCGCTCCATCAAGAACCCTGAAATTTTCGTCCAGAGCAACGTGATGGGTACTGTCAACCTGCTGCAGCGCGCCAAGGAAGCCTGGTACGACGCTGAGGCCAAGACCTGGAAAGAGGGCAAGAAGTATCTGCAGGTGTCCACCGATGAAGTCTACGGCGCTCTGGGCGCTGAGGGCTTCTTCATGGAGACCACTCCGCTCTGCCCCCACAGCCCCTACTCTTCCTCCAAGGCCAGCGCTGATATGTTCGTCATGGCATTCCACGACACCTACGGTATGCCCATCAACATCACCCGCTGCTCCAACAACTACGGCCCCTACCAGTTCCCCGAGAAGCTCATCCCGCTGATGATCAACAACGTCAAGCACCACAAGCAGCTGCCCGTCTACGGTGACGGTATGCAGATCCGCGACTGGCTGTACGTTGAGGACCACTGCAAGGCCATTGATATGGTCTGCAACGGCGGCAAGGTGGGCGAGGTCTACAATGTCGGCGGCCACAACGAGCGCCCCAACATCTTCATCGTCAAGACCATCATCGAGCAGCTGCACGACCGCCTGAAGGACGACGGCATCAGCGAAGACCTCATCAAGCACGTCGCTGACCGTCTGGGCCACGACCGCCGCTATGGCATCGACCCCACCAAGATCAAGAACGACCTTGGCTGGTATCCTGAGACTCCCTTCGAGAAGGGCATCGTCCTGACCATCGACTGGTACCTCGACCACGAGGAGTGGATGGAGCACATCACCAGCGGCAACTATCAGAAATACTACGAGGAAATGTACAAGAATAAGTAACTTCTTGTAAATAGCCTGAAAGCGAAAAAGAGCAGGGCGTGCAGCTATATGGCTGCACGCCCTGCTCTTTTTTGTCGAAGTTAAAGCTTGTCCTCTTTCATGTAGCGGATGAGCAGGGGCAGCTCATAGACCAGCATGGACAGCCAGCCGATGCCGTAGCTCACGGGCATGATCTGCAGATCGACCTTGAGCACCAGCACCAGCACAGCGGCGGCGGCCACGCGGAAGCCCATGTTGAGCATACTGCTGTTCAGGGTGATCTTCAAATCGCCGAGGCCGCGGAAGCCGCCCTGGATGCCGTTGGTTACGCCAGGCATCAGGTAGAAGAGGGAGGCGCACCGCAGGAACTTAACGCCCAGGTCGATGACGGCGGGGTCATCCACGAAGAGGGAGATGATGGGGCGGGCGAAGAGCAGGCAGACGGCCATCAGGCAGAAGCCGTAGATGAGCTCGATGCGCAGGCCGCAGAAAAAGCCCTGACGCACCCGCTCCTTTTTGCCGGCACCGTGGTTCTGGGCCATCAGAGTGGTCATGGCGTGGGCGATATTCTGCTGGGGCATATAGGTGAAGTCGTCCACCCGGCTGGCGGCGGTGAAAGCGGCCATTGCGTTGATGCCCAGAGTGTTGACGATGGCCTGCACGGCGATCTTGCCCAGCTGGACGGTGGCCTGCTGCATGGCGCTGGTCCAGCCGTACTGGACGGTGCTGCGCAGCAGAGAGCCGTCAAAGACGAACCAGCGCCGCCCCAGCTGAAGGACGGGAACTTTGAGCTGGATATAGACGACGCAGAGCACACAGCAGAGCGCCTCGCTGAGGACGGTGGAGAGGGCGCAGCCTTCGCTGCCCCAGCCCAGGACCTCGACAAAGAAGAGGTCGCCGCCGATGTTCAGCACGGCGCTTATCATCAGAAAGTAAAGGGCGCTCTTGCTGTCGCCCAGCGCCCGCATGGTAGCGGCGAGGAAGTTGTAAAAGAAGGTGAAGATGAGGCCCGCAAAGACGATGCGGAGGTACTGCACCGCGATGGGCAGGATCTCTTCCGGCACCTGCATCAGCCGGAGCAGCGGCGTCGCCAGCAGGACGCAGAGGGCCGAAAAGACCAGCGAGAACACTGTGCCTGCGATGGCGGTGGTGGAGACCTGACGCTCCACGCGCTGGGTGTCTCCGGCACCATAGGCCGTGCTGACAAGGATGCCGGCACCGAGGCAGAGACCGTTGATGAAGAGGATGGCCAGCGTCATCAGCGGGTTGGAGGTGCCGACGGCGGCAAGGGCGTCTTCACCGACAAATTTGCCCACGATGATGCTGTCGGCGGCGTTATAAGTGAGCTGGAACAGGTTGCCCAGCACCAGCGGGATGGTGAATTTGACCAGAAGGGGCGTGATGGCTCCGGTCGTCATGTCTTTTGTCATGGATTCCTTCTCGTTTCCTTTTTATAGTATGTTCTGGCGTGCGCTGAACACGGCCAGTGCCGAACGGCTTTTGCCGTTTGCGATAAGCTGGGCTGCTGCGTGAAGGGCGGCACCTGCGCTGGGGGAGGCCGGGATGGCATCGGTGCGCAGGACCCGCTGCGCCGCCCGGACGGCATCGGCGGTGGTGACGGCAGCGATGTTGTCCACTACATAGGAGTTGTAGTTGCCGGGAACGAGGCCGAAGCCGATGTCCGGGATGCCATGGGAGCCGGTGAGGCCGCTGGTCAGGGCCTGACTCTCGTAAGGCTCCACGGCTACGATGCGGACGTCATTCGTCCACGCCTTGACCGTTTCGCCCACGCCGGTGATGGTGCCGCCGCTGCCCACGCCGATGACGATGCTGTCCACGATGCTGGAACCCTCCCGCGCGATGGAGCGCACCAGTGCAGGCCCCGTCACCCGGCGGTGATAGGTGGGGTTGTCGTCGTTGCTGAGCCAGTCCATATAGTACCAGCCCTTCTCGGCGGCGGTGGCTTTTGCCAGCGCCCGTGCGCCTGCAGGACCCGCCTGGGCCGGGGTATGGATGATCTGCGCTCCGAGGCGGAGCAGGCTCTCCTGCCGCATGGCGGGGGCGTCCTCCGGCATGACCAGCGTCACCGGGTGGCCCGCCGTCAGCCCCGCCAGCGTCAGCGCTGTGGCAAAAGGCCCTGACACGGCCTCCACGATGGTCTGGCCGGGGGTCAGCGCCCCGCGCTCAAGGGCCAGCGCCAGCATCCCCTCAGCCAGCTCGTCCCGCGCCGTGCCGGTGGGGCCGTTGTAGTTCAGATAGGCGTACAGCCGCCCCCGCAGCCCGCAGGCCGCAAGATAGCCCCGCAGCTCGACGATGGGGCCGGGCAGCAGGGTCTGGTAGATGTTGGGGTAGATAGGCACGGGCGGTCTCCTTTCGCGTCCGGGGGAAAGCTTACGCCTATAACTTTAACGCAAAGGAGAGGAAGCGTCAAGCGGGGCTTGGGCAGAAAAGAGAAAAATCGGGAGAAAATTTGGCAAAATGACGCAAAAAGTCCTTGACAAGGGACACCCCGTCTGCTATACTCCGTATGTAAAGCAAAAAACCTTTACAAACAGCGGAGGTCAGAGCAGGACAGAACATGGCAAAAAACTTTGAAATGGGCTATCTGCTCGATTTTTACGGCGAAGTGCTCACGCCCAAACAGCGCGAGATGCTGCGCCAGTATTACAACGATGACCTCTCCCTCAGCGAGATCGGAGAAAACTTCGGCATCACCCGGCAGGGGGCGCGGGACGCCATCAAGCATGGCGAAACAGCCCTCAGGGAGCTGGAAGAAAAGGTCGGCTTCGCGGCCCGGTACCGCCGGGTGCAGCAGACACTGGAAGAGCTGGAGCAGCTGGTCATCGACGCCCGGTTTGAATGCACCGGCCCGAACGCCCGGCTGACCACCACCGAGTATGCCGCCACTCTGAACAAGATGCTGGGGCTCATCCGCTCCATCGACGAAGTGAATGAGAGCTGAAAACGGATTTGAGAGGAGCACCGAACAATGGCATTTGAATCTTTGACCGACCGCCTTGCCGGTGTGTTCAAAAAGCTGCGCGGCCACGGCAAACTGAGCGAGGCGGACATCAAAGCCGCCATGCGCGAGGTCCGGATGGCCCTGCTGGAAGCCGACGTCAACTACAAGGTGGCGAAGGACTTCTGCGCAAAGGTCTCCGAGCGCGCCATGGGCCAGGAGGTCATGGAGAGCCTGACCCCTGCCCAGCAGGTCGTCAAGATCGTCAACGAGGAGCTGGTCGCCCTGATGGGCGGCGAGGAAGCCCCTCGTCTGGTCATCAAGAACAAGGGCCAGACCATCATCATGCTCTGCGGCCTGCAGGGCAACGGTAAGACGACCCACGCAGCAAAGCTTGCAAAATACTACATCAAGCAGGGCCGCCGCCCGATGCTGGTGGCCTGCGACATCTACCGTCCGGCCGCGATCGACCAGCTGCAGGTGGTGGGCAAGCAGGCCGGTGCGCCGGTCTTCACCCTGCCCGGCGAAAAGCCGCCTGCCATCGCTAAAAAGGCGCTGGCCCACGCCAAGGACTACGGCAACGACATCATCATCCTCGATACTGCAGGCCGCCTGCAGATCGACGAAGTGCTGATGCAGGAGCTGGTCCAGATCAAAGAGGCTGTCCCCGTGGACGAGACTCTGCTGGTCGTGGACGCCATGGCCGGTCAGGATGCCGTGAACGTCGCCAAGACCTTCAACGAAACGGTCGGCATCGACGGCATCATCCTCACCAAGACCGACGGCGATACCCGCGGCGGCGCAGCCCTCTCGGTGCTGTCTGTCACCGGCAAGCCCATCAAGTTCCAGGGTACCGGCGAAAAGCTGGATGACCTCGAAGTCTTCCATCCCTCCCGCATGGCAAGCCGGATCCTCGGCATGGGCGATGTGCTGAGCCTCATCGAGCGCGCACAGGATGCCGCCGACGAGAAGCTGGCCGAAGAGACCGCCAAGCGGATGATGGAAAACAAGTTCGATATGAACGATATGCTGGCCCAGTTCGCCCAGATCCGCAAGATGGGCGGCGCGGGTGCCATGCTGAGCATGATGCCCGGAATGTCCGGCATCGACGCCAGCCAGATCGACGAGAAAGCCTTCGACCGCATCGAGGCCATGATCTACTCGATGACCAGGGCCGAGCGCGAAGACCCCTCCATCATCAACCCCAAGCGCAAGCGCCGCATCGCTGCGGGCAGCGGCACTCAGGTGTCCGACGTCAATAAGCTGCTCAAGCAGTTTGAGATGATGCAGAAGATGATGAAGCAGTTCAAGAAGAGCCCCAAGGGCTTTGCCCGCAAGCTGGGCGGCCTG
>ENA-UEPH01001794-UEPH01001794.1-human-gut-metagenome-genome-assembly--contig:-NODE-1794-length-18117-cov-5.353603_pt1 | contig 18117 bp, 17 predicted proteins | sample MGYA00242891_ERZ507898 | MGnify/ENA primary metagenome ERZ507898 (study PRJEB26167, sample SAMN06115411) | human gut metagenome | host: Homo sapiens | place: China:Guizhou | collected 2014-10-15... | reverse complement strand
GGAGTGAATGATGATATTACTTTTGAATATTTATATAATCAGTTAAGAAACCGGACAGTCCGCTGCGGCGGCAAGGAGAACATTTATGACAGATAAAAATTCCAGAAGAAACCAGACCACCGATGCACTGTTCGATGCCATCCTCAGTCTGGAAACGCGGGAGGAGTGCTACAACTTCTTTGAAGACCTGTGCACCGTAAAGGAGATCTCGGATATGGCGCAGCGGCTGGAAGCGGCAAAGATGCTGCTGGACGGCAGAACCTACGATCAGATCGTGAAGGCAGTGGAGATCAGCACGGCCACCATCAGCCGCATCAACCGCTGCATCCAGTACGGCTCCGGCGGCTACCGCGAGACCATTGAAAAGGTGCGCGGCACCCAGAACCCTAAAAAGCAGGAGTAACACCGGCGTACCCGGCAGACATAGAATGGGGCGTACACCGCCCCTGACCGGACGAACGAAAGGAAGGTTTTATCATGTCTGCTGAGAACTGTATCGATACCACCCGCTGCCCCTGCCCCTGCCTGCCCAAGGTGACGCTGGAGCAGGCGGTCGTTGACCTTGTGGAGAGCATCGCTCTGCAGGAAAATGCCCTGAGCCACATCCTGTGTGCCGAAAGCCGGAAGATGGACGCCGCCATGAAACTGGACGGTCTGGACCTGTGCAAACTGCTGGAAGTGAACGATTCGGCCACCAACATGGTGCACGCCGTGGCAAATCTGGAGCTGGTGCTCAAGGATAAGCTGGAGTTCGTCTCCAACAACCTGTACTATCCGCCTGCGGATGCCGCAGCGAAGTAAGAAGATGCGGAAAGGCCTGTCCGGATGCCGGGCGGGCCTTTTCTCTGCTTGAATGCATAATTTTTGTAAAAACCATTTGTTGGAATTGCTGATAACGGGATTCTGTGCTATACTATACAATGTATCACCATGAAAGTGAGGAAATTTACAAATTGCTGAACTACGATGCGATCCTGTTTGATGTGGACGGGACCCTGATCGATTCCGCTCCCGGTATCATAAATACATTAAAAGAAGTCTTTGCCAAGATGGGCGTGGACACCACAAATGTGAACCTGCGCCGCTACCTTGGCCCGCCGCTGCGCAAGAGCTTTGGTGAGCACTTTACCGACCCGGCCCTCATTGAAAAGGCCACCGACCTGTACCGCGACAGCTACGCCGTCAAGGGCAGCCACGAGTGCGCCGCCTACCCCGGTGCAGCAGAGATGCTGCAGCGCCTGAAGGACGCGGGCCTTGTGCTGTGCACCGCTACCTCCAAGCCCACGCAGGTCGTTACGCCCATTCTGGAAGAAAAGGGCCTTGCAGGCTATTTTGATTTTATCGGCGGCGCGTCCATGGACGAGAGCCGCGACACCAAGACCGACGTGGTGCGCCATGTGCTGGCCCAGCCCATGATGCAGGGCAGGCGGGTGCTGATGGTGGGCGACCGCAACGACGACATGCGCGGCGCTGCGGACTGCGGGCTGGATGCCGCCGGTGCGCTGTACGGCTACGGCAGCAGGGAAGAGCTGGAACCCTTCCACCCGGTGCTGCTGGCCGAAAGCTGCGCCAGCCTTGCAGACCAGATCCTGAACGGACAGGCATGACCGGAAGGCCCTGTGCCGGAAACGAAATGAATGGTGAGAGATATGAGAAATACACGACCGGAAAAGCAATCGCTTACTCCTATGCAAAAGCAGGCTGTGCTGGTGTGCAGTGTGTGCGCGCTGGCAGCCATTCTGACCATTGCCATTACCATGACGCTGCTCAAGCGCGGCAAGACCCCTGCAGCCCCGGGGGAACAGCCCTCCAGCGAGGTGCTGGTGCCGGGCGAAGAGGATATCTCGGATCACTACCAGATCAGCGAGACCTCTGCCGCCCTGCTGCCGGAGACCGCCGACGCGGGCGAGAGCTACCAGAAGGAAACGCTGTTCCTCGGCGATTCCAACACGGTGCGCCTGTACGCCAACGGCCTGATCAGCCTGCAGCAGTTCTGCGCCAAGGAGGGCATTGGCACCCATGCCGCCCTGAACGAGGGCATCGTTACCTTTAAAAAGGACAGCAGCACCTACACCATCGCACAGGCCGTGGCCAAAATGAAGCCCCGCCGCGTGGTCATCATGCTGGGCACCAACGATACCGGCATGAGCGTGGACGAGTTCATCAAGAACTACACCGCGCTGGTGCAGGCCATTCAGGAAAGCTACCCCTACACCGACATCATCGTGAACACGGTGCCGCCGGTGCCTGCAAACCACGCAAACTACCCCCACATGGACCAGACCAAAATCGACGACTTCAACATGGCCCTGCTGTCCATGTGTGAGCAGATGGGCCTGAAGTTCCTCAACAGCGCTGAAGCGCTGAAGGATGCCAACGGCTATGGCCGCGAGGATTACTACCAGACCGGCGATATCCACCTGAAGCCCGTGGGCCTGAAGGCCATGCTGAGCTATCTGCGCACCCACGCTTACCAGACCGATGACCGTCGGCCCGACACCGCCAACATCCCCACCCGCGCCGAGTATACCCCGAACCCCAGCTCTGCGGTGACAGCACCCAGCAGCTCGGAGGCTGCAGGCTCTTCCGAAGAGCAGGGCGTGCTGTATCAGGCCAGCTACCGGGTGGACAAGACCGGCGGCACCCTTTCCAGCGGCAGCGACAGCGGCAAGACATCCCTCTCCTATGAAGTGACCAGCGCCGCCCAGTCCATCAGCGTGACGGCTGTGCCGCAGGACGGCTATGTGTTCGTCAAGTGGAGCGACGGTGTGACCCAGAAGACCCGCACCGATACGAACTTCAAGCAGAACGTGGACGTGACCGCCGTGTTTGCAGCGGCTTCCGTGCATATCAGCAGCACCGGCAAGGCTGTGCTGGGCGATTCCTACACCTTTACCGCAAAGCTGAGCGGCAAGCACCTCGCTGCCGACAGCATCCGCTGGTACGCCAACGGTGTGGAAGTGCCGCAGGCGGCGGGCAAGACCACCGTCAAGGTGGAGATCGACCCCTCCATGCTCAATGCGACCTTTAAGGTGTACGCAGTGGCAAGCTACAACGGCTGCACCGTTACCAGCAACACCCTGAATGTGACGGTCAGCGGCGTAAGCTCCGGCAGCTCTTCGTCCAGCTCCGGCAGCTCTGGCAGCACGTCGGGCAGCGGTTCTTCCGGCAGCACCAGTTCTTCCGGCAGCACCAGTTCTTCCGGCAGCACCAGTTCTTCCGGTGCATCGTCCGGCACCACCTCCGGGGCATCCTCCGGGGCTACATCCACCTCCGGCAGCTCGTCTCACAGCTCTTCCAGCAGTGAGAGCACGGCTTCCCCGGCAGGCTCGGCTTCTGCTTCCAACGGAACAGCCAGCTCTTCCCACAGCACCAGCTCGTCCCACGCGGACTCTGGTGAGAGCAGCTCGGCTTCCCATAGCAGCTCCAGCAGCGAGAGCAGCTCTGCAAGCTCTGGCAGCTCCCATGCGGCTTCGGAATCCAATGCCAGCAAGGAAGCCGCCAACGAGCAGTCCGCATCCACGGACTCCGCGTCCTGAGACTGTCACCCCGGCCTGCTGTGCCGCATAGGCTGGCAGGAAGGGAGGCGTTTGCATGTACTACGAGGAACCCCGCATCCCGGCGCTGCCCGGGGAAGAGAACGTGACCGACGGCAGCGTGGATGATTACGGCACCGACTGGGAGAACGTGGACAACGGCGCGCTGGAAGAGGAAATGGCAAAGTGTGCTGCCACCCCCTGTGATGTCAAAACCACCTGCCCGGACAATGACCCGGAGCAGACAGACGTACCACCGTACGAAATTGTAACAGAATGATGTGAAGCCAGCTCTGTTTACGGCAGGGCTGGCTTCTGCCTGTTGTTGAGCGCATGGCAGCTGAGGCCATGGCAGAAGGAAAAGAGGGAAGGTTTATGGCAAAATATTATTGCGTGCTGTTCGATGCAGACAACACGCTACTGAACTTTGACGCAGCCGAAAGCAAGGCACTGGCCGAAACGCTGGTGAACTACGGCATTGAGCCGGACGCAGAAACGGTGCAGACCTACCGCACCATCAACTCGGAGCTGTGGCGGCAGCTGGAAAAAGGCCAGCTCAAGCGGGAAAAGCTCATGGCAGAACGGTTCACACGCTTCCTCAAGGCCATTGACGCCGCCGGCGACGGAGCCGAGATGAACCGCTTCTATCTGGAACAGCTCTCCACCCACCCGGACCTGATGGGGCCGGAAGTGCTGGATGTGCTGCGGGAGCTTTCCGAGGTGGCAACGCTGGCCGTTGTGACCAACGGCTTCCAGAAGGTGCAGACCCGCCGTCTGGCCGAGAGCGGTGTGCTGAACTTTATGGAGGACGTGTTCGTCTCCGAGAAGATGGACAGCGAAAAGCCGAACCGCAGAATTTTTGATGCGGCCCTGCGCGCCCTTGGCGTGGAGAACCGCGAGCATGTGCTGGTGGTGGGCGACGGCCTGAGCAGCGACATTCAGGGCGGCGTGAATGCGGGCCTTGACACCTGCTGGTATAACCCCAGCCACGCCGAGAACCCCGGCAAGGTGGTGCCTACCTACGAGATCGCAGACCTGAAAGAGCTGTACCCGCTGGTGATGGAGCAGGAAGAGCTGGCCAATGTGGGCCTGAAGAACCGCCGCCACCAGTGCTGAGCCAATAAGCGGATGGAGAACGGGATCATAAAACTATGCTGATACATTTGGAAAAACTAGGCAAGAGCTTTGGCGAGAAGATCGTGCTGCACGATGTGACCGCCAGTGTCGAGCGGGAGGACCGCATCGGCATCGTGGGCCAGAACGGCGCGGGCAAGACCACCCTGCTCAAGATTTTGACCGGCGAGTACCAGGACTACGAAGGTGAGTTCAGCGTGACCCACGGCGTGACGCTGGGCTATCTGGAACAGAACGCAAAGCTGGATGCCACGCTGGATCTCTACGGCGAGATGCGCTCCACCTTTGCCCCTGTGCTGGATGCCATGGCCCAGATGCAGGTGCTGGAACGCAAAATGGCCGCGCAGCCGGACGACACGGAGCTGCTGGCCCGGCACGACCAGCTGCAGAACATCGTGGATGCCGCCGACGGCTACAACATGGATGTGAACATCAAAAAGGTGCTGTCCGGCATGGGCTTTGCGCAGGATACATGGCAGAAGAACATTGCGGTGCTCTCCGGCGGCGAGCTGACGAGGCTGCGGCTGGCAAAGCTGCTGCTGGAAAAGCCGGACGTGCTCATTCTGGACGAGCCCACCAACCACCTGGACTTTGCCACCATGGAATGGCTGGAAAACTACCTCAAAAGCTATTCCGGTGCGGTGCTGGTGGTCAGCCACGACCGCTACTTCCTCGATAACGTGTGTACGAAGATCTGGGAGGTCTCCTTCCAGACCATGACCACTTACAAGGGCAACTTCTCGGCCTACCTGCCCCAGAAGGAAGCCGCCGACGCCCTGCGCCAGAAGCAGCACGATGCAGATGTGGCACTGGCCGAAAAGCTGCAGGACTATGTGGACCGCAACCTTGTGCGCGCTTCCACCACCAAAATGGCCCAGAGCCGCCGCAAGCAGCTGGAAAAGCTGGAGATCACCGAAGCGCCCAAGGACGAGACCAACCAGCTCAAGTTCCGGTTTGAATATGACGTAGAACCGTGGAACGAGCTGGTGCTGCTCAAGAACCTGACCATCAAAATAGGGGAGCGCACCCTGCTGGAACCCTTTACCTACACGGTGTGCCGCGGCCAGCGGCTGGTGATCGCAGGCCCCAACGGCGCGGGCAAGTCCACCCTGATGCAGGTGCTGGACGGCAAGCGCCGCCCCTCCGGCGGCATGGTGCGGCTGGGCACCGGCGCACGGCCCAGCATCTTTGCCCAGCAGCAGAACCGTCTGGGGCAGGGCCGGGTCATCGATGTGATCTGGAACAAGTACCCCCGCATGACCGAGCTGGAGGTGCGCAGCCATCTGGCAAAGCTGGGCTTCCGGGGCGAGACGGTGTTCAAGCCCTGCGAGGCGCTTTCCGGCGGCGAGCTGGCCCGCCTGCGCTTTGCGGAGATCGTGCTGGAACGGCCCAACCTGCTGTTTCTGGACGAGCCCACCAACCATCTGGACATCTACACCCGCGAAAACCTGACCGAGGCCCTCATGGCCTACACCGGCACGCTGCTGCTGGTCACCCATGACCGCCACCTGATGAACAGTCTGGCCTGCCCCATCCTCTACCTTGAGGACGGCAAGGCCACCCTCTACCCCAGCTACGACGCTCTGATGGGCCGCAGCGCCCCGGCCCCTGCCGTGCAGAAGGCCGCCGAGCCGGCCAAGACCGGCTACGGCAGGGAGCAGCGCCGCCGCCGCGCAGAGCTGCGCGCCAAGATCAAGGCCTGCGAGGACGAGATGGAAGCCTGCGGTGCACGCGAAGTGGAGCTGGACAACGAGATCAACTCCCCGGAGGTGTACAACGACCCCGATCTGCTGCGCCAGAAGAGCGACGAGCTGAGCGACCTGCGCTTCCATCAGGAAGAGCTGTTTGCCGCGTGGGAAGCTGCCATGGAAGAGCAGGAAAGCTACGAGCAGAGCCAGCAGACCGAAGAGTAAAGGAGGGTGCAGCATGCCCCAAAACAGACGCAGTTACGAAAAAACGCGCCGCATCGCCCTTTCCGGCCTGCTGTTTGCGCTGGCCATGGCGCTTTCGTTCATTGAGGGCACGCTCACCATCCCGGGCCTTTTGCCGGGCATGAAGCTGGGCCTTGCCAACATCGTGGTGATGTACGCGCTGTTTTTCATGGGGCCAAGGCAGGCGCTGGTGCTGGACGTGCTCAAGGCACTGTTCGTGTTTCTGGTGTCCGGCTTCACGGCGGGCTTTCTCTCGCTGTGCGGCGGCTTGCTGTCACTTTTGGTGATGTGGGTGCTGTACTACCTGCTGCCGGTGCGGCCCACGTGGTTCATCCTGTCCGTGTGCGGCGCGCTGGCCCACAACATCGGCCAGCTGCTGGGTGCGGGCGTGATCATCTCGTCCTCGCTCTCGTTCTACTATGCGCCGGTCATGCTGGTGCTGGGCCTTGTGATGGGCGCACTGACCTCCATCACCCTCAAGGCCCTGCTGCCGGCTCTTGGCAAAATGGGCTTCTCCACGCAGGAAAAGCGGGGGGAATAACCAACCGTCCATGCATCACAGTTGCATTTTGGCCGGAAATCAGTATAATAAGGAAACAACCTGCTATTTTAAAGATAAAATCTCTTGCATACAGCGCTGCCGCCGAGGGAAAGTGCGCGGCAGCCGGGAGGTGTTTGCACTATGAGTGAAAAAGTTACCATCAAGGTGGAGCGCAAAAAGCTGCATCTGCCCACCATCGCCCTGCGCGGGCTGGTGGTGTTCCCCAACAATCTCGTCCACTTTGAGGTGGGCCGCGAAAAGAGCATTGCCGCCGTGGAGTGGGCAATGGCAAATAATTCCAACGTGTTTCTGGTGGCACAGAAGTCCATGGACACCACCGAGCCGCAGCAGGCAGACCTGTTCAGCTACGGCGTGGTGGCCGAGGTCAAGCAGGTGCTGCGCGTCTCCGGGGACCTTGTAAAGGTCCTGGTGGAGGGCAAGTACCGCGCAAAGCTCAGTGCACTGGATGCCAGCGGCGATTTTCTGCTTTCGGAGGTGCGCCCGGCCCCGGTGCGCGCAGGCAAGGCCGACGATGCCGTGGAGACCGAAGCGCTGCTGCGCGCCCTCAAGGCCGGGTTTGACGAGTACCTTGGCATGAACCCGCGCCTTGGCAAGGACGTGGTGTTTGCCATCGTTTCCAGCGACGACCCCGCCTTCCTCAGCGAGTACATGCCCGCAAACCTGCTGTTCCGCTACGAGGACAAGCAGGCTGTGATGGACGAGGGCACCCTGAACGGACGGCTGAAAAAGCTCATCGAGATGCTGCGCCGTGAGTGTCAGGTGATGAAAATTGAAAAGGAGATCGCGGAAAAGGTCAACGAGTCCATGGACAAGAACCAGCGCGATTACTACCTGCACGAACAGCTGCACATCATCAGCGACGAGCTGGGCGAGGGCGACGACACCCACGCCGAGGCCGACGAGTACCGCCGCAGGATCACCGGGCTGCACCTTGCCGAGGACAGCGAGAAGAAGCTGCTCAAGGAAGTGGACCGCCTTGCCAAGATGCAAGGCTCCAATCAGGAGGCAACGGTCATCCGCACCTATCTGGACACCTGCCTTGACCTGCCGTGGAACACCTTTACGGTGGACGACCTTGATATCAGCCGCGCACAGCAGATTTTGGACCGCGACCACTACGGCCTGAAAAAGGTGAAGGACCGCATTCTGGAAACGCTGGCCGTGCGCAAGCTGGCACCGGACGTGAAGGCACAGATCATCTGCCTTGTAGGCCCTCCGGGCGTGGGCAAGACCAGTATTGCACGCTCCATCGCCGAAAGCCTTGGCCGCAAGTATGTGCGTATCAGCCTTGGCGGTGTGCGGGATGAAGCCGAGATCCGCGGCCACCGCCGCACCTACATCGGTGCCATGCCCGGCAAGATCATCACTGCCATGATCTCTGCCAAGAGCGCGAACCCCCTCATGCTGCTGGACGAGATCGACAAGCTGGCAGGCGACTTCCGGGGCGACCCGGCCGCGGCCCTGCTGGAAGCGCTGGACCCGGAGCAGAACAGCACCTTCAACGATCATTTCATCGATATCCCGTTCGATTTGAGCCATGTGCTCTTTATCACCACGGCCAACGACCTTGGCAGCATCCCCGGCCCCCTGCGTGACCGCATGGACGTGATCGAGCTGCCCAGCTACACCCGCGTGGAAAAATACAACATTGCCCGCAAGCACCTGCTGCCCAAGCAGCTCAAGGCCTGCGGCCTGACTGGCAAGGTCACGCTGAGCCAGAGCGCGCTGTACGGCATCATTGACGGCTACACCCGCGAGGCCGGTGTGCGCAATCTGGAACGCACCATCACCAGCGTGCTGCGCAAGTGCGCCCGCAAGATCGCCGCAGGCGAGGCGGAAAGCGTCTCCGTTACCGGCACCATGCTGGAACAGCTGCTTGGCCCCCGCTTCGTCAAGCCCGACTTCCTCAACCGCACCAACGCGGTGGGCATCGCCAACGGTCTGGCATGGACCAGCGTGGGCGGCGAGACCCTGCCCATCGAGGTGCAGGTGATGGACAACGGCAGCGGCAAGATCACCGTCACCGGTTCGCTGGGCGACGTGATGAAAGAGAGCGCTCAGCTGGCCGTTACGTGGGTGCGCGTGCACGCCGCCGAGTACGGCATCGACCCGGAAAAGCTCAAGAAGTGCGACCTGCACATCCACGCCCCGGAGGGCGCAGTGCCCAAGGACGGCCCTTCTGCCGGTGTCACCCTGACCACGGCGCTGGTGTCCTGCCTGTCCGGCATCCCGGTGCGCGGTGATGTGGCCATGACCGGCGAGATCACCCTGCACGGCAACGTGCTGCCCATCGGCGGCCTGCGGGAAAAGAGCATGGCGGCCTACCGCGAGGGCATGAAGACCGTGCTCATCCCCAAGGACAACGAGCCCGACCTGTATGAGGTGGACGACGAGGTGAAGAAGAACCTCACCTTCCTGCCCATGCAGAGCCTGACACAGGTGCTGAACGCGGCCCTGCTCAAGCCCCAGAACGCAAAGAAGGCCAAGGCTCCCAGTCGCACCCATGCAAAGAAAAAGGCGGCAGACGCCGCCATTGTGCCGCCCACCGCAGAAAAGCCCCAGCCCGGCGCGGTGTGCTGAGAATAGGGCAGGGCGGCAGATAGCTTTCTCCGCGAACAGCCCGGGACTCCAGTCCCGCCCCAACGCTTGCGCGCCGGGGCCCCACCCCCAGGACATTCGCTGGAGAAACTATCTGCCGTCCTGCTGGGATCGGCACCGGATACTCCGGCAAGATGCGCGAAGCCATGTCTAAAGTGCAGGCTGCGACTAAAATCGACAGAAAAGCCCGACGGGAAGTGCGAGGGCTTGCCTTCGCTGGTGGTCTGGCGAGCGCAGGCGGGACGGAGTGTCCGGTGACAATCCCCTTATCAAAGAAAGGAAAGCTCCATGAATTACAACAAAGCTGATTTCATTGCCAGCTACGGCATTTCCAGCCAGCTGCCCGAGAGCGACCGCCCGGAGCTGAGCTTTTCGGGGCGGTCCAACGTGGGCAAATCCAGCCTCATCAATAAGCTGTGCAGCCGCAAAAACCTTGCCCGCGTGTCCAGTACGCCGGGCAAAACGGCTACCATCAATTTCTATTCGGTGGACGACTGCTATTTTGTGGATCTGCCCGGCTACGGCTACGCCAAGGTGAGCAACGCCGACCGTGAGCGCTGGGACGACCTCATCAACAGCTACTTTGAGGCTCCGCGCCACCACACCCTGCTGGTGCAGCTGCTGGACTGCCGCCACGCCCCCAGCGCCGACGATGAGCAGATGCTGCGCTACCTGCACTATCACCAGATCCCCTACGTGGTGGCCCTGACCAAGGCCGACAAGCTCAAAAAGAGCCAGCTGGCCAAGACGCTGGAAGACTTTGAGAACTTCTGCCGCCCCTATGGCTGCCAGAAGGTGGTGCTGACCAGCGGCGAGAACGGCTACGGCATCCCGGAGCTGCAGGCGGTGCTCAATGCCGCTGTGGCCGGGGAACAGGATGCGGAGTAAACCATGGCCTACAACGAATTTGCCTATTTCTACGATGAATTCAACGGCGAGGCCGATTATGACGCACTGTATGCCCACATCCATGCAAAGCTCAAGGAGCACGGCATCCACGACGGCATCCTTGCCGACCTTGGCTGCGGCACCGGTGAGCTGACGTTGATGCTCACGCAGGCGGGCTATGATATGATCGGCATTGACCAGTCCGAGGAGATGCTCTGCGTTGTGCGCGATAAGGCCGAACAGCTGGGCCTTTCCGGCAGGCTGCTGCTGCTCCGGCAGGACCTGCTCAAGCTGGATCTGTACGGCACCATCCGGGGCGCGGTGTCCACCTTTGACACCTTCAACCATATCCCGGACCTCGACACCGCAATTGCCAACGCGGGCTTTTTCATGGAGAAGGGCGGGGTGTTCCTGTTCGATATGAACACGCCCTACAAACACCGGAACGTGCTGGGCGACAACGCGTTCACCTTTGAGGAAGAGGATGCCGCCTGTGTGTGGCGCAACCACTACGATGCCGCCAACCGCCGCGTGGAGATCACCGTGGACATCGACTACCACGAGACCGGCGAGCACTTCCACGAGCAGTTCTGCGAGTACACCTATGACCTTGACACCATCCGCACCGCGCTGGAAAAGCACGGCTTTGCGCTGGAAAGCGTCTGCGACGGCGAGACCTTCGGCCCGCTGACCGAGGACAGCCAGCGCTATTTCTTCTGCGCAGTCAAGCAGTATACACAATTGGAGGGATAACTTTATGGCAAATCTGATCCGCGGCCTGTCGGAGAACGGCGGGGTCGTGTTCTGCGGCGTGGATTCCACCCAGATCGTCCGCAAGGCCGAAAAGCTGCACACCACCAGCGCCACCTGCAGCGCGGCACTGGGCCGTCTGCTCACCGGCGCGGCCCTGATGGGCTCCATGCTCAAGGACGACCGTGACCAGATCACCCTGCGTGTGTCCGGCGGCGGCCCGGCGGGCGTGGTCATTGCCTGCACCGACGGCACCGGCAACGTGAAGGGCTGCATCGATCACCCCTTGGTGGAGCTGCCCGCAAAGCCGAACGGCCACCTGGATGTGGGCGGCGCTGTGGGCAAAGACGGTGTGCTCACCGTCATCCGGGATAACCGCCTGCAGAAGGAGCCTACCGTGGGGCAGGTGCCGCTGGTCTCCGGCGAGATCGCCGAGGACCTGACCGCCTACTACGCCTACAGCGAGCAGGTGCCCACCGTCATGGCGCTGGGCGTGCTGGTGGACAAAGACCTGTCCATCCTGTGCGCAGGCGGCTTTATGGTGCAGCTGCTGCCCGGTGCCACCGATGCGGAGATCGATCAGCTGGAAAAGAACATCGCGGCCATGCCGTCCGTCACCACCCTGCTGCACGAGGGCAAGACCCCCGAGGACATGATGCAGCTGGCGCTGGCGGGCTTTGACCCCAACGTGCTGGACGAGCGCGATGTGCACTACCAGTGCGACTGCAGCGCCGAGCGCACCAAGGAGATGCTGTTCAGCCTTGGCCGCAAGGAGCTGGTGAGGATGCGCGACGAGGACCCCGCCTGCGAGGTGGTGTGCCACTTCTGCCACAGTAAGTACCGGTACGACCTGAACGACCTGCTTGCCGAGTACGACGCGCAGGCGGCGGAACGTGCCGCTGCAGAGCAGGGGACTTGACAAACCGCTAAAAAACAACTATACTACAAATAGAAAAGGCGCTGTCCGCAATGGTCAGCTCCCTCCGGCTAGATAGTCAATAAGAATGACCGCTTACCGTTTGGAGATTGGGGCGGTCATTTCTTATTGTTATGGATCTCTTTGAAGATTGCCCATGTGATCTGAAATGTAATCCCAACTGTGCCGCCAACAATGACGAACAGCTGCAGAACATCGTTCAACACCATGATGCATCCCCCCTTCCGCGTTTGCGAACGGGGGAACAAACAATAAGCTTTTACGTCCCCCGGACGCTTGCCGGAGGGAAGCATGACCACCTGCACTTGCAGATAGCACCTTAACGCCACCCTTCGGGGTGGCATTTTTAGTTTAGCATACTTTTTGACGAATTACAACGGGAATCCTTTCACCCGCAGATGTCCGCTGCCACGGTGTAGGTGACGGTATAGTCCAGTACATTGCCGTTCACGGTGCAGTCCTCTTTGCGGGCGATGTGCTCCGCGTCCGGCCATGCGGCGTACAGCGCCTGCAGGCTCTGCAGCCGGGCCAGCGCGGCGGCCTGCGCTTCGGTGCGGTGCAGCGTTTCCGGCTGCTGCACATAGCGGCAGGTCTCCTCCACAGAGCAGGGCAGGGCAAGGCCCAGCAGCGGCACCTCCGGCTGGAAGTGCCGGAGGACCACCGCCGCATGTTCCGGCGCAGGCGCGGCGGGCAGGGAGAAGGTGTGCCCGAACGCTGTCACCCGGTATGCGCGGGTGCACGCGCCGGTGTACTGCTGCACCGTCTCTTCCAAGGGCACGGTGCGGGTGTCGCTCCACTCAAACTGCGCAACCACCGTTCCGGCGGCGGGCGCAAAGATCAGGGTGCCGTCCCGCTCGGCGCGGGCTGTGCCAATGAGGCCTTGCCCGGCTTCCACCTGCTGGCCCGGCTGCACCAGCATGGTGCCGCTGGTAAGGTTCGTGCGCAGAACAGTGCCGCTGCATTTTGCCCGGATGCCGTGCAGCGTTCCGGCGGCAATGTCCGGCTTGGGCCTGGCCGCGGCGGCTTCCACCACCAGCCGCCCTTTGGCAAAATTCAGGCTGGCCCAGGAGAACTCGCCGCTGTGCAAAAGGGCGTACTCCCCGGCGGTGAGCTTTGCCTCGGTCACAGCCGCACCGGGCTGCAGGCCCGCTTCCCGCAGGACGGCGCAGGCCCGCGCAGCCTGTCCGGTGGTGAGGGAAGAGGTGTCCGCATACCAGACGAATTGCTGTGCAAAGAGCAGCAGCGGCACAAACACCGCCAGCCCCGCCCAAAGCCCGGCCCGGCGCAGCAAGGGGCGCAGACGGAAATACAGCCCCAGCTTCCGGCGGATGCGCAGCCGCACCCGGTGCTTGCGGGCCAGCGCGGCAAGGCGCGGGTACTGCCACGCGGCGCACCGCCCGCCAAACCCTCCCGGCAGGGCCGTTACCCCGTAGGGATGCAGCCCGGCCCGGGCGGCAGCGGTAAGCAGGGCTTCGGTGCTGCCATTGCATGCGGTGAACTCCACCGCGGCCCAAAGGCTTACCGGTTCCATGGGCACCTCCTAGTCATCCGCAAAGTCCGTGCGCACGAACCGCCCCCGCAGGGTCAGGCGGCTGGCGGTAAGGGTGACGATCTTCAGCCCGTCGCCGTAGATGGTCAACCGGCCATGGGGCATCTGCAGGCACAGCCGGTCGGGGCTGTAGGCCAGAATGCGGCAAAAGTGTTCCACCTCCATGCGGCCCCCGCTCAGGTAGACGGCAGGGGCGCGGTAAAAGCCCTGCGGCGGCTGACGGAACAGCAGGGCCAGCCAGCTTTGCGGCCTAAGCCGCTTTTTGCGCTTGGCACACATCCCATTCCCTCCCATCCCGCAGTTCTGCCCGCGGCGCGCTGCTACATATATATGGATGCGGAGGGCTGCGTTATGAATCGAAACTGGAATTTCCGGCGGGGCGTGCTGCTGGCGCTGGCAGGGTACACGGCGTTTCTGGTGTTTGCCGCGCCGCAGCGCTGTGCCGATGACCTGCAGGCGGGGCTGCGGCTGTGCGGCGGGCCGCTGCTGGTATCGCTGTTTCCGTTCCTCATCGTATCGGCGCTGGCGGCAGGCTGCGGGGCCGGGCAGTGGCTGGGCTTTGTGTTCCGGCCTGCGGCGCGGCTCATGGGCATCCGGGCAAAGGGTGCGGGCGGCGTGCTGCTCATTGGGGCCTTGGGGGGCTTTGCACCGGCGGCGGTGGCTGCGTCCGAAGCCGTGCGCACCGGTCAGCTCACCTCCCGGCAGGCCTCGGCGCTGCTGCCCGCCTGTGTGTGCAGCGGGCCGTCCTTTGTCATCCTCACGGTAGGGCAGCAGATGCTGGGCAGCCGCGCGGTGGGGGTGCGGCTGTTTGCGGCCCAGCTGCTGGCGGGATACCTCACGGCGGCACTGCTGTGCCGGATGCAGGGCGGGGCCGGGCAGGCTCCACCCGCGCAGGGGGAGACCATCCGGCTGCCCGCACTGGACGCGGTGATCGCGCAGGCGGCAGTGACCTACCTGAAGCTCTGCGGCTTTGTGCTGTACTTCCGGCTGCTGGCGGCAGGGTGCGGGGCATTGCTGCCACAGCCGTGGGCGGCGCTGCCCGCCATGCTGCTGGAAGTGTGTTCCGGCTGCGATCAGGCCGCCCGCACCGGGCTGTGGGCCAGCACGCTGTGCTGTGCGGCGCTCAGTGTGCAGGGGGTGTCGGTGCTTTTGCAGGTGCGCACCATCTGCCCAGCCGAGATCTCGCTGCGGCCTTTGCTGGCAGCGCGGGCGGTGCATCTGCCGCTTTCGGTGGCGCTGTTCTGGCTGGGCAGCACCGTGCCGGTGCAGGCCGTGCAGACCTTTACCACCCTGACCGAACGGGTGGTGGTGCTGCGCCGTGTCCCGCTGGACTGCGCTCTGCTGGCCTTTGCCGTGTGCTGCATCACGGTGGAGGAGTTGGCGAGGAGTTAAGGTGCGGGCTGCGTGCTGGGAGCTTTCTCCGCGAACAGCCCGGAATCCACGGTTCCGCCCCTGTGCTTACGCACGGGGCCCCACTTCCCGGACATTCGCTGGAGAAACTCCCAGCCCACAGCCCTTGGTTTCAGGGAACTTTATCAGGTGCTACTGTAGGAGCGTTATCTGAGCAAGTTTAAACTTTTAAACGATACAACGATTAAAAAGTGACTTCGGCAAGCTGCGTAAGTTCCAAAGGCTGCATAAGTTTGAACTTGCGCACGAAGTAGAACTTGCGCAACCTGATAAACAATCAAAATAGAACGTATGTATGCTTATAATTTTGAACTTGCGCACATATTTCTCCACGGTAGGGCTGCACTGCAGTCTGCCCGGATGATTTACAAATCCCGCCAAAAGCGTTATACTACTTATAATTGTGTAATTTGGCAGGAGGTGAGCGCATGGCAGAGCAGCAGCTGGAACAGATCGAGGGCACCGTGGAGGACATCATCTACGAGAACACCGACAACGGCTATATGGTGTTCGAGGTGTCCGGCGGCGGTGTGGTCACAGTGGTGTGCGGCATTGTGGGTGAACTGCACGCGGGCGAAAGCGTGGTCTGCCGCGGCCGCTACGAGAACCACGCCACCTATGGCCGCCAGTTCCACGCACAGGAGTGCGAGACCGACATGCCCAAGGATCTGGAAGCGGTGTACGCCTTCCTTGCCAGCCGGTCGCTGCCGTACATCGGGGCCAAGACGGCGGATAAGATCATCGACCTGTTCGGTGCCGAGGCGCTTGAGGTGATCGCCAACGACCCGGCCCGGCTCACGCAGGTGCCCGGCATCTCGGCGGACAAGGCCGACCGCATCCAGCAGGAGTTCAAGCGGATGTTTGGGATGCGGGAGCTGATCGCCTATCTGGCGCAGTTCGAGATCAGCCCGCGCCGCGCGATGGAGGTGTTCCGCACCTTCGGCCCCGGGGCCATGCAGGCCATTGCGGCAAATCCCTATCTGCTCTGCGGCGAACCGCTGCAGCTGGATTTCCGCCACGCGGATAGCATTGCCCAGTATTACCACATGGAAGGCGACTGCGCCCAGCGGCTGGAAGCGGCCCTGCTGCGCACCCTGCGCCACAACGCGGGCAACGGCCACACCTGCCTGCCGCGCACCCAGCTGCTGGAAACGGCATCCAATTTTATCCATCAGCCGCCGGAAAAGCTGGCTGCTGCGCTGGACGAGTGCATCCGCACCGAAGAACTGCGGGTGAAGCTGTTTGACGGAACACCGTATATTTATCTGCCCGACCTGCTGGAAGCCGAGGAGGACATTGCCGCCCGGCTTGCCATGCTGACAAAACGGGGCAAGAATACCGCCCACGGGCTGGATAAAAACATTCAAATTCTGGAACTGACGCAGGGCTTTGCCTATGCGCCCCTGCAGAAGGAAGCCATCCGCAAAGCCATGACCGAGAACTGCCTTGTGCTCACCGGCGGCCCCGGCACCGGCAAGACCACCACCGTCAACGCCATTCTGCAGCTGCTGGAAGATCAGGCGGAACGGGTGGCCCTGTGTGCGCCCACCGGCCGCGCGGCTAAACGGCTGAGTGAGCTGACCGGCCGCAAGGCCAGCACCATCCACCGTCTTTTGGAGGTGGACTACACCGGCGGCGTGGTCAGCTTTATCCACAACGACAAGAACCTGCTCAAGTGCGATGTGGTCATTCTGGACGAAATGAGCATGGTGGATGTGAAGCTGTTTCAGGCCCTGATCGCAGCGCTGCGCTACAGCTGCCGCATTATCATGGTAGGTGATGCCGACCAGCTGCCCAGCGTCGGCCCCGGCAATATTCTGGGCGAGATCATCCGCTCCGGGCTGGTGCCCACCGTGTGCCTGAACGAGATCTTCCGGCAGGCAAAGCGCAGCCTGATCGTGGAGAACGCCCACCACATCATCTCAGGTGAACCGCTGCAGAAGGGCGGTAAGACCGACGACTTCTTCTTTTTGGAATCGGATGGCGATGCGGCCCAGCGGTTGGTGTGTGATCTGGTCACCACCCGCCTGCCGCGCAGCTACGGCTTCGATCCGATCCGGGACATTCAGGTGCTGTGCCCCACCAAGCTTGGCCCTACCGGCACACAGGCACTGAATGTGGAACTGCAGAACCTGCTGAACCCGGAACAGACGGGCAAGCCCCAGCTGCAAAGCGCCGCCCGGGTGTTCCGCGTGGGCGATAAGGTGATGCAGGTGCGCAATAATTACGAGATCATCTGGAACCGCATTGGCGGGGAGCAGGGCGTGGGTGCCTACAATGGCGACATCGGCATTGTGGAGAGCATCAACACGCGGGATCGCTCCATGGTGGTGCGCATGGATGACAAGCGGCTGGTCTACCCGGCAGAGAACCTGGGCGAGCTGGAGATCGCCTATGCCATCACGGTACACAAAAGTCAGGGCAGCGAGTTCCCGGCGGTGATCCTGCCGGTGGCGCAGGTGCCGCCGCGGCTGTGCTACCGCAACCTGTTCTATACCGGCGTTACCCGTGCACGGAAGCTGTGCATCGTGGCGGGCCGCAGGGACGTTGTGAACCGTATGATGGGCAACATCCGCCAGAACCTGCGCTACAGCGGCCTTGCCTATCTTTTGCAGGCAGAGCTGCCGCCGGAACAGACGGAAGCAGAATAACTCCTTCCGTCACCTTCGGTGACGGCTCCCTCGGAGAGGGAGCCTCTGGCGAAGAGGAAAAGCTTTCTGCACTGCCAAAGCCTCCCTCCGGGAGACAGACTTCCCCCGGCCGGGGGAAGATGTCACGTAAGTGACAAAAAGGGGAACAGGTGGATGCGAACGAAGTGAGCA